>Ga0073932_1002216_pt1 | contig 31469 bp, 28 predicted proteins | sample DewCreD2012metaG_FD_76967 | JGI IMG/M metagenome (GOLD analysis project Ga0073932, IMG submission 76967) | Hot spring sediment bacterial and archeal communities from British Columbia, Canada, to study Microbial Dark Matter (Phase II) - Dewar... ...
AGGATCGTCGGCAGCCGGCGCGCGAGCATCGTCTTCCCCGAGCCCGGCGGGCCGACGAGGAGCACGTTGTGCCCGCCGGCGGCCGCGATCTCGAGCGCGCGCCGCGCGACGAGCTGGCCCCGCACGTCGGCGAAGTCGACGTCGTCGCGCGGGGCGTCGGCGAGCGGCCGCGCCGGCGGCTCGGCCGGCGCGATCGGCGCGCGGCCGGCGAAGTGCGCCACGAGCTCCGCGAGGGAGCGCGCCCCGCGCACCGCGAGGCCCTGCACCACCGCGGCCTCGCCCACGTTGCCGGCGGGGACCACGAGGCCGCGCGCCCCGAGCCCGCGCGCGGCGAGCGCGATCGGCAGGACGCCGCGCACCGGGCGCAGGTCGCCGTGCAGCCCGACCTCGCCGACCGCGAGCTGCCCCTCCAGCGCCTCGGCGGGGAGCTGGCCGCTCGCCGCGAGGATCGCGAGCGCGATCGGCAGGTCGAAGGCGGAGCCGTCCTTGCGGACGTCGGCCGGCGCCAGGTTCACCGTGATCCGCTTGAGCGGCAGCATGAACCCCGCGTTCTGCAGCGCGGCGTGCACCCGCTCGCGGCCCTCCTTCACGGCTCCGAGCGGCAGGCCGACCGTCGCGAACGAGGGGAGCCCGTTGCTGATGTCCACCTCGACATCCACGGGAAAGGCATCGACGCCGAGGAGCGCGGCGGAGCGGACGTGGGCGATCATGGGCGGCGCCGGGCCAGGACAGCCGCAGGGTAGGCCCGGCGCGGCGCGCGGGCCGTACCAATCGCGCGAGGGGCGGCGCGCCGACGCGCGCGGCGTCAGTCGCCGCCGGCCGCCGCCCGGAAGCCGAGCGTGACCGTGGTGCCACGCCCCACCTCGCTCTCGACCGCCACGCTCCCGCCCCACCCCTCCACCAGCCGCCGCACGATGGCGAGGCCAAGCCCCGAGCCGCTCGTCGTGGTGGAGAAGCGCGGCTCGAAGATGCGCGGCAGCACCTCCGGCGGGATCCCGGTCCCGTCGTCGCGCACGGCGAGCCGGCCCGGCGCGAGCTCGAGCGTCACGCGCGTCGCGGCGGCGGCGCGCGCGTTCTCGACGAGGTTGACCAGCACCTCCTTCAGCTCGTCGCGCCGCGCGAGCCCCCGCGCGGACGTCGCGCCGCCCTGTTCCACGCGCACGCCGTCCGGCGCCAGGCCGTAGAGCTGCACCACCTCGCGGCAGACGGCCGCGACGTCGATCGGCTCGGGCGGCCGCGAGCCCTCGCCCGGTGCCGCGAACCGGGAGAAAGCCCGGGCGACGGTGTCGAGCCGCTCGATCTCGCCGAGCACCAGCTTCGAGGTGTCCTCCAGCGTCCGGTCGAAGTCGCCCCGGCCCGCGCGCCAGGCACGGACGAGGTGCTGCATCCCCAGCCGCAGCGGCGTGAGCGGGTTCTTGATCTCGTGCGCGACCTGCCGGGCCATCTCGCCCCACGCGAGCACGCGCTCGGCCTCCGCGAGCTCCGTGACGTCGTTGAGCGCCAGCACGAGTCCCGGCAGCCCCGCGCCCGGGACGGTCACCCGCACGCTCACGCGGCGTGCGCCCGCGCTGACCTCGCCGCCCGCCTCGTCGCCGCCCTGTCGGCGCGCGCGCTCGACCAGCTCGCGCAACGGCGCCCACTCGGGCGGCAGCCGGTCCAGGAGCGGCTCCCCCTCGGCGAGCGGGCGACCGAGCAGCTCGGCGGCGCGGCCGTTGGCGAGCAGCACCCGCCCCGCGGGGTCGAGCGCCACGACACCGGTCGCCACCGTGCCCAGCACCGTCGCGGTGCGGCGCCTCGCGGCGTCCAGCGCCTCGCGCCCGGCCTCGACGTCGGCCGCCATGCGCAGGAACGCCGCGACCACCGGCTCGAACTCCGCGAGCCCCGCCCCCGCCACCTCGGTCGGCCGCTCGCCACGGCCCACCGCGAGTGCCGCCCGCCGCAGCGCGTCCACCGGCTGCGCCAGCACGCGGGCCGCGCGGCGCGCGGCCACGAGCGCCGCCGCCGACCCGAGGAGCGTCGCGAGCAGCAGCGACATCGCAAGGTCGGCCTGCTCCTGCACCAGCGCCGTGTCCGCCTCGGGCTGCGGCGTGGCCACGATCGCGACCTCGGCCGGCGACGCCTCGTGCAGGACCCGATAGCCCACCCGCTCCGCCAGGCTCGGCATCGGCCCGGGCTCCACGCGCTCCGGTGCCCCCTCGAGCACCAGCGCCACGAAGGCCTCCGGCGGCACCAGCTCGCCCACCGCGCCAAGGTCGCGCAGGATCGGGCTGCTCACCTCGCGCAGCACGCCGCCCTGGTAGAGCGCGAGGTCCACGTCCACGCGATCGCTGAGGGCGCGCAGGTCGGCGGCGGTGCCGGGCAGCGAGTCGGCGAGGCCACCCTGGGCCGCCACCGCGTCGCGCAGTTCCTGCGCGATCAGCAGGTCGCGCGAGTGGCGCGCATCCTCCGCGAGCCGCAGCAGGCCCCACACCGCGAACGCCGCCGACGGCAACAGGAAGAACAGCGCGAGCGCGAGCGCGAGCCGGGTGGCGAAGGCGCTGGTCACGCGCCGCGCCGGTCCGAGCACCGGGGGCTGCCGCCGCAGCAGCACGCCCAGCATCCAGCACAGCGCGACCAGCGCGGTGTCGGCCAGCACGACCAGCCCGCCCCGGACCAGCAGGGGCCCGGGCCCCCGCAGGTCGAGCGTGGCGTGCGCCGCCACCGCGCCGTCGGGCCCGGCCGCCCGCAGCCGGCGCTCGAGGTGCAGCGTCCACCCCTCGCGGCGCCAGCCGTCGTGCGCATGACCGCGACCCCCCGTGAGCGAGAGGCGGTAGCTGCGGGGCAGCGCGGCGCCCGGGTCGAGCAGCCGCCCGAGCCGCGTCGCCTCCACGAGCGCCGTGCGCGGCCCCACGACCGCCGTCGCCACCCGCCCGCCCGGGAGCGGCACCGCAAGCAGCACATGCAGACCCCGCCGCCGGACCGCCACCTCCAGCGTGTCCGCCCCCGCCGCCCGCGCGGCCGCCGCCAGCGAAGCGATCTCGCCGATGGTGACGTCGAGCGAGTCGAGAGGGAGGTCGGCCGCGGCGCCCCCCTCGGGATGCCACAGGCCGAGCCGCACCGGATAGCGCTGGGCACGCAGCACCGAGCGTCGCCAGACGGCGAAGAGCTTGGCCCCCGAGTCGAGGTCGGGGGTGGCCACGATCTCGTCGCGCAGCCGACTTGCGAGCGGCACCACGAGCGCGTCGGCCGGCGCATCGAGACCGTCGAGGTCGGCCTCCGCGGCCGATGCGCGCGCGGCGGCATCCACGCTCCACGTCACCGCCGCCGCCAGCGAGCCGAGCACGATGCCGACCGCCACCCGGCGCGGCCAGCCCGCCGCGCCGAACGCGAGGAGCCCGAGGGGCAGCACCCAGAGCGCCGCGACGGGCGCGGGCGGCGTGCCCGGCACCCACCGGCGCACCACGGCCACCGCGAGCGCCAGCGCCACCAGCGCCGCGCCTCCCGCGACGACGAGGTCGGCCCGCCGGCGAGGCGTGCGCGGCAGCACCGACAGGCCGGCCAGCGCGAGTCCGGCGGGCAGCAGGAAGACGGCCGCCTGCCACCCCATCCACAGGAGCCACGACGCGCCGCCCTCGGGCACCGTGATCCCGCGCGCGAGCAGCACCGCCACGGCCGGCGCACCCAGCACGAGGGCGAGCCCGGCCACCCCGGCGCGCACGCCGGGCGCCGAGGCGTCCTCGCGCCGCCACGCGGCGAGGATGAGCGAGGCCGCGCCGACCGCCAGCACCACGGCGGCCGAGAGCGTGCCACCGAGCAGGGGCACCGGCAGGAAGAAGGTGGCCGGCGAGAACGGGGCCTCGAGCCCGAGCGCCGCGCCCACCGGCGCCCGGGCCGCGATCCACACGCCGAGCGGCAGGAGGAGCGCCCGGTGCAGCAGGCGCGGTGCGGTGCCCAGCCCCACCACGAGGGCCGCGACGAGCAGCAGCAGTGCCACGCGCCGGCCGGTCCGCTGCGTCGCCTCGAGCGCCTCGGCCTGCGCGGGCGGCACCTCGAGCACGCTGAACAGGAGCCGGGGGCCCGCCGTGGTCGGTTCGGCGTAGTCGAAGACGTCGGAACTGTCGGGAGCGGTGCCGGGGGCGAAGACCTCGAGCCCCACCCCCGTCCGGCGGCGGAAGAGCTCGGCCACCGCCCCGCTGCGCTCCGGGACGGCAGGGTGCGCCCAGATCAGCACCGAGGCGACCACGAGCCGGCCGTCGGCGCGCTGCCGGCGCGACTCGAGCACCAGCGAGTAGGGCGTGACGCGCGAGCCGATCGAGTCGCCGCGCGCGATTGGCGGCACCCGGTGGCGGCCGGCCCAGGCCCACGGCGACCCGTCCGGCTCGAAGACGACCACCCCGACCTCGGCGTCGGGCCCGGTGAACGCGTCCACGAAGCGACGCAGCCGGCGGCCGCGCTGGGCCATGCCGTCCGCGGCCAGCACGTCCCGCCATGCCGCGCGCCGGTCGGCGCCACGCCCGATGATCCCCTGCAGGCGATCGAACGCATCGCCCTGTTCCTCGAGCCGCGCGGCCGCGGCGGCCCCGGCGATCCGCTCGGCCCGGCGGAACGCGGCGCGCAGGTCGTCGGCGAGCTGGCGGGAGGCCGAGCGAACGACGCGCTCGCGCTCCTCCTCCCAGCGGCCCTCGAGCCGTCCCAGCCGGTGCTGGGTCCAGCCCACCATGGCCGCGAGCGCCACCAGGAGCGCCGCGACCACGCGCACCCGCCACGGCCGCCAGGGGCGCAGCACCACGAGGAGGGCACCCACCAGCACCAGCGCGAGGGCCGCGGCGAGCGGCGCCGGCCGCCGGAGCCACTCCACCATCGCGAGCGCCGCCAGCACGCCGAGGACGGCGATCGCGCGGTCGAGTCGCGGCGCGGCGGGTGCGGGGGGCATCGACGACATCGGTGATGTAGCTTACCCGGTGACGGGGTCGTTGTCGCCCGTCCCGGACCGGAGGCCCGACACGATGCTGCGGCTGCGACATCCCGCGATCCTGGCGCTGCTCGCGGCGCCGCTCGCCGCGCAGGAGCCGGTGACCTACGTCGTGCGCAACGCCGGCGTGGAGGTCGGCCGCGAGACGCTGCGGCGCGAGCGGTCGGCCGACGGCGGGTCGTCCCTGCTCGTCGAGGCGCAGTATCCGCAGGGCCGGCTCCGGCTCTCGGGGACGCTGCAGCGCGATGCCAGCGGGGTGCTCGTCAGCTTCCGGCTCCGGCTCGAGGGCCCCGACGGACCCGTCTCGGTGATGGCGGCCTCCTCCGGGCAGCGACTCGTGCTGCGCACCGAGTCGCGCGCGGGGGAGTCGGGGCGCGAGGTGCCCGCCGCCCGCGACGTGCTCATCCTCGACGAGAACCTCCTCTCCCTCCTCGCCGCCGTCGGCGAGCGCGCGGGCCCGACCGGGACCCGGCTGACGGCGGTCTGGCCGCGCTCCGGTCGGCGCGCGAGCTTCGTCGCCACCCGCACCGACCGCACGGTGGTTCTGACGGGTGACCTCGTCGGGACGCTGACGCTCGACGAGGCCGGCGCGATGGTCCGCCTCGAGCTGCCCGCCCAGGGGCTGACGGCCACCGCCGTCCGCTGAGCGCGCCCTGCGCCGGGCCGCCGCGTCGCGTGGCGGCCCACCTATCTTGTCGCATCCTGAAACCCCGCGTGTGGCCCCGGCGTATATGGGCCGTCACCCTGCAATGTCGGAGACGAACTGCATGCGGCGCTGGATCCCGTTTGCCCTGCTCCTTGCCACCTCCCCGCTCGCCGGCCAGGGCGCCCCGTCGCAGCCGATGGCCACGCTGACCCTGAAGCAGGCGATCGAGGAGGCGCGCCGGAACAACCCCGCCTACCGGCAGGCGCAGGCGGCGCTGAGCCCGGCGAGCTGGGCGACGAAGAACGCCTACGGCGCCCTCCTCCCCACCTTCGGCGTGAACGGCGGCGCCGGCTACTCGGCCACCGGCCGCCAGACGGTCGGCGGCATCGTGCTGCGCGAGACGCCGGCGGCGCTGCAGTCGTTCTACGGCCTCGGCTTCAACTGGAACCTGAGCGGCCGCTCGTTCACGCAGCCGGGCCAGGCGAAGGCGAACGAGCGCGCCTCGCAGGAGGACGTCGCGGCCGCAGACGTGGACCTCGTCTTCCGGGTCACCGACCAGTACCTCGCCACGCTCTCCAACGCCGCCCAGGTCGCGGCGGCGCGGCAGCAGGTGCAGCGGAACGAGGAGTTCCTGAAGCTCGCGCGGGCCCGCTACCAGGTCGGCCAGGCCACGCTGATCGACGTGCGGCAGGCGGAGGTCAACAAGGGCAACGCCGACGTCGGCCTGCTGCGGGCGCTCCAGGCCGAGGCGGAGTCGAAGCTCTCGCTCTTCCAGCAGATGGGCATCGACGCCCCGGTGGCACTCGAGCAGCTCGTGCTGGTGGACTCGTTCGCCGTCGTGGAGCCGACCTGGACGCCCGCGGAGCTCGTGCGGACCGGACTCGAGGCCAACCCCGCACTGAAGGCCCGCCGGGAGCGCCTCGCGGCAGCCGGCAAGGGGGTGTCGGCGGCGAAGTGGGACTTCGCCCCCTCGCTGAGCGCGCAGGCGAGCTGGTCGGGCTTCACCAACCGCGTGACCAACGAGAGCGGGCTCCTCTCGGCCACGCTCAACGGCGCGCAGGCCGGGGCCGCCGACTGCCTCTACAACAACGCCATCAAGACGGGGCTGGGCCTGGGCGGCGTCGTGCCCGACTGCTTCACCGCGAACGGCCTGCAGCCCGGGGGCACCGAGCTGCTGCCCGAGGTCGAGCAGCGGGTCATCGAGACGAACAGCAAGTTCCCGTTCCAGTTCGAGAGCCAGCCCTTCCAGGCCTCCTTCACGCTGTCGCTGCCCATCTGGGACGGCTTCAGCCGCCCGTTGCGGGTGTCGCAGGCGCGCCAGCAGGAGGTCGTCGCGTCGGAGCAGGCGCGCGAGTTCGAGCTGTCGCTGAAGACCGTGACCGCGCAGCGCCTGCTCGGCGTGCAGACCGCGTACAAGGCGATCGCGGTGCAGGACCAGAGCCGTGCCGCGGCGCGCGACCAGCTCCAGCTGGCGCAGGACCGCTACCGCCTTGGCAGCGGGACCGCGCTCGAGCTCGCCGACGCCCAGAACCTGCTGCTCCGGGCGGAGACCGACTACATCACGGCCGTGTACGGGTATCACCGGGCGGTGGCGCTCCTCGAAGCCATCGTCGGTCGCCCCATCCGCTGAGGGAGGACGAGGAGTCATGACGCGTGGAGCACGTCTGGGCCTGATCGCCGGGGTGCTGGTGGCCGTCGCCGCCGGCGTGGCGTGGGTGGGCGCGCAGAGGAGCCGCAACAAGGCGACCGAGGTCCGCATGGAGACGGTGGGGCGCCGCGACCTCGTCGCCACGGTCACCGCCTCCGGCAGGATCAAGGCGAAGGCGCAGGTGGACATCAGCGCCGACGTCACGGGCCGCATCCTCGAGATCGCCGTGAAGGAGGGCGAGCTCGTCCGGAAGGGCCAGTTCCTGATGCGTCTGGACCCCGTGCAGTTCGAGGGGGCCGTGAGCCGGGGCGAGGCGGCGCTCGCGTCGGCCGAGGCGGCCTACCTGCAGGCGCGGGTCAATCGCGACCAGTCGAAGCGCCAGTACGAACGCGCGGTCGAGCTGCAGAAGGCCGGCAGCCAGCTCGTCGCCCCGGAGGCCGTGGAACAGGCGCGCCAGGCGTTCGACGTGGCCGAGGCGCTGGTCGCCTCCAGCCGGGCGCAGGTGGAGCAGGCGCGGGCCGGCCTCAAGGAGGCCCGCGACAACCTGGCGCGCACCCGCCTCTACGCGCCGATCTCCGGACGCGTGGTGCGGCTCGCGGTCGAGGAGGGCGAGGTGGCGGTGCCCGGCACCTTCTCGAAGGACGTGGGCCTGCTGATGACCATCGCCGACCTCTCCGTGATCCAGGCGATGGTGGACGTGGACGAGACCGACGTCGTCCGACTGACGCAGGGCGACTCCGTGCAGGTCACCATCGACGCGTACCCCGACACCACCTTCGCCGGCCGCGTCACCATGGTGAAGAACAGCGCGAAGCGCGCCGCGGCCACGGCGGGCACCAACGACCGCGCGGTGGACTTCGAGGTGGAGGTGACCCTCGACGACCCGCCCGCGGACATCCGTCCCGACCTGAGCTGCACGGCGCGCATCGTGACCGACACGCGCACGCAGGTCCTCAGCGTCCCCATCATCGCGCTCACGGTGCGCGAGCACGAGGTGGTGCCCACCGAGGCCGGGGCCGGCGTCGCCGCGACCCCGGCGGCCACCCCCGCCCCGGCACCCGGCACCCCGGCCGATTCCGCGGCGCGGAAGACGCGGGAGAAGGAGGGCGTGTTCGTCGTGAACGCGGGCGTCGCCACCTTCCGCCCGGTGAAGGTGGGGATCGCGGGCGAGGAGTACTTCGAGGTGCTCGACGGGGTGCGCGAGGGCGAGACGATCGTCGCCGGCCCCTACCAGGCGATCCGCGACCTCAAGGACGGGGCGAAGGTGAAGCCGCAGCCGGCCCCGGCCGCGGGGCAGAAGGGCAAGGCGTCATGAGCGACGTCGTGATCCGGATCGCGGGGCTCACGCGGCACTACGTGATGGGCTCCGAGACGGTGCAGGCGCTGCGCGGCGTCTCGCTCGAGATCCGCCGCAACGAGTACGTGGCGCTCATGGGGCCGTCGGGCTCGGGCAAGTCCACGATGATGAACATCCTGGGCTGTCTCGACACGCCCACGAGCGGCGAGTACTGGCTGAACGGGCAGGAGGTCTCGCAGCTCTCCGACGACGCGCTCGCGCGCGTGCGCAACAAGGAGATCGGCTTCGTCTTCCAGACGTTCAACCTGCTCCCGCGCGCCACGGCGCTCCACAACGTCGAGCTGCCGCTCATCTACGCCGGCCTCAGGGCCCGCGAGCGCCGCGAGCGCGCGGCGGCGGCGCTCGAGCGCGTCGGCCTCGGGCACCGCATGCACCACCGGCCCAACGAGCTCTCGGGCGGGCAGCGCCAGCGCGTGGCGATCGCGCGCGGGCTCGTGAACGAGCCGAGCATCCTGCTGGCCGACGAGCCGACCGGCAACCTCGACTCCTCGACGAGCGAGGAGATCATGCAGGTCTTCGAGGGGCTGCACGGCCAGGGCCAGACGATCGTCATGGTCACCCACGAGGCGGACATCGCGGCGCACGCGAAGCGCGTGGTGCTCATGCGGGACGGCCGCATCGAGAGCGACCGGCCGCGGCAGCCGGCGGCGGCCTGACCGATGTCCCTCGCCGAGGCGATCCGGATGGCCCTGCGGGCCATCGCCTCCCAGAAGCTGAAGAGCGGCTTCTCCGCCCTCGGCGTGCTGATCGGCGTGACGTTCCTGATCGCGGTCGTCTCGATCGTGCAGGGGATGAACGTCTACATGCGCGACCGCTTCGCCAACACGCTGATCGGCCTGCACACCTTCCAGCTGCGGCGGAGCCCGAACTTCAACATGGGCAACGTGCCCGACGACGTCTGGATGGCGTGGCGCCGCCGGCCGCGCATCTCCTTCGACGACGCCGAGTACGTGCTGGGCCGCCTGCGGGTCCCCGCCACCACCGCCCGCTGGTCGGAGGACCGTGCCGACGTCGGGCTCGGCGGGAAGGTCGCGCGCGACGTGAGCCTCCACGCGACCGAGGCGAGCTACTTCGCCATCAAGGGCTGGAACCTCGCGGCGGGACGGCCCTTCACGCCGCAGGAGGTGCGCAGCGGCCTCCCGGTCGCCGTGATCGGCGACCTGCTGGCCGAGAAGCTGTTCGAGGGGCGTGACCCGCTCGGCCGCTCGGTGGTGATCGGCGGCCTTCCGTACCGCGTGATCGGCGTCGTGGAGAAGCAGGGGACGATCTTCGGCCTGCCGCTCGACAAGTTCGTCGTGGTGCCGTGGACGTCGCCGGCGCAGCGGCTCGTCAACCCGCCCAACATCATCGACGCCCTCCTGGTGAAGGCCGACGACCCGGCACAGATGCCCGCCGCGATGGGCGAGGTGGAGGCGGCGATGCGGGCGCGCCGGCATCTCAAGCCCCAGCAGGAGAACAACTTCCACCTGCAGACCGCCGAGGGCGCGCTCAGCACCTGGGAGAAGATCAGCACGGTGCTCTTCACCGCCCTGCCGGGCCTCGTCGCGATCTCCCTCGTCGTGGGCGGCATCGTGATCATGAACATCATGCTCGTCGCCGTCACCGAGCGCACGCGCGAGATCGGGATCCGCAAGGCCCTCGGCGCGCGGCGCCGCGACATCCTGGCGCAGTTCGTCGTCGAGTCCGCGACCCTCTCCGCGGTCGGCGCCGTGCTGGGGATCGGGCTGGGGCTCGGCCTCGCGTTCGTGGTCAGGGCGCTCACCCCGCTCCCGGCCGCGGTGGCGCCCTGGTCGATCGGCGTCGGCGTGGCGCTGGGGGTGATCGTCGGGATGGTCGCCGGCGTCTACCCGGCGAGCCGCGCGGCCCGCCTGGACCCCATCGTCGCCCTGAGGTCCGAGTGAGCGCGTCGCCCGCCAGCCGGGTCGCCGAGGGGATCGGGATGGCGCTCGACTCGATCCGCGCGAACAAGGTGCGCGCCTCGCTCACCATCCTGGGCGTGGCGATCGGGGTCATGGTGGTGATCGCCATGGCGTCCGCGATCACCGGGATCAACCGCAGCGTCTCCAGGATCCTCGAGTCGGCGGGCCCGAAGACCTTCTTCGTCTACCGGTACTTCCAGGCGGGGCTCAACGTGAGCGACGGCTCCGACGAGCTCTCCCCGTGGCGCCGGATGCCGTGGCTCTCGGTGCGCGAGGCGGAGCTCCTCCGCTCGCTGCCCGCGGTCCGCGATGTCAACGTCGCCGAGTACTCCTCGGGGCCCGTCAGCTACGCCGACGAGCGCCTGAAGAGCGTGCGCGTCGCGGGCTTCGGCCCCGCGTGGGTGCTCGTGACCGGCGGCGAGGTGGTTGCGGGGCGCAGCTTCACCCCGGTCGAGTACGCCGCCGCGGCGCGCGTCGCCGTGGTCAACGACAAGCTCGCCGACATGCTCTTCCCGGGGCTCGACCCGATCGGGAAGACGATCAAGGTCTTCGGCCAGCCCTTCGAGGTGATCGGCCTGCACGCCGAGGCCGCCTCGCTCTTCACCGACGCCGACGAGCCCCGGCTCGCGATCCCCCACACGACCTTCACCAAGGTCGCCGAGTACTGGAAGGGGTGGCTGGAGATCGCCGTCCTGCCGACGGACGGCGCCACGGTGGCGGACGCGCAGGACCAGGTCACCGCGGCGCTGCGCGCGTCGCGCGGGCTGAAGCCGGGGCAGGAGAACAACTTCGCCCTCGTGACGCAGGACAAGCTGCTGGAGAGCTTCAACAGCGTCACGCAGGGGTTCTTCCTGGTGATGCTCGCGCTCTCGAGCGTCGGCCTCATGGTCGGCGGCGTGGGGGTCGTCGCCATCATGATGATCTCGGTGACGGAGCGCACCCGCGAGATCGGCGTGCGCAAGGCGCTCGGCGCCACGCGCCGCGAGATCCTCTTCCAGTTCCTCGTCGAGGCCGCCACCCTGACCCTCGTCGGCGGGCTGGCGGGGATGGCCCTCGGCGCGCTCGTCGCCTGGGCGGTGCGCTCGCTCACGCCGGTGCCCGCGGCGGTGCCCCTCTGGTCGGTCGCGGTGGCGATGGCCGCCTCGATCGTCACCGGCATCGCGTTCGGGATGTACCCCGCGAGCCGGGCCGCCCGGCTCGACCCGGTGGAGGCGCTCCGCTACGAGTGACCGGCCCCCGTTACCTTGGGGGCCATGGGACTCGACGAGGCGCTGCGGCTCGCCCTGCAGACGATCTGGAGCTCGAAGCTCCGGTCGTTCTTCACCGTGCTCGGCATCGTCGTGTCGGTGGCGTTCCTCGTGGTCGTCGTCGCGCTCATCCAGGGGATGAACGCCTACGTCCGCGAGAACCTGACCGGCGCCATCATCGGCACGAACGCCTTCCAGGTCCGGCGCACCCCGATCTCCGTCGGCCTGCTCGACGACGACGAGGTCCGCAGGCTCGCGAAGCGCCCGCTCGTCTCGTTCGAGGACGCCGAGACGATCCGGGCGGCGCTGCCGGACGCGCAGGCCGTCGCGTTCCAGTCGGGCTGGCCCACCCCGGTCGCCGACGTCACCTACCGCAACCGCACCGTGGGCCAGGTCCTCGTCTTCGGCGTCACGCCGGGGTACCAGACGGTGCAGGACTACCGCTTCGAGACCGGCGACCCCCTCGCCGACCCCGACGTGCGCGAGCGCCGCCCGGTGGCGGTCCTCGGCCACGACGTGGCCGAGAAGCTCTTCGACGACGTGGCCCGCGCGCCCGGCCGGCGCGTCCGGGTCGGCGGCCGCGAGCTGCTCGTGAAGGGCGTGGTGGCGCCCAAGGGCCGCGTGCTGGGCCAGTCCTTCGACGGCTTCGTCCTGATCCCCTACTCGACGTTCGAGTCCATCTACGGGCGCCGCAAGACGACCGTCGTCTCCGTGAAGATGGCGAGCGCCGACGCGCTCGACGGGGCGATGGCCCGCGCCGAGGAGGCGATGCGCCTCGCCCACCGGCTCCGGCCGGCCGAGGAGAACGACTTCACGGTGGACAAGGCGGACGCGCTCGTCGCCTTCTGGCGCAACCTCACCCGCGTCCTCTTCACCGCGATCCCGGCCGTCGTGTGCATCGGGATCGTGGTGGGCGGCATCGTGATCATGAACATCATGCTCATGTCGGTCAACGAGCGCACCCGCGAGATCGGGGTGCGCAAGTCCCTCGGCGCCCGGCGGCGCGACATCGAGCGGCAGTTCCTCGTGGAGTCGGTCCTCCTCTCCACGCTGGGCGGCGCCCTGGGCGTGGCGGTCGGCTGGGCCGCCGCCGAGGCGGTGGCCGCGACGACCGCCCTGCCGGCCCGCATCACCGCCTGGTCGGTGGCGCTCGCCCTCGCGCTCGGCGCCGGCACCGGGATCGCTTTCGGCGTCTATCCCGCCTCGCGCGCGGCGCGGCTCGACCCGATCACGGCGCTCCGGGCCGAGTAGCGATGCGCATCCCGGACCTCCGCGAGGGCGTGAGCGTCGCGCTCGACCAGCTCCGCAGCAACAAGCTCCGGTCGGCGCTCACCATCCTCGGCGTCGTGATCGGCGTCGCCACCGTGATGGCGATCGCCTCCCTCGTGCAGGGGATCCGGACCCAGATCTTCAACGCCGTCGAGTCGGCGAACCCGACCTCGTTCTACGTCGTCCGCTACTTCTCGCAGACCCCGCTGAACCCCGACCGCCTGCCGTACGAGGTGCGGATCCGGCCCGTCCTGGGCGACGCCGACGTCGAGGCGGTCGCCCGGACCGACGGGATCGGCTACGCCGGCCTCTGGGTGCAGCTCTTCCAGCGGGTGGAGTTCCAGGGGGTCCGGTCGCAGACGGTCACCGTCTTCGGCGCCGACGACCACTACCTCGAGATCCAGGGCGGCTCGCTGCTGCGCGGCCGCTTCCCCTCGCGCGGCGAGCTCCTCGGCGCCGACTACGTGGCCGTGCTCGAGAGCGAGATCGCGGGGCGGCTCTTCGGGCGCGTCGACCCGATCGGCCGGACCGTGCGCATCGGCGCGAAGCCCTTCCGCGTCATCGGCATCTTCCAGGTGCCCGACAACATCTTCCAGCCCCCGGGCCAGGAGATCGCCGCCGTCATCCCGTTCCGCACCGCGCGGCAGTCGTTCCGCTACGACGAGACGAACAACCTGTTCATCGCCACGCGCCCCGCGCTCGGCGTGAGCGTGGAGCGGGCCAAGGACCTCGTCACCGTGGCGCTCCGGCGGGCGCGCAACCTGCGCCCCGGGATGCCCGACACCTTCGACCTCGTGACGCAGGACCAGATCCTCGACATCGTCGGCCGGTTCACCAACTACTTCTTCGTCGCGATGGTGGCCCTCTCGAGCGTGGCCCTCCTCGTGGGCGGGATCGGCGTGATGGCGATCATGATGGTCTCGGTCACCGACCGCACGCGCGAGATCGGGCTGCGCAAGGCGGTCGGGGCCACGCGCGGCGAGATCCTGCTGCAGTTCCTCGTGGAGGCGGCCACGCTCACGCTCGTGGGCGGGCTCGTGGGCATCGCCACGGGCCTCGGCACCGGCGAGCTCATCAAGCGCATCTTCGGCTTCCAGAGCGCCACGCCGCTCTGGAGCGCCGCCGTGGCGACGCTCGCCAGCATCCTGATCGGGCTCGTCTTCGGGCTCTACCCCGCGAACCGGGCCGCGCGCATGGACCCGGTGGAGGCCTTGCGCCATGAGTGACACGGTGGACCTGCTCGCCATCGCCGCGCACCGCGACGACGTCGAGCTCACCTGCGCCGGCACCCTCGTGAAGGCGGCGCGCCAGGGGTACCGCACCGGCATCCTCGACCTCACCGCGGGGGAGATGGGCACGCGCGGCTCGGCCGGGCTGCGCGCCGCCGAGGCGGCGGAGGCCGCGCGCGTCCTCGGGGTCGCGCGGCGCGAGAACGCGGGCCTCCCCGACGCGCACCTCGCGAACACCGACGAGACGCGGCGGGAGCTGGTGCGCTGGCTCCGCCGCTTCCGGCCGCGGGTCGTGATCCTCCCCTTCCCGGTGGGCCGCCATCCCGACCACCGGGTCGCCTCGGAGCTCGCACGCGACGCCTGCTTCCTCGCCGGCCTCGCGCGCTACGGCGACGGCGGGCCGCCGCACCGGCCGCACAAGGTCCTCTACGCCCTCGCCTACCGCGAGGACCCCGTGAAGCCGACGTTCGTGGTGGACATCTCCGCGGAGTTCGCGGTCAAGATGGCCGCGATCCGCTGCTACGCCAGCCAGTTCGACGGCGCCACCGCCGCCGGCGAGATCTTCCCCACCGGCCAGGACCTCTACTCGCTGGTGGAGGTCCAGAACGCGCACTACGGGTCGCTGATCCGCGCCCGCTACGGCGAGCCGTTCTTCACCCACGAGACGATGGCCGTGGACGACGTGGTGGGGCTCGCCGTGCAGAGCATGTAGCTTTCCCCCATGCGCCGGACCTACCTCGACCACGCCGCCACCACCCCGGTGCGCGACGAGGTCCTCGACGCCATGCTGCCGTACCTGCGGGAGCGGTTCGGCAACCCGTCGAGCGCGCACGCCTTCGGGCGCGAGGCGCGGGTGGGGCTCGAGCGCGCCCGGCGCGAGCTCGCCGGCGCGCTCGGCTGCGAGCCCGCGCAGGTCGTCTTCACCTCCGGCGGTACGGAGGCCGACAACCTCGCGGTCCTGGGCGGCGCCCTCGCGGCCCGCGCGCGCGGCCGCCGCTTCGCCGTCGCCGTGGCGGCGGTGGAGCACAAGGCGGTGCTCGCCGCGGCGCACGAGGTCGCGGCGCGCGGCGGCGAGGCGCGCCTCCTCCCGGTGGACGCGGGGGGCGCGGTGGACCGCGCCGCGCTCGACGACGCCCTCGCGGCCGGGGTGCCGCTTGTCTCCTGCATGTGGGTGAACAACGAGACCGGCGTCGTCCAGCCCGTCGCGGACCTCGCGGCCCGGTGCCGCGACGCCGGCGCCCGCTTCCACACCGACGCGGTGCAGGCCGTCGGCAAGGTGGCGTGGGAGGCGGCACCCCTGCGCGACGCGCTCGTCGCCGTCTCGGCGCACAAGGTCGGCGGGCCCAAGGGGATCGGCGCGCTCGTGGTCCCCGCGCGGCAGGCGGTGGCCCCGCAGCTCTTCGGCGGTGGCCAGCAGCTCGACCTGCGACCGGGGACGGAGAACGTCAGCGGCGCCGTCGGCCTCGCGCGCGCCGTGGCGCTCGCGATCGCCGAGCAGGCCGCCTTCGCGCGCCGGACGGCGGCGCTCCGCGACGAGCTGGCCCGGGCGCTCCGTCAGGTGCCCGACGTGCAGGTCACGGCGGAGGGCGCGCCGCGGGCGCCGCACATCCTGCACGTGACGGTGGCCGGCGCGCAGGGTGGCTCCCTCCTGGTGGACCTCGACCTCCAGGGCGTGGCGGCGTCCGGTGGGGCGGCCTGCGCCACCGGCGCCAGCGTGCCCTCGCACGTCCTCGGCGCGATGGGCATCCCCGGCGACCGCGCCGCGGGCGGCGTCCGCTTCTCCCTGGGCCGCGAGACGACGGCGGCCGACATCGCGCACGCCATCGCGGCGTTCCCCGCCGCGGTCGAGCGCGCACGGGCCCTGGCGGGGGAGCTCGGGCATGCCTGAGCGCGTGCTGGTCGCCATGTCGGGCGGCGTGGACAGCTCGGTCGCCGCGGCGCTCCTCGTGGAGCGCGGCTACGACGTGGTGGGCGCCACGATGAAGCTGTTCTGCCACGGCGACGAGGTGCCGGACCGGCCCTGCTGCTCGCTCGACTCGATCCACGACGCGCGCGACGTGGCGCACACGCTCGGCATCCCGCACTACGTGCTGAACCTCGAGGACCGGTTCGGCCGCGACGTGATCGGCGACTTCGTGCGCGAGTACGCGCAGGGCCGCACCCCCGCCCCGTGCGTGCGCTGCAACTCGTTCACCAAGTTCCGCGACCTGCTGGCGCACGCGCGCGCCATGGGCTGCGACCGCATCGCCACGGGCCACTACGCCCGGGCGCGCGACGGGCGCCTCCATCGCGCGCTCGACCCCGACAAGGACCAGAGCTGGTTCCTCTGGGGGATCGACCGCGCGGTGGTGGCCCGCCTGCTCACCCCCGTCGGCGAGCTCACGAAGGCCGAGGTGCGCGGCATCGCGCGCCGGCTCGGGCTCGCCACGGCCGAGAAGCCGGAGTCGGTGGACATCTGCTTCGTGCCCGACGGCGACTATGTCGCCGTGCTCGCGCGGCACCTCCCCGCCGGCGCGCCGGCGCTGCAGCCGGGGCCGATCGTGACGACGGCGGGCGAGGTGATCGGCGAGCACCGGGGCTACGCCCGGTTCACCGTCGGCCAGCGGAAGGGCCTCCCGGGCGGCGGCGGATCGCCGAGGTACGTCGTGGCGATCCGGCCGGCGACGCGCGAGGTGGTCGTCGGCACGCTGGCCGACCTGGCGGCGCACCGCGTGGATCTCGACACCCTGAACTGGCTCGGCGACCCCCTCGCGGCAGGCGATCGCTGCCGCGTGCAGGTGCGGCACCGCGCCACGCCGGTTCCCGCCACCGTGGTCGAGTCCGGGGGCGACCGGCTCGTCCTGGCGCTCGACACCCCTGCCCGGGCCGTGACCCCCGGCCAGTCGGGCGTGCTCTACGGCGACGACGACCGGGTGCTGGGCGGCGGGCTCGTGCGCGAGGGCACCGGCCGGTCGCTGCACGTCCTGCCGAGGCAGGTGGCCTCATGATGAAGGCGCTCGCCCGCCTGCTCGTCAGCGCGGTCGCGCTGTACGCGGCGGTGCTCCTCGTCCCGGGCGTCTCATTCGACGGCACGCTGCCCCAGCTCGCCGGCGTGGCCCTCATCTTCGGCGTCGTCAATGCCCTGATCCGGCCGCTGCTCACCATTCTTTCGTGCCCGCTGGTGCTGCTGACCCTCGGGCTCTTCACGCTCGTGATCAACGCCGCGATGCTGCTCCTGACGGCCTCGCTGGCCCGGCGCCTCCACCTGCCCTTCACGGTCGCCGGCTTCTGGCCGGCCCTGGCCGGCGGCATCGTGGTCAGCGTCGTCAGCGTCCTGGCCACCCTCCTGCTCGACGACCGCCCGCCCGCGCGCTGACCGGAATCCGGGCACCCGTGCCGGGCCCCCGTTCCCGGCCTAGATTCCGGTCATGACGCCAGAGACGGGCACGGCGGCCTCTCCCGCCGCCGCCGGCACCCCGGACCTCCGCCACCCCTCGCTCTACCTGAACCGCGAGCTCTCGTGGCTCGAGTTCAACCGCCGCGTGCTGCACGAGGCCCTCGATCCGCGCACGCCGCTGCTCGAGCGGGTGAAGTTCCTCGGCATCTTCAGCAGCAACCTCGACGAGTTCTTCCAGGTGCGCGTGGCGGGGCTCAAGCGCCAGGTCGCGGCCGGCTACGTCGAGCGCACCGCCGACGGGCTCACGCCCGAGGAGCAGCTCCGCGCGATCCAGCTCGTCGTGCGCGACCTGCAGGCGCAGCACCATCACTGCCTCGTGCACGACCTGGTCCCGGCACTCGCCCGCTGGGGCGTGACGCTGCACCTCGCCTACGACACGCTGCAGCACGCCGAGCGCGACTACCTGTCGCGGTGGTTCGAGCAGACGGCCTTTCCGGTGCTCACGCCGCTCGCCGTGGACCCGACGCACCCGTTCCCGTACATCTCGAACCTGAGCCAGTCGCTCGCGGTGATGCTGCGGGGGCCCGACGGCGAGGAGCGGTTCGCGCGGGTGAAGGTGCCGAAGATCCTGCCGCGCTGGGTGCCGCTGCCTGCACGCCACGCGTTCGTGCCGCTCGAGCTCGTGATCGCCGCCAACCTGGAGTCGCTCTTCCCCGGCGTCGAGATCCTGGGCGCGCACACCTTCCGGATCACGCGCAACAGCGACCTCGAGATCGAGGCCGACGAGGAGGCGGAGGACCTGCTCAGCCTCATCCAGGAGGAGGTGCGCAACCGGCGCTTCGCCGAGGTGGTGCGGCTCGAGGTGCAGGCCACCATGCCCCCCTCGCTGCGCCAGATGCTCCTCGAGGAGTTCAGCGCCGAGCAGGACCCGCCCGGCCGCCCGCTGGGGCCGGACGACCTCTACGAGGTGACGGGGCTCCTCGACACCGCCGACCTGCTGCAGCTCGCCGCGCTCGACCTGCCCGAGATCAAGGACGCGCCCTTCCACGCCGTGACGCCGCCGCGGCTCGCCTCGCGCAACGTGTTCGAGGCGATCCGCGAGGGCGACCTGCTGGTGCACCACCCGTACGAGAGCTTCGCGGCGAGCGTGGAGCGGCTGCTCCAGGCCGCGGTGGACGACCCCGACGTGCTCGCCATCAAGCTCACCCTCTACCGCACCGGTGGCGACTCGAGCATCGCGCGGCTCCTCGCGCACGCCGCCGAGCGCGGCAAGCAGGTGGCGGCCCTCATCGAGCTGCAGGCGCGGTTCGACGAGGAGAACAACATCATCTGGGCGCAGCGGCTGGAGGACGTCGGCGTGCACGTGAGCTACGGCGTGCCCGGCTTCAAGACGCACGCCAAGGTGCTCCTCATCGTCCGGCGCGAGGGCGACCAGATCCGCCGCTACGTGCACATCGGCACCGGCAACTACAACGCCCGCACCGCGCGGCTCTACACCGACTTCGGGCTCCTCTCGTGCGACCCCGAGCTCGGCGCCGACCTCACCGACCTGTTCAACGCGCTCACGGGCTACGCCTTCCCGGCGCGCTACCGGCGCCTGCTCGTCGCGCCGCACTTCATGCGCGACCGGTTCCTCGGCATGATCCGGCGCGAGGCGGAGCACGCGCGCGAGGGGCGCGGCGGGCTCATCTTCGCGAAGATGAACGCGCTGGTGCACCCCGAGATCATCGCGGCGCTCTACGAGGCGTCGTGCGCCGGGGTGGAGGTCCGGCTGATCGTGCGGGGGATCTGCTGCCTGCGGCCGGGGGTGCCGGGGGTGAGCGACCGGATCACGGTGCTCAGCGTCATCGGCCGCTTCCTCGAGCACTCGCGCTGCTTCCACTTCCGCAACGGCGGCGACGAGGAGTACTACATCGGCTCGGCCGACTGGATGCCGCGCAACCTCGACCGCCGGGTGGAGGTGGCCGTCCCGGTGCTCGACCCGGCGCACCGGCGGGCGCTGCGCGAGGTGCTCGACCTGATGTGGCAGGACAACCGGCAGGCGTGGGTGCTCGGCGCCGACGGCACTTACGAGCAGCGGCGGCCGGCGCCCGGCGAGCCCGAGCGCGGCACGCACCGCCTGCTGCTGGAGCGCGTGCGGGACGCCGCGCGCCCCGTGCCCTGAGGCTCAGTGCGGGAGCTTCGCCGCCTGGGCGAGCTGCCGCACCAGCGCCTGCTGCTCCTCGTCGAGCACCTCCGGCACCACCACCTGGACACGCACGAGCTGGTCGCCCGTGCGGTCGCCGCGCCGGATGCCCTGCCCCTTGATGCGGAAGCGCCGGCCCGGCTGGGTGCCCGGCGGGATGCGCAGCACGACCTTCTTCCCGTCGATCGTCCGCACGCGGAGCTTCGTGCCGAGCATCGCCTGCGCGATGTTGATCGGCACCTCGCACACGAGGTCGAGCCCCTCGCGCTCGAAGAAGCGGTCCGGCGCGACCTGGAAGGTCACGTAGAGGTCGCCCGGCGGGGCGCCGCCCGGGCCGGGCAGCCCCTGGCCCGAGAGCCGCACCCTCGTGCCCGTCTCCGTCGCCGGCGGCACCGTGATGCTCACCGACTTCTGCGTGCGCACGTCGCCCATGCCGCCGCACGTGGGGCACGGGGTGCTCGCCACCCTGCCCCGTCCCCGGCAGCGGGGACAGGGCCGGTTGACGGCGAAGCCCCCCTGCCCGAACGCGACGGTGCCGCGTCCCGCGCACTCCGGACAGGTCGAGATCGTCGCGCCCGGCGCGCCGCCCGACCCCCTGCAGGCGGGGCAGCTGTCGGTCACCGGGATCGTGACCTGCACCTTCCCGCCGAGCACCGCGGTGCGGAAGTCCACCTCGACGGTGGTCTCGAAGTCCTCGCCCTTCCTCGGCTCTCGACGCCCGCGCCCGAAGATGGACGAGAAGATGTCGCCGAGGCCGAGACCCGAGAAGTCGAACTCCTCGCCGACCTGCGGCCCGCCGGCACCGCCGCCCGCCGCCCCCGCCCCGGACGGCCGCCGTGCGAAGCCCTCGAACGCCCCGAGCCGGCGCATCTGGTCGTACTGCCTGCGCTTCTCGGGATCGCTCAGCGTGGCGTGCGCCTCGGAGATCGCCTTGAAGCGCTCCGCCGCCTGCGGGTCGTTCGGGTTGGCGTCCGGGTGGTACTGCTTGGCCAGCCGACGGTACGCCTTCTTGATCTCCTCGGGCGAGGCCGAGTCCGCCACGCCGAGGACCTGATAGAAGTCCTTGTTGCCCGCCACTCAGCCGCCCTGCCCCGCCTCGCCGAAGACCTGGACCCGCGCCGGCCGCAGCAGCTGGTCCTTGAAGCGATACCCGGCCTGGTAGGTGGCGCCGACCTGCTGGGCCGGCGTGCCCTCCGGCGCGGGCACGATGGCGATCGCCTCGTGCACGGTCGGGTCGAACCGCTCCCCGGTGGGAACGACGCGCTCCAGCCCGGCCGCGCCGAGCTCCTTCCAGAGCTTGCGGCTCACCGCGTCGAGCGCGCTGCGCAGCATCTCCGCCGTCGTGGTCGCCGCGTCGCTGGCGAGGGCGCGCTCGAGGTCGTCGAGCGCGTCGAGCAGCCGGCCGAGCAGCGCGCCCTGCGAGCGGTCCGCCAGCTCCAGCCGCTCGCGCGCGACGCGCTTGCGGAAGTTGTCGAACTCCGCCACCAGCCGGAGGTGCCGGTCCTTCAGCTCGTCCAGCTCGGCGGCCAGCGCGCCCTGCTCCGATGGCAGGATCGCCGCCGCGGCGTGCGGCGGCGCGGCCGGTGCATCCGGCGCCGGCGTCGCAACCTGCGGCTCCTCGTTCACTTGGGGCTCCCTGGGATCGGACATGGCCGAAAGATAACGGCAACGCACGTGCCCGACGGAAACGCCGATCCGGCAGTTTCTCCCGGCCCCAGCGGCGCCACCTCGCGCCTCGGGCGTCAGGCGACTAGACTCCTCCGCGAGGCGCGCGAGCGCCTCCCGCGCGGGAGGGTGCGCCCACGGCGCACCGAGGCGTTTCCCATCCGGCCCCCCGCCGCGGCGACCTTCACCAATGGGAGACAACCCATGTCCCATCCGACCGTCGCGCCCGCCCGCTCCGCCGTCATCGTGGTGGATCTCGCCAACGACTTCGTGTTCCCCGGCGGCGTCATCGCCGACGCGGGCGGCGCCGACTACCAGCGGCGCGCGCAGGCGATCCTGCCGGCGCTGGCGCGGCTCCTCGAGGCCGCCCGCGCGTCCGGCGTGACCGTGGTCTACGCCACCGATGCGCACACGCCGACCGACGACGAGCTGCGCAAGTGGCCGCCCCACGCCATGAAGGGGAGCTGGAACGCGGCGATCGTCCCCGCCGTGGCGCCGCACCCGGGCGACGTCGTCTTCGAGAAGCGGACGTACAGCCCCTTCATCGATCCCGCCTTCGAGCGTCTCCTGCGCGAGCAGGGGATCCGGCGGCTCTACATCACCGGGCTGCACACCGACTGCTGCTGCCGGCACACCAGCGGCGACGCGTTCCAGCGCGGCTTCGACCTCGTGTGGGTGACGGACGCGATGCAGGCGTTCACCGACGAGCAGCACCGCCAGGGGCTGGACTACTTCCGCACGTGGTACGCGACCGACCCGGACGCGCAGTTCCGCACCGTCGAGCAGCTGGTGGAGGAGTGGGAGCACGCGCCGGCCGAGGCCGGGGCGTGAGCGCGGCCGGCTACCCGTCGAGTTCCCGCCAGAGCAGGTAGAGCGCCGCCTGGGCGCCGCGACGACGGATCTCGTCGCGGTCGCCCGGGACCGCGATGCGCTCGGCGGACGTCCCCTGCGGGGTGGCGGCCGCGAGCCAGATCGTCCCCACCGGCTTCTCCGCGGTGCCGCCGCCGGGGCCCGCGATGCCGGTGATCGCGAGGGCGCAGTCCACCCCGTGCCGCGCCCGTGCCCCCTCCGCCATCGCGCGGGCCACCGGCTCGCTCACCGCGCCGTGGCTGGCGAGCGTTTCCGCCGGCACGCCGAGCGCCGCCTCCTTGACGCGGTTCGCGTAGGCGATCGTCCCGCCCATGAACACGTCGGAGCTGCCCGCGACGCCGGTGATCCGGGCCCCGAGCATCCCGCCCGTGCACGACTCCGCGACGCCGAGCGTCCACCCCTGCGCGCGCAGCCGGCCGAGCAGCACCGCGGCGAGGTCCTGGTCCCCCTCGGCGTAGGCGTGCCGGGCGGCGCGCGCGCGCAGCCACGCGATCCCCTCGGCGAGCCGCCGCTCCGCCTCCTCGGCCGGCAGGCGCCACGCCGTGAGTCGAAGGTCCACCCCCTCGACGCCGGGCAGGTAGGCCAGCGTGAGCGGCGCGAGCGCCTCCTCCGCCCCGGCGACACGCTCGGCGAGCGACGACTCCGCGATCCCGGTGGTACGCAGCTGCCGCGAGCGGATCGCCGCCGAGGGGTCGCCGCGGCCCGCGAGCCGGGGCAGCACCTCGTGCTCGAGCAGTCCGCGCATCTCGCGCGGCACGCCGGGCAGCAGGATGGCGAGTCCGGGCGCGCCCTCGAGCCAGATCCCGGGCGCCGTCCCCCATCGGTTCGGCAGGACCACCGCCCCCTCCGGCACCTCCGCCTGGCAGCGATTGGCGGCGGCGGGGCGCCGGCCCAGCCGCGCGAACCGTGCCTCGAGCTCGGCCCAGATGGCGTCGTCGAAGCGGAGCGCGCGGCCGAAGAGCCCCGCGACGCTGCGCTTGGTGACGTCGTCGCGCGTCGGGCCGAGCCCGCCGGTGCAGAGCACCGCGCCGGTGCGCGCCAGCGCCTCGCGCACGGCCGCGGCCACCGTCGCGCCGTCGTCGCCCACGCTGGTCCGGCGCACCACGCGGATGCCGGCGGCCGCGAGCGCCCGGCCGATCTCGGCGCCGTTGGTGTCCACCGTGAAGCCGAGCAGCAGCTCGGTGCCGATGGTGACGAGCTCGAGGTCCATCGCGATGGGGGGACGCGGCCGCCGCGGCCGCTACTTGAAGAGCGCGCGGTTGCGGTAGAGGTACACGCCGAACGAGTACACGGTGAGGAGCGCCGCGATCCCCAGCGTGACCGCGGCGAAGCCGCCGTGGAACTCGTTCCAGAAGCGCGCGAAGGGCGCCTGCTCCCACCCCAGCGGCTTGCGCGCGTCGCGGAAGGCGAACCAGAGGATCATCGCGCCGATGAAGATGTTCTGGAACACCGCCTTCACCTTCCCCGAGCCGCCGGCGGCGATGACCACGCCCTTGCGCTTCGCCCACTGGCGGAAGAGCGTCATCGCCACCTCGCGGCCGACCAGCAGCAGCACGATCCAGAGCGGGATGCTCCCCCACACCGGGATGTCGTAGAGGTCGTGGCGCTGGCGCGAGATCCAGTAGATGGGGATCAGGGTGGCGAAGAGCAGCAGCTTGTCGGCGAGCGGGTCGAGGAGCTTGCCGAGGTCGGTGACCTCGTTGCGGCGGCGCGCGAGCTGGCCGTCGAGCGTGTCGGTGAGGGCCACGACGACGAAGACGATGAAGCAGACCAGCTTCGGCCAGTACCCCTCGATGAACGGCAGGAGCGCGATCACGGGCGTGAACGCGATCCGCACCACCGTGATGATGTTGGAGATCGTCCAGACGCGCTGCGCGCCGTCAGCCAAGGCTCTTCACCACCAGCTTGCTGATGGCCTTCAGGGTGTCGAAGACGCCTTCGCCGCTCACCGCGACGGCCTCGAAGTACGGGGCCCGCTCGATCCACTGGCCGTCCTGCTGGTACACGAGCAGCTCGCCCGGGTGCGCGGGGTCCGGCGTCTCGCGCTGCCGCGCCGGCTCGCTGACGGGCCAGCCGGGGTTGAGCGCGGCCTGCAGGTCGGGGATCGGCGCGGCGTTGGGCAGGTCGCGCTTGTTGTACTGGATCGCGAAGGGGAGCCGCGTCAGGTCGAGCCCGTGCTCCTGCATGTTCTCGTACAGGTTCGTCATGGACTCGACGTTGGCGTCCATGCGCTCGAGCTGGCTGTCGGCCACGAAGACGACGCCGTCCACGCCCTTCAGGATGAGCTTGCGCGAGGCGTTGTAGTAGACCTGGCCGGGCACGGTGTACAGGTGGAACTTCACCTGGAAGCCGCGCACCGTCCCGAGGTCGACCGGGAGGAAGTCGAAGAAGAGCGTCCGCTCGGTCTCGGTCGCGAGCGAGATCATCTTCCCGCGCGACGAGGGCGTGACCTTGTTGTAGACGAACTCGAGGTTCGTGGTCTTGCCGCCCAGCCCCGGCCCGTAGTAGACGATCTTGCAGTTGATCTCGCGGGACGCGTAGTTGATCATCGACATGCGTCGTCAGTGCCTCACGTCCCGAAGAGCCGGTCGATCTCGTCCTCGGCCTCGCCCACCAGCTCGCGGGCGATGCGCGTGGGCCGGGCGCCGTCGCGGCCGGCGAACAGCTCGGCGAACGCGGCCGTGAGGTCGCGCACCGCCGTCCGCACGCGGAGCTTCACGAGCCCGAGCGTCGTGCGGTTGTCGAAGAGGACCACCAGGATCACGCGGTGCGCCACGTCGGCGAGGTACATCGACTCCTTCTCGCCCTGGTGCACGAGCGCGCCGAACTCGGGCTCGCCGAGGAGCCGCGCGAGCTGGTCGTTGGCGCTGAAGTCGGCGGCGGCGAGGCTCGCGAAGGTCGTCGCGTCGAACTGCGGCGGCTCGCCCGTCGTCACGATGAGCTGGCCGGTGCGGTCGATGATGAAGGCGGTGCGCGCCGAGGAGTCGCGCAGGAACTCGGTCAGGATCCCCTGGATCCGGACCGCGTCGGCTTCCGCGAACGACCAGCTGGATGCGCCTCCGCTCACCCCTGCCCTCCCCCCTCGACGGCGCGCTCGAGGCGCGCCAGGACCGTCGCCCCCCGCCGCCGGAGCGCGGCCTCGGGCTCCCACCGCAGGTACTCGCGCAGCAGCCGGGCCGTGTCCGCGTCGCGCCGGCCGGCGAGCGCCGTGAGCGCCATGCGCCGGCGCGCCGCCACCGGGCTGAAGAGGGCGCCGCCCCAGCGCCGCCGGCGGCGCGCCCCGAGCCAGAGCGCCGCCGCGGCGCCCAGCAGCGCGCCGGTCAGCAGCGCCGACCGCCGCCCGCTCACCGCGGCACCTCCTGCCGCGCCAGCAGCGCCTGCGCCAGCGTCACCCCGTCCACGTACTCGAGGTCGCCGCCCATCGGGAGCCCGCGCGCGAGCCGCGTGACCCGCACGCCGCGCCCGGCGACGAGCTGCTGCACGTAGGTCGCGGTCACCTCGCCCTCCATGGACGGGTTGGTGGCGAGGATCACCTCGCGCACCCCACCCTGCTCGAGCCGCCGGACGAGCCCCTCGAGGTTCAAGGCCTCGGGGCCCATGCCGTCGAGCGGCGAGAGCCGACCGCCGAGCACGTGGTACCGCCCCCGGAACTCGGTCGCCCGCTCCACCGCGCCGATCGCCGAGGGCTCCTCCACCACGCAGAGCAGGCCCGGGTCGCGCCGCAGGTCGCGGCAGATGGCGCACGGCTGCTCCTCGGTCACGTTGCCGCACTCGCGGCAGGGCGCGACCCGATCCCGCACCTCGGCGAGCACCTCCACGAGGCGCGCCAGCTGCGCCGACGGCTGCTGGAGCAGGTGATAGGTGAGCCGCTGCGCCGTCTTCCGGCCGATGCCCGGGAGCCGGGCCAGCTCGGTGACCAGCGCATCGATGGCGCCGCTCACCGGCCTCAGAGCGCCGGCGGGAACGGCAGCGGCGACACCTTCCCCATCTCGGCCGTGACAGCCTCGGCGGCGCGGCGCTGCACCTCGGCCACCGCCGCCGTCACGAGGTCGCCCAGGAACTCGGCGTCGTGCCGCTCGAAGACCGCCGGGTCGATGACGACCGCGCGCACCGTGCCGCGGCCGTCGGCGGTCACCCGCACGAGCCCGCCGCCGGCGCTCGCCTCGAGCGTCCGCCGCGCCAGTTCCGCCTGGACCTGCTGCAGCCGGCCCTGCATCTGCTGGCCAAGCTGCCACAACTGCTGGATGTCTGCCATGTCCCTCGAGCCGCTCAGTCCACTATCTCCAAATCTAACTCGTCCGCGACCGCGTCGAGGGTCGCGTCCCGCTGCCGGAGCTTGCGCAGCCGGTCGGCCCGGATCTCGGCCTCCGTGAGGCGGCCGGGGCGCACCGGCGCGGCCGCCGACGGGCCTTCCCCGGCGAGGCGCACCGTGACCGGCGCGCCGACGACGGCACCCAGCAGCGCGGCGACCTTCGCCTGCTGCCGCTCGAGGAGCATCGCCTGGCCGGCGGCCGCCGGGGGCATCGCCAGCACCACCTCCGGCGGCGCCACCGCCCGCAACTCGGCCACGGCGAGCGCCTCGCCCAGGAACGGGCTCTCGGCCCGCGCCCGCTGCACGAGGCCCGCCCACGCCTCCTGCAGCCCCTCGAGGCTGAACGGCGCGGCGAGCACCGGCGCGGCGGGCGGCTCGGGAGCCGGCGTCGGCTCGAGCGCGTCGGGTGCGGGACCCGGGGCAGGCGCCGCGTCCGCCCGCTGGCGCGGCGCCGACCGCGGCCGTGCCGGGACCGGCGACGCTGGCGGCTCGCCGCCGGCCAGCACCTCCTCGAGCTGCACCAGGCGGTCCATCAGCGCCCAGCGCAGCAGGAGCGTCTCCACCGCGAGCCGCGGCGAGCCGGCGCGCCGGATCGCCACCTCGTCGTCGGCGAGGAGGCGCAGCATGCGCACCAGGTCGCCCGGCGCCAGCCGGCCCCGGGCCCGCTCGAGCGTCTCGCGCAGACCCTCCGTGAGCTCCTCGGGCGCGGCGCCGAGCTCGAGCTGCAGCAGCGTGCGCAGCACGTCGCCGGCGCCGCGCAGGAACGTCGGCAGGTCGGCGCCGGCGTCCGCCAGGCGGTCCACGAGGGGGAAGACGGCGGCGGCGTCGCGCTCGAGCACGATCCGCAGCAGCTCCGCCCACGTGTCGTCGCCGACGACGCCCAGCACCTCGCGCACGCGCGCCGCGGTTACGGAACCGTCACCGAAGCTCAGGCACTGGTCGAGGAGCGAGAGCGCGTCGCGCATCCCGCCGTCGGCGTGGCGGGCGATGAGCGTGAGCGCGTCGTCGTCGGCCGGGATCGCCTCGTGCGCGAGCACCGCGCGGAGCCGCTCCCGGATGGCGGCCGCGCCGATCCGGCGGAAGTCGAAGCGCTGGAGGCGCGAGAGGACCGGGGCCGCGAACTGCGCGATCTTCTGGGGCTCGGTCGTCGCGAAGACGAAGACGACCCCGGGCGGCGGCTCCTCGAGGATCTTCAGGAGCGCGTTCCACGCCTCGCGCGTGAGCATGTGCGCCTCGTCCACGATGTACACCTTGTGGTGCCCCTCGCGGGAGGCGGCGTACATCGCGCGCTCGCGCAGCTCGCGCGCGTCCTCGACGCCGCGGTTGCTCGCGGCGTCGATCTCCACCACGTCGAGGCTCGCCCCCCCGGCCCAGATGCGGCGGCAGCTCTCGCACTCGCCGCACGGCTCGCCCGTGGCGTCGCGCGCGGCGCAGTTGAGCGCCATGGCGAGGATGCGGGCCGCCGTGGTCTTCCCCACCCCGCGCGGCCCCGTGAGCAGGTAGCCGTGCGCCACGCGCCCGCGCGCGATCGCGCCGCGCAGCACCTGCGCGACGTGATCCTGCACCACGAGGTCGCCGAAGCGGCGGGGACGGTACTTGCGGGCGAGCGCGATGGCCATGACGGTCGCGGGGAAGAAAAGTGCCCCAGGCACCCCGAAGCGACGCCGGACATCGCTTAGCGCTGCTACCGGCGAGGTCCTGACGCGGTTCGCGCGCCAGCGCCCTTCGGACCTGAGGCACCCGGAAGGTACACGGGGCGCCGCCCGGGGTAAACGGCCGGGCTCAGGCGAGGGCGTCGCCCTCGGCACGCCGCGTCCGCGCCTGCCACGCGTCGAGGGTCACCGCGATGCACGCCCCGAGGAAGAGCACGATCCCCGTGTAGTAGATCCAGAGGACGAAGAGCAGGAGGGCCCCGAGGTTCTCCGCCGTCGAGAAACCCTGCACCGTCACCGCATGCTGGATGTAGAGCCCGTAGAGGAGCTTCGCCACCTCGAACGCGAGCGCGGCGCAGGCCGCGCCGACGAGCGACGAACGATGGCTCGGCCGGTGCGGCGCCGAGTACCGGTAGAGCACGTAGGCCAGGAGCCACGACGCGCCGAACGCCACCAGCTCGCTCAGCAGGCCGCCGAGGAGGCCGAACAGCGGCCAGAGCCAGCGCGGGATCGCCGCGCTCCGCCCCCGCAGGAGCGCCAGGCCCGTCGTGAGGCCGACGTTGGCGACGAGCAGCACCAGCATCACGCCCACCATCCGGAAGTCGTGCAGCTTGCCGCGCAGGAAGGCGAGCACGAAGTGGCGCGCCGGGGGGGGCGGGACGACCGCGTGGTAGATCTTGCCCAGCGCGGTGCGGATGCTGGCGAAGAGGCGGGTGCTGAACCAGAAGAAGGTCGGCAGCGCGATGTACGAGATGGCGCCTCGGCTCTCGCTCACGCCCACCAGCAGCGCCCGGACCGCGGCCAGCGAGTCGGCGCCCCCTGGCCCGTGGGGCATGAACTCGTCGAGCACCTGCTCGATGCCCTGCTGCGGCGACTGCGCGAAGACGCCCACGAGCAGGGTGAGCGCCACGAGGGCGAGGGCGAGGAACGGCACCGTGGCGAGCATGGCGTCGAAGGTGAACGCGCTCGCCATGAACGGCAGGCTGTTGCGGTCGGCGGTCTCGAGGACCTCGAGGACGAAGCGTCCGGAGCCGCGGCGCCGGGGACCCGCGGGCGCGGGCACCCCCGGGGCCGGCGCGGGCTGGGTCAGGCGCCGGGCTCCTCGGCGGTTCGCGCCCGGCGGGCGCGCGCCGCGGCCAGCCGCCGCTCGAGGTCGGCCCGCGGCGACGCGGGCACCCCCTCCTCGTCCTCGTCCTCGAACGCGTCCTCGAGGTCGTCGGCGACGCCCCGCAGCCGGGTGGCGACCCGCCCCGCCACGTCGTCGAGCGTCTCCTCGGCCCGGGCGCGCAGGGCGCGCACCTTCCGCTGCAGGCGGCGCCGCGTCTGCTCCCCGCTCTCGGGGGCGTACAGCAGCGCGGCCACGCCGCCCACCAGGGCCCCCACCACGAACCACTTCAGCGACCCGTCGCCGCGCACGACGACGATCTCCCGCTCCCCTCGCGCCATGACCGGTCACTCCCCCGCGTCGGGATCGTCCACCGCCGCGACGAGCTCGCGGTGCAGCTCGCCGTGGCGCAGCACCGGCGCCGTCACGTGCTCGCGCACGAGCGCCGCCGTGCCGTGCACCTTCAGCTGGTCGAACAGGAACGCGAAGGTCGCCTCGAGGTCCGCCGCGATCGCGTCGCGCACCTCCGGCGGCAGCGACCAGCACTCCCGCTTGAACGGCCCGATCGCCTTCTTCCGCGCCTTGTAGTAGAACTGCTCGTCGGTGTCCTTCGCCCCCCGCTCCGCCGCGCAGTGCTCGGTGACCCACGCGCGCAGCCGGGCGCGCAGCTCGGCCGGGAGCCGCGGGTGGTCGAAGACGATGTTCTGGAAGTTCGTCGCCAGGTGGATCTCGGCCGTCTCGATCCGCGGGAAGTGCCCGAACGCCTCGGCCGGCAGGGTGCTCGCGCCGTGCTGCACCGCCCCGGCGAGCCCGTAGGGGTTCCGGGCGGCGGCGGACAGCGCCTCGAGCGCCGCGAGGTCGAGCTTCACCTCCGCGATCGAGCCGTCGGGGAGCACCACCCCGCCGTGCGAGGTGCCGGTCTGCACCGAGATCTTCGAGATGCCGTCCCTCACCTTCCGGCGCGCCGTGGCGCGCACGTAACCCTGCATGAAGGCGTGCAGCTCCTCCACCGTCGAGTTCTTGTGCCCCACCTCGCCGATCTCGGCGCCCACCGAGCTCACCACGCCGGGCGGCTCGTGCTCGCGGATGAACTGCGTGAGCTCGGCCGCGCGCTCGTAGTTGTCGCGCTGCTGCTCGTCGAGCGTGGGCTTCGAGAGGTCCACGAGCGTGGAGGTGTCCACGTCGATGTTGAAGAAGCCGGCGGCGAGCTCCTCGGCGATGAGCTTCTTCACCTCGCCCACCTCGGCCTCGGGGTCCGCGGCGTACTTCTTCGCGTTGACCTGGCAGTGGTCGCCCTGGATGAACACCGGCAGCGACCAGCCCTCGCGCAGCGCGGCGCCGAGGACGACGCTCACGTACTCCGCCGGCCGCTGGTCGGTGTAGGCGATCTCCGACCGCGCGATCTCGAAGATGATCGCGCCGGCATCGCCGGCCCGCGCGGCCCGGAAGACGGCGCGCGCCGTGTCGTAGGCGAGCATGCGGACGTTGATCGCGGGGACCGTGAACCCGCCGCACTCGCCGCGCCCGCGGGCAAGGTAGAGCTCGTGGATGGAGGCGGGCCGCACCCCTGTCGCCTGCCCCAGCTCCCAGAGGAGCCAGCGCGCCGCATCGCGCGCGGCGGGCTCGCCGAAGACGGCCTGCCACGCCAGGCGATCGGTCGCGACACCCCGCAGCGCCGCGGGCTCGCGCACGGCGACGCCGGCCCCCGCGGGGACCACCGCGCCGGCGAAGAGGTCGAGGGCCTGCTGGCGGGCATCGGTCATCGGGTCATCCTCGGGCGGGACGGGGGCTGGGCACAGTGCGGCAGAAACGTAGGATCCGGGTCTGGCATCGTCAAAAGCACACGGCGTGCCGCGCTCAGGCGACGTCGCCCGGGGGCGCGGGCGGGAGCGCCTCGCCCTCGAACCCGGGTCGCCCCATCGCGGCGAAGGTGAGCCGCTTGCCAAGCTCGACCCCGGGCTGGTCGAACGGGTCCACCCCGTACCAGGCCCCCGCGTAGCCGGTCGCGACCTGGAGGAACATGAGCACGTCCCCCAGG
>Ga0073932_1002225_pt1 | contig 31371 bp, 21 predicted proteins | sample DewCreD2012metaG_FD_76967 | JGI IMG/M metagenome (GOLD analysis project Ga0073932, IMG submission 76967) | Hot spring sediment bacterial and archeal communities from British Columbia, Canada, to study Microbial Dark Matter (Phase II) - Dewar... ...
AAACGGTTCTCTCCATCCGCAGGCGTTTGGGACACCTGGCTAAAGCCAGGTGTTAATGAGAGTTCGGCGGGTTTGTGCTTGGACGGCTGGCACACCTGGCTGAAGCCAGGTGTTAATGAGAGGCACAGTGTCCGAGCCACCGTGTCTGGACTTGGCGCCTTCTCATTAACACCCCGCTTTAGCGGAGTGGTTGCGGTGCATGAACCAAGCCCTAACCGTTTTAACGGTTTCTTGAAAGGAGGCCTTTGATATGTCCATGCATTCCTATTCGAGATGCTGGCTGCACATGGTGTGGGGCACCCTAAAGCGCGAGGGCATGCTGGATAAATCCGCCGCAGCGAAAGTGTCCAAATACCTAGGTGACTATTCAGTCGCCAAAGGTATTTTTATGAAAATCAATTTCGTGAATTGCGATCACGTTCACCTTTTGATTGATTTGCCAACCAACCTAACCATCGAAAGTTGCGCGCAGCTTTTCAAAGGCAGCTCTTCTCATTGGATCAATGAAATGGAACTTGTATTGGGCAAGTTTGGCTGGGCGCGGGGCTATGGAGTGTTTTCGGTGTCGCATTCTCAAGTCGGCGAAGTCGCCGCTTATATTGCCAATCAGGAGGAACATCACCGGGGAAAAAGTTTTTCGGAGGAATTGAAACTTTTTGTTTCACGCTATGGGTTGACTTGGAAGGAGGAGGTGAACCGTTGAAACGGTTTTCTCCATCCGCAGGCGTTTGGGACACCTGGCTAAAGCCAGGTGTTAATGAGAGGTTCAGTGTCCGAGCAACCGTGACTGGACTTGGCGGCTTCTCATTAACACCCCGCTTTAGCGGGGTGGTCGCGGCGCCTGAACGAAGCCCTAACCGTTTTAACGGTTTTCTGCCGACATCACGCCATTCCTCCGCCCGCAGCCAATGGGGCGGGCCACGGACTGATAAACCGTTGAAACGGTTCTCTCCATCCGCTGGCACCTTGAACACCTGGCTGAAGCCAGGTGTTAATGATAGGCACAGTGTCCGAGCCACCGTGTCTGGGCTTGGTGCCTTCTCATTAACACCCCGCTTTAGCGGGGTGGTCGCGACGCCTGAACGAAGCGCTAACCGTTTTAACGGTTTCCCGCCGGCATCACGCCATTCGTCCGCCAGCAGCCAATGGGGCGGGCCACGGACTGATAAACCGTTGAAACGGTTCTCTCCATCCGCTGGCGTTTGGGACACCTGGCTGAAGCCAGGTGTTAATCAGAGTTCGGGGGGGGGATGCTTGGCCGGCTGGGACACCTGGCTGAAGCCAGGTGTTAATGAGAGGTACAGTGTCCGAGCCACCGTGTCTGGGCTTGGTGCCTTCTCATTAACACCCCGCTTTAGCGGGGTGGTCGCGGCGCCTGCACGAAGCACTAACCGTTTTAACGGTTTTCCACCGGCATCACGCCATTCGTCCGCCCGCAGCCAATGGGGCGGGCCTCAGATTGATAAACCGTTGAAACGGTTCTCTCCATCCGCTGGCACCTTGAACACCTGGCTAAAGCCAGGTGTTAATGAGAGTTTGGCGGGTCTGTGCTTGGACGGCTGGCACACCTGGCTGAAGCCAGGTGTTAATGAGTGGTACAGTGTCCGAGCCACCGTATCTGGACTTGGCGCCTTCTCATTAACACCCCGCTTTAGCGGGGTGGTCGCGACGCCTGAACGAAGCCCTAACCGTTTTAACGGTTTTCCGCCTGCATCACGTCATTCGTCCACCCGCAGCCGACGAGGCGAGCCTCGGATTAATAAACCGTTGAAACGGTTCTCTCCATCCGCTGGCGTTTGGGACACCTGGCTAAAGCCAGGTGTTAATCAGAGTTCGGGGGGGGGATGCTTGGCCGGCTGGGACACCTGGCTAAAGCCAGGTGTTAATGAGTGGTACAGTGCCCGAGCCACCGTGTCTGGACTTGGTGCCTTCTCATTAACACCCCGCTTTAGCGGGGTGGTCGCGACGTCTGAACGAAGCCTTAACCGTTTTAACGGTTTCCCGCCGGCATCACGTCATTCCTCCGCCAGCAGCCGCCGGGGCGAGCCTCGGATTAATAAACCGTTGAAACGGTTCTCTCCATCCGCTGGCGTTTGGGACACCTGGCTGAAGCCAGGTGTTAATGAGAGTTTGTTCGCCCACATGGATTCCCGAGGAGGTTTAATGGAGGATTCATGATCGTCGAGCGCAAAAAACTGAGCCTCTGGGAGCGGCTGTTTCTGCCGGCGTTTGTCGCCGGCTTCAAGGTCACCTGGCGCCATTTCAAAAACAACCTGTTCAAAGGCCGTCATGCGGCCGCGCAGGTTGGCGCCGGCTATCATCCCGAATTCAAATGGCCGGTGCGCGAAGGCTACCGGGGCGCGCCCTACCTGGTAAAAGACCAGGAAGGTCGGACCAAGTGCGTCTCCTGCCAGCTTTGCGAGTTTGTCTGCCCGCCAAAAGCGATCCGGATCACGCCGCCCGGTCCGGCGGTCAATGCCCAAGCCGCCAACGTCGAGAAAATGCCCCGCGAATTTGAGATCAACATGCTGCGTTGCATCTTTTGCGGGTATTGCCAGGAGGTCTGCCCCGAGGAGGCCATCTTTCTGATGAAGGATTACTCGTTAACAAGCGGCTCCCGCGAAGAGATGATTTATGACCTGGAGAAATTGCTGGCGCTGGGCGGCACACACCATGATGAAATTATGAAGTGGCGCGGCAAGGCCGAGGAAGCCCGCCGCCAAGAGGACTTTAATCCCGAGGGTTCACCCCTGCTCCGCGCCCAGGCGAACCCGGCGAGCAAATCCGGATGACAAATCCGCGGCAAACCGTTTGAATAAGCGCGCATGCAGGAAATTTTGTTTTACATTTTTGCGGTGATGACGCTGGCTTGCGGCCTTTTGGTGGTCGCCAACCCGTTCAGCCGCAATCCGGTGACCAGCGCGATGTTTTTGGTCCTGTGCATCGTTTCGCTGGCCGGCTTGTTCGTCCTGCTGCACGCTTTTTTTCTGGCGGCGGTGCAAATCCTCGTCTATGCGGGCGCGGTGATGGTATTATTCCTTTTTGTCATCATGCTGCTGGACTTGAAGGAGGAAGAGCGGCGCAAGCACAAGCTCGTGGCGCTGGTGGCGGGCCTGACGGCGGTGGCGGGCTTGGCCGGAATCCTGGGACGCACAATTTACGCCTCTGCGCCGGGGCGCGGTCTGGCAGGCCAGGCGGAAGGCGGCCCGGTTGAATTGGGCCGGTTGCTGTTCAATTACCAGCAGGGTTCACCGGGGTTCCTGCTCCCCTTCGAAATGGTGTCGCTGGTTTTGCTGGTGGCTATGATCGGGGTCATTCTGATCAGCAAAAAGGAGTCCGCGTGAGCGTGGGCCTGGAACATTACCTGGTGGTCAGCTTGCTGCTGTTTTGTCTCGGCCTGCTGGGAGTCATCCTGCGCCGCAACCTGCTGGTGGTCTATATGTCCATCGAGCTGATGCTAAACGCGGCCAACCTGGCGCTGGTGGCCTTTTCCCGATTCAACAACCGGCTGGATGGCCAGGTGATGGTGTTTTTCATCATCACGGTGGCGGCAGCCGAGGTCGCGGTCGGCCTGGCGCTGATGGTGGCTCTCTACCGGCGTCGGCAGAGCGCGCATGTCGAGGACCTGACGACCTTGAAACTTTAAGCGGATGAATCATCCCGAAAACATCGCCTGGTTGGTTTTGCTTCTGCCGTTGGCGGCGATGGCGGTCATCCTGCTTTTCACCCGGGCCGATGGCCGTTTCAGCGCCGGAATTTCGATAGTCGCCTCCCTCGCAAGTTTCGTCATCAGCCTGGCCCTTCTGGCGATGTTTGGTTTGGACAAGGAAGCCAATCTGGGGCAATACCCCGGGCTAACGCAGATGGCCTTCGACTGGCTGGCGGTGGGACCTCTCAAGGTGTCTTTCGATCTTCGGCTGGATTACTTGAGCCTCCTGATGGCGCTGGTGGTCACCGGCGTGGGTTCCGCCATTCAAATTTATTCCTTCGGTTACATGCAAAAAGACCGCGACATGGGGCGCTATTTCGGCGGGCTCAGCCTGTTCACCTTCTCCATGCTTGGCATCGTGTTTGCCACCAACCTGGTCATGCTGTTCATTTTTTGGGAACTGGTGGGCGTATCCAGTTATTTGTTGATCGGTCATTGGTATGAGCGCGCCGCGGCCGGCGACGCCGCCAAAAAAGCTTTTCTCGTCAATCGCCTCGGCGACTTCGGCTTTCTGCTCGGCATCCTGCTGATCTGGGGAATGGCGGGCACCGTCAACCTGGAGGGCCTGCAAAACCTCCTCCAAAGAACGGAGGCTTTGGGAACCATGTCGGGGGTGGCCGGATTGCTGATCTTTTGCGGCGTGCTTGGCAAATCCGCCCAATTTCCGCTGCACGTGTGGCTGCCGGACGCGATGGAAGGCCCCACACCGGTCAGCGCCTTGATCCATGCGGCGACCATGGTGGCGGCGGGCGTCTATTTGCTTTGCCGCCTGTATTTTATTTACACCACGCCGCCAGCCTGGCCCGAACCGCTGGCTTTTCTCGCAGGTTTTTCGCCGCTGGATTTTATCGCTTGGACCGGGGGCGCCACCGCGCTGCTGGCCGCCCTCATGGCCGTCCAACAGAACGACATCAAGCGCATCCTGGCCTATTCGACACTTTCGCAGCTTGGTTATATGGTGATGGCGGTCGGTTTGGCCAGTCCCGGGCCGGCGATGTTCCACCTCTGCACCCACGCCTTTTTCAAGGCGCTGCTGTTCCTGGCGGCCGGCTCGGTCATTCACGCCCTCCATCATGAACAGGATATCTGGCGGATGGGCGCGTTACGCAAACGAATGCCCGTCACCTGGATGACTTTTCTGGTCGGCACGCTGGCTCTGTGCGGGCTGCCGCCGTTGAGCGGTTTTTACAGCAAGGATTTCATCCTCGCCGCCGCCCTCGACTCGCACCATGGCAGTCCCGCCCTATTCGCCCTGGCTGTGGCGGTCGCCGCGCTGACCAGCTTTTACATGTTCCGCCTGGTTTTTGTGGCCTTTCTGGGCTCGCCGAAAAATCCCGCCGCGGAGACCGTCCGCGAATCGGGCTGGGTCATGACGGGGCCGCTGCTGGTCCTGGCTTTCTTTTCCGCCGTAGCCGGGCTGATAGGCATCCCCGAATACCTTGGCGGCATGAAACTGCTGACGTTCGAGGGGCACGCCGAAGGGCTGGCAGACAGACTCATTGAGCCTTTCCGGCACTCGCCCCTGGCGGCGGGCAGCGGATTGGCGGCCGCGGTAATCGGCATGGCAGCCGCCTGGCGGCTTTACGGCCAGGCCCAAAGCGATCCCTTGCCGCAGAAACTCGGCTTGCTCGCCCAAGTCCTGCGGCAGAAGTTTTATTTCGACGAAATTTATCAAGGCCTCATTGAGCTGACCCATGAGGCCCTGGCCAGAACCGCCGACTGGCTGGACCGGTGGATCATCTCGGGCCTGGGCGTACGCGGCGCGCACGGCACCACGGAATTCGCGGGGCGCGCCCTGCGCCTGCTGCAAACCGGCAATTTGCAGACTTACGCCTTTCTTTTCGCGGCCGGCGCGTTGCTGCTGCTCTGGTGGAGGTTGAAATGGTGAGGGATTAATGTCGCTGTTGACTTACATCCTGGGCCTGCCGCTGCTGGGCGCCCTGCTGATCGGGCTGGCGCCGCGCAATTACCGGTTCGTCATCCGGCTGACCGCGCTGGCGGCCTCCCTCAGCTCGCTCATCGCGGCGGCGGTTCTGTTTGGGCAGTTCGATCCCCAGATTGCCGGATACCAGTTCGTGGACAAGATTCCCTGGGTCAAGTCCCTGGGAATTTATTATTTCGTCGGCGTGGACGGCATCAACGTGGGGCTGATCCTGATGGGCGCGCTGGTTTCTTTCGCAGCGGTCTGCGTGAGCCACGATCTCAAGGACCAGGACAAGGAATTTTACTTTCTTTTGCTGCTGATGTCCGGCGGCATTCTGGGGGCGCTGGCCTCGCTGGACCTTTTCATGCTCTACTTTTTCCACGAGCTGGCGCTAGTGCCCACTTTCGTCATGATCGGGAAGTGGGGATGGGGCGAGAGGAAAAACTACGCGACTTTCCAAATCACCCTCTACCTGAGCCTTGGCGCGCTGATCGCGCTGATTGGCCTCATCCTGCTCTACCTCGAATCCGGCGCGCGCACGTTCGACCTAGTGGAACTTACGCGCCATCTGCAAAGCAAGCCGCTTTCCGCGGCGGCGCAACATCTGATATTCCCGCTGTTGCTGCTGGGCTTCGGCATCTTGGTGTCCCTCTGGCCGTTTCATTCCTGGGCGCCTCTCGGCTACAGCAGCGCCCCGGCGGCCACCGCCATGATGCACGCGGGCGTCATAAAAAAATTCGGGCTTTACGCCCTGCTGCGGGTGGCGCTGCCGTTGCTGCCGGAGGCCGCCCGAAGCTGGACGGAAACCATTGCCGTGCTTTGCCTCGGCAACCTGTTGTTTTGCGGCTGGGTGGCCATGCGGCAACGCGATTTGAATTTGCTGATCGGCTACTCGAGCGTCGCCCACATGGGCTTTTGTTTCCTGGGCCTCGCCAGTCTCAATCTGCTGGGACTGACCGGCTGCGTGCTGGTGATGGTGGCGCACGGGCTGCTGGCGGCGGCGACCTTTGCGTTGAGCGCCCATCTTCGCCGTGAAACCGGCACGCTCGAGATGCCCGCTTTGGGCGGCCTCTGGCGGCGCCTCCCCTTCATCGGCGCGGCCCTGACGATGGCCATGTTCGCCGGGTGCGGGCTGCCTGGTTTTGGCAACTTTGCCGGGGAATTGCTGGTGATGTTTGGGGCTTGGAAAGGACTGCCGCTGGTGGTGGTGTTGTGCGCTTGGGCGGCCCTGGTGGTCGGCGCCATTTACATGCTGCGCGCCGTGCGCGCCGTTCTCCATGGCCCGCTGCCGGAGCGCTGGGCGGGCGTGCGGGACGCCGAAGGCTGGTGGCGCAAGCTGCCTGTCACGCTGCTGCTGGGCGGCCTGCTGGCCATCGGTTTCCACCCGGCCCTGATCACTTCCCGCCTGGAACCGGCGGTGCGCAACCTGGTGGTTTCCGCCGGTTATGAGTCGCCAGCCAAAACAACCCCGCGCGCCGCCGCCCCGCCGGCCAAATCGGCGCGCAAGGCCAAAGCCAAACAGCCGTGAACGCGACCTTGATGAGCCTGGAAATTGTGGTGGTGCTGCTGGGCCTGGCGCTCCTGCTGGCGGACCTCTGGACGCCCGCCGCCCAAAAGCGGCGCCTGGGCTGCGTGGCGGCGCTGGCCCTTCTTTATTTTTTGGCCATCAGCTTCCATTTGGACGCCTCCACCCCGCAATTTGCTTTCGGGCAAAGCTACGTGATGGACGACCTCGCCCTTTTCTTCAAACGCTTTTTCCTGCTGGCCGGCGTCTTGATCCTGCCAGTGGCCGCCGAGTTCGCCGAGCGCCTGCGCTCGGGCGTCACGGAGTTTTACGCCCTGCTGCTGTTCGCGCTGGCGGGCATGATGTTCGCGGCCTCCGCCAACAATCTGGCGATGCTGTTTGTGTCGCTGGAATTGATCACGGTCACTTTCTACGTCCTGGTCGGTTATGAGCGCCACTTGCGCTCCTCGCTCGAGGCCGGCGTGAAATACCTTATCATGGGCGGGTTGGCTTCGGCGTTCCTGGTGTTCGGCATCGCGCTGGTGTTCGGCATTTCCGGCACGCTTGAGTTCGAGGAGCTGGCGGCCCGGCTGGCGGTGAAAAACGGCCCGGCCCTTTCGCCGCTGTTCCAAGCCGGCATGCTGCTGATCCTTGCCGGCATCGGCTTCAAGGTGGCCGCCGTGCCTTTTCAAATCTGGGTGCCGGATGTCTATCAAGGCGCTCCCTCGCCAGTGACCGCTTTCCTCGCCGCCGGCTCGAAGGCGGCCGGTTTTGCGCTGGCGTTGCGGCTGTTCGCCAATGTGACGCCCATCCATCTGCTGCAATGGGAAAAGCTGATGATGGTCCTGGCCGGCCTCACCATTCTTTACGGCAACCTGGGCGCCATCCCGCAGCGCAATCTTAAACGCCTGCTGGGCTACTCCGGCATCGCCCACGCCGGCTACCTGCTGTTGGGAGTGGCCGCGATGTCCCTGGCCGGGGCGGCGGCGGTCCTTTACTATTTAAGCGGATACCTCTTCACCGTGCTGGCCGCTTTCGCGGTCATTGGCATCGTCGTCCGCGAATCGGGGGCGGAGGATATTTCCTCGCTGGCCGGTTTGGGACAGCGCTCGCCCTTCCTGGCGGCGGCGATGACCCTGGCCCTGGCCTCCCTGGCCGGCGTCCCGCCGCTTGCCGGTTTTTTCGGAAAATTTTTGCTCCTCAAAGCCGTGGTGCAGCAGGGAGCGGTTTCCCCCGGCTATTATTGGCTGGCGGCGGCGGCCGTTGCCGGGGTGGTCATTTCGCTCTGGTATTATTTCGGCGTGATCAAAGAGATCTACTGGTCGCGCGAAACACCCGACCTTTCGCCCATCCCCCTATCCCTCCCCACTCGCCTGGGGCTGTTGGCCTGCCTGATCGGCATGCTTTTCCTTGGCGCTCTGCCGGAAGTGCCTCTCTGGCTGGCCGAACAGGGCGCTCTCGCCCTGCGCCTGGCTTGAAGGCGTTCCGCCGCAAGCTTGGGGTTGAAATTCCGGGCCAAACAGGTCTAATCCCCCTCGTTTATGAAAATAATTGGCATCATTCCAGCCCGCTATGGTTCAACCCGGTTCCCGGGCAAACCGCTGGCCTTGATCGCCGGCAAGCCCCTCATCCAGCGGGTGGTCGAACAATGCCGCCAAGCCGCCTCACTGGCCGAAGTGCTGATCGCCACCGATGACGCGCGCATTGCCGAGGTCGCCGGCCGCTTCGCTCCGGTGGAAATGACATCGCCCGAGCACCCCAGCGGCACCGATCGCATCGCCGAGGTCGCCCGCCGCCGCGCTTGCGAGGCGGTCGTGAACATCCAGGGGGATGAACCGCTGATTGATCCGCTGGTGATTGACGCGGTCGCCGGGCGGCTCGCCGCGGCGGAAATGTCCACCGCGGCCACACCGCTGCGGGACCCCGCGGAATACGCCAATCCGAACGTGGTAAAAGTCGTTGTCAACGCCGCCGGCCAGGCCTTATATTTCTCCCGGCGCACGATACCGTATTTGCGCGAGGCCGCCAGCCGTTCGGTCAGCGAGCAGATGGCGGCGTTTCCTTTTTTGAAGCACTTGGGCATTTACGGATACCGGCGGGATACGTTGCTGCGGCTGGTGGCTTTTCCAGTGTCGCCGCTGGAAGCGGCCGAGAAACTCGAACAGTTGCGGGCGCTGGAAAACGGCATCGGCATCGCGGTGGAAAGGGTGCGATACGAGGCGGTGGGCGTGGACACGCCGGAAGACGTGGCGCGGGTGGAGGCAATTTTGGCGGGCAAAGGCTGAGCGCATGAAATACATTTTTGTGACGGGCGGAGTGATCAGCTCGCTGGGCAAGGGATTGACGGCGGCCTCGCTGGGCACGCTGTTGGAGAATCGCGGGCTCAAGGTGGCGCTGCAAAAATTCGATCCCTACCTCAACGTGGACCCCGGGACCATGAATCCGTATCAGCACGGCGAGGTCTATGTCCTGGACGACGGCGCGGAAACCGACCTCGACCTGGGACACTACGAGCGGTTCACCAGCGTCCAGTTGTCACGAATGAACAACCTGACCAGCGGCCAGGTTTATCAGCGGGTGCTCGATAACGAGCGGCAGGGGCTCTATCTGGGCAAAACGGTCCAAGTCATCCCTCATGTCACCGAGGAAATCCAGAAGCGGATTTATCAGTTGGCGGAGGAATCAAAAGCCGACGTGGTCATCACGGAAATCGGCGGCACCACGGGGGACATCGAAGGACTGCCGTTCCTGGAGGCTATCCGCGAGTTCGCCCTCGAGGCCGGCCCCACCAACGTCGTGTTTGTGCATGTCACCTTCGTGCCGTTCATCAAAGCCGCCGGCGAGCTCAAAACCAAACCCACCCAGCAATCGGTCGCCAAGCTGCGGGAAATCGGCATCACCCCGCACATCCTCGTTTGCCGCAGCGAGTATCCGCTGGACAAGGATGTCCGCGCGAAAATCTCGATGTTCTGCAACGTCCCCTTCGAGGCGGTCATCGAGGAAAAGGACGTGGACCATTCGATCTACGAGGTGCCCTTGATGCTGCAGCGCGAGCGCATGGATGAAATCGTCTGCCGTCATTTGCAATTGGCCGCGCCGCCCGCCGACATGGCGCACTGGCGGGAGATCATCCGTAAAATCATCGCCCCCTCCCACCGGGTGCGCGTCGGGGTCGTGGGCAAATACATCGGCCTGCAGGACGCCTACAAGTCGGTTTACGAGGCCACGATGCACGGCGGCATCGGCAACGATTGCGGGGTCGAAATTGTCAAAATAGACGCCGAGGAGATCGAGCGGCACGGAGTAAAAATCCTGGACGGCCTGGGCGGCATCCTGGTGCCGGGCGGTTTCGGGGAGCGGGGGATTGAAGGCAAAATTCTGGCGGCGAAATACGCCCGCGAAAGAAAGATACCCTACCTGGGCCTGTGCCTGGGGATGCAAATCGCCACCATCGAATTCGCCCGGAATGTCTTGAAGCTGGAACGGGCGCACTCGACTGAATTTGAACCCAAAACACCGCACCCGGTGATCTGCCTGCAGGAAGAGCAAAAGCTGGTGACGCGCAAGGGCGGCACCATGCGCCTGGGCAAGCAGCCCTCGCAACTGAAGATGGGCACGCTGGCGGCGAAACTCTACGGGGCGTTTGTCATTCACGAGCGCCACCGCCACCGTTTTGAATTCAACAACAAATACCGCCAGCAGTTCGAGGAGGCCGGCTTCGTCTTCAGCGGCCTCACCCCCGATGGCAAATTGGTTGAATTGATTGAAATTCCCGCTCACCCCTTCTTCATCGCCTGCCAGTTTCACCCGGAATTCCAGAGCAAACCGCATCAGCCCCACCCGCTCTTCCGGGGCTTCATCGCCGCCGCCCACGCGGCCATGCACCAGACAACGTTGTGACGCGGCGGGGCGGTTAAACCCGAAATCCGAAACCAACCCGAATGACTAAAGCGCGTAAGCTCCCAACCGGCGCGGCGACGGCGACGATGCCGGTTTTAGATTACGCCGCCGGAGACATTGGGCTTTATTCCGTATTTCGAACTTCGAACTTCGAATTTCAGATTAATTGACCTACCGCGAAGCCATCGGCTTTCTGGAAAGCCTGCAAATGTTCGGCGCCAAGCCCGGCTTGGAGCGCGCTCGCCGGCTCGCGGCGGCCTTGGGCAATCCGCAGGACCGTCTGCGGTTCATCCACGTGGCGGGCACCAATGGCAAAGGGTCCACCTGCGCGATGCTGGAAAGCATTTACCGGCAAGCGGGATTGAAAACCGGGCTATTCACCTCCCCTCACCTGGTCGCCTTTGCCGAACGGATGCAAGTCAATCGCCGGCTCATTCCCGAAGCGGAGGTGGTCCGGTTGGTAGCCACCTTGCAGGGTCCGGTGGCCCAACTGGGGGCGGAAGACCACCCCACTTTCTTCGAGGTGGCCACCCTCATGGCGCTGGTTTTTTTCGCCGAGCAAAATTGCGACCTGGTGATTTGGGAGACCGGCTTGGGCGGACGCCTGGATGCGACCAACATCGTCACCCCCCTGGCCAGCCTGATCACCAACATTCATTACGACCATCAAAAATGGCTCGGCCACACCTTGGAGGAAATCGCCTTCGAAAAAGCCGGCATTATCAAGCCGGGCGTGCCGGTCATCACCGCCGCCGACCACTCCGGCGCGCTGGCGGTTATCGCGCGCCAAGCCGAACTTAATTCCGCGCCCTTAACCCATGTGGGTTTGGCCGAGGCCCGACGCGGCCTGGCCGCCGAGGCGTTCCTGCCCTTGCCAGGCGAACACCAGCGCCTCAACGCCGCCACCGCTTTGGCCGCGGTGGAGGTGTTGCAACCGTATGTTCAAGTGCCCATCACGGCCATGCGCGCCGGGCTTGAGAGCGTTTATTGGCCGGGCCGGATGCAAACCGTCACGCAGCCTGGCGGACGCCAAATCGTGCTGGATGGCGCCCACAACCTCGCCGGTGTCGCCGCGCTCGAAAAAACCCTGGCCGCCCAGTTCCCTGGCCAACGGCCGGCCGTCATCCTCGGCATCTTGCGGGACAAGGATTGGCGGGAAATGTGCGGTTTGATCGCCCCCGCCGCCGCCCGCCTGCTGCTGGTGAATGTCGGCAGCGAACGCACGGTGGCGGCGGAGGAACTGGCGGCGGCCTGCCGCGACCTGCCCTCACCCGCTCCAATTTCCTGTCATCACTCGCTCGGCGAGGCCCTGGCCGAAATCAGCCGGGAGCCGCTGACCGTCATCACCGGTTCGCTTTACCTCATCGGCGAGGCGATGGAATTACTGGGGCTCTCCCCTGCCCCGCCCAATGGAGAGCGTTCGTTGAACGAGTGGGGTGGCGTTCCCGCCGCTTGACTTATTTCCGAAGGAGCCGGAAACCCGAGCGCCGCCTTAGAGCGACCAGCCCTTGCGATATTCGGTGACCAAATACCGGCTGGCCTCGGCGTGGTTGGTGAACCGCATGGCCGGCCCGTCCCACTCCAGCTTCACCCCCAGAAACCGGAAAGCAATGGCCCCCAGCAGCGCGATTTCCGTCAGCGGTCCGCCATAACTAAAGTTTGAGCCCGCCGGCTTGCCCCCTTTGCAGGCCAATAGCCATTCGGCATGATGCCCCGGCGACTTGGGAATGGGGCTGGGCTGCTCTTTTTGCCGGTATTCGGCCATTTGCTCGTCGGGAATGATGCGGCAACTGCCCGCCCCGTGCGAGCCATAGATGATCTTCCCTTTTTCGCCGATGACCACCGCCCCGGTCTTGGGCGGTTTTTCGCCCTGCAATTCCGGCTGGGCCGGCAGCGGTTGGTTGCCATCATACCAGACCAGCTTCACCGCCGGCCGCTTGCCTTTGGCGGAAAATTCGTAAGTTATCTTTGTTCCCGGCGGGCAGGTTTCGGCGTGCTTTTTCGGATCATAACCGAACACCTCGGCCTGAATGGTTGCCGGCGCGCCCAAGTCGAGCGCCCAAAACACCGGGTCCACCACATGGCAAACCCAGTCGCCAATCACCCCGGTGCCAAATTGCAGCCAGCCCCGCCATTTATTGGGCACGTAACAGGAGTTATAGGGGCGAACGGGCGCCGGCCCCAGCCAGAGGTCCCAGTCCAGCGTCGGCGGCACCGGCATCTCTTGTTTGGCCGCTTCCAACTCGTTGACCTTGCTGTATTGGCTGCCGCAGCCGCAGTGAATCTCTTTCACGTTGCCGATGGCGCCACTCCAAATCATCTGACAAAAGCGGCGGATTGAATCCGAGGAATGTCCCTGATTGCCCAGTTGCGTGGCGACCTTCTTCTCCTAGGCCGCCTTGAGAATCGCCCGAATTTCATGCACCGAATGGGCCAGCGGTTTCTCGGAATAAACGTGCTTGCCCATCTTGATGGCCCGCACCAGCGCCACCGCGTGCGTATGATCCGGCGTCGAGACGGTGACCGCGTCAATCTGCCGGTTCATTTCATCCAGCATCTTGCGAAAATCCTGGTAAATCTTCGCCGCGGGCGCCTTCGCTTGGGAACTCCCCCCTTTCTTGGCCATGCCGGCGCGCACCGAATCCACATCGCACAAGGCAACGATGTTTTCTCCTTTGACGCCGTCCACGTTGGCGCTACCCCGGCCCCCCACTCCGATGCACGCCACGTTGAGCTTGTTGTTGGGTGAAACCGCCCCGTTCAAACCAAGAATATGGCCGGGCAGGACGGCAGCGGCGGCCACCGTGGTCGAGGTGCCACGCAGAAACTGGCGACGCGACAAGGGCGCAAAATGTTGCTTCATGGCCGTCTTGAATACCCGATCGTCCTGGTTGTGGCAAATAAATCTTCCTGCCGCTTTTGAAGTTTCAATTTTCAATGAGCAGGTCGCAAACAATCCCCAATTCTCAAAAGCCGATGCGCGAGCGGGGCGCCTTGAATTTTCCTTGGGTAAAATTGCGACGTGAGCCTTGCCGCCGGTCGGGTCTTGCGGACTTCGCAGGGCGCTTGCCTATTCGCGCCCGCGCCGGAGCACTGGCCTGGGCATCGGCTTGGTTCAAGGCGATTGCAGGCGGTAGAAGCGGCCGCCTTGGGCGGGAGCGTCCAGCAGGATGAGCCATTGGCCGTTGGTGAAGAACGGTTGATTGGTGACCGGCGTCCACGAGCCGGGCGCGAAGTTGGTGGCGGTGTGCAGGAGGTAGCCGGCGGCGTTGGCCGGCCATCGCAATAGAGGCTGGCCGGGACGAAGCGCGATTTCCAAGGTCGGCTGCTCCAAGTCCACCCGTCCCGTCAGTTCCAAATCGAATCCCAAATCAGTGCTGTTGGCGCCGCTTTGGTGGACTTCGGCCGCCAGCACGTTGAGGCCGGCCCGCAAGGGCAAATTGGTCAGGACCGCGCTGAGCCAGTTGGTTTCCGCCGCGCCGCTGACAGCGGTTGTTGCCAGGGTGTCCCACCGAATCTCGCCCTCCGGCATATTGTTTCGATATATTTCCCAGCCGTTCAGATACACCACCACGCCGTCGTCGCGCTGTATTCGCAAATCCGCCGCCGGCGAGACAAAGGCGCTGTCGAGGGAAAAGGTTTTGCGGAAATAGGTGGTGATACGAAGGCGATTGCTGGCCAACAGCGTCACTTCCCCGTCACCGCCATATCCCAAACGGGCGGGGCCTTGGTTCCACGCCGAGTCGTCGTAGTCCGGCGCGCGCCAGGCCATCCCCAGATCTTCGCTGGCGTCGTAGTATTTCCAAGCGGCCCCCGCGGGAATCAACGAATATTGGGGAGCGATGACCAGCCAGACCGGCACGCTGACGGCGCGCGCGCCCCGGTCGTCCGTTGCCGCCGCCGTGATTTCGTAAGTTCCCGGCGGGATGTTGGTCCAGATCCGAGTGTAAGGCGGCTGGACAAAGGCGCCAAATGAGAGTCCGTTGACGAACAGTTCCACCAAGCCGACGGCGCCGTCGTCATCGGCGGCATACGCGGACAGGGCCAGGGGATTGGCCGTCCGTGTCGCGTTCGCCGCCGGGGTGACGAGGGACACCAAGGGCGGGGCGTTGAGGGTGGCAACCAATTCCAGCGCAAAACTCAAATCAGAGCTGTTCGCGCTGGTTTGATGAACCTCCACCGCGAGGAGATTGGTTCCAGACGTTAAGAGCGCGGGGCTGACCGCCGTTGTGTAATAGTTGGTCGTCTCGTCGCCCGCCAGCGCGTTGGTGGCCAGGGTGGAAGGGGTCAGCGGGCCCTGGGGCAGATTGCTGCGAAACACTTCCTGCCCGTTCAAATAGACCGCCGCGCCGTCATCGCGCAACAGGCGAAGCTGGAGGGCGGCAATGGCCGCCGGGTTGGTGACGGAAAAGGCGTGGCGAAACCAGGTGGTGATTTGGCGGTTGCTGGCGATGATGGTGGATTCATCGCCGTCGCCAAAGCCCAGTTGCGCGGGACCGGCGGGCCAGGCGGCATCGTCGAAGGCCAGGGTGTTCCATGCCGCCGCAGGCGTCGCGCCGGTATCCCAATAGCGCCACTCCGCTCCCGGCGGGATCAGGGCGATGGGCTGGCGCATTTCGGCGGTCAGCGCCAAATCAAAGCTGAGGTCGCTGCTGTTGGTGCTGTTCTGATGAATCTGGACGGCGAGCTCATTGTCGCCCAGGCGCAGCAACACCGGGGAAAGGGTGGTGCGATAATAATTGGTGCTTTCATCCTCCGTCAGCGCGGCGCTGGAGGCGAAAGTCGCCCAATTGACCTCGCCCGTCGGCATGTTGCTGCGAAAGACTTCCAAGCCGTTGAGATACACGACCGCCCCGTCGTCGCGCAGCACCTCGAGTTTCAAACGGGCAATGCCCGAAGCGTTAGTCACCGCGAAACGATGCCGGAAATAAGTGGTGACGCGCGCGCGGTTGCTGGCGACTAGAGTGGCCTCATCGCCGTCGCCATAACCGAGCGGCGCCGGCCCGGACGCCCAGGCGGAGTCGTCATAGCCCGCCGCCCGCCAGGCGGTTCCCAAGTCCGTCATTTGGTCGAAATACCTCCAGACAGCGCCGGTGGGAACCAGGGTGGAATCGGGCACGGCCACCGTGATGGATATGGGCGAGGAGGTGACGGAGAGCCCGTTGCTGTCGGTGGCGACCGCCCAAAGGGTGTAATCTCCGGCCGGGGGATTCGGCCAAACGGCGCTGTAAGGCGGCGCCGTAGCCGCGCCCAAACGCGACCGGCCTTGGAAATAGGTGACCCGCGACAGGTTATTTTCCACGTCAAAAGCATCGGCCGTCAAAACCAGCGGCGCATCGGCGGGCCAGGTCGCTTCATCCAGGGGATGGGTGATCTCCACATATTCCGGCGGATCGTTCACGGGTGTGACGGTCAGCGCAAAAGTGCGGTTGGTGCTGAGATCGCCATCGCTGACGGTAATGGTGACGGTGACCGAACCGTAGGCGTCGGGCGCGGGGACGAGCGTCACCGTGCGATTGGAGGCGCTGCCGCCAAAGATAATGCCGGTCAGCGGCAGCAAATTCGTGTTGGAACTGCCCGCGCTCAACACCAGGCTATTGGCGGGGGTTTCGCGGTCGCCGATCACGAAGGCCAGCGGCGCGGTGGCGGTGTCCTCGGCGATGGTTTGATTGCCGAGCGCCGAGATCGAGGGCCGCGTGTTGGAAGGTCCGACCGTCAACACGAACGTGCTGCTGGCGGTGAGTTGGCCGTCGCTGACCATCAGCGTCAGGGTGGCCGAGCCGCCTTGGCCGGGCGCGGTGGTCAAGGTTAGCGTCCGGTTCGCGCCGCTGCCGCCCACGATGATATTGGTCGCCGGCACCAGGATCGGATTGGAGGAAGTGACCGTGAAAACCAGGTTGCTGGCTGGTGTTTCGGCGTCGCCCACCGCCACCGGCAGGGGCCCCAAAGTTCCGCCGGCCACCAGGCTTTGATTGGTCAATGTTGACACAGTGGGGGGAGAGTTGCTGAACACCAAAATCAACTGGGGCCGGTTGGCGGCAGTGGCGTTTTCCCGCGAGGCATAGGAGACGTTGCCCTGCCCGCCAAAATCATCGGCGGCCAGCACACGCAACGAGAGCTTTTTGTCGCCCAGCAGTGTATCGGTCACCAGCGGCGTAACGTCGAATTCCACCGCCTGGCCGCTGACCGGCAGCCATTGGGCCAAAAGGGAGCCGCTGGCCGGCTTGTTGTTCCAAGTCAGGCCGGTCTCGCTCCAGGAATCACTGGTTACAAAAGCCGCGACGTTTTCGTTGCCCGCCTGGGAGGTGCTGGTGCAGAGCAGCCGCACCTTGGCTTGCACCAGCCGGCCCTGCGCGTCGGCCAGGTCCCAGCGCAAAAAGGCCTCGCGGTTGACATCGCTGGCGGTGACATCTTTGACGTCCAAGGTGGCGGAGGCACCGTAGTTGTTGGCGGCGTAGGAACCGGCGCGGACGTAAGCGTCCGCCACCGGCGTCAAAATGTTGGTCAGGGTGGAAAGAACGGGCGCGACTTGCAGGTTGAGCACGGCGAAATCCACCGCCGTGTTGCTGCGCAAGGCAAGATGCAACCGGCCATCGGCCAGCAAAGCCGGAGGCAGCTCGAGGGTTTGGAGAGTGGACCCGCTGGCGCCGACGCTCCAGCCCAGGGCGGCAAAAGATTGCGGCGCGTTGGTGTCATCCAGGTAAAGAAGGTCGTTGGCGGCGCTGCCGACGGCCCGCAGGCCCAAGGCAAGGGCGGCGGCCATCACCCGCTCGTTGGTGGCCAGGTTGAAAACAAAGGAACAAGCAACCCACCGGTTGCCGGCCAGGTGATCGAACAGCGCGCCGACGTTGGTCCCGCCCGCCAGAGTCCGCACCTGGTTCAGCCACGCGGTGTCCACACTCACCACTTGCCCGGTGCCGCCGGCGCTTTGGAATTGGTCAATGTCCCCCAACCAATACTCGCGAAACTCGGAGCGCGGCCATTTGAGCCGCTGCTGGAGCTGCGCGTGATAGAGGCTGCGCGGATGCACCGGCTGCCCGCTGGTCCCGCTGGAATCATAAGTGCCGGCCGGGTCGGCCCCCACCGGCCACTGGCTGGCGCCGATGCCGCCCACCGAGCCAATCAGCCAGTTGCGCGCTGTGGGCGGGTTGCGCACCCGGAACGTGCTGGCCGAGCAATTCCACACCGCCATGAACGCGCCCGCCCAACCGTGGCCGGTGCCGGAGTTGCCGCGGTTCTGCACGTTAATCTCTTGGCCGCTGATGGTAATGCCGTCGAACAACCCGCCGGCCGACCAGCGGTGGTGCGGCCCGGTGTCCGAGTAAACAGTGGTCGCCCGGCTTTGCAGAAAGACATTCGGCCCGGGCACCGTTGCGCCAAAAACATAATCGTGCCGCCCTTTGCGCGAGGTGTTGTCGCGCCAGAGACTTAACTGGGCCCCCTCGTTATTGAACGAATAGCGCCGACCGCCAGTGATCTCGCTGATGGGATCCAGGTTATCGCACTCCTGCACCGTCAGCCACTGGGCGCCGCCGCCCGCGCTGACGGTCGAGTAGCCAAAGTATTGGGACGCCACGCGCCGCACCCATACGTGCTGGGCGTTGTTGATCTGGATAAACTTCCAACCGTGCTCCTCGTCGGTGTCGTCCGCATAATCGCTGATGCCATACAAGTCCTCGATGCCCACATTCTGAATCCGCCCGCTCCAGGTGTAGCGATAAATGGTTCCGCCGCCGTATTGCGATTCGAAGGTTTGTGGCAGCGGCGCGTCCACGGTAACCCATTTGCCTTCAATCCGGGTGATCACGCGGTCAAAAAGGAGGTCTTTCGACCCGGCGGTCCACGGGTTGTCCAGTTTGTCGGCGTCAATGGCGGCGAACCAGGCGGTGGTGCTCGGCCGTTTCACGATGACGGTGTGCCCCACGGCCAGCCCGCTGGTGCTGTCCACCTCGAAGCTGCGCGCCCCGCAGGGCACCAGCGGCCCCACCAGGCTGTGGGTGGTGCCGGACACCGTCGAACGCGAGCCGGAGCCGCTGACCGATATAAGGTTGTATTGCCGCGCGGCGGTGGCGCGCAGCCGGCTGCCACTGGTGGCCGATTTGCCCGCTCCTTTCAAAACCACCCCGCTGGCGGCGATGCTGATGGAGTTGGATAATTGGTATTCGCCGGCGTTCAGGAATACCACGCCCCGGAAGCCGTTGGAGTTCAGTGATAGCGCGGCGACCTGGTTAATGGCGGCCTGGATTAAGGCGCGGTCATCGCCGGTCCCAGGACTGACAAAAACCCAGCGGTTGCTCTCGATCAAGCGACTGACATCCGGCAACGGCTCCGTACCGTCGCGGTAGCCGCAATTGGAGAAATCCGGCACCCGCACCCCGTTGGTATCGAGGCGATACAAAAGGTTGCCGCTCGCCGAGGGATAAACCCAGGCGCTCAGCGGCGCCTGGGCGGCGGCTTCGTTTCCTAATGCCAACCACCCGGCGCCCACCGCCAGCACAACGGCGACCTTCATGGCGCTTGCAGTCGGTAAAATAAACTTCGTCCGCTGGATAGGTCCAGCGAAAGCCGCCATTGGCCAATGGTTGATTGGCAACCTTCGCCCCGTCCGGCTGCCGGCTTACCGCTCCGCCTCGAGCGGCGAGCGGAAGCAGTGCCTTATCAATAATTCTGGACGGACGCAGCCTCGCGGCTCTGGTTCGGCCTTTCCTGGCTTACTTCGTCTCACGCTTCTTGCTAAACAGCCAGTCCCACACATATTAATCGCCATCACGAACGGCAGCGGCAGATCGCACAACCAACCATGGGACATCGCTTTTCAGAGGGTGCGGGCCTGCGCCCGCAGGAACCAAAACGAAAACCGACGTCGCCAATATTCGTCACCTTTTTCCTCATTGCAGATTCCTTCGGTTGCTGGGACGCCGCTGTCCTGATTGAAATGGGACATCACTTTTTAAGCCAGCCTAGATCGACGAGGAAGCTGTCCGCTTCAGCGAGGGTCTTGTCATAGTGCCCGCCGCGATTGAAGAATCCGTGGCCCGCATCGTCGTAGCCGACCAGTTTGCACGGCCGCCCTGCCTGCTTCATCGCACTCTCGAACGCGACGACGGAGGCGTAGGGAACCGTGGTGTCCGCCTTGCCATGAAGTATCAGGGTCGGCGGCGTGTGCGGGCCGATGTGATGGGCCGGCGAGATCAACTGTGCCGCCACGCCAAATCGTTCGGCGTTGAGCCCCCCAGCCCTGGCCCCCGAGGGTTGCCAACCCGCGATTGGCGCGAGCGTGCAGGCGGGGTTGAAGAGGATCATGGCGTTGGGGCGTTCGTCGCTGCCGAAACCACTGATCGTGCCGGTGGCGGCGGCAAGGTGACCGCCAGCGGAGCCTCCTGAGGCGGCAATCCTGTCAGGATCAATTCCGAGCCGCGCGGCATTTTCGCGGACCCAGGCGATGGCGGCCTTGGCGTCTTTCACGCATTCCACCACTTGCACCCCATGCCGGGATTTAACCCGATAGTCGGCGGTGATGGCGATCATGCCACGCTTGGCGAAATGCCGAGCCTGATTCTCGAATTGGTCCGGTGAGCCCGAATTCCAAGCACCGCCGAAGAAGAAGACAATCGCGGGTTTCGGCACCTTGGTATCCGACTCCCCGAAAATCCAAAGCTTCAGGTCGGTGGACCCGATCTTTCGGTAGGTCTCGACGCGGGCGTCCTTGAAGGTGGGGGGATAGGAAGGCGCCGCGAAGAGCGGGGCGGCGAGGAGGCAAAGGAACAGGCGAGCCACTGGAATTGCTGCTTGATGCAGTCGCAGACGAATACCATAAGGACAAGGCGATGGTTCATGGATTGTCGGAGATTCCACATGCAGGCGATTGCGTTTGAAACAAGGGCTGCCTAATATCTTAGCCTTCAAGCGTCTGGTCATTTGTTTTCCGGATATTCCACCAATTGGGTCTTTAGACGCGGTCCTCCGCCCGGAGGTTACTCCATTCGCAAGATAATTGATAGCAGGCAGCCGGTAGAGCATCGGTTTGCCGGCTTCGCAGTTGAGTTGGAAGTTCGTCGCACCGTCGGGGTCCTACGAAGCCAGATGCAGCACCCACTTGCGCGCTGCCTCGGCGTATTTCTTCTCGCCAGTGGATAGACGAAAGCGATGGTCTCGGCTTCCTGGCAGGCCTTCATGGTCTGCTCACGGTTCAGCCGCCAACACTTGATCAGTTATCAGTCATGGGGTTCCTCGACGTTTCCAGTGGGTAAAGGCGGGGCAAGGAGCATCGGTCAGCCCGTTGTTTGACACCGGAAACCCTTCGTATTCGTTGGCACCTTTTCCCCTCACCCTTGATCCCTCTCCCTTGGGGAGAGGGAAACATCGCTGGCGGCGCATTGTGAAACCGCAGATCTTGACAACTTCGAGCACTGGCGAACAGGTCTCCCTCTCCCCCAGGGAGAGGGCGGGGTGAGGGGAAACCGCGCTATCGAAAACCCCAGGCCTGACGTTATACACCGTAATTCGCTTCCGGCAATTCCACCGAAAACATCGAAGAACCAGTCATGGACCATCTGGTGCTCATGGGTTGTTTGTAATCCCTAATCGCCCAAATGTCTCCCCGATAAGGACAAATTCCCTTGCCTCGGCGCTGGGCGTCGAGAGATAAAAAGCCATGCGCAAAAACGAACGGCGTTTGGCCGTTTTGCTTTCAATTTTGACTTGGTGCCGAGGCGCCACAGCGCCAGCTTGGGACACTTTCAGTGACACCTGGGTAGCCACGGATGCGCTGGGCCGCGCATTGCCCGCTCATGAGCAGACCGGGCCGCCGCGCGCCGGCAAATCCATCGGGATTTTTTATTTTCTCTGGCTCGGTGAGCACGGCCAGCAGGGGCCGTTCGACATCTCCAAGATTCTGACAGCAGACCCGGCCGCCATGCAAAATCCCACGCATCCGCTCTGGGGTCCGTTGCAGGCGCCGCATCACTGGGGCGAGTCCATCTTTGGCTACTACCTCTCCAACGATGAAGGGGTGCTGGCGAAGCATGCGCAGATGCTGGCGGATGCCCAAGTGGACGCGGTTATCTTCGATGTCACCAACCAGCACACCTACCCGCGCAGCTACCTGGCGCTCTGCCGGGCGTCTGGCCGGCTACGCCAGGCCGGCAATCGCGTGCCGCAAATCGCTTTTCTTTGTCCATTTTGGAGTCCGGACAAGGTGGTGCGCGAGCTTTACGCTCAACTTTACGGGCCGGGCTTGCACCGCGAACTGTGGTTCGAGTGGGACGGCAAGCCGCTGATTCTCGCCAATCCCGACCTGTTGACCGACAGCGAGACGCACGGAAAAGGTTCCGATCCGGTCCGGTTGGCGCCCGGTCATTCGCTGGGCCAATCGTTCACTGCGGGAAAGCCCGTGACATCGGCTGGCGGGAGTTTCCCCACTTGGACGACCACCAATTCCGCGCTCATCATGACCGTGCGAAAGTCAGGTCCCATTGGCGAGGTGCTGGCCAGCCGGCGTTGCGAACGGATCCAGGACAACGCCTGGCTCTCGCTGGATTTCCATCCGCCCTTGCCGCCCGGCGCCTATTACCTGGAGATCAGCGGGGCCGCCGGCACGGTCGGCTGGTGGAGCGGCAAGGAGGATACCTACCGCGGCGGCCAGGCTTTTGCGGATGGTCAACCCGTGGCCGGTGATCGCCGATTCCGCCTCGGATATGCGGAGGAGGAAACCGATAAAATCCGGCGCTTCTTCACCTTCCGCAAGCCGCAGCCGGATTATTTCAAGGGACCCCAGGGGCCGGGCGAATGGGGCTGGTTGGAGGTTTATCCGCAGCATGCCTTTTATAAAACGCCGGGGGTGCCGGAGCAAGTGACCGTCGGCGTGGCCCAGAACGCGGTGGATGGGAAGCTGAGCGTGCTGAGCAATCCGCGCGCCCACGGGCGCAGCTTTCACCAGGGCCGCCAGCCGGAGCCGGAGAATCAGGATTTTTACGGCCGAAATTTTGCGGAGCAATGGGAGCGGGCCCGGAAACTCGATCCGGCTTTCATCTTTATCACCGGCTGGAACGAATGGATCGCCGGCCGCTTCGACAGCCAGGCGCCGTTTTACGGGGCCGGGCCCGTTTCCTTCGTGGACCAGTTCAACCGCGAATACAGCCGCGATTGTGAACCGATGAAGGGCGGTCATGGAGACGCTTTTTATTACCAGATGATTGACGGCATCCGGCGGTTCAAGGGAACGCGGCCGCTGCCAGCCGTAAACCCCGCGCCCATCCGGACGGATGGGCTTTTCGAGGATTGGGCCGCAGTGACGCCCGAATTCCGCGACACCCTCGGCGATCCCGTCCGCCGCGATCATCCCGGCTGGGGCAACGCCGGTCATTACCGCAATTTGAGCGGCCGTCACGACCTCGCGGCGGCCAAAGTTTCCTGGGATGAACGCCAGCTTTACCTTTACGCGCGTATTACGGGCTCGCTGGGCCCCCGCACCAACTCCAATTGGATGCTGCTGTTCCTCGACACGGATGGCCAGGCCACCAACGGCTGGCTTGGCTATGATTTTGTCCTCAACCGCTTCGACGCGGGCAAGAACGCGGTTTCGGTGGAGCGCCACCAAGGTCCCGGCTACCGCTGGCAGCGAGTGGGGCAAGCCGAGCTCCACACCGGTGCCAGCGAATTGGAAATGGCGGTATCCTGGAAAGCCTTGGGCTTGCCGAGGCCGCCCGCTTTTTTGGATTTCAAATGGGCCGACAACCTCCGGGAAACCGGTGAAGCCTCAGACTTCACCTTGCATGGCGACGCGGCGCCCAACGACCGCTATAACTACCGGGCAAAATTCAATGCGAGCAAACCTTGAATCGAATCGCCTCAAGCATGGTATGATCCAAATGGGCCGATCCATTCATGGGATGCTGGTTCTGTTCGCCTTGCCCACCATGCCATTCGCCCATGGCCGCGCGCCTATCCTCTCTGCCGATACGACGCCCGTTGCTCGAAAGGAATTGGGCAATCTGCGACGCAAGGCACCGTCGTTCCAACCGGCTCCTCCGCCGGTGGGCGCGGGCGAAAAGGTCCTTGCCACCGATCAAGGACCGGGAAGGCCATGAACCTGCATCCCATCGTGGTTCGTGAGTTGCGCGCCCAGGCGCGGCAGTCCATGACTTATTGGGTTCGCTCCCTGGTCATGGCGGTCGCGCTGGTGGCGATTATTTTGCAGGTCGCCGCGGGGAGATTCCATCTCCGGGAAGGCGGGGGCGCGCTCGAAATATTGCACCGCGCCATTTTCTGGACCATTTGGATTTGCGCGCCGCTGTTGACCGCTGACTGTCTCAGCCGGGAGCGCCGGGAGGGAACGCTTGGGCTGCTGTTCCTGACGCCGCTCCGGGGCTGGGAGGTGGTGGCCGCCAAGGGGCTGGCGCAAGGGTTGCGCTGCGCCTCGTTGCTGCTGGCGGCGGTGCCCGCCTTGACCTTGCCCATCCTGCTGGGCGGGGTGGGCTGGCCACAAGTGGCCTTTTCCGCCGTGCTCCTGTCGGTGTCGCTGGTGCTGGCGCTGAGCGCCGGACTGGTCGCCTCAAGCCTCTGCCGCATCCGCCATCGCGCTTTCACCCTAGCCCTCTTGCTGGCGGGCGGCGTCCTTCTCGGGCTCACTGGCGCCGTCGGCGGCCTGACCCATGTGGCGATGGTTATGTCGAAGAAGATGAACCAGGTTCAATGGGATCTCGTCTTCGAAGAAGGCTGGGCGACATTGCATAATGATTTCCAAGTCTGGGATACCCTTCTCGGGCTGGTCAAGCCGGCCGTGCTGGGGCTGCATGCCGCGCTAACGGGAAGCCTGGCCATGACCGCCTTTGTGGCGGCGATGGCCTTCGCGGCCAGCCGGTTGCGGCGGGCGGCGCAGGAGAATGCGAAGTCCCAGACTCGCCTTTGGCTGGAGGACTTCATTTTTCTCCCGGCCTATGCGGTCGGATTTTATTATCGCTGGTTGAAGCAAGGCCTCCAGCACAACCCCATCGGCTGGCTGGAAAAACGCCGCTGGAGCGGGCGCGCCGCCGCGTGGGCCTGGCTGGCGGTGGGCGCCAGTTTTATCTTTGGCGCGGTTACTCATCCCGAGGTGTTGGGCGAACGGGACGGCCTTGTAATGATCAAATTATTCGTAGGGTTGCTGATTGTGCAGATGACGGTGACAGCGGCGATGAGCTTCGACCGCGAGCGCTCCACCGGCGTCATGGAGTTGCTCCTCGTCACGCCGATCTCGGAGGCGCAAATCATCCGCGGCCGGCTGCGCGGCCTGTGGACGCAATTCCTGCCTGGCGCGTTGGGCCTGGCGACCGCGGGCTTGCTGGCTTATGCGCTGGCGAGACACCGGGGCCTGATACCCGTTCACCCTGTGTTTTGGCGTGAGCACGGAAATTGGCTGGCTGATTTATCCTGGTTTTATCTGCTGGCGGGCTTTGTCATGCTGCCCGTTTTCGGGCTCTACTACTCGTTGTGCCTGCGCCATACCCTGGCCGCCCCCCCCGCTAACTCTGCTGGTGGGATTGGTCATTCCCTGGGCGGTCAGCGGATTCGCAGATGCTTGGCTTTTGGAGGATGTCCACTTGAGTTATGGCGCCAGTTTTTTCGACAACGACTATGGCTGGGCCCAGCTCCAGCATGGCTGGAAACGAGCCTACGCGGTGGTGTGGCTGGCCAACCTGTTCCTGGTCCACGGCGGCCTGCCCACGCTCTGGCTGGTCGGTCTGGGCCTGTTTTTGCAGCGCCGGCTGCACCGGCGGCTGGTCCAAAGAAAATTTCACTACCAAATCAGTTAGGCCAGCGACCGGATGGATACTGGGGAATTCCCGGTTCGCGGGCGCACACGCATCGTTGAATGGCCAAAGGCGCAACCGCCATCGAAGCGCGGTTGAACTTGCGTAGGCGCTTCCAATGGGTTTGCGAGGGCCTCGCTGTTCTGGCCCTTGGCGGCAACGTGCAGCGACAGGGACGGCGAAGGTGCAGCATAAAGTTGCGCTTAAACATCCGCAACTCCTGGTGGAAGTTGCGCGGCCGCAGGCAGGGCGCCAATCACCGTAGGATTAACCTCTTTTTGCCCGCCGGAAACGTCGAGGAACCAAAATTTTCATGCGGCATCGTGCGATTTCCTAGGCCGGGAATTCGGCGTTCAAACCGCCAAACCAGCCAGTGGTTGCGGAGCAACCGGTGACCGGTTAGATTGCGATGTGCCACTGAAAGGCCAACAAAGGTTCCGCTGGGGCTGGCAGGTTTGGCGGCTGCCGGTTGTTGGCGCGCTGCTGGCCGGCAGCGCCTTGACGCCGGCCGCCGGAGCGCCAGCCTTTGCCAATGGGCTGCCGGCCGGCACGGTGGCGAGTTACGATATTTGGGAGGCTTCCGGGCTGGCGGCCAGCCGTCAGAATCCCGGAGTTCTTTGGGTCCACAACGATTCCGGCTATCGCGGCTACGTCTTTGCCTTGTCCACCAATGGAACCTTGCTGGGCCGATACTATGTGCCCGATGTTTATTACGGTGATTTTGAAGACCTCGCCATCGGGCCCGGCCCCCAAGCCGGGCAGGACTATCTCTATTTGGGAGACATCGGCGACAACTACCTGGCCCGGTCCAGCATCCGGGTTTTTCGTTTCCCTGAACCGGCGGTTTACGCCTTCCAGTCCAACGCGCCGGGCACACAGGCGATCAATGGCGCGCAGGAAATCGAACTTCGCTATCCAGACGGCCCCTACAACGCCGAGGCCCTGCTGCTCGACCCGCTGAGCGGGGACTTGTTCATCGCCACCAAATTGACCAACAGCTCCCGCATTTACCGCGCCACGCGGACCGAACTGGCTGCCGGAGCCCCGATCACCCTGACCTTTATGAATGAAATTACCTTTCGGTCGGTTTCGGCGGGAGACGTGTCGGCGGATGGGTCCATGGTGGCGCTGCGGCGCAACAACAACGCCCGCGTGTGGACGCGGCAGGCCGGGCAGAGTCTTGACCAGGCCCTGGCCGCGAACGGAAACGCCATTCCGGTGATTGGTCAGCCGGAAGAACCCAACGGCGAGGCGCTGGCTTTCAGCGCGGATAACGCCGGCTATTACACGCTAAGCGAAGGCGGGCAGCCCACCCTCTATTTTTTTCCCCGGACGGATGCCGGGATTCCCGCCCCAAATCGCGTTTTCATCCAGCCCGGCGAGGTTTGGCAATACCATGATTTCGGCTTTGCTGAAGACGATGCCTGGCGGGAGGCGGATTATGACGATTCCTGGTGGAACGCCGGGCCCGCCCGGTTTGGCTACGGGCTGGGGGGCGAGGCGACGGTAATTGAGGCCGACCCGGAACCGCTTTTTCGCATCCCGACGACTTATTTTCGGAAGCGGTTTGTGACGCCCGCCGGCCCAACGGTCAACAACCTGGCGTTGCGAATTCTTTTTTCGAGTGGAACGGCGGTTTTTTTGAATGGCCGGGAAATCCTGCGGCGCAACTTGGCGGCAGGGGCGGGATTTGGTGATTGGGCGACGTCCGCAAATGTTGACCGGCAAAACGCCTGGCTTGCCGTGCCGGTCAATTCTTCTTTTTTGCGGGCCGGCACGAACGTTCTCGCGGTTGAGGTCCACCAATTTGCTCCCGACGCCCCCGGCTTGAGCTTCGATTTGCAGCTTTATGAAGGCAAGGTGGAGGCACCGCCGCAAATTACCGGGTTGCCACAACTGACCGGCGGCTCGTGCCGTCTGGAGATTGCCGGGCCGTCCGGTGTCTGGGCCGAGGTCGAAACCTCGGAGCGCTTGCCCCTGTGGCTTCCCGCCCGGCGTTTGGTTTTAACCAACGGCACGGCGGTTTATCAGGAACCGTCCGCCAGCGACGCGAGGCGTTTTTTCCGCATCCGCCCGTAAGTATGCGTCCGTGAACCTGCGATCCTCGCGTCCGGGTTGCCAGGTGTTTGGCTTGCCCGGCGCCAGTTAATCGAGCGCCTTGGCGCGGAGGTTGCGGAACTCGACCTTCATTTTCAGCCCGCCATGAATCTGCAGCCCGATGGGGGCGGCATCAGCGTATTTGGCGTCCGTGAATTGGGAAACCTGTTCGCCGTTCAGCCAGATCGTGAAAGTGTCGCCTTTGGCCATCATGCGAATGGTGTTCCACTGGCCGGGCTTGAGCAGCTTTTCGATGTTTTTAGCCTGGCCTTCCTCGGGGTATTTGCCGGTGTAAAAGCTGCAGGTCATGTCTTTTTTCAGGCTCCGCGAAACCCCGATTTGCATTTGAATTTGCGGTTTGCGCATCATGTAGCCGCTGTCAATTTCCCCTTCCCAGCGCACCTCGGCCTCGAAAATCACGTCCTTGTAGCTTTTCTCGGTGTACAGCATGCTGCCCTTGAGCTCGGGATTGTTCTCGCCCACCAGCACCCCGTCCACCACCTTCCAGAACGGGTTGGGATTCGGCGCTTTCCAGCCGGTGAGGTCTTTGCCGTTAAAGATAGGCTCCAACGCGACTGCCTCCGCGGCTTGGCCAGCGACGGAAAAAGCCATCATCCCCGCCACCGCCAGAGCGGCGGCGCGGCCAACTGTTTGCGTGTTCATTTTCATGGCGCGCATTCTTGCCACCCTTGGACGAAAAAAACAAGCCCGGACTTCAGCCGCCCCGGCGAAAATAGGTTAGGGTGGAGTTCCTCCTTGAGACACCGGTGCTTTCAGGCATCAGATTGGCGCCGGCTGCGGCAGCCACGCCAGCCGCATGGTCTTGGAAAAAACGCCAAACGCGGGTCGCTAAAAATCGCCTCGCAACCCTGCAAGGCTGTTCCCGGCTGGACCCGCTTGCGTTTTGCCAGCATTCCCGGTTATTCCTAACGTGTGAAAGCTACGACCAATCGGCAGCCTTTGCTTCAGCGGACCGGTATCGGTATAACGTACGCGCCGCCAGCGCGCCTCCACAGCTTTGCGAATCCCGATACGGAGCGCTTCCCTGGACGTTTTGACCACACGAGGTCCGGGCTTATCCAGGCCCAGGGAAAATGACACCGTGCATATTTATCGCGCCATCCGCACTCCAGGAGAGCCATGAATGACACACTGGATTACCCCTTTGGCGGCGGTTGGAACCGCTGCCGGCGGCCAGGCGGTTCACACCTGGCGGGTAAGCGCGCGGTTCTGCCCGGTAATGAATCGCTCTGCTTGGCATGTCTTTTCGCGCTCGTGGCGGCAGGCCATGGTGCCGATGATTCAGCCAAAGTCCTTTTGTCCGGCTTGCCTTCGCCGGTGCTTTTCCGCGGCGACGCCACAACGGCTTACCGCGACCCCGCGGCCATTTACCATGACGGCTGGTTTCGCCTCTTTTTCACCTTGGTGAAGATCGAACCGGACCAGCGGCCCTTTTCCTATGCGGCCTGGAGCAAGAGCCGCGACCTGCGGGAATGGAGCGAGCCAAAGATTATTACGCCGCGCGATCAAAGCCTGAACTATGGAAGTCCCGGAAACCTCATCCGCCATGACGGCGAATGGGTGCTGTGCCTGCAAACCTATCCGCGACCGCAGGGCGAGCCCTACGGCAACCAGGATGCAAGAATCTGGACGATGCGCAGCCGCGACCTGGAGACCTGGGGCGCTCCCGAATTGCTGCGTGTCAAGGGTCCCAACGTGCCGCGGGAGAAAATGGGCCGCATGATTGATCCTTTTCTCCTGCCGGACCGGCGGGAACCAGGCAAGTGGTGGTGCTTTTACAAGCAAAACGGGGTCAGCATGTCCTGGTCACAGGACTTGAAAACCTGGACTTTTGCGGGGCGGGTGGAGGCGGGAGAAAACGCCTGCGTCATTACCGAAGGCGACGACTATGTTCTATTCCATTCGCCGGCCAACGGCATCGGAGTGAAAAGGTCCAAAGACCTCAAATTCTGGCGGGACGAAGGGGTGCTGACCCTGGGGCAAAAGGAGTGGCCTTGGGCCCAAGGCCGTTTAACCGCCGGTTTCGTGCTGGACCTGCGCCGGGACCCGGCGGTGGGCCGGGCGCTCATGTTTTTTCATGGCTCCGACTTCCCGGAAAAAGACCCGCGGGGAGGGTTCGATAACTTTGCCAGCCTCGGTCTTTGCTGGAGTGATGACCTGAACACCTGGGAGTGGCCGGGCAAAAACCGCCCGACGTCCGTGCCAACCCGAAAATAAAAGAATTAAACATGAATAAACTTAAATTGCAGGGCATTGTGCCCCCTTTGATTACACCGCTGCGGGACCGTGACGCTTTGGATGAGGCCGGCCTGGAGCGGCTCGTTGAGCACGTGCTGGGCGGGGGCGTTCACGGGCTTTTCATTCTCGGCACCAGTGGCGAGGCGCCTAGTCTCAGTTACCGGTTGCGCCGGGAACTGATTGTCCGGGTCTGCCGCCAGGTGGCGCGGCGCGTGCCGGTGCTGGTCGGCATCACCGACACGTCGTTCGTCGAGGCGGTGAACCTTGCCCGCCGGGCGGCGGACGCGGGGGCGGAGGCGGTGGTCACGTCCACGCCCTATTATTTTCCGGCCGGACAGCCGGAGCTGCTGGAGTTCATCGAGCACCTGGCGCCACAATTGCCGTTGCCGCTGTTCCTTTACAACATGCCGCAGATGACCAAAGTCATGTTCGAGCCGGACACGCTACGGCGGGCGGCGCAATGGGAGGCGGTGGTGGGCGTCAAAGACAGCTCCGGTGATCTGGCCTATTACCGCCAGGTGCTGGCCCTCAAGGAAACGCGGCCAGATTGGAGTGTGCTGATCGGCCCGGAGAATCTGTTGGTTGAAAGCGTGCGGCTGGGGGGCGACGGAGGGGTGAATGGCGGCGCCAACATCTGGCCCCAGTTGCTGGTCAAGCTATACGAGGCCGCCGCGCGTCACGACCAGGTGGCGCTGGCCCAACTGGAGCCGCAATTGGCCAAGCTGGGGGAAATTTATCGGGTGGGCCGCCATGCCTCGGCGGTGGTCAAAGGCATGAAATGCGCCGCTTCCCTGCTGGGACTTTGCGATGATTTCATGGCCGAGCCGTTTTCCCGTTTCCAAGCCCCCGAGCGCGCCAAAGTGCGCGCGGTGCTGGAATCGTTGGGAATGCTCGGAGGGTGACGCCGCAGCGAAGGGAGCGCGGCAACTCAATGATTGCCAAAATGCGGCCCGCGCGCGCCTGCTCCGGGCTAATCTTTAATTTCCTGATGAGTGCTTGGGATAAACGACACGCCCCTCTCACCCTGCCCTCTCCCCCCAAGGGGGGAGAGGGAGAGCATCGCCCAAAGTGACAAATTGTGGTTCCTCGACGTTTCCAGTGGGTAAAGGCGGGGCAAGGAGCATCGGTCAGCCCGCTGTTTGACAACGGAAACCCTTTGTATTCGTTGGCGCCTTTTCCCCTCACCCTT
>Ga0073932_1002233_pt1 | contig 31273 bp, 24 predicted proteins | sample DewCreD2012metaG_FD_76967 | JGI IMG/M metagenome (GOLD analysis project Ga0073932, IMG submission 76967) | Hot spring sediment bacterial and archeal communities from British Columbia, Canada, to study Microbial Dark Matter (Phase II) - Dewar... ...
CGGCCGGACTTCGAGCCGGGCCGCAAGATTCGCGACCCGCCGCGCCAGCGCCTCGTGCAGCCCGGCGATGATATCAGCAACCGGCGTGTCGGCCGCGACCAGCGACAGAATCTCCGACTCGGCCATCACCACGCACAGGCTCGAAATCGGCACCGGCCGCCGCGACTCCAGGGCCATCTCGCCAAAGCGCTCCAGCGGCACGCCCAGTGCCCGGGCCAACACCGCCAGAAAGTTACCAGTCCCGGCCGCGCACCGGTCGTTCATCACGAACTCGCGCACCCGGCCGTGCTCGTCCAGCGCGATTACCTTCGAATCCTGGCCGCCGATGTCCACGACCGTCCGGCAGCGCGGATGCCAGTGCCGGATGCCGGCAGCCGCCGCTCTGATTTCGGTCACGCTGGCGCGGGCAAACCCGGCCGCGTGCCGGGCGTAGCCCGTAGCCACGACTCCGCCGAGCTTGGCCGCAGTCAGCCCCGCCTCAGCCAGACAACTCTGGAACACTCGCTCGGCGGTCTCGCGCGGCTTCAGCCCGGTCGGCTCGACCATTTGACAGCGAACCGCCCGCGCCTCCCGGTCGAACAACACCAGCTTCGTGTTCACCGACCCGACGTCAATTCCGCACTGAATCACCGTTTCCTCCCGGCAGCGAAATTATCGTTACGCCCGGCCTCCTTGGCCGCCTTGACAAAAGCCCTGATGTTCTCTTCCGGCGTCGCCAGCGGCACCTCGCAACCGGTCGCCGCCACGTAGCCCTTCGGGTTCCGCCGGCCGGTCTCGACCATCCGCGCCGTCTCGGCGGCTATCTCTACCGGGGTTGACAGCCACAGCGCCGTGGTATCCATGTTACCGATAATCCTCAGCCGGTCGCCCACCTGCGCGATTGCCGCGTCCAGCCCGATCCGGTCTATGCTCAGGAGGTCGGCGCCGCTTTCGGCCATCGCGCCGACAAGCCCGGTCGTATCGCCGCAGATGTGCAGGACGACATCGAGGTCGTAACGGTGCAGATAGCGTATCACCTCGGCCTCCGCCGGCAAAGCGAACTCGCGGTAATGCTCGACCGAAATCACGCTGCCCGAAGCGAGCGGGTCAACCAGTATCGGCAGCGCGCCTGCCCGGATCAGCTGCCGGCAGAAACCGACCACCGCCCGCGTCGAAAGCTCGAGCACCCGCCAAACCCCGGCCGCATCTTCGACCAGCCCGAGCAGAAACGCCTCCGGGTCGACAAGCTGCTGCGCGGTCGTGAACGGCGCCGGCACGTAGGCCAGTATCGGCACGGTATCGCCCCGGGCCTCGTAGGCGTAACTCGCCGCATCGAGATAGACGTTCAGCCTTCCCGCGCTGTCAAACAGGGCCGATTCGGCCGGCACTTCAGACAGGCTGCTCCACCGTGGCTGCTCCAGTATCGGCAGGTCGTCTTCCGGGTAAGAGTAGCGCGAGCCGAGCGCCTCGGCCACCAGCCCGACCTCGGAAAAAAGCGAGATGAAATCGGTGCCGTAGCGCTCCTGGGCCGCAAGCTGGCTCCGCGCCATCACCCGGCCGTCGGTGTAGTAGTCGCGCAGCGCTGCACCGGCAGCTCTGGCCGCGTGGCCGGTAACCAGCGGGAAGACCGGCACCCGGTCCTGCTCCTCGTCAATCACCAGCAGGCCGAAGCGCTCGCGCGGCGTCAGGATATCCTTCATCGCCGGCTCCGCAGCAGTTCGAGAAAAGCATCTATCCGCGTCCGGGTCTGCCGGTCAATCTCGGCTCCGGGCTTGGCCACGTCGAACTCAAGCACCGGCAGGTCGAGCTCGGCCTTGACCCGGTCGGCAATCAGCCGCGCCTCCATTGCGCAGTGCGAGCCGCCAAGAATCCCGGATATCAGCACGCCTTCGGCGTTGCGCTCGCTCGCCTGCCGCAGGACCAGCTCCGCCCGCTGCCGCGATGTGCCGATCAGCGAAGCGGCCATGAACGAACAGGCAATCGCCTCCAGCCCCGGCTTCGTTTCGTCAATCGGCGCCAGCGCCTGATTGATGACAAACTCGGTGCCGACGACCCGGCCACCACGGTCCTCGAGATAGCACAAGAGCAGCGGGTCGGCCGGCGGCGTCACCCAGACAATCCGCAGCGCATCTTCGGCGACCACCCGCTGACCGGCATCGGCCCGCGCCCGCGCGGTCACCAGCAGATGCTCGACCACCGCGGTCCACTCGCCGATGTCGGAGTAGAAGTGCAGGTTGCCGAACTCGATAACCATCATCTCCAGCGCCGGCAGCACCCCGGCACCGTAGGCCAGTTGCCGCAGCTGCGCGACCGCCTGCCGCACCCGGTTGGCCCGCGCCACTCCACGCCGCAGCTCTTCTTCGCTGAGACGGTGGCCGGTCAGCCGTTCCAGCCGCTCGACGACCCGCCGGTACTCGGACACGAGAAACTCGACTGTCGGCGGTTCCACCCCGCCGCACGAACGCCGCAGTGGGCTCTCCACCCAAAGCATCTCGCGGGCATGCCGGGCTGCCAGTTGCTCGACACCGGAGTAATCGTCGCAGGAAGCGCCGGTCGCGGCAATGACGAGGTCCGGGTCAGGGAAGTAGGAGTGCTTGGCAAACGCCCCCAGCGCTGCCCGCGAGAAGCAAGTCGCCTCCGGGATGCCCTGCTCCGCAGCCGCGTCGAACAGCACCTGCGACTCCATCACGAACGGCGTCCACCAGATGCAGTCGGGATAGAACGCCACACAGCCGGGAAAAGAGTTGACAATGACGGGCAACGCGCCGAGGTCGCCCATGCAGGCGACGACGTGTCGGCCGGTCTGTCGCGCCCGGAACAGCCGTTCGGTCTCGTTCTGAACAAACCCCCACATCCGCAGCGCGGCCAGTGAGTTGTCGAACTTCAACCGGCGCAGATGGCGGCAGCCGTAGATGGCGAACGTCTGCGGCGGAAAGAGATACAGCGACCACTGCTCTTGGTTGGGCGGAAAGTAGTGAAAGCGCTGTATCAGCTCGTCGGGGATTGTCTCGAACAGCTCTGCCCACTCCTCGAAACCGATTCGGGCCGGAACCGGGTCCGGCCATTCTCTCGTCATCAGCCCTGACGCCGGAATCGCCATCTGTTACTCGGCCAACGTCTCCAGAAACGCCTCGACGCGGGTGCGGACCTGCTCCCGGTTCTGGCCGGAGTAGTCGCTGTCAATCGCCAGCACCGGAACACCGAGTTCGTCGTGCAGCCGCCTCGCCTCGAAACTCCAAGGGTCGCAGTAGAGAAGCGTCTTGTACACCACCCCCGCCACCCGCCGGGCCACGACCAGTTGCCGGGCGTGCTCGTAAAGCCGGTCGTTGGGCCTCCGGCACATGCACGGCAACCGGCTGAAGTAGAATCCCGCCAGCAGGTCGAGCCCCGGCTCCCCGACCGGCGCATCCTCCGCGGCCCAGCGCGCTCCGGTGCAGACGATGTCGGCAACTATGTCTGCCTTCTCTTCAACCATCTCGACAAGCCAGCGGTCATCCTCGGTAATGATGCTGCCCCCCAGCATCACCCGTGGCCGCTCCGCGGTCGACTGAGACTGTCCTGCCCGGACGAGTCCGCGTTCGATGACGGCGACCGCCGCGGCCGGGTCCAGCAGCCCGGCCAGTGCGACCACGTCCAGCACATCACTGCCCGAAACCGCTGCCGGCAGTGTCGCCCGCAGCTCATCCACACGCCGCACTATCTGCCGCAGCCGGTTCTGTCTCTGCAGTGCTTGCTGCAGGCCGTCTTCGTCCGCGTGTCGGCCCGTGAGACTCGCAAGCCAATCTCCGAGCATCGCCATCTGCCGCCGGAACTCCGCCAGCCGGTGCGGCGCCGACTCGCTGGTTCTCGGCAGGTTCAGTTGGAACGCCGGAACGGTCCGGTGCGCTTCGAAGGCTTCCGGAAGCCTTCGCATCATGTCGCAGGTCGTCACGCCGACCACCCCGTCCGCAAGCCGGAACAGCGGCTCGCGTTCGAAGCCACCCAGACAGCTCTTGCAGAATGAACAGGCGTCGGCACGCAGAAACCTCTCGCCGGCTGTCTCCGCATCGGCGCTGGAGCGGACCAGCCGGACCGGCACCGCTCCTGCCGCCGCAATCAGCTCCACCGGCGCATAGAGACAGAAGTAACCGACGACCCTCGTCCCCTCAGCCTTCAACCGGGTCAGTTCCTGCAATCGTTCCTTCCGCAGCTGCTCCCGGTCAGCGCCGGATATCAGCGCCATCGTCTGAACTCCATCTGCTCGACGAACACGGATTCGAAATCCTGCCGGCCGCTGAGCATAACTTCGCGGCACTTCCCGGCCAGCGCCTCGGCCTCGGCCATCAATTCGGGTTCTCGTGCCACCATCACCGCTCCCCGCAGGGCCAGATTACCGTGCTGTCGAACTGACGCCGTCGTCTCCGGCAACAACCCGACGGCGACCGCCGACTCAATGTTCAACGCCGCTCCGAAACGGCCGGTCACGACCACCTGCCGGATGTCCTTAGTGTCCGCACCCCGGCTGCGCAGCAAGAGACGAACTGCCGCGCCGACCGCGCCGACCGCAAGCTGCACCTCGCGGATGTCGGCCTGACTCAGCCAGACTCTCGGGGCGAGTTGCAGCCTGCCGCCGGCAACCCGGCCGGAGCGGTCGATCTTGCCGAACTTCAGACCGGCTGCGACCGCATCAAGTACGCCCGAGCCACAGATGCTCTCCGGTTGACGCCGGCCGCCGACGTGGACCTGAATGCGCCCGTCACTGATGCTGACCGACCTCACCGCGCCTGGTCCGGCCAGACTGCCGCACTCCAGTGTCGCTCCTTCGAAAGCCGGCCCGGCCGCGGTCGAACAGACAAGGATTCCATTGCGGTCTCCCAGAGCAACCTCGCCATTCGTTCCGGCATCAACGAGCAGAGCAAGCCGACGACTACGATGAATCCCCGACGCCAGAATCGCCGCGCAGCAGTCGCTGCCCACAAACCGTCCCAGCAGCGGCGGCATCACCAGCCGCAGACCGGCGCGCACAGCCCGCAGAACCCGCCTTCGCGACAGTCGCGACCGGTATGGATGATACCCCAGCCCGGACGGGCTCTTGCCCAGCAGGAAGTGGGCCATCACGGTATTGGCGACGGCGACAACCTCCTGTCGCGGGTCAGCGCCCCACTCATCGGCTACGCGGCGGAGAACATCGACCAGACCAGCGCTCCGTGCGGCCCGTTCCGCCGCAATCCGGCTCAGTACATCTGCGCCAGTGCACTGCTGCGGATTGGGCAGTTCGCGGCGGCGAACAACCCTTCCGGCACGGTCGAGAAGCGCCAGAGAAACCGTAGTTGTCCCCACGTCGGCAACCAGCCTTGACCTTGCCCTCACTCCCGCCCCCATTCCCTCGCTGCCTGGACTAGCGCCTTGACATTCGCCTCCGGCGTATCCGGTGCGACGTCGCAGGCCGACGAGAGAATCAGTCTGGGAAGCGCCAGCTCAAGGCACCTCTCCGCTGCCCGCCGTACTTGTTCCGGCGCGCCTTCAAGCAGCAGTCGGGTAGAAACGTTCCCCATTATGGTCGTATTGGCGCCCAAGTCGCGTCGCGCACGGGCAATATCAATGTCGTCGATACTGACAAAGTCCGACCCGGTGTCGCGCATGTGACCGAGCATACTCGTCGTATCGCCGCACACATGAAGACCGACCGGCACACCGAGGGCGTGAGCGTCTTCGACCAGCCGGGCAATGTAAGGCCAGGCGAACTCACGAAACATTTCCGGGCTGATCATACTGCCCGAAGCTACCGGGTCGCCGATGAATGGCAGACCGCCAGCCCTGATAATCGCCGACTGATACCAGCGCTGGTTATCGGTTGCAACCAGTAGAGTTTCTCGCGCCCGGTCCGGCCGCTCCAACAGGTCGGCAAAGAATCTGTCCGGGCCTGCGAGAAAGGATGCCAGCGAGAACGGACCTTTCAGCGACCCTAGCACTGGAACCAGACCCCCTGTCAACTCAACCAGTCGCCTAATTGCAGCAAGGACAACCGGCATCCTACCGACCTCCTCCGGGTCGACCGGCTCAAGCCGGCGGGCCGTTGGCGATTCGACAAGATAAGGGTCGTCATCCGCCGGGATCTGAACCCGGCAGCCCATCGCCTCGGCCTCGACAACCGTGTCGGTAAACACAACGATCCCGTCGTACTCATAGCGCCGGTACGCCGCGTGCAGAGCACTGACCAGTGCCCCGGCGTCGGTCACGACTTCGCGGACTGAAATCCCGGCGATCCGGGCCGCGTGGTTGGCCGCGACCATGGGGACTACGACCGGGCCACTATCTCCGGCGTCTCTGCGAAACAACGCCGACCGGCCGACCGGATTCATGCTCCGATCAGCCGCTCAAACTCCAACACTGCACCGTGGGCGTCCGGCGCGTATCCGTCTGCACCGATCCTGCGGCTGAACTCGGCGGATACCGGTGCACCGCCAACGACGACTCGAACCTGTTTACGCAATCCGGCCTTGTCCAGTGCCTCGACAACCTGGCCCATGCGCGGCATTGTCGTCGTCATCAGCGATGACACACCAACCAAAGCGGCCCCCGATTCCCCGGCCGCATGGACGAACGTCGCGACCGGCACGTTCCGGCCGAGGTCCATTACATCGTATCCGGCCGCCTGCGCCATAACCTTGACGATATTCTTGCCGATATCGTGGATGTCGCCTTGGACCACGCCAAGGACTACTCTACCCCGGCTCTGCGGCTCGCTAGTTATGTGTGCCTTCAGAATGTCGAATCCGGCATACATTGCCTTCGAGGCCAAGAGCACTTCCGGAACGAAGCACTCCTTCGCCGCGAACTTCTCCCCCATCCGGCGCATGCCCGCGGCCAGCCCCTGCGTGATTGCCTTTTCGGCAGAGCGCCCTTCGGCAATCACCTGCCGCGCAAGCTGAGCCACTTGGTCCGGACTCATCGCAACGACCGCATCGGCCAAACGGCTGTAGATGTGCTCCATCAATCCATCCTACTCGCGTGAAGCAAGTGAGGCAACAGGCGCTGCGTCAGTTCAACCGCACCATTCCGATGCCGGCCCGGACGTCGCCAATCACTGCTGCTTCGTCTACACCGGACTTGCGTAGTCGCGAAACCACTTCCGCTGCCCGGTCGCCGCGAACAGCGAGCAGAAGTCCGCCCGAAGTCTGCGCGTCGCACAACAACATCCGCAACTCTTCCGGCACCGATTGAGCAAACACCGCTCTCGACCTTATGAACTCGTAGTTCCTTAGTGATCCGCCGGGAAACAGATTCTGCCGCGCCAGCTCGAACACACCGGGCATTAGCGGCACCTGCCTCGCCTCAAGGACAACATCGACACCGCTTGCTTGGGCCATCTGCCAGGTATGACCGAGAAGACCGAACCCCGTCACGTCGGTCGCAGCTCTCACTCCACATTCGCCCGCTATCGCCGCTGCCCTGGCGTTCAGGGTTGACATGACCCGGTTCGCCTGAGCGACCATTTCCGGTGCCGCTCTGCCAGCGCGGGCCGCGGTCGTGATTATCCCGGAACCGAGCGGCTTGGTCAGAACAAGAACATCGCCCGGCTCGCACGCGGCGTTTGTGAACATCTGCCCGGGATGCACCAGCCCGAAAACCGCGAGCCCGCACTTCAGCTCCATGTCCCTGGTCGTGTGCCCGCCGGCAACAACCGCGCCTGCCTCACGTACCTTGTCCCAGACTCCAGCCAGAATCATCCGTATTGTCTCGTTGTCTATCTCCCCGATCGGAAAGCCAAGAACGCAAAGCGCCGCCAGCGGAGTCCCGCCCATGGCATAGACGTCGGAGAGCGAGTTGGCGGCCGCAACCTGGCCGAAGACAAATGGGTCCTCGGCAATCGGCGTCAGAACATCCACGGTTAGTACCAGCGCTCGCTCGCTGTCGAGACGATACACACCGGCGTCATCGAATGTGTCGCCGCCGACGAGCAGGTCAGGATGGCAGAATCCAGGAAGCTGCGACAGCACCTGCAGCAGGTCTTCCTGACACGCTTTACTCGCTCAGCCGGCTGCCTTGGCGAAGTCAAACAGAGAACGTCCGCCCATCTTCCTCCTTTCCAGGTCTGCGCGAGCACGGCCTGTATTCGGACCGAGCCCTCGAGTTGGTCATTTGACTACGACCAGCCTGCGAAGCCCGAATGAGCTACCTGGGACCGGCCGAACGACATACACCCCGGCCGCCAGGTGTCTCATGTCGTTCCAGTCCGGTCGCAGTTTTGCCACCAACCGACCGCAGGAAGTGAAGACGGTGCCGGCGCCGACGACGAAGACAGCACCGCGCACTAGGCGGGCCGGGGCCCGGTGACAGAAGCCCGCAAGGCCGTTCTCCGCGACGCCCGACCCTGCCATTGTGCGGATTGTGATCGAGTCCGTAAGCGTCGGAGCGCCAAGCGAGCTTGCCCGTAACCGAACAACCTCCTCGCCTGCGGTGGACGAAGTGTACACCGACACCCCGATGGTCGTATCCGCCTGACCCGCGGCCAACGTGTCGTAGGCCGGCACACCGGGCTCGTAGCACCTGCCCCCTAGGCAGTAGATTGCCGCCCACCCCGAAACCGCCTGCACAACCCGGCAATCGAACTCGTAGATGTCCGGCTCGGCCCCGGTATTGGTCAAAGAGAAGACGAACTCGGCTACTCCACCGGGTTCCACCCGCTGTGAAGTGTCGCTGCGACAGACAAAGCTGAACCCGTAGCCCGCTGCAGACGCAGGCAGCAGAGCCGACAGCAGAACCACCCCAAGCAGTCTCTTTGTCATATCACCTCCCCGGGCGAATGCGTCGCTGGACCGAAGCCTGCAGAACTCGACGGCTGTTCATGTCCTGTACCCAAGCCGCGACTCCTACGTGCTCCAGCTTCCACGGCGCTGCGACAGTAAACTCCTGACTGACACTCGTCGTCTCGGCCCGGAACAGCCGAAGCGGACAGCCAGACGAATCCGGTAACAGCATCCTCGCCACTGAGTTGAAGACCGTGTCGGTTGCACCCGCAAGCCGTTCCCGAATGCTGTCTTCGAAAACGGCAACGAAGAGCCTCAAACTCTCGGTCGGTGTTGAGTCGACACCGCTTGCCTTCACAGTCACGGTTACCTTACCTGAACCGTCAGTTGCGACGGAGACGTTGAGCTGAGCCTTGGGCGTGACGCTGCGCGCGCCTAGAATCTGGTTGCGGAACGTCTCGTAGTTGTACTCCGGCCCCGGCGTCCTAGTCACCCGCCCGCCGTCAAACACAGTTGCCGGCTCACCGCCGCTTTCATAGTACAGGGCACGCCGGAACTCAATGTAGCCCGGGCTGAGCGTGTCTCCGGCAATGGGACGATGGTAAGCGATGACGACGACGCTGTCCGAGAACTCGCGCGTCAAGCTGTCGAGCGCCCGAGCAGCATGTGGGCAGTATGGACACCGCTGCCAAGTGAAGAGTTCCGCCAGAACGACCCGGTTGGTCGGCACTAGTGGGATGACCGGCGCCGCCGAGCAACCTGCCAGCAAGACCAAGCCGCCGAAGACTAGTGGTCCACGCAGCCTGGCCTGCACGGTCTCTCTGGCCCGTCAGTCAACGACAGTGAAAGAAACTGTCCTGACGGCTCGGTCGCAAACCAGTCGCACAAAGTACGTTCCGTTGCCAATGCGTCGTCGGTCATCGTCTCTGAGATCCCAGCGAACGCGGCCGCTCGCCGACAGCCCTGACGCGAGTCTGCGCACCAGCCGTCCGGTTGCGTCGTAGACGACAACGCTGCCGCGCGCACCGGAAGGCAACGAGTAACTAAACTCGGTCGCGTCGCGCACGGGGTTACGGCTTGTGCTGACGTTCAGCGCCAACGCAGCCGGACTCTCGCCGATGCCGGTCAACGGGCTGCACCAGAAGTCATCGATATACCACCCCTCGCCGACGACATTGTAGTCGCTTATGAACCGGAACCTGAGCTGGACCGTCTGCCCGCGGAAAGCTCCGAGGTTGTACTGCTCCTGCTGCCAGCCGCCGCTATTGCCATCCCACATGTCGAGTGCACGCCAGAATGGCGAGCCGTTGTTAAGCTCCAGCAGGCAGAAGTCGTAACCTGCTTCAGTATCGTAGTAGTGCCGGAACGTCATTCTCGTCGACTCGCCGACCGTGAAGAACGGCGTCATCAGCCGGGCGTCGTTCTCGTTTGTGTACTGATGATTGCCGTCCACGCCGCAGTACCAGCTGTGGACCGGCGACTGGCTGCGGTACGTAGAGAGATGCCAGTAGTCACGGATTCCTCCGTGTGTCCAGCCATGCTCGCCGAACTCCATGTTGTCCAGAAAGCCGGTGTTGGTGGCGATGTTCAGGGGGAACTCCACGGTGTCAATACTCATGTTCGTCCCGGTCACCACCATCCGCATCATCGCCAGATGCGGGTCTGGACATCCGTTCGTCACCTGTATGACGAACGGAGTGGTTGTGTATCCATCTTCGCCGACGGCTATTGCTCCGAAACTGGCGCTGGGCCCGGTTACCGTAATGTTCGGGTCACTGGTTGAAAGCACCGCCGTAGCCCCGGAGGCATCGGCCGTTCCTATGTTGCGGAGACCCACGGTCAGGTTGAACGTCCCACCCGGGACCGGGAACACGGGCGCGTAACCGACAAACTCAATCGTTGGCTTCGGCATGACCGCTGTAAGGGCGCCCTGATAGATCTCTTTTGTTGAGTTGTTCTGGCAGAACACAACGAACTCGCAGTTCTTCGCAACCCACGCAGCGTTGATTGTAAAACTACGAGCCTTGACCACGGAATCGCCGGCCGGAACCGCAATCGCCTCGCCCGAAGCACTGGGCAGCATCGTTCGCTCAACATCCTGCAGGCTGTCCATCCCCTGCCACGGATAGTAGATATGGCTCTCGATGAGCGCCGTGTGGAGCTGAGCGCTGACCGACGACCCGCTGGTGTTGCGGACAACAATCGTCAGTGTTCCGTTCCGCGCAATCGAGTCGTACGAGACGTCAAGTCTGATCTCCAGCGGACTCGGCTGTGTTTTCCGTGTGTCGAAATATCCGCGGTAGGTCGGGTACATCGTCCCGGTGTGGAGTCCACCCACCACACTGTAGCTGCCGTCAAGTCTCACCGTCGGGTAACCGGAGACCGCGTAATAGCTCCTCCGCGCCGCGGCAGTGCTGGTGTAGAACGGGTCGCTTGTCGATGAATGGTACCCGATCACGACCACCGAGTCGAAAGCCCGGAACTTCAACTCTTCCGCTCCGCGCGCGGCACCCGGGCAGTATGTGCACCACGTGGCCGTGAAATCCTCGATTACCATCACGCGCTGGCTGGCAAACAGAGCGAACGGGGCCAGAAGTATTGTCACCATCACCATCAGCCACTTCATACCTGCGTTCTCCTCCATGACTTTCAGTTGCGTTTGACCTACAGGAAACCCATGCATGGCAGACATATGCTCGTACTGAAGTATCCAACCGTCTCCCAGCCGTCTCCGGCTGTGCCCAGCGCAAAAAGCACCAAGCCAATCAGGAACAGAACCATAGCGGAGATGCGCCTTACAGCGGGTCGTCGAAAGCGACGTCGGCTAACGGTGGGTGCGTGGGATGCTCGGGGGGAGTGGAGCGAGGACGAACCGCCCTCGTCAAGTCCAGTCACGTCTGCCACCTCCGACCCATTGCCAGCAGTCGCGCGAAACCGTTCACGCTCAACCTTCTGTTCTGCCCGGTTCTTTCCTTCCCGCGCAACAGCACGGCCTGCCAGCCTTCCGGTGCGCCTTACTTCTGCCCGATGTAAAACCCCCGGCCGACCTGATGAGCATGGGCGGCGTCCCGCCAAAGATTCACGAGGCCGGTCGCGAACGCAAACAGATCCGCCCCGAAGTTCTGCAGGATTGTCGGTTTCAGGTCTACCTCGACCATCTTCTTGTACTCATCGAAGCACTTGGCAAACTCATCGGTCTGGTCTTGGGCATCGAGCACCTTGAATCCGGCCCGCTGCAACACTTCCTGCCAGCCCTTGAACGTCTCCATGTAGGGAAACGCCATCGACTCATAGAGCTTTGCCAGCAGCGCATCGTCCACCTTGCCGGTGACTACCCAGTCGGTGAAGCCGATCTTGCCGCCGGGCTTGAGCACCCGATAACACTCCCGGGCCAGAAGGTCCTTGTCGGTGACATAACACCATGCTTCCTGACCCCACACGACGTCGAATGTGCCGGCCTTGAACGGCATGTCCAGTGCGTTACCCTCTACAAAGGTAATCAGACTTTCCAGCCCGGCTGCCTTGGTGCGTTCAATTGCCTTGGCCAGCATCGTCTTGGTGAAGTCAAGGCCTGTCACCCGCACTCCATACTTCTTCGCGATGTGACGGGCCGGCGCTCCCAGTGCCGAACAGACATCCAGCACATGCATCCCCGACTTCAGGCCAATCGCCTGCGCCAGCCGGTCGGTTGCCTCGGGCCCACCGGAGTGAATCTGCTCGCTCATCACTGCTTCCCACAGAAGCCCTCCCGGCCCGTCGTAGACGTCCTGAACGTCCTTACCGGTGTAGTCGTGTCGCTTTGCCATGTTGCCTCCTTAGGACATTACGCCTGTTGCCGGCTGCCGACCGGCCGCCGTAAACAAGGCTGCCTTTTCTCGCGAGCCGGCAGACTTCAGGCAAAAGCCGGACAGTCATCTGCCGCGCCTCGCTATTGCTTGTTTGTGGTGACGTTTTGAGAAGGTGTGGTTTCCGACCTCCGGTCTGCGGAGCGCACGGCTCCGACAATCATGCCGGGTCACGGCACACACCTCAAGCCGACGCAGACCTTCACGCCTCCATGATAGCTGGCACACCCAACCTGTCAACACATCCTTTCGAGTTGCCAAAGGTTACGCTGTCTGCTAGAATCTGGACATGAAGCCGGCTCAGTACATGGTGGTTGTGCTGCCCAAGCTTGATGCCGAGGCCGAGCTGCTGCGGCTACGCGACCGCTATGGCGGACAACCGGACGCTATCCCGCCCTATGTCCAGCTCACTGGGGTATTTACACCGTCCGACCTGAGCGAGGCAGCATCGGTCAATGAGTATGTAAGCAAAGCCCGACGCCGACTCCACGCGATAGCCGCCTCGTTCCACTCCTGCTTCGAGCTGGGCGACAAGCTACTGCTCAAAGCCGACCAGGGCGCCGGAGAGCTGACCGCGCTTCAGCGCGAGGTTGCCGGCCCAGAGCCGACGAGCTTTCTCGCCGTCGAAGAGCTGCCGCGCAGCGACCTTGTCCTTGGCCGATTCCCTGACCCGATGGCCCGCACTCAGGTCGCGGCTCAGGTCAACCGCATGGGCCGGGTCCTTGGCGTCATCGATGCGCTGGTCATACTCCGTATCGGCCCTGAGGACGACTGGCATATCACCGCCCAGTACCCGTTCGGCATCGGGCGGGTCGACTACTTTGAGCGGTTCCTGACCTGAACCCACGACTGGCCCGAACTGAACAGACTGCACCCGACCGCACGCCAAGACCTTCGGTCTGTCCTGACTAACTCACGCTGATTCGGCAGGTTCGTCTGCTGGCACGCCCTGTGCTTGAACCCGTGTCATGAGACACCAGTACAACATGAGTGCCAGACATCATACACTTACACTAAGGAGGACTGCCATGAGAAAGAGCCTGCTACTGACTATGTCTCTGCTGCTCGTGGCCTCGCTGGCATTGGCCGGCGGGACCGGCGGGGTCTCCGGCCAAGTCGTTGACGCCCAGACCGGCGAGCCGATTTCGGGCGCGCTCGTTGTCGCTTGCAGCGGCGATGACGCCGGCCAAGCCCGAACAAACGAACGCGGCCGGTATCTGATTGAAGACCTGGACCCCGGCAACTACCAGGTCACAGCCCGTGCCCGCGGCTATGTCGCGTCCAGATACCCGGAGAAGGTCGTGGTCGAGGAAGGTCGAACAACACCCAACATCGACTTCCGCCTCGCCCAGCCGCCGCACCAACCCGGCGCAATTTCCGGCCGGGTGACCGACGCACAAACCGGCAAGCCGATTCGCGGCGCGCTCGTCCTGGCTGTCGGCAACGGCGTCCGCTACCGGGCCCGCACCGATGCCCGCGGCCGCTATCTCATCAACCGGGTTCTTCCCGGCAACTATGACGTCGGCTGCAAGGCTCGGCATTATCTGGCCGAGCGCTATCCGCAACCGGTCGTTGTCGAGGCCGGGCAGGTGACGCAGGGCATAGACTTTGCCCTCACACCCAAGCCGAGACCGGGCGCAATTGCCGGCCGGGTGACCGATGCACGAACCGGCGAGCCGGTTCGCGGTGCGCTAGTCATCGCCCATAGTGAAACCGGATTCGGCCGGGCCATGACCGACGGCCACGGCTACTACGTCGTCCGCGGCCTGCGGCCCGGCGACTGGCAGGTCACGGTCGCCAAGCGCGGCTACGCGCCCGCGACGTTCCCCAGGCCGGTTCCGGTCGAGTCGGGCAGAGTGACCCGCGACATCGACTTTGAGCTGCGCCGGCTCGTGACCGAGGCTGAGTAGACAAGGTTCGCCTGCTTTGCGCCCGGCTTGCCTCAGGCAGGCCGGGCGCCTATACTTGATTGGCGCAACTGGCGCGCAGTCCGCGAGGTCCCTTCAGTCCGAGAGAGTGAGGTCAAAATGAGAATCCTGTCCGTGACAGCGCTGCTGCTGGCAACCCTGCCCGTCAGCGCTGCAATCCCCGCATCGCACTACAACATGGGCCCGGCAATGAGATTCGCTCCCGAATCCGGCGAAGAAGCATTCCGAATAACCTTCTCCAACGGCTATGCAATCGACACCCGGGTCGGCGAGCCGCAGCTCCCGGCCGGGCTGAAACTCGAAGGCGCGGCCGCCGCAGGTCAGTGCCACATAGTCCAGTTCACCGGCCCGGTGCGTCAGGCCTGGCTGCGCGAGCTGCACCGGTTGGGTATCGCCACCTTCGGCTACCTGCCGAGCTATGCCACGCTCGCCCGTCTTACTCCGGCGCAACAGGACGCGCTCGGCGACCTGCCGTTTGTCCGCTGGACCGGGCTCTACCAGCCCGCCTACAAACTCGAACCCGGCCTGACTTCGGCGTTCGGCAGCATCCGGCTGGTTCTTCAGCTCGCGCCCGACGCCAACCCTGAACCGACAATTCAGGCAGTCAGCGACCTCGGCGGCACGGTTGACCTTGTCGTCACCGACGGCGGCGCACCGACCATCGAACTGACCGCCGACGGCCGCGACATCCCGGCGCTCGCCCGCCTCGCCGACGTCCTCTGGATTCAGGCCTGGTCTGCCCCTGAGCTCTGCAACAGCAACTGCCAGTGGGTAGTTCAGTCCGGCTGGCGTGCCACCGCTCCGCCCGATACGTCGCTCGCAGCGCGGCCGGTCTGGGCAAATGGTGTCCGCGGCCGGGGCGTGATTCTCTCGACGACCGACACCGGTCTCAACACCGGCCACGACCAGTTCCGCGACCCTGCCCTCTCCATCACTCCGCCCGGAGTCTGGCCCGACCACCGCAAGGTCGTTGCCTTCAAACTCTATCAGGGCGCGAGCGCAAGCGAGTCGCCCTACCACGGCTCGCACGTCACCGGCACGGTCGGCGGCGACGACTCGATCGTCGGCGGCACCAGCTTCCACGACGGCATGGCCAGAGACGCCCGGCTCTACTTCGTCGACCTGACCAGCGCCTCCGGCAGCTTCGTCATCCCGACAAACTTCTACTCCCTCTGGGACACAGTCTACAACGGCTACGGCCTGCCCGATTCGGTCCGGCCCATCAAACAGCACTCCGGAAGCTGGGGCTGGTCCAACTCTTCCGGAACCTACCTTATTCAGGACGCTTCGACCGATGCCTTCGGCTGGGCCCATCCCGACTTTCTGAACATAATGGCGGCCGGTAACGAATCCTCCACCCGACGCATCCGCAACCCCGGCATAGCCAAGAACGTCCTCACGGTCGGCGCGACCCAGAACGGCACTTCGTCCAACGCTATCGCCAGCTTCTCCTCGCGCGGCCCGACCCAGGACGGCCGGCTCAAGCCCAACGTCTGCGCGCCCGGTGTTGACCTCTACTCCGCCCGCAACACCGGCACCAACACCTACACGAACATGTCCGGCACCTCGATGGCCACCCCGGCGGTCAACGGCACCGTCGGCCTGATGCGCTGCTACCTGCAGGAAGGCTACTATCCCGGCGGCACGCCCAACCCCGCCGACCGCATCAGCTACATCTCGGCCGCGCTGCTCCGGGCGATGGCGCAAGTCTCCGCCGACCCGAACATCGGCTCCTATACACCGCCTGACAACAACATCGGCTGGGGCCGCATCAACGCCGACTCGGTCCTCTACTTCGCCGGCGACACCCGCCGACTGCTCCTTGCCGACGACACTTTCGGCCTCGCCACCGGCGAATACAAGGAGTCGTTCTTCCGGGTCCAGTCCGCGATTCCGCTCCGGGTCTGCCTTGCCTGGACCGACACCGCTGCTGCGCCCAGCGCCAATCCGACCATCGTCAACAACCTCGACCTCGAGCTCCTTTCGCCCAGCGGCGTCCAGTTCCGCGGCAACCGCTACACCTCCGGTCAATCCACTCCCAATCCGACGACCTGGGACTCGATCAACGTCGAAGAATGCTGCCGCGTCAACTCGCCCGACACCGGCCTCTGGCGCATCCGCGTCTACGCCCGCAACGTCGCCACTGCCCGCAAGCAGGGCTTCGGCTGGGCAATCACCGGCGACGTCTACAAACTGACCGTCACCGACGTCGGCACCGCCGCCGTCCTTGCACCGGTCGGCTTGCTCGACTCCGGGACGGTCGTCGCCCCGAAGGCAATCGTCCAGAACTACGGCGACACGCCTGAAACGTTCCGGGTCAGGTTCACCATCGGCACCGGCTACTGGGACACGACGACCGTCTCCCTCGTTGCCGGCGCTATGGACACCGTCACCTTCGCCGACTGGCTGGCCGAGCCGGTAGGCACATTCCCGGTCAAGTGCACGACCGAACTGGCGACCGACATGAACCCGACCAACGACGCGCTCGATGACTCGGTGATTGTCGCGCCGCTCACCGGAATCGAAGAACAGTCTTCGCTCCCCCGCGCCTTCGCCCTCGAAAACGCCACTCCCAACCCGTTCCGCTCCCGCGCCGCGATCCGCTACGCCCTGCCCCGCTCGACTCAAGTCAGCCTCGGCATCTACTCTGTCTCCGGCGCTCTCGTCCGCACCCTCGACTCCGGCACCCGCGCTGCCGGCTGGTATCGCGTGAGCTGGGACGGCCGCGACTCAAGAGGCAACGCGGTTGCCCGCGGCATCTACTACTGCCGGCTCAAGGCTTCCGGCTTCACCGCCGCCGAAAAGCTCATCAAACTCGACTGACGCCGCACACGTTAGAGTGGAAGGCCGGACATCTGTCCGGCCTTCTCGTTTCCGGGCCGAGCCATGTTTCGTCTCGGCCGCAACCCGCGCCGGCGGTCGCCTCCCGCTGCCGGTTGACTGAGCCGGCTGGCGGCCTAGCATTTCTGTGCCCGTTGCGACAATCAGGAGGAAACTGTGAAGAGTCTGCTGCTGTTGGCTTTCGCCTTGACCGTTCCGGTCCGGGCCGGTGAGATTCTCGGTATCGTCCCGGCGGCCCGGCCCGAAGAGCTGGCCGACGACTTCGTCGTTGTCGGCCAGACTGCAAACGGCGTGCTGGTAACTGCCGATGCAAGCCGGGTTGGCGCGCTGGCCCGAATCTCCGGCCGGGTCCTCGACTTCGAACCCCGGCAGCGGCGCTACTTTCGCGTTCGCATCTTCGCGCCCGAGACCCGGCAGCAACTGGCCGAAATCGGCCGGATTCTCGACTTCGACGGCGAAGAGTTTCTCGTCGCGGTCGAGCCGGAAGACGTCGAAAAGCTCATCGCTTTGCCGGTGATGGTCGGCCGGGTCAGTCTTACCGGCTGGGTGTTTGCCCCGCCGCCGCCGCCTGAGTTGCCGCCGGTTCTGGCCAACCCGCTGATTGAACAGATGGTCGCCAGCGTCTCGCCGGACTCGGTGCTGGCCCACGTCCGCCGGCTGCAGCGCTTCCGCAGCCGCTATTCGACGAGCGACTCCTGCCGGGCCGCGGTGCAGTGGATGGGCGCAAAACTCCTCGCCTACGGCTGCGACTCGGTCTACTACGAGAATCACACCTCGGGTCACGCGCCGAACGTCATCGGCATAAAGTTTGGCACCTCCGGCCGGCGCAACCCCTACGCCATAATCGACGGCCATATTGACGGCGTCCAGAACTGCCCGGCTGCCGACGACAACGGCTCCGGCACCGCCGCGACCATCGAAGCGGCAAGAGTGCTGCAGCCGTTCCGGTTCACCCGCGACCTGCGGTTCATCGGCTTCACCGGCGAAGAGTTCGGCCTCTACGGCTCGGACTACTACGCCGGCCAGGCCCGCCAGCGCGGCGACACGATTCTCGGCGTGCTCAACTTCGACATGATCGGCTACGTCGACGTCGTCCCGGAAAACCTCGACGTTCTCGGCAAGATTGCCAACCCGCCCTGCGAGCCGTTTGTCGACTGGTTCAGCGCGATTGCCGACACCTACACCGACCTCCCGGTCTACAAGCGGATGGTCTCCGACAACCAGAACTCCGACCACGGCCCGTTCTGGAACAACGGCTATCTCGCATTCTGCGGCATCGAAGACTTCTGGCCGACCAACCCCTACTACCACACCGCCGGCGACAGCATCGGCGCCGGCTACAACAACAACGCCTTCTGCACCGAAGTCACGAAAACCGCGGTCGCGGCGCTGGCAACGCTGGGCGAGCCGGTCCCGCTCAACCGGCCGCTCCTCGGCTTTCTCCGCTGCCGCGTAGACGACGCCGCCGGCAACAACAACGGATTCTGGGACCCGGGCGAAAGCGTCGCCGTCTACGTCACGCTCAAAAACTTCGGCCTGGTCGGCGCCACCGGCGTCAGCGCAACCCTGAGCTGCTCCGACACGCTGGTCGCACTCTACTCCTCCGGCGCCGGCTTCGGCAACATCGCCCCTCAGGAAACCGCGACCAGCGCTGTCCCCTACCTGATGAAGGCGGACGCGCGCACGCCCCGGGAACACCTCGTCAACTTCAATCTGACCATTGTCGCCGCCGAAAGCACCTGGCTCACCGGCTTCAGCCTCGCCGTCGGCCGCTTTCTCGTCACCGACCCGATTCCCGACGGCCCGCGCCAGCCGCCGCTCTTCTGGGCCTACGACGACATCGACTCCGGCTACGCCGCGCACCCTGACTACGACTGGGTTGAAATAAACTCCATCGGCACCCGGCTCACCTTCCCCCAGAACGACGCAGTCAACGTCGTCAGCCTGCCGCCCGGCTTCGGCCCGCTCAAGTACTACGGCCAGAGCTTCTCGCAGGTTTCGATTTCCGCCGACGGCTGGGTCGTGCCCGGCAACTACACCACCCGCAACTACTCCAACACCCCGCTGCCCAGTCCGTCCGCGCCGCCCGGAGCAATCTGCGTCAACTGGGACGACCTCTACCCGGACTACGCCGGCACCGGCTCGGTCTACTACCATCACGACGCCGCCAACCGCCGCTTCATCATCGAATACGACAGCGTCGCCTACTACAACCCGAACACGGTCCGAGACAAATTCCAGCTCATCATCTACGACACCACCGTCACGACCCCGACCGGCGACAACGCCATCGTCGCCCAGTTCATGACCGCCAACCGCTACTCGAGCTCCACCGTCGGCATCCAGGACCCGACCCGGACCATCGGCATCCAGTGCCTCTACAACGGCACCCTGACGCGCGGAGCTGCGCCGATCGCTCCGCGCCGGGCGATTCGCTACGTCACCGCCGAGCCGACCGGACTCGCCGGAGAACCCGCCGGCTCCGGCCGGCTTCGGCCCGAGCTTACCATCCAACCCAACCCCCTGCATCGCCGGGCAGTTGTTGCCGCCACCCCGGCTCCCCACAGCCGGGAAGTTCTCGTCTTCGACCGCTCCGGCCGAATCGCCGACCGGCTTCTCTTGAAACCGGGCGCGCGCAGCGCAGACTGGGACGCGAGCAGGCTTGCACCCGGAATCTACTTCCTCAGGATTGCCGGTGCGCCGGGTCGGAAACCAGCAAAGGCGGTCCTCGCGCACTGACAGCGCTCGCGGCCCAGACCGGTCTCCGGCCCACTGCCGATTACCACTGTTATACGCCGATAAGGGCCGGATTTGCCGGCTCTTTCGACATCGGTAACGCAGAACCCCGGATTCTTCCGATGGGGTATCAGCCCCCAGACCGTCCCCGGGGTGGTCGGGGTCGTCCCAGCGGATTGCCGGAGAGACAGCACACCCGGAAGACCGCTCCCCGGCCCGCCTGACCGGATTCGGCTCGTTCCGGAATCCTCTACTGGCGGCGGCCCAGGCAGAACAAAGCCGCGGACACGGGCCCCGGCCCGGCAGTCCTTCCCCCGAGCCAGAGCCCGACCGGCAGCCTCTCCTGCCGGCCCGGCCCTGACCCCCGGCCCCGGATTCCGGCCGCACGAAGAATCGGCCAAGATTCTGCTTGACATTCAAGAAGGTATTCTTACAATGTTGAGACTGGTGAGGCGGGGGGCGGTTGTTTCAGGCGGCGGAGAGGCATCTCAACCTCCTCAAAAAGACCTAATGGAATGTCAACATTCCGATTAGATCAATAAAAACCCACAAACTCCGCCCCTGAAATCGGCCCTGGCCGCCGCCCGCCTCCCTCTTTGGGAAGAGAACTGCCTGTGAACTCATCGGCCCGGCGGGGCCTTTTCTTTTCACCCGGTCTGCCCGCGCATCCCGAAGCCCGCGCCTGAAACTGAAACCTGCACGCAAACCGCACCTCCGCCCCAGAACCACGGTCTAAGGAGTGTCATGCAAACCAGAAAGGAACACGCCATGAAACTCCGAGCATTGTCCGTCAAAATTGTGTCTCTGACCCTTACCCTGCTCCTGGCCTTGGGAGCGGTGACCGGCCTTCAGGCCGAAATGACCCGCAACGCCTATCCGCCGTTCGAGCATTTCGCCTCCGGCCGGATTATGAACGGAAACTCCGGCTTCTTCAAACACAACGCCGAGCTGATGTTCGGCAAAGACCCGCCCGACGATAAGTGGCAGGGATTTGTGAAGTTCGACCTCACCGACATCCCTGAAGACGCCTACATCACCAGCGTCAGCATCGTCTACAAAGTCATATCGGTATCGAACCCCGGCCCGTCAACCGTGGTTACCTTGCTTTCATCCGACCCGGTCCCGGCAACAGCCGCCCAGCTCTGGCAGGAGATCAGCTCCGGCCCGGTCCTGACCAGCCCGATAGTCGAAGAACGCGGCTGGGTCGAACGGCCCCTCAACCCGACCGGCGTCGCCGCAGTCCAGTCGGCGCTGGCCAACGGCTGGATTGCCATGGGCCTGTTCAAATTCGATGAAACCGAAACCAAAGGCCACGTCAAAGGCTATCAGGCCGGCCCGCACAAACCCTACCTGAAGATCGGCTTCGCCGGCCGCGACCTCGGCATAGTTGAAATCACCGCTCCGGTCGCGCAGGTTCAGGCCGGCTCGTCGGTCGCGCCCGTCCTCATCGTCCACAACTTCGGCCAGGTCGACGGCCCGTTCACCGTTGAAGTCACCATCCGCCGCAGCGAAGAAGAGTTCTACCGCAGAACCGTGCCGGTTCCGAACCTGTCTCCGGGCCAGTCGCTGACCCTGCCGTTCCCGGTCTGGACTGCCGACCAGGTCGGCGGCGAACGGGTCGTGCGGGCTGACCTTTACGCAGTCGGCGACGCCAACCCGGCCAATAACACGCTGGTCGGCTGGTTTGTCGTCACCCGTGACGACGAGCCGGGCGGCGGCCCGGGTGGCGACCCGATCGGCGACCCGCGCAACATCCGCTGGGGCTGGGAGGAAGTCCGCTCGGTTCCGGCCGGGCCGACAAACCGGCCGGTGCGCGCTGGCGGAGCGCTCGCAATTGACAAGACAACCGGCCTCATCTACGCCCTGAAAGGCAACAAGACCGGCGAGTTCGCGGTTTACGACCCGGTCACCGGTCTCTGGCGCGAGCTCGCGCCGGTCCCGCGCGGCGCCGACAACCGTCAGGTCGGCAAAGGCGCGGTCCTCTCCGCCGACAACGCTGGCAACCTCTATCTTGTCAAAGGCTCGAATACCTCCGAGTTCTGGCGCTACGACATCGCCGCCAATGAGTGGACCCGCCTGCCCGACGTTCTGCCCGGGCCGAAGAACCGTAAGCTGAAGAGCGGCGCCGGCCTCGCAATCGTCCCGCAGTACGGCACTGAGTATGTCTATCTGCTCAAAGGACCCGGCAACGAACTGATGCGCTACGCCGCCGATGCCAACGCTTGGGAAGCCCTGCCCGATGCTCCGGCCGGCTCCGGCAAGTGGGACAAAGGCTCGTGGCTCGTCTACGACGGCGAAAACCGCATCTACCTCCACAAGGCGAAAAAGCACGAGTTCATCTCCTTCGATCTGGTCGCCGACGCCTGGACTCCGGGCAGCGGTTTCGGCCTGCCGTTCATGAACTCCCGCGACCGGGTCACCCGCTCGAAAGAAGGCGGCTCGGCCGACTGGCGCGACTCCGGCATCTGGGCCCTCAAAGGTGGCAACACCGACGAGTTCTGGCGCTGGGAAGCCGCAACCGGTCGCTGGACCGAGTTTGAACCGATGCCGAAGCTGGGTTCGACCGGCAAGGTGCGCGGGGTCGCTGCCGGCGGCGGTCTCGTCAGCTACCCGTTCGCGCCGGTGCTGTTCGGACTGAAGGGCAACAAGACCCTTGAGTTCTGGCGCTACACCATGAAACCCGCGGAGCAGATGGCTGCGCCGCAACCCGGCCCGTCCGGAGAGCTGGCCCAGCCCGTCATCGCCCACGACCCGCGGATTATCATCGAACCCAACCCGGTCGTCGGCAACGCCGTCAACCTGCATTATCGCCTCGACCGCAGCGGCGCCGGCGTGATAACCGTGTTCGACCCGGCTGGCAGGAGCGTCCTGCGCCAGAGCCAGCAGCTCGGGCCGGCAGGCGCGATCAGGCTCGACCTGAGCCGCCTGAGCGCCGGAGTCTACACGGTCCGGCTCGACGCCGGCGGCCTGAGCTCCAGCCTCAAGCTGGTGAAGACGCGATAGTCAGGAAGACAGAACCGCAGGGGCGCGGCACGCTGCGCCCCTGCTCTTCTTATGTGCCAGCCGGCAGGCAAGACGGATTGCCGCCAGCATCGAACCTGGACTTGCGACTCCCTTGCCGGCGATGTCGAAAGCGGTTCCGTGCAGGGGAGAGGTGCGGACATGGCCGAGTCCGAGCGTAACATTGACCCCAAAATCGCGGCCGAGCAGCTTGGCCGGAATCATAGCCTGGTCGTGGTACATCGCGACGAACCCGTCGTAGTTCTCGCGACCCGCAGCCGCGGCATCGGCCGGCACCGGCCCGACCGCAACGACCCCGGCGCGGCGGGCGAGCTCAACCCCGCGTCCAATCCGCCTCTCTTCACCCAGCGTGAATTCGTGCGCGTGCGGATTGAGCGCCATCACGCATATCCGCGGCCGGCGTTTCCCTTCACGCCGCAGGAAATCGTCCAGGAGCCGAACCTTCTCCGCTACCGCACGGGCCGTGATGTGGCGCGAGACATGTGCCAGCGGCACGTGGATGGTAACGAAGATGACCTTGAACCGCGGCGTCCAAGCCAGCATCGCGTGGTGCCTTGCTCCAAGCCGCTCGGCCAGAAACTCGGTCTGGCCCGGCCAGCCGAACCCGGCCAGCCGCAGGGCCTCTTTCGAAACCGGCGCCGTCACGAGCGCCGAAACCCGACCCTCGCGCAAGAGACCGACGCCATTCTCCAGCGCCGCCAAGGCGGCCCGACCGCAGACTGTCTGTGCCTCGCCCATCCGGAACCGACCCGGCGCAGGCACGCTGTCGTCAACCAGATTCAGGTCAACCCCGGTGCCGAGCCGACACTGCAGCCGCGCGAAAACACTCCGCGCCCCGATTATCCGCGGCCGGAGCCGGGGCATCCGGTCGAGCGCCCGCAGGACTATCTCCGGCCCGATTCCAGCCGGGTCGCCCATCGTGATACCCACCTGCGCCCTCTTGAACCCGCGAACCCGCCGTGTCATCAGTAGTGACTGAGCGTCCCTGAACGCCGGGTGTACTTGTCGATGAGCGTGAAGGTGATTAGCCCAAACGCGACCCAGACGACCGAAAGCAGCGCCAGCCGGCCGAACGCCGCCCCAACCGAAAACGGCATCGCCTCGCCGAGAAGGAAGTGCCGCGCGGTCATGATTCCGTAGGTCGTCGGCACCGCCAGCGCCGCCCGCTGCATGAACAGCGGCAGCACCGCCAGTGGATAGGCTATCGGCGTCAACACCATCAGAATGCTGGCCAGCGCCTCCGATATCAACCAGCCCTGCTTGAAGATCAGCGTGGTCGAGGCCATTATCATCCCGATACCGTAGAGCGCGACGAGCATCACTCCGACCATCGCCAGCGACGGCAGCAGCCCGAGCGGGTTGATGCGAATGCTGAAGACGAGAACGATGAAAACTATCTGCGCCGCTATCATCAAGAACTGGTGGAGAATCGAGTGCATCGACATCCCCATCGTAAAGACCCAGCGCGGCACCGGCGCGGCGAAGACCGATTCGAGCGTGCCGTACATCTGCTCCTTACGCAGCGAGAACCCCATCGCCCACAGCGCCATGTTCATGAACCCGATAAAGACATAGCCGATGGTGATGAAGCTGACCAGGTCCGACGTCCCGGCCAGCCGGTGCAGGTTCTCGGAAGTCCGGCCGCCGACGAGCGCAACGCCATAGAGCAGAAACGGGAGCAGGTAGACGACCGGGTCAACCAGACTGCGCACAAAGTCGGCCGGATAAGTCAACTCCAGACGCCACTCCTTGATGTTCTCGGCCCAGACCGCCACCGCGTAGTGACTGATTCTGGCGAGGATTCGAGGTCGGGAGGGCTCGATAGTCGCCCGACTCATCGAGCCTTCGACCTCCCGAGCCCTTTCTTCCATCAGTGCATTCCCACGGTCCCGTCGCGCCGGGTTTTGCGCTCGAGCCAGCTGAATATCAGCCAGCCCGCGACGAGCAGGATTGCGTCCATAACCAGCAGTATGAAAACCGTCCGGCCCAGACTGACCTCGTTGCGGTTGAGCAGGATAATGCCGCGGATGGCGACAAGCGCCCAGGTCAGCGGTATCAGCGTCGAGACAACCTGCGTTATCGCGTTCACCTGAACCGGGTAGCGGATGGGGGAGAAGAGAAAGAAAACCCACTCCAGTGTGTGAATCCAGCCGTGCGCCTCCTTGATGAGCAGCGTAAACCCGGCGAAGGCGATGGTGAATCCGTAGAACCCGAGCATCAGCAGCCCGACAATAAGCAGCACCGGCAGCACCTTGGCCAGCGTAAAGCTGATACCGAAGGGCAGAATGCTGATGACCACCGCCTGCAGGCAGACGATGCACGTCGTCACCGCCGCCTCGGCCAGCGTCTTGCCGACGAGGATGACCAGTGGGCTGGTCGGCGAGGCGATGATGTACTCCATCGTGCCCCAGTAGGTCTCTTCGCGCAGCGAGTTACCCACACCCCAGAGTCCGGAAAAGACGAAGTTCGACACCATCGCCCCGATGAGGACAAAGGCCATGTAGTTACCCGAACCGGTCAGTTGCTCAAACGCCGGGCTGGACATGCCGCCGACGAGCGCCTTGCCCTGAAACACGAACGGAAACACCCAGAGCATCGGGAAAACTGCCCAGAACACCACAATTATCGGGTAGGAAAGGTAAATCCGGATGGTCTTGGCCATCTCGGCCCGGATTACGCCGATGGTTGCGGCGAAGGTCATTGCACTTCGGCCTTGTCTTCGCTCGTGTCCGCGCCCAGCGACGTCCCGGTAACGTAGAGGAAAACGTCCTCGAGTGTCGGCTGCTTCACGTCAATCCCCAGAATCCTGGCCTGCCCGCGCAGCAGCTCGATGACGTCGGACAGCACCATCTCTGCCCGCGGCAGCACGAGCTTGATCGTGGTCACGCCATCCTTGAACTCGGCCGAAAATCTCTCGACCCCGGGCAGAGCCTGAACCTTTGCCGTCTCCGGCTGCCCCTGCACCCGCACCTCCAGCACCTCGGTATGGGGAATGTCGCGCTTGTACTCGCCCGGAGACTTGATGTCCACTATCCGGCCCTTGTTGATAAAGGCAATCCGGTCGCAGAGCTCGTCAGCTTCGTCCATGTAGTGCGTCGTCAACAGAATCGTCTTTCCCTGCCTGCGGTTCAGCTCCTCCTTGATGAAACCGCGGATAAACCGGGCGAACTGCGGGTCGAGCCCGAGCGAAGGCTCATCGAGCAGAATCAGGTCCGGGTCGTGAAGAATCGCCCGGGCCACGCTCACCTTCTGCTTCATCCCCGAAGAATAGCGCTCCAGCCGTTCCTTCTCCGCTTCCTTCAGTCCCATCAGCTCGATAAGATAATCCACCCGCTTGTCTCTGGCCTTGCCCGAAAGGCCGTAGAGCGCGGCAAAGAAGTTCAGATTCGCCCGGGCCGAGAGCTTCCAGTAGAGCGTCCGCTCGCCCGAGGTCAACAGCCCTATTCGGCGCCGGCACCAGAGCGAGTCGCGGAACGCGTCGTGGCCGAGAACGGAGATTCTCCCCGCATCGGGAATCAGGAGCGTAGCAATACAGCGCACCAGCGTCGTCTTGCCCGCGCCGTTCGGTCCGAGAAGGCCGAACAGCTCGCCCCGCGGAATCTGAAGCGTGGCCTCGTCCACTGCCCGGGTGATGCGCTTCTTCAGCCCCCGGCCGCGCCGGAAGTTCTTCACCACCCCCTGGCAGTCGAGCGCAATGCTGCTGTCCACTGTGTCCACGGCGGCAATCATATGACCAACCCCCGTTGTCGTCAAGCCCGGGCAGGACTAACCGCCGGCACTCTGGGCGACTGCGGCCTCCATCTTGTCCGCAGCCGCGTCCCAGGTCCATTGCCGCGCCCAGCCCAACGCCTGCGCCCCGAGCCGGCCGCGCAAAGCCGCGTCGGTCAAAAGCCGCTCAATCCGCTCGGCCAGCGCCGGAATGTCGCCATAACGATACATCAGCCCGTTCACCCCGTCGCGGGACGAGTCGCGCAGCCCGGGCGAATCGGCGACAACTACCGGCAGCCCGCAGGCGTTCGCCTCCATCACTATCAGACCCCAGCCCTCCTTGGCCGAGCTCTCCACCAGCAGCGCCGCGCGCCGATACCAGCTCACCTTCTCGCTTTCGGGAACAAAGCCGGTGAACTCGACCTGCTCGCCCAGCCCCAGCTTCGCCGCCAGCGCCCTAAGCCGGGGCGCATCGTCGCCGTCGCCGAGAATCACCACCCGGAACGCAAGCCCCTTGTCCTTCAGCAACCGGGCGGCACGCAGCAGATGGTCGGCCGACTTATAACGCTTGAGCCTGCCGACGTGCAGCACCACCGGCACGGCCGGAGAAACTGCCGAATCGGACGTGTCGCGCCGTGCCGTCGGGTCGGGCCGAAACCGCGCGAAGTCGGTCCCGGGCGGGATGATGGTTATCTGCTCCGGCCGGATTCCCACCCTGACCGTATCCTGCTTCGAGCTCTCCGACAAAACGGCAAAGCGGCAGTTACGATAGGCGAGAGGTATCATCGTCTCGGTCAGCCAGACATAGGCGGCGAGCGGCGGCAGCGCTTCACGGAATATGGAGCCGCGAAAAAGGTGCATCAGAATCGCCAGCACCGGCTTTCGCGTGTGCCACGGCGAGAAAAAAGGAATCTTGTTCAGGTCGTCAACCACCACGTCGGCCCCGAGCGAATCGGCCAGCCGGCCGACAAGCCGGCCGGCCGTGAAGTTGAAAGTCCACTTCCCGCCGGCGCGGATTACCCGGATGCCGTCAATCATCTCCTCCGCCGCCGAACCGGCAAACCGCTCGGCCAGCAGCGTTACTGCGTGGCCGCGGCCGGCCAGCCGGGAAAAAACCTCCTGAAAATAAACCTCGGCGCCGCCGGCAAGCGGATTCCGGATACAGCGCCAGTTAACGACGAGCACGCGCACGACCTCCACTCTATCCGGTTTGGCGGCTGCGGTCAAGGCGGCTGCCGGCCCCGGCTGCCTCGCCCGCACCTTGGCCGCAAACCTCAGACCGCGGTCGGAGCCGCCCCGGTCTGACCTGGGCAGACCACCGGGGGAGTCACTCCCCCGGTCACTCCCTCCTCAGCTCTACCCGGGACCGCAGACTCTCATTACGGCCCGACGCCGGGCAGAACGGGAGACTTGCATTTCTCGAACCAGTCCGTATAATAATGCCAGCCGGCCGCTGGCCGGCATTTGTCTTGACCGAGCGCGATGGCCAACAGGCGAGAAGCCCTTCCAGTGGTGCTGGTCTGTGACGACCAGCCGTCCCGGTTTGCCGAACTGACCCGGCTGGCGGCCAGTCACGACGACGGCCGCTGCCTGCGCGAGTTCGAGTTCGTCCACACATCCTGCTTCGCGGAACTCCGGGACTGGTACTCCAGCCACCGCGGCCGCTTCCTCGCGCTGGTCGTGCTCCCGGTCGCATTCACCGCCACGCGCGACGAAAGCCGGCTGGCAACCTTCCCGCCCGGCCTCACCCCCGCAATCGGCAACCGCAGCCTGGCCGAAATCCAGGGCTTCGTCATCTACAACCTCCTACGCAACACCGGCCTCGACCGGGTGACGCCGGTGCTGTTCAGCTCCTGCACCGAAGGACTGGCCAACGCCCGCGACTTCACCGAGTTCGCGGTCTGCCCCGGGCAGGCCGGCTGTTCGTTCGTGCCTGCGCCCGAACCCGGCGGCGACCTCACCCACGTGCTGCTCGAAGCCATCTCCCGCCAGGCTCTGCGCCGGCTCGACGACAACGACCGGCGCTACTGGCGCGAAGAACACCGGATGGTGGCCGGCCGGTCGCAGCGCATGGCCTGCCTTGTCCACGACCTCAGGCGCCTCGGCCCCTCCGAAGAAACGGTGTTGATTCTCGGCGAACCCGGCTCAGGCAAAGAACTGGCCGCCAACGCCCTCCACCGGCTCAGCGCACGCTGTACCCCGAAACAGCCGCTGCCACTGCCGGTCAATATGGGCGCATTGCAGCGCGACCTGGTGCTCGACGACCTGTTCGGCCATACCGAACAGGCCTTCTCCGGCGCCACCGGAACCCGTGCCGGCATCTTCGAAACCGCCAACGGCTCGACCGTCTTCCTCGACGAAATCGGCGACGTCGACCCCGACCTTCAGGTCAAGCTCGTGCGCGTCATCGAAAGCCGCCGGGTCAAGCGGCTGGGCAGCTCCACCGAAGTCGATGTCGACGTCAGAATCGTCGCCGCGACCAACCGTTCCATCGCCGACCTGCAGGCCCGTTTCCGCGCCGACTTCTACAGCCGGGTGGTCCAGCAATGCATCATCGTCCCCTCGCTGCGCGAACGCTGGCAGGACGAATCCGCCGGCGTCCTCGAAGACGACATCGGCGAACTATTCCATTACACCGCGCAGGTGCTCAACCGGAACCCCCGGCACAAGCGGCCGCTCGAACCCGACCGGACCGCAATCCGATTCCTGGCCGAGCTGGTGCGCCAGCACGTCGAAGGCCGCAGCCGCCTCTTCGAAGGCAATGTCCGCAGCCTGCGCAGCGTTATGACCCGGGCCTACGAACGCGCCCAATACGAAGCCGGCACCGCCGTAGGTATGGGCCACGTCGCCTACGTCATCTCATCGCAGCCCGCCGCCGCACCCACCACGACCACCGCTCCGGTCTCGCTCGAACGCGCGGCCGGAACGCTCAACCTGACCGAACTCGAAAAACGCGCGATTGCCGAAGCCCTCAAACTCGCCCATGGCCAGCGCACCAAGGCAGCGGCAATCCTCGGTATCCACCGCAACGCCCTGTACAAGAAGATGCGGCGCTACGGCATCCAACCCTGAGCCAGAGCGCAGCCGTCCATCCGTCTGCACATAATGGGTGCGTTGCCTGCACACATATTGTGCATCTGACCGAGCCGTCTGGCAACAAGGCTTGGCCCCAACATGATAACTAGCGTCAGTGCTGCAGTTAGCCGATGTGCTGATTATTCATTTTCGGGAACGAGAATTGCTTAGAAGACGGCCACATGCTCTAGGCTGAGTGGGAGAGTCTGACCGAGCCTGTCACGGGTTCTCTTCAAGGAGGGTGTCGCGCTCAACAGTCCCCTCCTCACCAGTCAACACTCTCGATGGGGACCTGCGACTCGGTGCGCCTGAACCACGGCGCGCCGAGTCGCCTTTTATGGACGTGAATACAAAGCCTCTATTGACAACTGCCTCTGGTTTCCTACGCTACTGTCATGCCGACGGCTGAAAGGAATCCCTGATGAATGCGCGGTCGTTCATGCGCGACGTTCTGGATGGTCTGTCTGTCGACTATGCCGACATGCGGCTTGAGCAGACCGAGCAGTCGCGCATCGTCTTCCGCGGCCCGGAGCTCGACACCATCGGCCGTTCGTTTGAGCGTGGCGGCTGCATCCGCGTATTCCGGCGCGGCAACTGGGGAGTGGCGACATTCAACTCGATTGACGAAAACCTGCACGACCTCGCGGTCCAGGTTGCGGCTCAGGTCGACGCCATGCCCCCGCGCGAAGCGCAGCTTGTCCCCCTCGGCCCATTGACCGACGAAGTCCGCCTGCCGCCGTCCGACGACCCGCGCAAAGTCGAGCTCGCCGCCAAGCACGACCTTATCCGGCACTACAACGGCATCCTGTTGAAGACGAAAGGCATCGTCAGCACTCTGTCGGCATACCAGGACCGACACCGCGTGGTCGGTTTCTACTCGACCGAAGACCGCTTCATCGAACAGGAATTCATCGAAACCGGATTCCTTTGTCAGGCGGTCGCCCGCGACGGAACCAACATCCAGACTTACTCCGATTCCTTTGGCAAGATTGGCGGCTTCGACTCGCTGCGCAACCGGGAGCCGCTGGTCGAACGCATCGCCAAGGTCGCTCTGGAACTACTGCACGCCGAGCCGGTCACTGCCGGCCGCTATACCGTGATTATCGACCCGGAGCTGGCCGGCGTCTTCGCCCACGAAGCCTTCGGCCACCTGAGCGAAGCCGACCACATCGCCGAGAACGAGCGACTGCGCGAGCTTATGACGCCGGGCCGGCGCTACGGCACCGAAGAACTCACCATCGTCGACGACGCCACCATGCCCGGAGAGCGGGGCAGCTACCGCTACGACGACGAAGGAACCCCGGGCAGCCGGGTGGAGCTGGTTCGGGCCGGCGCGATTGCCGGACATCTGCACGACCGTCGCTCCGCCGCCCAGATGGGCGAGAGCGCCACCGGCAACGCCCGGGCCGTC
>Ga0073932_1002234_pt1 | contig 31253 bp, 23 predicted proteins | sample DewCreD2012metaG_FD_76967 | JGI IMG/M metagenome (GOLD analysis project Ga0073932, IMG submission 76967) | Hot spring sediment bacterial and archeal communities from British Columbia, Canada, to study Microbial Dark Matter (Phase II) - Dewar... ...
CGAGCGCCGCCGGCCGCTGGCCCTGACGGCGGCGAGCCTCGCCGCGACGGCGGGCAAATCCGGCTGCGCCATAAACCTGGCCGGGCCGCTGACGCGCGGCGAGAAGTTCGTGCTCGGCCTGGTAACCGCGCTGACGCTGTTGTGGATGACGGAGAGCCTTCACGGCGTTCACAAGACCATCGTCGCCCTGCTCGGCGCCATCGCCCTCACCGCGCCGCGCTTCGGCGTCATCGCCCTGAAGGACGCCCTGAAAAAGGTCGAGTGGACGATGCTGCTCTTCATGGCCGCCACGTTGGAGCTGGGCGAGGCCCTCCTCGAATCGGGCGCCGCGGCCTGGCTGGTGCAGGGCTTCTTCACCCTGCTGCACCGGGGCGCCGCCGGCGCCGTGGAACTGGTCGTCGCGGGCGTCGCGCTGGCCTCCCTGCTCGCGCACCTGTTCATCACGTCGCGCACCGCGCGGTCGTCCGTCCTCGTGCCCGTGGTGGCGCTGCTGGGCGCGGCGCTCGGCTACAACCCCACCATGCTGGCCTTCCTGTCCACCGCCGCCGCCGGCTTCTGCCTGACCCTCACCGTGAGCGCCAAACCGGTGGCGATGTTCAGCCAGATCGAAGACGCGCCGACGTACCAGCCGCGCGACCTGCTCAAGCTCAGCGGCGTGCTGCTGCCCGTGCACTTTGCGCTGCTGCTCGTCTTTGCGCTGTACGTCTGGCCGCTGCTCGGGCTGCGCCTCACCCCGCCGCCGGAGACTACGCCGCCGGCGCCCGGCTGGAACGAGGCCGCCGCCCTGCACACGCCCGGACTGCCGGGCGCAGACGACCCGCGCCCTGCCGACGCGCCGCCAACGCCGGTGCCGACGCCGTTGGCGGCCTTCGAGGCGAGCGCGGCGCCCTCGGCGGCCGCCGACTCGGCGCCGCCCACGCGCCTCCCCCCGCTCCGTTCGACGCAGGAGAAACGACCATGACCTTACGAATCCTCATCGCTCCCTCCGGCTTCAAAGAGAGCCTCAGCGCCGACGAAGTCGCCGACTGCATCGCCGCCGGCGTCGCCCGCGCCGCGCCGGCGGCCCGCATTCGCAAAGCGCCGCTGGTGGACGGCGGCGAAGGCTTCACGCAGGCGCTCGTCGCCGCCACGGGCGGGACGCTGCACACGCTCACCGTCACCGGCCCGGTGGGCCGGCCGGTCGCCGCGCATTTCGGGTTCCTGGGCGGCGCCGGGCCGCGCACCGCCGTGCTGGAGATAGCGGCGGCGGCCGGCCTGCGCCTTGTGCCCGCCGCAAGCCGCGATCCGCTCATCACCACCACCTACGGCGTGGGCGAGCTGATCCGGGCCGCGCTCGACGCCGGCGCGCAGCGCCTCCTGGTGGGCTGCGGCGACTCCGGCACGAACGACGGCGGCGCCGGGATGGCGCAGGCGTTGGGCGTGAAACTTCTGGACGCGGCAGGCCAGGCCCTGGGACGCGGCGGCGGCGAGCTGGCGCGGCTGGCGCGCCTCGACCTGAGCGGGCGCGACCCGCGCCTGAGCCAGGTGCACATTGACGTGGCCTGCAACTGGCACAACGTGCTGTGCGGCCCCAACGGCGTGGCGCGCGTCTTCGGTCCGCAGAAAGGCGCTTCGCCGGAGACGGTCGAGCGGCTGGCCGCCGCGCTCGATCACTACGCCGCCGTCATCGAGCGCGATCTGGGCCTCGACCTGCGCCTCTCCCCGGGCGGCGGCGCATCCGGCGGGCTGGGCGCGGGTCTGCAGGCGTTGCTCGGCGCGACGCTGCATCCCCGCTACGACATCGTCATGCAGTATCTGGAACTGGAGTCGCTCTTGCGGGACGCGGACCTGGTCTTCACGGCCGAGGGCGGTATCGACTTTCAGACGCCGCGCGGCAAGATTCCGGCGGAAGTGGCGCGGCGGGCGCAGCGGTACGGCGTGCCGGTGGTAGCGCTGGCTGGCACGGTGGGCCGGGGCGCGCGGGTGAACTACGCGCACGGCATCGCCGCGTACACCAGCATCCTGCAGGCGCCGTGCGACCTGCGCGACGCCATCGAGCACGCCCCGCGCCTCACCGCCGAATGCGCCGAGAGCGTGATGCGCCTGATCGCCGTCGGCCAGCACATGCGCCCCGCCGCCCGGACCGCCTGAAGCCGATCGCCGCGCTATGCGTCCCTCGGCGTCAAAGGCTCCACCGGGCGAAACGGCCGCTGGCAGCTGTCGCACATGATGTCGGAGGCCATGAAGACGGCCCGCTTAACCCGGATGAGGCGGGGCGGGACGCACAGGCAGGTCGCCAACACACAGTCGGCCGGCGCGGCCGGCTCGTCCAGGCCCTCCAGCAGATCGGCGGCCAGCGCCAGGCCCAGGTTGCCCCGCAGGGCGCGCGTCAGCGGCCCAAGCGGCTGCTGCCACTGCTGGCGCGCCTTCGGCGACAGGGCCCAATAGGAGCGCCCGGGTTCGCCCTCGCGGACGAGCCTGAGACCCAGCGGCCGGAGGTGCCACGGCGAGAAACGCGAAATGCCGTCCCGGGCCTCCAACAGCATGTTGGCCAGGACCGTCTCCGCGGCCCGCTCGGGCGCGGTCAGGTCCGCGCCCTTCAGCAGGACCCGCATGTCGGGGAGATCGGCGACGACATCGTACTCGTCGCAGATCGCCCGCCAGGTCTGCTCAAGCGCCTCCAGCAGATCAACGCCGGCGGCCCCGGGGCTCTGCGGCGGCCCCGGCCGGACGGTGGGTGTGAGCATGTCGCGCCGGCGAGTTTCCGTGCTCTCCCGCGACCCACGGCGTGCGGGGATCGGGCCGCGGGCTTTATGGGTATAACTCGAGCAGACCCTTCGCCCGCAGCAGCGGGCGGGGGTCCACCAGATTCTTGTCCAGGGCCGCCGCCTTCTGCGGCAGCCCCAGGGCGAGGGCCATCAACTGAGTGAAGTACAGCACGGGCAGCGGCGATTCCAGTTTCATCTGGAACTGGCGCGCATCCAGGTTGGTGTGGCACAGCGGGCAGGCCACGACGATCAGGTCGGCGCCGGCGGCCTGCGCCTGGCGGATCAGCTCGCCGCTCAGCTTGAGGACGATGTCCGGCCGGGTGAGCGAGTGCGCGGCCCCGCAGCAGGCCGTCTTGTAAGACCAGTCGACGACCTCCACGCCGATGGCGCGCATCAGCGCGTCGAGCTCGGTCGGGTTCTCGGGATGCTCGGCCCCGGTCACGTGGGCGGGCCGGGTCAACAGACAACCGTAGTAGCACACGGCGCGCAGACCGGCCAGCGGGCGCTTCGCCCGGGCCGCCACCTCGCGCGCGCCGACGCGGCGGAGGAGCGCCTCGCCCAGGGCGCTCACCTGCACGGCCCCGCCCGGAGCGCCGGCGCCCGCCGCTTCAGGCCGCGCGGGCGGGGGGTCGGCCTGCCGGAGCCTGTGCTGGGCGGCTTTGTGGCGGTTGAAACACGCCGCGCACGGCATGGTCATTTCACGGAAGCCGCCCTGCTCGGCCAGCGCCAGGTTCGCCAGCGGCAGACGGAACGCGGCCTCCGGGTCGGCGCGGTGCGCGGCGGAGCTGCCGCAGCACACCCAGCCGCTCAGCTCGATCAGCTTCAGGCCGAGCGCCGCGCACACCGCCCGGGCGGAGACGTCAAACTCCGCCGCCGTGGAATGCAGCGAGCAGCCCGGGTAGTAGGCCACGGCGCCGGCCGCGCCGGCGACCGGTTTGGGCCGGCGCGGCGGCCGCACGGGCGTGGGCAGGAAGGCCAGTTTTTGTTTCAGGATCATCTTCAGGCCCAGGTCGAGGTCGCCGGTCAGGTCCCCGGTGCGCAGCTTCATCTCCGCCATCAGGCCCAATTCATAGGCCCGCCGCCACAAGCGCACCTCGCGCATGAAGGCCTGGTTGAAGATCTCGACCTCGGGCACACGCGGTCGCAGGCCGCGCGCGCGCGCCTCCCGGGCGAGGAACTCCATGATGCCGGCGACATCCAGGCCCTGCGGACAGCGCGTGGTGCACGTCTGGCACGCCGCGCACAACCACGGCGTCTGCGCGCCCAGGGCGATGTCGTCTTGCCCCAGTTGCAGCGCGCGCATGATCTGGTTCGGCTGCCAGTCCAGGAACTCGGCCACCGGGCAGCCGCTGGTGCACCGGACGCACTGGTAGCACAGGAACACGTTTTGCCCGGTCTCGGCCTGGACGCGCCGGGCCAGGTCGGAGTGGATGGGCGGCTGCCCGCCGGGGAGCGCCTCAGCCATGGCCCGCCTCCTGAGCCGTGGTCGCCGGCTGGCCGACGGCCGGCCGCGGCAGCAGGCCGGCCCCCGCCGCTATCGGCCTGACCGCCTCCTCCCATTCGATCGCCATGAGGTGGACGCCGGCGACGCCCGGGATCGCGCGTATCTGCTGGATGATCTCGATGCAGATCTGGAGGCCCGCCTCGCGGTAGGCGGCCGACCGGGCCTTCTTGTCCTCCAGGCCCCGGCCGGCGGCCTCCATGCGCTCCACGATTTCGTCCGGCACCTCCATCCCCGGCACCTGGTCCCGCATGTACCGGGCGGCGGCCGGCGTCTTGAGCGGGCCGACCCCCGCCAGGATGAAGACCTGCTCATGCACGCCGAGGTCCACCACGCGCTGCATGAACTCGCGGAACTTCGGCACGTTGTAGATCATCTGCGTCTGGATGAAGTCGGCGCCGGCCCGCGCTTTCTTGGCAAGCCGAAGCGGCCGGAACTCGAACGGATCGCCGAACGGATTCTCGGCCGCGCCGATGAAGAAGCGCGGGTTGACGCCCTGGATCGCCTCGCCGCACTGAAAGCAGCCCGGGTCGCGCAGCCCGGCCACCATCTGCACCAGCTGCACCGAGTCCAGGTCGTGGACGTTCTTGGCCTGGGGATGGTTGCCGAAGGTCTGATGGTCGCCGGTCAGACACAGGACATTGCGCAGGCCCAGCGCGTACGCGCCCAGCAGATCGGACTGCAGCGCCAGCCGGTTCCGGTCCCGGCACGTCATCTGCACCACCGGCTCCAGGCCGGCCTGCAGGGCGATCACGGCCGCGCCGATGGACGACATGCGGACAATGGCCGTCTGGTTGTCGGTGATGTTGGCCGCGTCGGCCACGCCGCGGAGCAAGGCCGCTTTCCTGCGGATCACGTCGGCGTCGGCGTTTTTCGGCGGGCCGAGCTCGGCGGTCACGGCGAAATGACCCTGTTTCAAGACGCGCTCCAGATTGGAGCCGGATTTGTAGCCGTCCTGCTCGCGCATGGCCGCGTCACCCTTTCCCCCCGGCCGCCGCCGGCAGCCGCAGGTCCTCGCGGACAATCTGCCTCGGCCCCCCGTCCCGGCTCGTGCGCCAGTCCCGGGGCGGCGAAATCTCCGTCAGCAGGTGCAGCCGGCCCTGGGCCTTGAGCCTGTCGTAGATCAGCTGCCAGGCGCAGTCGAGGTCAGGGTTGACCTCGCACTTGCCTTTGGCCGATCCGCCGCACGGGCCGTTGAGCAGTTGTTTGGAGCAGCGGGCGATCGGGCAGATGCCGCCGGTGACTCCCAACAGGCAGTTCCCGCAGGCGGCGCAGCGCTCGGCCCACACGCCCTGCTCCACAGGCAGACCCAGGAAGTCGGTGTTCAGGCCCGGGATGACGATCGCCTCCGGGTAACGCTCGGCCAGCGCCTGCGCGCCGACGCCGCAGCCCAACGAGAGGACGGCGTCCGCGGCGCGGACCGGCCCGGCGATTTCGTCCAGGTACTCCCACTCGCACTGGCGCTGTACGGTGACCTCGGCGACCTCCCGGCTGTGGCCGTCGATCCGGCTGGCCATGCGCAGCGACGCCGCCAGGATAGCGGCCTCGCGCGCGCCGCCGGCGAAGCACACGGTGACGCACGTGCCGCAGCCGACGACCAGCACCTTCTCCGCCTCGCCGACCAGCGCCTTGATTTCTGCGAACGGCTTTTGTTCCGCGATGATCATGGGACCTCCTCTATCGCGCCGCGCCCGCGGCCGCGTCGGCGTCCGACGACCGCAAATCGAGCCGGAGGACGGTCACCCCCGCCGTGCTCCCGTCCGGGAACATGAAGGCGTCCGGCAGGGTGTAGCCCAGCGCGAAGCCGCGATGCAGGCCGGCCCGGATCAGCCAGGCCTGGTCGGACACAATCTCGGCCAGGAGCTGATGCAGGCCCCGCCGGCGGGCGACGCCGATCAGGGCCTCGATCAGGCGCGCGCCCAGGCCGCGCCGGCGGAAGTCCGGGGCGACGAACAGCCGTATCCGGGCGCAGTGGCGTTCCGGCCCGCAGCCAAAATGCAGGCTGGCCTGGCCGACGGCCCGCTCGTCCAGGAACGCCGTCCAGGGCAGCACCCGCCCGTAGTCCACGTGCTCGCACCACTGCTGCACCACCGCCGGGTCGCGCACGTCGTCCCGCAGATAACGGCAGTCGGCTTCGGTCGCCGTGGCGAACAGGCCGCGCAGCGCCTGACAGTCCTCCGCCGCCATCGGCCGCAGCCACACCGGCGTGCCGTCGCTCAGGGTGGCCTGCGTCATGCTCAAGATCACCGGCATCGCTGACATCGAGCGCCTCCTCTCTGATCCGGCCCGCCCGCCCCGGTCACGGCGCGCGTGTCGCCCGCAGCGGGCTGGGGCCCAGTTGCCGCACGGTCCGCTCCATCTCCGTCACGACCTCCGCCCACTGCCGGCCCATCGCCGCAGACAGGTTGGCCATGCGCACGCGGTCCGGCTCCAGGCCGATCTGCTGCAGCAACTTTTGCGCGTATTCAACTCGGCGGCGGGCGTTGAGATTACCTTCCAGGTAATGACACTCGCCTTCCAGTCAACCCGCCACCAGCGCGCCATCGGCGCCGGCCTCGAACGCCCGCAGCAGGTAGAGCACGTCGAGCTTGCCCGTGCAGGGCAGTTCGATGATCTTGACCGCCGGGGGGTATTCCAGCCGCAGCGCGCCCGCCAGGTCGGCGGCGGCGTACGCGCAGGCCTGGCAGCAGAAGGCGACGATGTTGACCTCCGGCCCCCTCTCTCCAAAATCACCGGCGGGTGTTGTCGCCGCGTCTTCGGTCGTGTGCGTTTCCATCGCGCGCTCCATCCTTTCCCGGTTCAAGCCCGGACCAGACTGGCCTCAGGCGGCGGGGCTTGGGATTTAAAGGCCGCCTCGATCTTCGGCAGCATCTCCGCATCCCGATAGTGCCGCAACTGGATCGCCCGGGCCGGGCATTCGGCGGCGCACACGCCGCAGCCCCGGCACAGCGCGGGCTCGATGAAGGCCGCGCCCGCGATCCCGCCCACGCCGTTGAAGGCCGCCGACACTTTCGGCGCGTCGTAGGGACAGGCGCGCACGCAGGTCAGGCAGCCGACGCAGCGGGCCGGGTCCACGACCGCGATGCGCGCCTCGGCGCGCACACTCGCCTGCGCCAGGAGGCCGGCCGCCCGGGCCGCCGCGGCCTGGGCCTGGGCAATCGTCTCGTCCAGGAACTTGGGGTAGTGCGCCAGGCCGGCCAGGAACAGGCCCTCGGAGGCGAAGTCCACCGGCCGCAGTTTGGGATGGGCTTCTTGGAAGAACCCGTCCGCATCCAGCGGCACCTTCAGCCGCGAAGCCAGCTCGCGCGCCCCCGGCGGCGGGACGACCGGCGTGCTCAGAACCAGGAGGTCCGGGCGCAGCCGGATGTCCTGACCCAGGATAGGCTCCCAGACGTGAACGGAGATCGGGGACTGGGGAGCGGGGATTTCGACCACAGGCCGGCGGTCAAATTCATACCGGATAAACCGCACCCCCTGCCGGCGCGCCTCGGTGTACAGCCGCTCCTTGAAGCCGTATGTGCGGAGGTCGCGGTAAAGGATCGTGATCTGCGCTTGCGGATTCAACGCCTTGAGCTTCAAGGCGTTCTTGAGCGCGATGGCACAGCACAGCCGGGCGCAGAACTTCTCCGCCGGGCCGATGCACTGGATCATCACGACGAGTCCGGGGGCCGGGAGGTGGGCGCCGGCGAGCAGGGCCTCGAACTGCTGCTGCGTGACGATCCGCGGGTCCTGGCCGTAGCCGTACTCCGGCCCCCGGTACTCGACCCCGCCGGTGGCGACGATGGTCGCGCCATGCCGGATTTCCGCGCCGTCCGTCAGCCGGCTGACGAAGTTGCCCTTGAAGCCGGCGGTGTCGGCGAGTTCAGCGGATAGGTGAACCGTGATCAGGGGGTGATCACGGACTCGGCTTACGATCTCTTGCAGAAATGTCTGCGGGTCAGGCGGGCCGCTGGTAACCGGCAGCCGGCGGCTCGCTTCGGCGAGATAAAACACGCGCCGCAGGTTGCCGCCCAGCTCGGGCTCACGCTCCACCAGGTGGACCGGGAAGCCCTGCTCCGCCAGCGCCAGCGCCGCGCTCAGGCCGGCCGCGCCGCCGCCGATGACCAGGGCGGCGCGCTGCACCGGGACGGACGAGGTCTGCACAGGCTCCAGTTCGGCCGCGCGCGCCACGGCCATCCGCACCAGGGTCCTGGCCTTCGCCGTCGCCCCGTCCCAATCGCCGGCGTGCGGCCAGGAGCACTGGTTCCGAATGTTCGCCATCTCGAAGAGATAGGGGTTCAGGCCGGCCTGCCGGAGGGTGTCCTGGAACAACGGCTCGTGGGTGCGGGGCGTGCAGGCGGCGACGACTACCCGGTTGAGGCCCAGCGTCCTGATCTGTTCGATGAGGTGCGCGACGGTGTCCTGGGAACAGGTGTACAGGTTGGCCTCGGCGTGGACGACGCCGGGGAGCGCGCGCGCATAGGCGGCCACGCCGGGCGCGTCCAGGTAGCCGCCGATGTTCGCGCCGCAATGGCAGACGAACACGCCGATGCGCGGCGGCTCGCCGTCCACGCTGCGCTCGGGGGGATAGTCGCGCCGGCGGGTGAGCGTGTGCCGGGCCGGGGCCAACTGCCGGGCGGCGGCCGCCGCCGCGCCGGACGCCTCGGTGACCGACTCGGGGATGTCTTTGGGCTCGCGGAACGGTCCGGCGACATAGACGCCCGGCCGGCTGGTCTGCAGGGGGGCGAACAACGTCGTATGGCAGAAGCCGTATGCGTCCAGCTCGACGCCCAGGTCACGGCCAAGTTTTCGGACCGACTCAGAGATCTCCATGCCGACGGACAGCACGACCAGGTCGAAGTGGTCGGTGGTCAGCGAACAGTGGTCGGTTTTCAACGAGGGCTGTCCCCTGTCCGCGGTCCACGGCTCACTCTCCGCATAACGGACCAGGAGGTCGCGCGTGGCCGGATCCTCGCGCAGCGCCGAGATGCGGCAGCGGTGGTATTTCACCCCGTACTTCTGCTCGGCGCGGCGGTAGTATTCCTCATAGCCCTTGCTGTAGGCGCGCGTGTCCATGAAAAACACATGGCATTCCACCTGTCCGCCGCGCCCCTCGACTTTGGCGTGCTCGACGGCCATGATGGCCTGCTTGGCCGCGTACATGCAGCAGACCGACGAGCAGTAGTCGTGCGTCTGGTCGCGCGAGCCGACGCACTGCAGGAACGCGATCTTCCGGGGGGCCGCGCCGTCGGACGGGCGCCGGATGTGGCCGCTGGTCGGGCCGGAGGCCGAGAGCAGGCGCTCGAACTGCAGGGCGGTGACGACGTTCGGGTAGCGCCCGAAGCCGAACTCCTGCGCGAGCGCGGCGGTGTAAGCCTGGTAACCGGGCGCCAGAATCACGGCCCCGACCCCGACCTCTTCGACGCGCTCGACCTCGTCGTGGTTGATGGCCTTCGCCCCGCAGACGTACACGCAGCTCAGGCACTCGGAGCACAGCCCGCACGCCAGGCAGCGCGCCGCCTCCGCCCGCGCCTGGGCCTCGTCATAGCCCTGCTCGACCTCGGCGAAGCTGCCGCGCCGCCGTTCGACCGGGAGCCTAGGCATGGGCACGCGCGGCGCCGGGCGGACCTCGCCGCGGGCCAGCCGGGCCTCCACCTCGGGCCGGGTCAGTTTGACCACGGGCAGATCGGGCGCGAAGCGGGGTTCGAGCGGCTCGCCGGAGAGATAGCGGTGGAGGCTGGCCGCCGCCTTGTGGCCGGCCGCCACCGCCTCGATGACGAAGGCTGTGCCGGTGGTCGCGTCGCCGGCGGCGAATACGCCGGGGCGCGTGGCGGCGAAGGTGTTGGGGTTGACGGCGATGGTCTGCTGGCGGGTGACGCCCACGCCCGCGTCGGCCGGGATGAACGCCAGGCCGGCGCGCTGGCCGATGGAGAAGATCACGGTATCGCACGCGATCACGTGCTCGGAGCCCGGCGCGGTCTCCAGGGTCAGCGTCCCGTCGGGCTCGAACTGCATGAACGTGACGTCCACGCACGCGACGCCCGTCACCCGTCCGGCCTCGCTCACGATCTGTTTGAAGGAACGGGCCGGGTAGAGCGTCACGCCTTCGGCCTCGGCCGCTTCGATCTCCTCCACGTGCGCCGGCATCTTCGCGCGCGCCTCCAGGCAGGCCAGCGCCACCGAGGCCGCGCCCAGGCGGACGGCGGTGCGGGCGCAGTCCACGGCCACGTTGCCGCCGCCGAGGACGAGAACACGCTTGCCCTCGATCTGCTCGCGCGTTGACGGCCGGCGACCGGCGACCGATGCCTGACCGTCAGCCCTCGTCCGCCGTCCGTCGTCCAGTTCGGCCAGGCGGACGTCGCGCAGGAATTGCGTATTCACCAGCACGTCGGGCAGGTCCGCGCCCGGGATCGGCAGTTTCCTGCCCTCGTGCGCGCCGACCGCGATCAGCACCGCCGCGAACCCCTCCGCAAAGACGTCGTCCAGGTTGTTGACGGTGGTGTTCAGGCGCAGCTCGACGCCCAGGTCCACGATGTCCTGCACCTCGCGGTCCACGATCCAGGCCGGCAGACGATACTCCGGGATGCCCACGCGCAGCATCCCGCCGGCGACCGGCAGGGCCTCGAACACGGTCACGGCGTAGCCGAGCGACACCAGGTCGCGCGCGGCGGTCAGGCCGCACGGCCCGGCCCCGATGATGGCGACCCGCTCCGGGCGCGTGTGCGGGACGGGCTGGACCGGCTCGCGCGGGCGCGCGTAGGCCCAATCGGCGACGAAACGCTTGAGGGCGTGGATGTTCAGCGGCTCGTCCACCAGGTTTCGGTTGCAGGCCAGCTCGCAGCGATGGTTGCAAATCCGGCCGCAGATGCCGGGGAAGGGGTTGTCCTCCTTGATCACGCGCAGCGCGTCGGCGTAGCGGCCCTCGCGCACCAGGGCGATGTAGCCCTGCGCGCGCTGGCCGGCCGGGCAGGCGTCCCGGCACGGGGCGACGCCTTTTTTCTCGATGGCGTAGGCGGCCGGGATGGCCTGCGGGTACAGGCGGTAAGCGGCGCGGCGCGGGACCAGGCCTTCGTTAAATTCATCCGGGAGGCGGATCGGGCAGACCTTCTCACAGTCGCCGCAGCCCACGCACTTGAGCGGGTCAATGTAGCGCGGCTTGCGGCGCAGACGGGCCGTGAAGTTGCCGGCCTGGCCGTCCAGGCTGAGCACTTCGGTGTTGGTCAGAATCTCGATGTTGAGGTGGCGCCCGGTCTCGACCAGCCTGGGCGAGAGCGTGCACATGGCGCAGTCGTTGGTGGGGAAGGTCTTGTCCAACTGCGCCATGTGCCCGCCGATGGCCGACCGGGACTCGACCAGGTAGACCTTGAAGCCCTGCTCGGCCAGGTCGAGCGAGGCCTGTATCCCGGCGATGCCGCCGCCGACGACCAGCACGGCGCCGATGGGCGGGGGGTCAGCGGGAGGGCAGTCTGTCGGCGTCATGGGTCTAGCCTCGGAAATCGGCCCGGGCGGGCGCGGCCGTTTAGCGCGCCCGCCCGGGGCGCCGGCCTCGGAAACCGGCCTCGTCGTCTTCGCCGGCCTCGGCCTGGCCCCGCCCCTCTCCGGCCGCCGGCCTCAAGGGGCTCGGGCCGAGCGCCCGGACGCGTTCCGTCATCGTGCGGGCCGCGCCGGCGAAGGCCCGCGCCTGGCTGCCGGACATGAAGAACATCTCCAGCCGTTCTCCGCCGAGCCCGATCTCGTCCAGGATCCGTTTGGCCCGCTGCAGGCGCGCCCGCCCGCGCTCGTTGCCGCGCACGTGATGGCAATTGCCGATCGGGCAGGCGACCACGTAGACGCCGTCCGCCCCCTGTTCGAAGGCTTCGAGCAGGTAGCGGATATCGGTCTTGCCGGTGCACGGCAGCCGGACGAATTTGACGTTGGCCGGATATTGCACCCGCAACGCCCCGGCCGTGTCTGCGGCCATAGTGCCGCAATACAGACAATAGAAGGCCGTGATCTCCGGCTCAAAGGCTTGATCCATCGTCAGACGGCCTCCGCCGGCAGCCAGCGCCCCAGGCCGCCCATGGACCGGAGCACGATCTGTTCGTCCAGGTAATGGACGAGTTGAATGGCGTTGGCCGGGCATTCGCCGGTGCAGGTGCCGCAGCCCTGGCATTGCGCCGGGTCAATATAGGCCGCGCCGCCCAGGCCGCCGACGCCCGTGCGCCCGGCCGCCTGGACAATCTGCGGGATGCCGAACGGGCAGGTGCGCGTGCATGTCAGACAGCCGGCGCATTTTTCCGGATCGACCTGGGCGACGACGCCCCCCAGGTAGAGCGTCTTTTGCGAGAGCACGGTCAGGGCGCGGGCCGCCGCCGCCAGGGCGTGGCTGATGCTCTCCTCGATGAACTTGGGGTAATGGGCCATGCCGGCCAGGAAGATGCCCTCGCGCATGAAATCCATCGGGCGCAGCTTCAACTGTGCAGCCTCGAAGAACCCCTCGCTGGAGAGCGGCACGCGCAGGATCTGCGCCAGGGCCCGGGCGCCCTCGGCCGGCGCGATGGCCATGCTCATCGACACCAGGTCGGCCGGCAGAGCGAGCGGCCGGTTCAGCGTGAGATCGCGCACGCGCACCACCAGGCGCCCGTCGGCCGGGGCGACCTGGGGCGGGGCCTCGTCCGTGTAGCGGATGAAGACCACGCCCTGCCGGCGCGCCTCGGTGTAGTAGGCCTCGCGGAAACCGTACGTCACGATGTTTTTGTACAGCACGCTCACGCGGCACGCCGGGTTGAACAGCTTGAGGCGGATGGCGTTCTTCATCGTGTTGGTGCAGCACACCCGCGAGCAGTATTCGGGCAGGCCCGGCGGCCGCATGCATTGCAGCATGACCACGTCGCGGAGCGCGGCGATCTCGGCCGGGCGATGGATGAGCTTGGCTTCGAGTTCCTGCTGCGAGAGGACGCCCGGCAGGCCGAACAGCGGATGCGCGCGCGTCTCCTGGCCGCCCGTGGCGACGAGGGTCACGCCGTGCTCCAGGTGAATGTCGTCCACCGTCCCATCCGGGTTCCGGGTCCTCAGTTCGGAGCGGAACTCGCCGATGTGCCCGGAGTGGCGCACGACCTCGGTGCGGGTGTACAGCCGGATATGGCGGTGGGCGCGCACGCGGTTCACCAGGTCGCGCAGCAGGCGTTGCGGATCGTACCCCTCGGCCACGTAGTACAGATTGCGGAGCTGCCCGCCCAGCATCTCCGTGCGCTCGACCAGGTGCACGTCGTGGCCGCTGTCGGCGATGGCCAGCGCCGCCGTCATGCCGGCCACGCCCCCGCCGATGACCAGGGCCGCCGGCTGGCACCGGTGTTTTTGCTTGTGGACGGGCCGCGCCGCCAGCGCGCGGCCGACGGCCAGGCGCACCAGCTCCTGCGCCTTGCGGTTCGCCCGCCGGCCCTGGCCCTGATGGACGCGGCCGCACTGATCCCGCAGGTTGACGAGCTCGAGCAGATACGGGTTGAGCCCCGCCAGCCGCAGCAGGCGCTGGAAGAGCGGCTCGTGGGTGCGCTGGCTGCACGCAGCCACCACCACGCGGTTCAGACCGGCCTGGCGAATGCGCGTCAGAAGGGCGTCCTGCGTCTCAGGGAAACAGGCCAGGTCGACCACCTCGGCCAGGGCCACGCCCGGCCAGCGCGCGGCCGCCCGCGCCAGCGCGCGCAGATCAATATCCGGGCTGAGGGTCCCGCCGCAGGCGCAGGCGAAGACGCCGACCCGCGGCGGCTCGCCGCCGACATCGCGCTCGGGCGGCAGGCCGTCCGTCGCCAGGAAAGGCCATTCACGGGTGTAGGCATAGGCCCCGAGGCGCTCGTTGAGCAGGCGCATCACCTCGGCGGCCGCGCCGCTGGCGTCGAGGATGGTTTCGGCAATCTCCTTGGGAGACGAGAAGGCCCCGCACACGAACACGCCCGGCCGCGTGGTCTGCAGCGGCGTGAATTTGTCGGTTTCGCAGAAGCCGTGGTCGTTCAGCTGGACGCCGAGCAGCTTGGCCAGCGGCCCGGCCGAGCGCGGCGGCTGGAGGCCGGCGGCCAGCACCACCATCTCGAAGCGCTCGCGCCGCAGCTCACCCTCCGGGGTGACATACTGGAGCAGGAGGTCGCGCGTCAGCGGGTCTTCCTGCACGGCGGAGATGCGGCAGCGCAGATAGCGGATCCCGTACTGCTGGCGCGCCCGGGCGAAGTAGGTGTTGTACTCCTTGTTGAAGGCCCGCTCGTCCATGATGAACATCGAGCAGGCGACGCCCTCGCCCAGGCGCTGCCTGGCCAGGATGGCTTCCTTGGTCGCGTACATGCAGCAGATGGACGAGCAGTAGGCGCAAGTCCGGTCGCGTGAGCCGATGCATTGAAGCCAGGCGATCGAGCGCGGCGTCCGGCGGTCCGACGGGCGCTCGACCACCCCTTCGGTCGGGCCGGACCGGCTGGCCAGCCGTTCATAGTGCAGGGCGTGCAGGACGTTGGGGTAGCGGCCGTAACCGAACTCCGCCAGCGCCGCGGGATCGTACACCTGGAAGCCGAGCGCCAGGATGATCGCGCCGACCTCGACCGTGATCAGGCGCGGCTGGGCGTTCAGGTCAATCGCGCCGCTGGGGCAGACCGCCGCGCACCGGCCGCAGGCCTCGCAATACGGGCCGCGCTCGAGAACGTACGCATCCGGCGCCGCGCGCGCGGCCACTTTGTAGACGGCCCGGCGCTTGACCATCCCTTGCTGATACTCGTCCGGCTGCTCCACCGGGCACACGTCCGCGCACCGGCCGCAGTTGAGGCAGCGCCGGGCGTCCACATAGCGCGGCTCCTGGCGCAGCGCGACGGTGAAATCGCCGGCCTGGCCCGCCACGTCGACGACGTGGGTGCTCGTCAGGATCTCCAGATTGGGATGCTGATTGTGCTGGATGTAAGCGGGGGAGAGCGACGGGCGGGTGCAGCCGTAGCCGTGGTCGGGGGTGCCCCGGCACAGCACGCAATCGTGCTGCGGGAACATATAGCCAACCTGCGCCACGCGCCCGCCCAGGCACGGCGTGTGCTCGACCAGGTAGACTTTCAGCCCCGCATCCGCCAGGTCGAGCGCCGCGCGCATGCCTCCGATGCCGCCGCCCACCACCAGCGCGGCGGCCACGGGTCGAATGCTGCGCTCTCCGATTCGCAAGTCGGCCACTGCGCTCGTCCCAAGTGAACGCCAATAGCGCAACAATTGCTGGAGCTTATGGTCGTGATAAGGCCGACTCCCAGTACATGACAAATATCACTTGGAAACAAGTGATTTCTGTCATGACCTTCTGTGTGCGTGTTGGCGATCACGAGGTATCCAATCTGGTCGGCTTTATCCTCAATTGTCCGCTCACGGCTGGTCTCGCCGCGCCGCCCGTTGAATGGCCTCGGCCAACTCAGTCATCTTCGCGCTTTAGAGAAGATATGAAATCGCCCCGGCAAGCTCAAGGCTCAGCTGCAGTTGGGCAGCGTCAATACGGTCAAGAATTACGTCGAATACCTGGAGAATAGCTGGCTCCTTTTCACCCTGAACGTGCACGACCCTTCGGTGAAGCGCCAGCAAATCGCGCCCAAAAAGGTGGTTGCCGTGGACACCGGCCTGGCCCGGGCCGTCGGGTACTCGTCCTCACCCAACACGGGCCGGCTGCTGGAGAATGCAGTGTTCCTGGCGCTGCGGCGGCAGACGCATGACCTCTTCTACTGGGCGTCGCCGGCCGGATACGAAGTGGATTTTTGCCTGCCCGGGGAAGGCCGACTCATCCAGGTGCGTTCAGCGGCGGAGCGGCTGTTGGAGCCGTGGACCCCGGTTTAAGAGACCGTCCGACCTCGTGAGGCCGGCTGTCTTCAAAGCGCGCCGTCGCCCTCGCGGGCGGCGGCGCGCCGGGCGTCGCGCTCGTCGATGAGGCCCACGTTTTACTCATGCTCCGCAACGGGAAACACCTTTTCGCCGGCGTGAATGGGAACCTTCAAGCGGTTCTCAAACGGGGTAAGCGGACAAGAACAGTTTTGGTTGGAGGGCTGCTGAATATCCACCCTCGCCAGCGACATGGTCAGTCCTGGAAGTTCTGGCGGGTGCGCTGCGCTGGTAGCCGTCCATCTTCAGGCAAAGGGGTTCTTGATCGTGACGCCAGCGAGGGTCTGGCCAGCATTTAAATCCTCTGACCACAGAAGCTGGCAGCCCAACTTGCCGGCGCTGATCAAAACCATGGCGTCCCAAAAGGCAAGGCGCGAACTTTGGTGAAGCCGGATGGCTTCCACAACGTCCTCTGGGGTGGGGGAATGGATTAGCCAATAACCTAGATCCTCGACCCGCTGGCGCGCTATCTCTGGCTCCAACGGTCGGCTGACTTTGCGTGTGATGATGACGTAGAACTCCTGGAGCACCTGGATGCTCAGACAGCCATTCCCATTGCTCCAAAGTTCGGCGAGCAGTTGTTTTGCCTGCACATGCTTGTCGCCGGCCGACGTGTCATGAGCGTAAACCAGGACGTTTGTATCAAGAAACTGCCGACCGGTCTCAGCGCTCATGCAGCGCCTCACGCGTCCAGGTGCTGCGGCCATGTGTCCCTAAATCGGCCGCCTGCTCTAGCCATGTCAAGTGACGCACGCGCGCCCGCGCAAAGCCGTCCTCCTGCATCGCCATCGCCTCTAGGGCTTCGGTCAAGAGACGCGAGACGCTTGTGTGTTTACGGGCGGCAATGCGCTTGATCTGGCGCAACACCTTCACAGGAAGTGATACGGTCACATTTCGATAAGTCGACATAGCCGCCTCCACCGGCATTCTAGCACGTTTTTTCGTGAACGACTTGCCCCCTAAAAAGCCGCGCTCCTGTGGTGCCGCGGGGCATAGACCGGCCAGTTCGGTGCGGGGCTAACTACTCGTGGATCGCTCCAGGGAAGAGCTTTTCGCCGGCGCGAATGGGGACCTTCAAGCGGTTCTCAAACGGGGTAAGCGGACAAGAATAGTTTTGGTTGGAAGCCTGGTGAATATCCACCCTTGCTATCTGTGGCGGCATTGGAGGCAATCACTTTGAAATGGTAGTTGATCGGCGGTCGTCGTGGACTGTGATCGGAAAAGCGTAGGCAAAGTTTGAGACACCCTTCGTGAGCTATGGCGCAAGAACGCCAGCCCCTGGGCATCAGTGCACATCTGAGCTCGGACTCATCATCTGCCGATAATCGCAGTGTCACCACTCACTCAACGACCACCGCTTCAAGGCGGTGGGTTGTGGGCCGCCTGAAAGCGGCTGAAAGTTATGTGCCTGAAAGGCGGTGGCTTGCATCCGCCCTCCCGCCGCTTCGCGGCGGGCTAAGCGGGTCAGAGAGTCAACTGACAAGAACGCCTTTGAGCTCATGTGCTTTCCGGCCCTAGCTAATGCGAACACAAGCTTTATTGCAAAACCGGCGGCGCTTCAGGCACCTTGCCCGCCGGGTGGTTGTGCCCGTTGACCCGTTCGGCGACCGGAACCGGACGCGGGGCCTGGGCCTGGAGACCCGCCTGCTCGCGCGCCCGCGCCATCTCGCGCATATGCACTCGAAAGGCCGGGTCTTCCCAGGGGTCACGGCGCTTCAACTCTACGCTCCGCAGGGTCCGCGCCACGACGACCCAACCGATCAGGACAAGCACCGCGCCGCTGCCGCCATAGGCCAGGACGAGGCTGAACTGTGCCCAGGCCTGCTCCATGTGGAGGCTGAGTTGGACCTGCTGGCCCTCCAGCCAAGTGGCGTTGCGGATCCGCGCGGCCTGCTGCTCGCCTTCGGCCTGCACCTTCGCGGCCTTGGCCGCCGCCTGGGCTTCATACACGGGCAGCTGAATCCGGTGGAGGTCCTCTTCGCGCCGGGTGACGCTCCGAATCTGCTCGGCTTCGGCCTGCTGTTTGGGGAGGTTGGCCACGGCCAGGACGGACAGGCCAGCCAGGGCCGCAATGAGAAGGGCTGCGGGGAAAGTTGATCTGGGTTGAGCGATAATCATATGCGCCTCCGTTTCGTCATGGTCGGCGAGCCGCGGGACAGGTAGACCGGGGCATACTGCGGCCGTAACCCGGCCAGGTCGGCCCACCCATTGGCCGCGATCCTCCGACGAACTTTCAAGCAGTGAGCGCGGGCCAGCCTCAGAGTCTTGGCAAGACGCCCGCGGGCTGAATTCTTTTGGACGGACATGTTCGTTCTCCTTGAGGGATGGGCCGCACCGGATTGACGGGGCGCACCGGTGCGGCCAGGTTATCCTGACATCGTCACTCGGCAAGACGCTGACATCTAGTCAAACGATATGGAACGCCGCTCGGTCTAGTTCAGTGATCACCTCCTGAATGAAGGGCGGGTGTGACGGTTGTTTAGCTCATTTCCCGACTCTGAATAGGCATCACCTCCTTGGGCATCTCGTGAACGCTTTTGGGGTTGGGTGGGAGAGTTGTGAGCGATTACTCGATAGGCCCGGCTCCTTTCTTGAGATCGTCACTTCAATCTGGCCTCATGCCCACCATAGCAAAAAAGCCTGCCACCACAACGGTGCAGGCTCGCAAATCCTGAGCGCGCGCTTTTCACCGGCTAACTACCGGAAGCGCGGCCCGTCTCAAATCTAACAGGCGGCTGACAGCAAACAGAGACAGCGGGCGCGGAGTCAGGCGCTGCCGAGGCCGGCCAGCTTCAGAAGACGCAACCCTTCAAGGCGCATCAAATCTGGGTAGAGGGCTTTGTATATGTCGCAGTTAGGGGAGCGCAGGTCCCAGCGACCGGTAGCGCGATGCGTCGCCAGGGGACACCCGCCCGCGCACCAGTAGCGCCACGGGCAGGCCGCGCACTCCAGCCTGTTGTCTACAGGCAGGTTGCGCAGCCGGGGGTCGTCCTGGACCAGGGTCAACACGTCCCCGGCGGCAGGGCTGCCGGGCGCCTCACCCATCAGCATGTGGCATGGGCTGACCTGTCCACGGTGATCGAAGACCACGTAACTGCGTCCGGCCCCGCAGGGGTAGCGGTGAGGACGGTCGAACTGCGCCCGGTCCACGAGGCGATCAATGAAGCGCTCCTCGGGCAGGTCGGCCTCGATGGCGGCGAAGGCCGCCCGCATCGCCGCGATGACGCCAGGGCCGTCCAGCGACAAATCCTCCGGCGCACAGTCGGCCTCCCGGTAGAAATTCAGGTTGAAGGGCAGCCGCTTGCCCAGGGCGTATTGCGTCGCGTCGGCCAGCCCGGCCAGGTTGCGGCGGGTGACGGTGATGCACAGCTCTGGGCGCAGGCCGACCTCCAGGGCCAGCCGAATGCCGCGTTCCACCAACGCAAATGAGCCGCGCCCGTTGGCGAAGCGCCGCTGGGCGTCATGGAATTCGCCGACGCCATCCAGGGAGAGCATCAACCGGATGCGGCGCGCTTTCAGCTCGGCGATCATCGTGCGGCTGAGCGCGGCGCCGTTGCTGAGCAGCACCGCCTTGAGGGTCAGGCCGGTCCGGGCGGCCTGCTCCAGCGCCGCCGCGTGCAGCGTCTTGACCAGCGTGAAATTGAGCGTCGCCTCGCCGCCGGCGTATTTCAGATGCACCGCCCGAAAGCCGTGGCGGAGCGCGGCCTGAAACACGGCCGAAACGGCCCTGCGCCCGGTGGCCTCCGCCATCTCGTCGGCCGTCCTGGTCACGTAACAGTAATCGCACCGCAGGTTGCAGGCATTGGTGACGTGGAGCCAGGCGGTGAGCGTCGAGGGCGCCTCGTCCCCCGGTTCCGGGGCCTGGTCAACGGGCAAGAGCAGCCCGGCCTGGCGCAGGCGGTCAAAAGCCAGGGTCCCTTCAGCGGCGTTGGCCTCGGTCAGGGCCTCAGACGCCTCTCCCGGTCGGCGCGGCTCGTGATAAGCCGTAAGCAGCTCCAGGGCGACATCGTTGAGGACGGCCGGGCCGCCGGCCGCCAGCGGATTAAAGGCCACATGATAGCCCGGCCTCAGGCCGGCCACATACAGGCCGGCGGCCCGGCCGTACCGGGTCTGCGGGTCCGCCGGCACGACCGACGCGAACGCGCTGTCCACGGAGCACGCATCACAATCGCTGCTGATGGGCTCGCCAGTCTGACAGTCAGGGATCAGCACAACGGGTATCCGCATAGGGTGTCTCGATGAGAGGGTCGCAGCCCCCCGGCCAGGCCCAGGGGCTTTGTCATGAGCCACTCGCCCTCGGCCGGCGCGATGGCCCCAGCCCAGGCGGGCGTCGGCTCCGGGATGAAGTGGAATCCGAATTTGAGGAACAGTTGTTGCGCCGCGTGGTTGTGCCGGAATGTGTGAAGGTAGACGCCGGCTGCTTTCTGAGCGTCGGCCCAGGCCAGGGCTTCGCTCATCAGCTGAGCGCCTAGGCCCCTGCGACGGAAACCGGACCGGACGCCGATGCCGAGTTCCACCCAGCCGGGCAGCCGTTCAGGCTGCGAAAAGAGCCGGCAATAAGCGACTACCTGCTCGCCAGCCAGAGCCACTCTCAGCCAGTGACACTCGCAGACGGGGACCCGGGCGGCGTGCCGCCAGCGCACGCTGGGCCGGAAATGGACGGTCCGGAACCAGCGCTTCTCGGCGCAGATGCTGTTGACGCAGCTCACTAGGTCATCGAGCGAAGTGAGAGCCGCGACCCGGGCCGGCGGCGCGCTCATGGGTGATCGTCCGGCCCGGGTTCGAGGGATTCGTTAAAGCCGAAGTGCCTCTTCAAGAATTCATCGAGGAGAAAGCGACCCTGTTCAGTTTGACCTGGGATTTCATACTTAGCTTTGGCGCGGCGCACCCCCGCAGCAAAAGCGGGCTGGTGCCGCTCGCCCCAGGTCTTAAAGGTGTTGTAGAGCAACTCGCGGTTGGTCTGGAAGCGAGGATGCAGAGGGCTGATCTGCTGATAGTAGGCGAAGACGAGCACAAAATACTCAGCCAGTTCGTGCAAGATCTGCTGGTGCCTTTCCGTCAATTCTTCCTCGCTGGCCGCCTCTTCCTGATCGTGAAGCTGTTTGTGCTCGTCGTCCGCGATCCTGGTCCGGAGGGCGTACGCCTTGCCAATCTGCGCCACGTACTGCTCGTTGAACTTCTCCGGCAGCCGGATCGCGGGCTGGGGCAGGTACTCTTGCAAGTAGGGTTCGCGGAAAGCCCGCTCGAGCGTTGCCCGGGCCTTCGGGGAGTCCCCCTGGTAGTAGTTCGTCCATGCCAGGTTCACCAGTGCGTCCAGCCGGCGCGCATGATACTTCCGTTCGTCGGACGTCTGGGCCGCCTCTTCGAGGCGCTGGATGGCCCATCCAAACAGTTCCTTTTTTTGCTCGTCCGAACTCGGCGCGGTGAGTGCCCAATCCCGGTAGAGGCAGCCCAGCTCCAGGGTGGCGCCGACCCAGCGGAAGGGGTTGGGCGCGACGCCCTCGGGCGCCGAGATTTCAATGGCCTTATTGAGGAGGCTCTCGGCTTCCTGGAACTGGGAATGCGCCCACTTGCGGTCCAGGTCAAACTTCTTGAACGAATCGACATGCCGGCGATGCGCCTCTGCCAGGGTGTAGCTGGCCCCGGCCACGCCGCCCGGGTCGGCCAGGTCCGTGAAAATCTCCCGGGCGCGCTCCGCCTCCCGGACCGCTTCCTCCGGCTTCAGGGCCAGATTGTAGATGGCCGCCAGCGTCTGGTAGCTACGGGCCACCCGGGTGCGCAGCCCGTTGTTGATCCCGAGCTCCAGGGAATCATTGCACTTGAGGATGCCGTCTTCGAACTCGACCAACTGGGCCAGGGCATACCCCTGGTTGGTCAGAGTGTTGGCCAGGTCGGCCACCAGCTTGGTCTTGCGGAATTGCTCGACGGCCTGGCCGTACCAGCGGCTGGCCTCTCGATAGTTCCTCAACTGGGCATAGCCAAAACCGATGTTGTTGCACAACCGGCCGAGCACGTTGCGCCAGCGGACCGCCAGCCCGCCCTCACTCAGGTACTGCGCCTCGGCCCGCCGCAGCTCGCCCAGGGCCGTTTCCAGGGCGCGCAGGCTGGCAGGCACGTCCTCCCCATCCTCGATGCGGGCCAGGCCGACCCAGCACTCTCGCTCGGCCCGGAACAACGGGTCCTTCAACCATTCGGGGCGGTGTGTGTCTAGGTCCCGAGCAAATTCGCGCAGGCGGGCGTGCTTATCACGTCTGTCGTGATAGAACCGCTTGAGCCAGCGGATCGCCGTGTCCTTGTCCACCGCGTCCCGGAAGGCCTGCCACCTCTCGGCGGAACCCAGGTATTGCTGGTTGAGCGGATTGCGCGCGAAGCGGTGGAGCTCGGCGCTCAACTGGACGTCGAGCTCCTCGTCCTGTTCGCTGAAGGCCGTCTCGGCCAGGTCGTAATGATCCCTGTGCAGGGCCTCCAGGGGATTCCGCAGGATAGCGTAGTGCAGCGCCTCCACCTGAAGCTGGCGCAGGAGCCGCCTAGCCCGAGTGAGCCGGTCGTCGAGCCCCGCCCGCGTCTCGGTCGTGCCGGCGGCCTCCTCCAGGGGCTGGCCGAGGGCGGCCCGCTCCCTCTCCTGGTCCTTTTTCTCTCGCCGGATCGCGGCTTCAGCATGGCGCCTGAGCCGGTCAATGATTTCGACTATCTCGCGCGGGCTGCCCAGCCGGTGTCGCTGGATGAGGTCATAGGCCTCGTCGTGCAGGTACGTTCGGTCGCCGACTTGTTTGACAATCGCGAGCCGGCGCAGATCCTTTAGCACCCGGGCGCAGGTGGACTCGTCCTCACCCCAGACGGCGGCCAGGCGCGGCGCATCCAGGCCTGGCCGCGCCAAGCTCAGATAGCGCAAGATCTGATCCTCCGGGTCGCGCAGGTCCTGGATGCGCTCCACCAGCCGGCGTTCAACTTCCTGGTGCACTTCCTTCGGGGCGCCCGGCGCCGCGGCCGCCGCATGGTCCTCGGTCAGCATTGCCAACGAGCCGCGCCCATCGACCACTAGGTCGGCCCAGATAGCCAGCCGGATTGGCATGCCTTCCGTGTACAGGTGGATGAGCCGTCGGCGCTGATCGTCCAGACTGTTCAGGGCCTCGGCCTCCTCCCGCAGCCCGCGGGCCTCCAGCTGGCCGGCGAGGGTCGTCAGGTACTGATCAACACCGTCCCGATCGAGGCCCGCCAGTTTGATGAAGGTGTACCCGGTCTCGGCGTCTTTGTGCCGGTCGGCCAACCTGCGCTCCAGCTCCGGGACCGGGCGGCCGGCGAGGATCAGCGTGGTGTTGGGGATTTCGGCGAGGAACTGGATCAGCCAGGGCTGCACTTCGTGGCTGGCGTCCTCCGGACGCAACAACTCATCCCAGCCCTCGGTGCTGAAGCGCTGCAGGCGTTCGGCGGTATCGAGCAGCCACACTAGGCGGGGGCCGCGTTCGGCGATCACGCGGTAATCCGCCGCGAACGCCTCCTGGAGACGCCTGCGGGCCGCCTCCAGCTTGGGTGGGGGCGCCGATTGGTTGCGGAGCTGCTGATACTCCTTTTCGGCTTCGTCGTAGGTGGGGAACTCCTCCGGGTCAAAGCCGTTTCGCACCTGGTTCAGAAAGCCAACCAGGGAGAGGGTTTCTGGATCGTAGAAATCAATCAGGCCGTCGGTAAGGTTCAACAGCCGGAAGCGTCCACCCGTGTCCCACAGGTCCCCGGACGGCTCCTGATCCGTCTGGCCTCCCAGTTGCACGAAGACGTGATGGAGGAGATAAGTCTTCCCGCTGCCGCCCGGGCCGGACAGGTGCACGACGTGCGACTTGGGGCTGTTGAGGGCGGCTTTGATCTTGCCGATCTCGTCCAAACGTCCCGACAGCCTCTGCGTCCTCTGCGCGCCGGCATATGGCGCCTCCACTCCCGGCTGTTCGATCATGGCGGACCTCCTACTGCACTTGCGGGCACCGGCCCTGGTGATAGGCGATCTCCGCGTCGTAAAGGCTCTGTTGCTCCGGCAGCAAACCTTTGCGGGCCTCGCGGTAGTAGTCCACCGCCGTCTGATGCCGCCGCGCCCATTCATCATCGCCGAGCTCGACGCGCAGCCAGGCCTCCAGGATGGGCCTGAGGTCGGCACTGACCGCATCGCCTTTAAGCTCCCCGGTGTTCTGTCGGATGTGACCGGCCTGCTTCCATGGGCCGATAAAGCCCTCGATAACTGGCCGGTCGGTCAACTCATCGCCGTACAGCCTCTGGAGACTGAACTTGATTTGAGGCACATCGAAGGCGCGCGCCACGGCGAGGTCCCGCAGCCGGACGATCTGATCCAGGGTCAGTTGAGGCTCTGGCGGGGCGTTACGGTTCAGCAGGTCCCGGACGCACTCGTCAATGGCCCCGGCCAGCCGGGCGGAGTCGGCTAGGGAGACTTCCCGGGCACGTCGGCCCAGGCAATCGTTCACGAAGGGGCTTTCGCCCCCGTAGCCGAGTGGATACAGGAATTGCAGCACGTTGGGAAGCTGTGCCTTCTCCAATTGCTGCTGCGCCCGGGTTGGGTCAAACTCCCGCAGCGCCTGAGGCGGGGTGCGCGCCAGGTTTTCACGGACCGGCAGCGACCAGCGGTGTTGGATATGGCGCCCGACGAGGAGGACCTTGACGCAGGGGGAGCTGAGCAGCGGCCCGAGCAGCTCCTGGTCAAATATCTTCAGCAGGGCCGGGTCGGCCAGCTCGATGTGGTCACACAGGATCACCAGGGTGACGGCGGGCTGGCAATTTCTCAGGCCGCCCACCATCGCCTCGATCTGGTTCTTGAGCGGCGCCGCCTCCCAATCCGCTTCGTCCGGCCGCAAGCTCGGCAGGAATGCCGTTAGCCGGTTCGCAATGGCGGCCGACCAGACCCGGAGCTCCGCCCGGGTGTCCGGCGCAGCCTGGTTGAAATCAATTCGCACACTTACCACGCGGCCGGGATTACCATTGTTCCAGCGACCGTGCAAATGGCACAGCAGCCAGGATTTCCCGCTGCCCGGCCCGCCGGTAAGCTCCCGCACCCGGTCCGCCCCGGGTTGCGCGGCCCATTGACTATAGAAGGCGTCTTCCGGCCGGGGGACGTACCGTTGATAGTCGAAGTCCTGACACTCTAAAGCCGCCGGGGAAACGGGCTGAGGGGTGAAGTGTTGATGATCGGAGTCTTGGCGCATCGTGCCCCCATGCGACTGCTTTCGATTAAATAAAACGGGCCAGGCTAACAGCCCGGCCCAGAAAGCACCGCCGGGCTAATGGCGCGATTTTTCTAGGCGCTCCCGAGCGTCCTGCCAATCACCGCTGGAAAATAACAGCCTTTCAGGCCTCTTCTCAACATGGGTTGTGATCAGCGCGTTGATAATTTCCTGACAGCGCCGGGGAGAATACTCGGCCAGCGCCAGGATTTCTTTTTCCAAACGGCCGCGCAGCCGGGGCTCCGCCAGGCTTTCAATCGAGCTGATCTGCCGCCTGGTGGCCGCCTCCAGCCGGAGACGGATGAAATCAGTAAGTTCTGGTTCCCTCCACGTTATCGTAAGCCACACCGGAGCAATTGTCAATTTCCTAAAGTTTATGTCTTTTGCTTTCTCGAGGGCGCTTCGGTACTCGTCGGGCAGGATCAACTTCCAGGAAACGTTGGCCTGGTGTTTCTCCAGCCGGACCATCTGATCCAGGATCGGGCTCATCTGACGGAGAGGAGAGGCATCCTTCTGAAGAGACTCAAAGCCGTCCACGACGAAGACAATGTGTTTAAAACCAATTTCGGCGGCGAACTCGATCAGAGAATCCAATTGCCGCTCTTCATCGTCGGGCAGCCCGGCCGGGTCGGTCTGCAATAGAGAGCGGAGAAATGCCGGCAGGCCATCCCACAACGAGCCATCCCAAGAGGTCAGCAGGCGGTGCCTGCCCCGCACGAGACTGATGAGGCTATCGTCCTCAAGTATCTTCTGGACCAGGTGCTCCAAATGCTCGTCGTCATCATCCAGGGGCCGCAGGAAGGCCTGCAGCCTGCCGATGAGGTCCGGGTCCTTGAATTGCGCCTCGAAGCTCGGCCAGCCTTCGCAGATTTGAAGCAGCAGGTCGCGCGCGGCGGAGGGCGTTAGGACGCGCAGCCCGCCGGAGGGTGCGAGAAGTTCAGACGCCTGGTAAATGAGGCTTAGGACGCCCGCCCGTTGATTGCGATGAAGGTAGTTCAGGTAAAGGCCCAGCGCCGTCTTTCCGCATCCCGGCCCGGCAAATATCAGCGCGGAGTCAGGGGCGGCGATCCGCGGGTCCAGGCGCTGACGATCGAAGAAATAGTCGTTCAGGTCCGGGTCTTTTTCCGCCACCATCTCGTTAAATGGGTTGAACTCCAGGCCAGCCAGAGTTAACCACGTTCGCAAAGCGGCGGTGCTGTGATTACGCGTTGCCAAATCGCCCCTGCGTTTTTCGCCGTGCCCATTGAGAGACGGATAGGTTCCGGCGTTGTTCTTTCCGGCAGCCCCGGCGATGACCGCGAGTTGATCCGGGCTGCCGCCTTTTTGAGTCATAAAACCCCCAACGCTTCAGGCTGGCCTGACTTCACCGGGTTTGACCAAGACCGTCAGCCTCCAGGCTCAAAGACGCGAAGGCGGGCGCGGTCAGGTTCAGGAAATTAACATTAGGTATAGACCTGCAATCAGCGTAGATGACCTTAGGTCTAGCGAAGCCGACTATAGCACGACAGCTTGACTCAAGTCTGACTCAGCAGGACGCTTTCCTGTCAAAAGCTAACGCTGGGCTGGCGTTTGCTCATCCAAAGCTAACACCGGGCTGGCGTTTGCCTGGTAGTTACACCTGCTCCGTCGTTATGGTGTTGTCCAGCCAGTATCCGTTGTGGCCGTCGGTTCTGAGATAGATCGGCTCTCCCTCAACCGGCTCGAGTTTCTCCCGCAGGCGGCTGATGGCGGTGTGGACGTTTTGTCTCGCCTTGTCATCCTGATAGCCGCCGCCGAAGGTGCCCGGCAGCCAGGCGTGCAGGTCGGCGGGGGACAGGGGACGCCCATGCTGATGGGCCTTCCAAAGACAGGCCAGGATTTCCCGTTCCCTGGAAGATAGAGTCAGCGCCTCACGCCCCCGCCAGGCCCGGGTGAGGTCATACTGTTCCGTCTCCTTCTGAGTCTGGTCCTCAATCCCGCGCCCAATCTCGACTCGCAGGGGCGCCAGCGAACGATACAAGCGCCGAGCCGCCTGAGGCCAATGTTCGAGGCCCAATGGCAGGCAGCGCGTTTCGACCTGGATGCTCACCAGCTCTTTGACCAGCCGCAGCCAGCCGCGAATGTCCTGGTCGGCGGTGAAGTGCGCGCGCACCTCGTTGAGTTTGTCCAGGAAACCCGGCGCGCACAGCGCTGGCAATCCCCCCTCCAATCCAGTCTGAGAGAGGCGCTGCGCGATGATGCGGCCGATGGCCTCCGGCTTCCAGTCCAGCCGCAGTGTTTGCAGACGTTCTTGAGTCATCGCCCACGTCCCCTGGGCGATGGGCGCTAGGCCGGCGGGCAGGCAGAGCTTGACGGCCAGCCCTTCTTGCCCGTACAGGGACGAGGTCCTGAGCAGCTCCTCCAGTTGCGCCCGCAACCAGTTCGCGTTGTCCACCCAGTCCACGTGGTGCACGTCCACCACCAGCCACGCAACCGGGAACTCGAGCGCGCGAAGGCAGCGCAGCACGCCGTTGAGCTTGCTCTCCAGTGTCCCGTGAGGGGGATATGGGTCGGCTCCCGCCAGGCTCACCCAGGCGCGGGCCGCCTCCGCGAGGGAGGACGCTCCTTCGTCCTCCAGGGTGTCGGCCAGCTCCTGGGCGATGAACGAAAAGCTCACCTCCAAATAATGGCTGAACAGCCAGCGCAGGACCAGACGGTGAGAGTCCCGCAGGCGCCCAAAAGCGGTGGGGGATTTCAGGAGCCAGCGATAGAGGCGGCGTGCGAAGGCGGACAGGACAGCCGTCGGGTGGTCCCGCACCTCAGGCGCGGAGCTCGGCCCCTGCGGCCAGTAGGCCGGGGGGTAGGGGATGACAAACGGGCGGGCCGTCGGACCGGTCTGGGAGTCCGGATCGGACTCGGCCCAGCGTGTCAGCGCCCGGGCCAGCGCCGTTTTGCCGCTGCCGGGGTCCCCGAAGACGGCAATGGAAGCCGTGAAGTTCAGGACCGCCTCATATCCCTCCGGTGGGATGAAGCTGGCTTCCTCCCCGGGATCGTCCATGGCGCCGATCTGCTCCAGAGGGCGCGCATTGAGGACCACCCCCGCCGGCGGGGCGGCTTTGGCAGAGGCCGATGGGTCCCGGGCAGCCTTGCGCGCCATCGTCGTTCATTGTATAGCAAATTCCGTCTTGACGGCTTCCCACCCCTCCGGCGTGAATCTCTGATACTCCGCGGATGTGGATTGGCCGTATTTCCGCGCGTGCCAGCGCACCAGGGCCTCGCCGTAGCGCATCAAATCGTCGGGCGTGCGCGCGGCCCTGGTCAACTCCTGCCAGTGGAAATTCCGCTCACAGAGCCGGTCCAGGTTATCGTTCGCCTTGACGGCCCGAAAGCGGGCCTTTAGCAGCTCGTCCAGTTGATCCTGGCTCCAGTCCAGCACCTGGCAGTCCAGGCCGTTCAGGCTCCTACTTTTCTCCAGCGGCTCCCGCAGATCAAGGTCCACGAAAAACTTGAAGATCACCTGGACGCGCACGGCCCGGGTCCGGCGCGCCAGTGGGATCAAGGTCGCCAACAACTCTTCAACGGGCACGCCGGGGAACTGCGCCGGGGCGAGATCATCCACGATGACGTAGGCCGCGCGCCTGTCCAGGGCGTTGAGCAAGGTCTGGGTGTGAAGCCACCAGGCGGAGAACCCGTTCCCGGCGAACAGGTCCGCGCCTCGTATCGCGGCCTCGACCTGGCGCAGGAGGCCGGGCGCCTCCCGGCGAAACCGCTCCCGCTGGCCTTTCTCCTCTGTGACATTCTCGGAGAATTGTTGACGGGCCAGGGCGACGCCAAAGCCCCAGTCCGGGCCATAGTTTTTGACGTAGGCGCAGACGCACTGGCGGTCTGCGGCCGACATCTGCCGCCAGACCGGGGGGTTCGCCAGAACATAGTGGAGCGCGGCCCGCGCCAGGCGTTCGCCCAGCTGACAACAATGATCCTCAGAGGTGGCCGGCCAGTCCCGCCCGGACCACCGGCCCGGATAAGCAACGACCAGTACTTTCTCGGCCGGAGGCGGCAGGCTCCTCACCAGCACCCGGCGCATGGCGGTCTTGCCGCTTCCGGACACGCCGAATACCACTGAGGAAACCCTGGATCTGACCGCCGCGTAAACCGGATGTTTCTCCCAGAATCCGTTTTCGTTGTCATCCACCAGCACGGAATCGCTCTCTGCGGGCAAATCCCCAAATGGGTTACTCGGCAGGAGGGGTTTGATGCTATTCCAGACATCCGAGCGCTGCGCGGGCCCCGCCGGCGTGGTCACCTCGTCCCAGTGCCACGGCCATTGCAGCGCCCAATCTGAGATCGCCGATAATCGCTCATGCGCTGCCCTGATCTTCTCGGCCTCGACCTCGGTCGGCTTCTCGTTCAGCCGCCGCGTGAGGAAGTCTTTGAGGAACCGTCTCGGTTCCTCCCCCCGCAGGGCGCTTTCAGCCCAGCACAGTATCCCGGTCGCTTCGGCCTTCCAGGGCGATTCGGTCAGCCGCTCCAGGGCCGACCGGATGGCTTCCTGCACGGTGGCCCCAGCGCTCACAGCGTCGTCTGCCTGGCTCCTGATCTCGTCCACGGCTTGCATCAGATCGCGCAGCCGTTTCCAGTCCTCGTCGAGGTCGTCGGATGTCAAATCAGGCTCTTCCAGATGGCGGTACACCCAGCGGCTCAGATTCCTGATAAGGAGACGCAACCCCCTGTATACTCTGCCCGGCCGGTCGCCCGGCGCCGCAGGGAGCCAGCGTTTTTCGACCTCCTTCCATTCGTCGCTGGCGTTCTTTATCGCTTCATCAGTTCCGGCCGCAAGCCCGGCCCGGATCTGCTTGATTTTCTCCCGGGCTTCCTTGAGGGCCTCCTGATACCTGGAAAACTGCCGAGAAAGCCAGGCGGCCAGGGCGGCCAAGGCTGGCGCCGCCAGCAACAGTGTGCTTTGAGGGTTTAAATTGCTGTTGCCGATGCTGCGGAGGGTGGCTCGAAAGGGCCGCTCCAGGCTGATCTCCAGCGATGAGTCCACGCGGCTGAACTGCGGGCTCACCGCGGTCAAGGGAGGTGTGCCGGTCGGCGAAGGCGTCGCCGGAAGCGTTGTCGGACCGGGGAGCACTGCCGCTTCAAATTGAATCGCCTGCGCCTCGAAACAGGCGCCGTGCCAGGGGACCAAGAAGCCGAGCCGACACGACCAGGTGTCCGCGGCCCGGCCGCTGTGCCGGATGGGGAGCGCCACCGACTGGGTCAGGCCAGAGGTCGGCGTGAACTCGACCATCGCCGTGAGGGCGGCGCCGGTCTCGGATGGAATCATGATCCCGTCCGGCAGCGCCAGCGCCAGGAGGAGCGTGTCCGTCAGCGGGCGGGCCGGATCGGTCGTCCAGCGCGAGACGACCAGCGCGGTGTCCGGCTCACTGCCTAGCGTCATCAGCAAGCGCCGGGGGGCGCTTACCTGCACTTTCTGGCTGCCAGGCAGCCCCTCCAGGGGTGCGGCCTGGGTTTGTCGGTCTTCCACGGGCCAGACCAGATTCACCCAGACCCAGCCGAGGAAGGGCGCCAGGATTAGCGTCAGAATGAATCCAGCGACCAGCCAGCCCTGCCACTTGGCCCGGTCCCGTACATAGACCCAGACAATAGGCCCCCCGAACAGGAGCACTACAATCCACGGGCCTAACCACGGCCAGGCGTCAGCGACCCATTGATACAAGCCGTTGAACGCCCGGCTGAGGGCGGACAGGGCGCCGCTGACCACCAGCGCCCACAGCGCCACCAGGAGGATGAGACGCGCCAACCAGAGCCCATCTTTGCGGTTCTCACCATCCGAATTCGAAGGTTGATCTGTCATGGCTCCCCTCTATTGGAGTTTTGACTAACTCCACTGCCCTCGGTGAAAAGCCGAGGGAGGTCACGCACCTTATCAACTCAAACTGACGGCGATTTCAGCCTTTCTTGACCACCGGGCAACGGGGTCGGTGGGCG
>Ga0073932_1002236_pt1 | contig 31182 bp, 23 predicted proteins | sample DewCreD2012metaG_FD_76967 | JGI IMG/M metagenome (GOLD analysis project Ga0073932, IMG submission 76967) | Hot spring sediment bacterial and archeal communities from British Columbia, Canada, to study Microbial Dark Matter (Phase II) - Dewar... ...
TTAAATTCCATCATTTCGTTTTTAAATTCTGTCATTTCAGCTTTAAATTCTTTCATCTCAGCTTTGAATTCTGTCATTTCAGCTTTAAATTCCGTCATCTCAGTTTTAAATTCCATCATTTCGGCTTTGAATTCCGTTAGATCAGTTTTAATATCCGCAATTCCGTTAACCAATCCTGAATGCCCTTCAGCAATAAGCTTAATATCATCTCGCATATCTTCTAATAAAACCAAAACTGCACTTTCCGCAAAAACTCTTTCCACCTTTTTTCTTCTTGGCTTAATTTTAGTTTTACTCTTTAAAAATTTCTTCATTCGCTTTTTAAAAAAGTTGAAAACTAGTCCCAGTCTAACAAATTCATATTTTTTGTCAATCGTTTTTTTAAAAAAATAATATAATTCCCCTTTCCCAAAAAATCCTTACAAAAAACCAAAAAACAAACATCTTTCTGAGGTTTGCCAATTTTTCAAATCTGTTTCATAATTAATCAGTAATTTTTTATTTTCAAAAACCATGCAAAATCTGCAAGAAATTTTTGATCAAATTAAAGCCCTTTCTAAGGAACAAAAAACCATCCGCGCCGAATATAGAGATGCGCTCCTGAACACCGAGGAATATCAGATTACTCAAGAAAAACTAACTGAATTGAAGAACAAGAAAAAAGAGTTAGAAACAATGGTGCAAAATCAAATGGGTTCCCGTTATGAAAAACTAGAAGAAATTAAAGCGCAATTAGCCGAGTTAAAGCAAACCCAATCTGATATCGCCATGAATCAACTAATGAAAGGCCAGAATATTGAGGTCAAAGATGAATATGACAATCTTTATGAACCTCAATTTGTGGTTAATTTCAAAAAAACCGGTCTCAAAAAACCAACTAATAATTCTCAAAATCAAACTGATGCTTCTGCTTATTCCACAAAAAAATTATAATCCTCTTATTCTCTTGCTACTCTTTCTGATTTCTTTTCTTTTTTCCGGTTGCGCTTGGTCGGAAAAGTTTTCCATTTCTGAAGACAATCCAGCTGTCAAAAAATCCACTGAACTACAAAACGCCCAACGTATCAACCAACAGGCTTTAAGTAATCCAGTCCCATTAGTTCCTGGAAAAAAACAGACAACTAATCCACCGACCAATTCCATTTCCGACGAATCATCCGCTAGTCAATCAACCAACGCCGAAACTTCAAGCAAAGCCTCCCCTTCTGATCCAGATGAGGATACCGACACAAAACGTCAAGAAGAGTGGAAAAATTTGGCAAAAAAATATTCCGGCGCTTCTCTAAAAACCAATTTTGGTACAATTAAAATCACTCTTTTCTCGCAAGAGGCTCCGTTAGCAGTAGGAAATTTCCTTCAACTCAGCCAACAAGGTTTTTATAATCAAACTAAATTTCATCGTGTAATCAACGATTTTATGATTCAGGGTGGCGATCCTAATTCCAAAGATGACGATTGGTCTGATGATGGCAAAGGCGGTCCTGGTTATAAATTTCCCGACGAACCTAATTCTAAAAAATTGGTAAGAAGAACTTTGGCTATGGCTAACTCCGGTCCCAATACCAACGGCAGTCAATTTTTCATCGTCACCGCCAAAGCCACAGCTTGGTTGGATGGCAAGCACACTGTTTTTGGAGAAGTAGCTGACGATGATAGCTGGGAAATAGTTAAAAAAATTGAAAAAGTCAAAACCAACGAAAAAGATCACCCCACAGAAAACGTAATTATTGAAAGTGTTGAACTTTTAGAGAAAGACAACGACAAAGAAAACTAAATCATTTCGATTAGAGCAGTAACTAGATTAATCGCGAAGATTTGCTAATTGTAATGAAATAAACTTTTTAAAATTTTAAAAACGTTAAACGTCCACACTCTGCGACCAAACAGATTAAAAAACTGAATCGTTATCACTTTTTTTTCTCCGCGCCAACTCTTCTTCAATTACTTGACGATCATTCCAGACAATTCTTTCTGTTGCGCTTATCGCCATAGTTTCTTCCGCCCCTTTACCAGTCACTAAAACCCAATCCCCTTTTTGCGCCAACTCCAAGGCTTTCCTAATTGCTAAGCGCCGATCCAAAATTTTCCAACAATTTTTACCTTCTTGCATCTTTTCTGTTTTCTTTATCAGTCCCTGAAAAACCTGCTCAATAATTGCTTGCGGATCTTCTCCATAAGGATCTTCATTAGTAACAATTGCTAAGTCAGCAAACTTAGCCACTATTTCACCCATAATCGGCCTTTTTCCTTGATCACGTTCACCACAAGCGCCAAAAATCCAAATTAAACGACTCCCCACCGGTTGAATACTTTTCAATAATTCTCCAATTTTTTTCATTGAATCCGGCGTTACAGCATAATCAATAAAAATTTTAATTCCCTGATCATTCGTCACTTCATCTAACCTCCCCGACACTTTCTTAATAGTTTTCAAAGCTTGTTTTATTATCGGTAAGTTTATTCCTTCAGACAAACCCACTGCTATTGCCGCCAGAGCATTTTCTATATTAAACCTTCCCAATAAATTTAATTCCATTTTTTCTCCGCGCACCACAAATTCAACTCCGGTTTTTTTTAATTTAATTTTTTCCGCCTCTAAAAATTCTATTTTCTCAGATTGTTTCCTAGCAATTTTCTGTTTAGCGAAAAGTTCATCTTCCAAATAATAACCCCATTTTTCTCGGCTAAATTTAAAAAATTCTTCTGCTTTATCTAACGTCAGATTAACCACCACCACTGGAGCAGAACGAAATAATTTCAATTTAGCCTGAAAATATTTTTCCATAGTTTGGTGATAATCCAAATGTTCCCGCGTCAAATTAGTAATCACTGCCACCTGATAATTAATTCCCCAAACTCTTTTTTGGTCCAAAGCGTGAGAAGAAGTTTCCAATACCGCATAATCACAACCAGCTTTCGCCGCTTGAAAAATAAATTTTTGTATTTGCCAAGCCGAAACAGTAGTAAATTTAGTTTTATTTACCCATTCTTTATCTCCTATTTTAAAGTTAATGGTTGACGCCAGCGCTACCTTTTTTCCAGCTGTTTCTAAAATGCGAACAATCATCTGACAAGTAGTAGTTTTACCATTAGTACCAGTAACTCCTATCACTGTTAAATTGCGAGAAGGAAAACCAAAAAAAAGATTAGCTGTTATTGCTTGAAACCAGTGATAAAAATTTTTCACTGACTGAGGCACAAGTTTTTTGAAATAATAAAACATAAAACAGTGCTTTAAAAAATTCTTTCCTTTAGTTTGTAGTTTAATCTATTTTGTCTCTCTTGTAAATTTGGCAAAAAATTCAGAAACTGCTAAACTAAAAAAACAATTAACTAAAAATTTTATGAAAATCCTTGTTATTGCCGCTACTCCTTTTTTTTCTGACAGGGGGTGCCACTTGCGTATCGCCAATGAAGCCTTAGGATTAAAAAAATTAGGACACTCTATTAGAATCTGCACCTATCATCACGGGAAAAATTTATCCGCTTTAGATATTCAAAGAATTTCCCCCAGTAACTGGTATCAAAAAACTTCCCCGGGTTTCGCTTGGGGAAAATTCTGGTTGGATTGGAAACTGCTTCTTTTAGTTAGAAAACAACTGCGAATTTTTTCACCCGATCTTTTGCACTGTCATCTCTATGAAGGACTGGCTCTTGGTTTTTTAGCGCAACTTTTTTCAAAGAAAAAATTGCCTTTGGTTGGAGACTTGCAAGGCGATTTAACCGACGAATTTAAAAAATACCATCCTCAAAAAAAATTTCTGCCTCAAATCCTGTTCCCCTTTGCCAATTTTTTTCTTAAAAAAGCCACTGCCTTAATAATCAGCAGTCAACGCGGTCAGATTTTTTTGAAAAAAAAATATCCTGCTCTAAAAAAAATTTCCGTCATTCAAGACGGCATCAACTTAAATTTTTTCTCTGCTGGTAAACTACCCCTGAATTTATTAACCCAAAAAGAGTTAGAAAAAATTAAAACTTGGAAAAAAGATGCTCGGCTTTTAATCTATGCTGGCGGACTTTCCTCTGCCAAAGGCATAACCGAACTTTTCCTTTTTTTTGGAAAAAATTTTGCTAAAAACGACGGCTGGAAATTACTCATTTTTGGCAACGGAGAAGAAAAAGCTTTTCTCCAAAAAACTCTTTCTGAAGAAAACTGGTCAGAAAAAATTTATCTAGCTGAACAATCTAATTATGACCAATTGCCAGCTTATCTACAATTAGCTGATTTAGCTATTGATCCCAAAACTGCCACTTCAGAAAGTAGCGGAAAACTGCCAATTTATATGGCCAGCGGTCTACCAATTATTTGTTTTGATAATTCTTTTAATCGAGATAAATTAAAAGAACAAGGTTATTATTTTCAAGACTGGCTAAGTTTCCAAAAAATTTTGCTTCATTTTCAACCTCGGCAACCCTCCTATGATTTAACTGACTTAGATAATCAAAAAGAGATTAAAAAATTAGAAAGTCTAATGAAAAAAACTCTCCACTAATTTTTTATGCTTTTGTTTATTCTATTGTTTTTTTCATCAAAAACTTTCTTTCTTTTTCTATTCTTCCAATAAAGGTTTCTCTAGAAGCTCATCACTAATCTCTAAACCTTCTTCGTTTCTAGTAATGCGCAGGATGTCTTTATCAATTTTCTTAAATTCTTTGTGCGAATTGTTATAGTGATTAACAGTTGTGGCCAAACTATTGCCCAGTTTCTCATGATAATTATCATAACTACGTAAATGTTTTTCAAGCGTTTCTACATTTTTTTGAATTTTTTTGGCTGATTCTTCAATTTTCAAAGCTCGCAAACCCTGCAAAACGGTTTGTAAATAAGCTAAAAAAGAAGTAGGAGAAACAATAATGACGTGTTTTTCTTTGAAAGCATATTCTATTAAATCGCGAGAAGAGACCTGCGCATTGCCCACTTTGCTGACCAAAAGATCATAATAAATAGATTCAGAAGGGATAAACATAAAAGCAAAATCCACGGTCTTTCTCTCTGGTCGAACGTATTTGGCTGTCTCGTCAATCCGATGTTTTAAATCTTGCTTAAAACGTTTCTCTATTTCTTTACGCAATTCCGGATCAGAACAATTAAGCAACTGCTCATAATTTTCCAAAGAAAATTTAGAATCTACTGGAATTAATTTATCTTTCACTTTAACCACCGCGTCAACAATCAAATCTTTACCATCATTTCCCTTGCCTAAATTATATTGCATCTCATAAGAATTAGGCGGTAAAACATTTTTTAAAGTTTCTTCTAAATAATACTCTCCCAAAATTCCCCGCTGTTTGGGATTTTTCAAAATATCTTGTAAATTTTTCAGTTGCGAAGAAAATTCCACTACTCGTCGATTAGTTTCATCTAACTTAGTTAATTTTTCCGTCACTTCCCGAATCATCTGCTGAGATTGCCGACTGACTTCCTGCAAAACCTCTCGGCTTTGTTTACCTACTCCTTCCATAAATTGAGAACTTTCTTTAAATTGCCGATGGGTATTTTGGAAAGATTCAGAAAGTTTTTTATCCAAAACTTGATTAGTTTCGCTCAGACGACGCTCCAAACTTTGCATAGCTTGATTCATTTGCTGTTGTAAAAGCAAAAAAGCTTTATCGTCTTGTCTTGTTGTCACTAAGTCAGTTATCTTCTTATTCAAAAACCAAAACATAACTCCTAGCGCCAACAAAAAAACTAATCCTAAAAAAATCATTTCCATAATAAAAAACTAACAATAAATATCTTTAAAAAACGCCTCTCATATGCCGCACTCCACTCTTTTTTGCAAATTAGCCCAATTCTCTTCCACCTTTCTTTGTTCCTCGGCTAAAAAAGCTTCTCGTTCTTTTGTTTCTTTTTCCCACCAACCTTTAAATCGCCCCTGTAAACGATAAAAATCGGCCAATTTTAAAATTTTTGACGGCTGATAAGTAATTTTATAGCGACCCTTTTCAATTTCATAAAGTGGCCAAAACAAGCTATCCGTCGCCTTTTTAGCAATCTCAATCGTCTGTGAAGGTGGAAATTTCCACAAAGCGGTGCAAGGTGATAAAACCAATAAAAAAGTCGGTCCAGCAACTTCTATTGCTTTTTTCACCTTTCTTTTTAAATCTTCTAAAAAACTAATATTAGCCGTAGCCAAATATTCCAAATGATGTGCTTCTGCAATGGCCATTAAATCTTTACGATTATCTTTCTTGCCCCAAGACAATCCGCCAAAAGGCGTTGTTTCTGTAGCCGCCCCCCGAGGAGTCGCTCCGCTCCGTTGTCCACCAGTATTCATATAACCTTCATTATCATAACAAACGTAGAGAAAATTATGCCCTCTTTCTAGCGCTCCTGATAAGGCTTGCAAACCAATATCATAAGTTCCTCCGTCTCCGCCAAAAGCTATAAATTTTACTGGTTTCTTCTCTTTAACCGCGCCTCGTTTTTTTAACGCCCGATAAGCTGTTTCCACTCCCGCAATCGTAGCCGCCGCATTGCCAAAAACACTGTGAATGTAAGGCACTTGCCAGTTAGTTTGCGGATAAATTGTAGAAGTTACTTCCATACAACCAGTTGCATTAGCCACTACCATTGGAAAATCAACAGCGTTTAAAACCGTTCTAACCACTATTGGCATCGCGCAACCAGCACAACTAGAATGCCCGGAACGAAATTTTTTAGCAAGTTCTTTGTTCATAATAACCAATAAATGAATAAATTCTATCTTTGTAATTGCCCTCTTTTTTCATTAAGCTTGTTTTTGATTTCTCCTGATTGAATATCTTTTTCTAGTTGATCAAGAAAAGCCAACGCTTCTTTCTTTAGGACCAAAAGTTGCACTTGGCTAATTCCATTTTCCAAAAGAGTTTCTGCTTCATCTAGCATAGCTTGTATTTTCGCTTTTTCTTCAGCACTCAATTGAGTGCTAGCCGCCAGCATTTGATTGGCCTTCGCTAATCCTTCCGCCGCCGCCTTTTGAAAAGCCGCTTTTTGCTCCGCCGTTGCTCCTTGTATAATCGCCTGCTCTAATTGATTGATAACCGAAAGAATTTGATTGGTTATCTGCTCGGAATTAAAATTCTCTCCCGTTATTGCTACCCCATCCGTAACCGTTTTTTTATTTTTTAAAAGATTAATTTTTTCCTGAAATTCTTTTTTATCCATTTTTAAAAGTTCTTCTCGTAAACTATTGGCTCGTTCTTCTCGCATCTTTTTCAAAGCATCTGGTAATTGATAAGTAATCTTGGCTGGATCATCCTGTTTTTTAATAGTTTCTTCATCAAACCAAACTTCCGGCGCTACTCCCTGTCCACGAGTTAAATCAAAAAAATATTGATCGTTGAACATTGTCCACTTCACTACAGAAGGATATTGGTAATTTTTAAAATAGTCATAATCTATTCCTGCGCTACTCACTAATTTTTTAGATTGGCTATCATAATAATCGCCACTGGTCGCTTCCAATTGAAACCAGCCCGCTTTTTCATCATAAACTTCTACCCAAGCATGTCCTCCCACTGTCCCTCCAAAATTAACTTTCCCTGTCACCACTCGAACATTATCAGCGGGCATTCCAGCTGCCCGCAAAGCTGATACCAAAGTATAAGCTTGTGATTCACAATCGCTCGCCACTCGACCCAAAACTGGATTCGTTGCCAAAGACGGCGTCTGTGTCAAAAAAAAGTTAGGATAAAGCCATTTCTCTGCGGTTCCATTTATTATTTCATCCTCAACCCAAACCCATTTTAAAGCCGCTTGATAAATTTGCTGATAAGTTTTTCCTTGTGCCAAACTCATTACCGCCGCATCCTTCGGTGTTACAAAAGTTTGGTAGTTGGAGATTTGACTGCTAGTTATTTGGTTAGAATTTTCTTGAACTGCTTTTTCTTCTACATATTGATCTGTTTCATTTAAACCTTCAATACCTTGAAAATTTGACAATCTTTCTAGCCGTAACTCTTTAATTTTTTCTTTAGGTAAAACTTTCCTTTCGGCTAGCACTTGACTAACTGTCTGCGCAATATCTTTTTTTGTTGGCGCTTCTTGTTTCACCGCCAATTTCTGATTTTTTTCTAGCCAGAAAAATGCTCCAATTAAAATAATCACAAATAAAATAACTAAAACAACTTTAATTTTTTTATACATAATTTTTGTCTTTTAAAAATTAAAAGGCTAACTAAAATTAACTTTGTCTTCTTTCACTGTCCAAATTTTTTCTAGAAAATTTTTTGCTACTTCTCTCCCACCTAAACCAAAAACCACACTTTTAACTTTCCGATCCAACGCTTGTTCCACCTCTCCTTTTAAAACTGGTTGACTGCCCATCGGCAAATGCCGATCTAAAACAACAATTTCCTTAACACCTCGTAAGGCTTCTTTAATTTCTTTATAAGGAAAAGGTCGGAAAAGTGTTATTTTCAATAAACCAATTTTTTCTCCCTGCCGCCTTTTTTCATCTATGGCTTCTTTAATTGTTCCACACACAGAACCCATTGCCACTAAAGCCTTTTCTGCATCGTTTAAACGATACTTTTCTATTAAGCTATATTTTCTGTCAGTCGCCTTTTGAAAATCAGCCACTGTTTTTCCAAACCAGTTTTTTGCTTCTTCCATTGCATCAAAAATTTGCTTTCTGAAATCAAAATAAGCGTTCGGTAAAGCTAGTGCACCAAAAGTTTTAGGATTCTCAAAATCCAAAAGATGCTCTTTTTTCTGATATTTCCCTGCCCAATTATGCACCTGCCAATCAGTTAATAGTTCTACATTTTCCACACTATGCGAAACAAAAAAACCATCTAAATTAATAGCCGTCGGCAATTCCGATAATTCAGCGGTCTTCAAAGCAATTAATGTTAAATCATAGGCTTCCTGCACATCCTCAGCAAAAATTTGAACCCAACCTAAATCGCGCATCAACATCGCATCAGAATGGTCGCCATGAATATTAATCGGTCCGGAAATGGCTCGATTAGCCACTGCCATCACAATGGGCAAGCGCATTGCGGAAGCCACCGGCAAAACTTCCAACATATATAAAATTCCTTGCGAACTGGAAGCAGTCATTACTCGCGCTCCCGCTGCCGCCGCCCCGACACAAGCACTCATAGCACTATGTTCGGATTCTACGGGAATTATTTCTGTAGTCGCTTTGCCATCCGCCACTGCTTGAGAAAAGTATTCCACAATCGGTGTTTGCGGAGTGATAGGATAAACCGCGCAAACGTCTGGATTAATCTGTCGCATCGCTTCTCCTACTGCTTGACCGCCAGCGAGCACAACCCTTTTCTTTTTATTCATAAAAATTTATTTATTATCAAAACTTTTTAAAAGCAATTTTCGCACTTTATTATTTAAGCTTATACCCAAATTATACCTAACTATCTATTTTTCTCACTGAATAGCTTTAAATGGACAAACTTGGGTGCAAATACCACAACCTTTACAAAAATCATAATCTATTTTCACTTTTTTTTCACCTTTTTTTTCCCGTACTTCCAACGCCGCTTCCGGACAAAATTCCACACAAATTCCGCAACCTACACATTTATTTTTATCCACCTCCGGAGTTTCTGATCGCCATAAACCAGTTTTTGGTGGAAGAATTTTTTTTGCTTCCAAAACTCCCCCCTTTTCTTTGGCAAAAGCCGGCTTTTCTAACTTCTTTAAAAAATCTTTTCCTTTCTGGAAAAAAGAATTTTTGATTTTGGTCATTGAAAAATATTTTTAAAAACTGACTATCCAAAATTTTCCAACACTCTTTTGTATTTTTATTTTAACACAAAAAAATCGGAAATAAAAGCCCAGCTATAATTCGTCTAATTTTAATTCCTGATTGAAACGAATTTGACTAACAAAATCTGGCATATGGCTGACCATAATCAATGCTCCTTGATAATCATTAACCGCTTTGGCAATCACGGGCAAATGACGAAAATTAATATGGTTAGTTGGTTCGTCTAAAATCAAAACACCAGGTTGCCAAAGGGTTAAACGAGCAAAAGACAAAAGACCTTTTTGTCCCTCTGATAAAAAACCAATTTTTCTGGGCATCAACTCTCCAGTGAGCAAAAAACCCGCTGCCACTGAACGCATTTCTTGTTCACTAAAACCTTTCGGCAAAACTTTCATTAAACAATCAAAAACCGTCTGCTCTAAATCCAAATTGGAAAAATCTTGACTATAATATCCTACTCGCACACCCGGCGCCACCCATGCCCCCTCCGGTTTTTCTTTTGCTAAATTACGAAGCAAAGTACTTTTGCCGATGCCATTAGGACCAGAAACTAAAAGATGATCTCTTTTCCGCAAATGTAAATTCGTCTTTTTATTTTCTGGTTGATGATTTTTTATTACTTTCACTTCGTTAATTATTACTAAATCACCCAATTGATTCTGAAAAGGAATTTGAAATTCCCGGATAGTTTTATCTTCTTTCCGCACTTCCACCATACTTTCTTCTAATTCTCGCGTCTCTTCTTTCAATTTCCGCGCCAATTTACGCATTTTCCCTCCCTTGTTAGCAAAAAAATTAACTTTTTCTTTTCTATCCAAAATTTGCTTTTTTAGTTGCGCATTTTTCATTTTTTCTCTTTCAATTCTTTTAGAAATCTCTTCTACCACACTATAGTAATCGCCATTATAGGTTTCTACTTTATGAGTAAAAGCATCTAAATACAAAACTCCTTCCGTAAAACAATTCAAAAAATCAGCATCATGAGAAATTACTAAAACCGTTTTTTCATACATAACCAAAAACTGGATTAAGTGATCAATACCCGCCTGATCCAAATTATTAGTTGGTTCGTCTAAAAGCAAAATATCCGGATTCTGAATAAGAGCGAAAGCTAAAAGTAATCGTGCTTGTTGTCCGCCAGAAAAAGCCTCCACCTTTTTTTCTAGAGGTACTTCCAAATTAACCACTTCTAAAATATTCTTAACTTTTCTTTCTAAATCGCCAGGCACGTCGGCAAAAGCTTTGGCAAAATATTCTAGTACCGTTAAGCCTAAATTCTCTCGTGCCATTGTTTGATCAGCGCTAGCTACCACTGCCCCTTCAGCAATAAAAATATTGCCTTTAGTTGGTTTTTGTCGCCCCTGAATTAAAGAAAAAATCGTGCTTTTACCAGCGCCATTTTGCCCCATTAATGTCAATTTAGCACCCCGATGCGCTACAAAATGCACTTCGTCCAAAAGTAGTTTTTTGTGAATATATTCAAAAGACACATCATTAAAACGCAAAACCACTTCCTCTGCCATAGAAGTCGAAAAAAATTTATTAATTACTAACTAAAACAATATACTGATTTTATTAAAGAAAAGCAAGTTTTTGCATAAACCTAATCAACTTTGTCTTTAGGTTATATCAAACCTAATGGTCAAAAAGTACTGTAAATTGTAACAAGTAAAATCAAATTTAAAAAATAATTTTAATCAGCTTATTTCCTTAATTACCAAAAAATACAAAATAAAAATAAAAGAGAGAAAAAATCAAATTTTTCTCTCTTTATTTAAGTATCTTTTTTTCTTAATTCTTCCCAGTACTGTCAGTATCGCCTAATTAGTCGTCTCTACCCATGGGCATTCCTTGCGAGCAGAACAAGAAGCATCATCTCCACCATACAATCCCTCACATTTCCAATTCCAACGATTATTAGAAAAAGTTACTACTGTCAGGCTGCCTTGATCGCACAAACCATTGCTCGGTTTAGCACAAAAGGCTTTTCCATTGGCACCGCCACATTCTTCAGGAATTGAAATTGGAGTAGATGTAGGTGTAGGTGTAGGAGAAGGAGTAGGAGAAGGAGTAGGAGAAGAATTATTTACCGTCACCGTTACATTACTAGTAGCACTAGAACCACAAGAATTGTTGCAGCTAAGCGTATAAGCGGTAGTAGCAGAAGGCATTACCGTATAGCTGCCAGAAGGATTTCCGGTATAAATAACAGTGCCAGATCTACTTAAACTACAGCTTGTAGCATTGGTGGTTGTCCATGAAATAGTAGAAGTGTTGCCATTATTAATCGTTGAAGGATTAGCTGTGAGAGAATTGATGGTGACGGTAGGACATGCACTAGCCGCTCGCGTCGCCGTACAAGTAGGTGAATTACTTCCTCCATTTTGTCCTAAACAGGTCCAAGTGGTAGAAGAACCAGAAGCCGGGAAAGCTGGGGAAGCTGGGCTGGCTGTGCCGGCAGAACATAATGCGCCGGAAAAGGTAGTATCAGTGCTTGAATAGGTTGTCGCCGCTGGACCACAGGCACCGTTGATAGATGCTGGTGTATAATATTCACATTTTCTGCTAGAGGTACAGCTGGAAGAACTATTTCCTACATATTGCCAAGACAAAGTTTGACTTAAATTGGAATCATCTCCAGAGCATGCGATTGACCCACTTGGAACTGATCCAGTACAACCATAAACATTTAAGTCAGCGGAGCAAGTTGTTCCCGCTATGCCATTTTTATACGGGTAAAAAGTACAGCTTTCTGTTCCAATATTAGAAAGCGTAAGTGAAGTATTTCCACTAAGCGCGCTAGCCTGTCTATATGAAACCGGAAACGGACCACTGCAACTGTAATATAATGTATCAGCATTATTTGTTGACCAGTAAAGAGTGGAAGAACTACCCAAAGTAACACCTCCAGGACTAAAATAAGCTGAGCAAGAAGAATTATTATCTATCACAGTGAATTCTAAAAGAGCTGCCGCTGTTTTTTCAAAAGGATAATGCCTATACTTAAGACCTACTATTAGTCTGTAATTACCCGCACTTGTTGGAGCAGTAATATTTATAAACTTATTATAGAAAGGTTTATTTTCATTCTTAGCCGATTCAGTATAAATAGTACTCATTGTCGAAGAACACGTAGTCCCATTTGAGCTCCAACAATACAACGAATCAGCATACGTGGTATTATTACAATGAGAAATTACATAACCGGTTGTTGAAAGTTTGATTGTTTCTCCAGGAGCATAACTACTCTTATCAATACCAATTTCTGCTTGCGCTGAGACGCCATAGACGGCACTGTTAAAGCAATTATTTCTGTCATCCTTGCAGTAACAATAGGGCGCTGATCCATCTACCGGACAACCATTGCCACAACAACTAGAATCTTTGCCCTTAACCTGCAAAGTCACACTCCCCGCTTGCGCCTGATTGATTCCCCAGAATAAACCACCCAAAAGCAAGAATAACATTAAAGTTTTTTCCAATTGACTATTTTTTCTTTTTTTCCAAATAAAGACTACTATAACCAAAAGTAAAGAAAGTAAAATTGTCCCAAGTAAAATAATATTTTTCCAATCAAGATCTTTTTTCTTTTCTGTCTCTGATTTTGAGGCTTGTTTTGGAGCTTGAGGCTTGAAATTTAATTGCCACTCATCCAGAACTTCTCCTTGAGCGTTTTTGATTTGAAAAATTCCTTGAACAGCCTGACAATCTTTTTCCATTGGAATAGAAAACTTCTCTTGACCATAGTCTTTGTTTAGAGAAAAAGGATAATGAAAAAGCTTAGCGCAAGCTTGACCTTGCCAATCAGTCAACTGAGCTTCTAATGTTACCTTTTGCTCTTGATCCTTCGTTACTTGACGAGAATTAGGAAAATTATCGGCCGGTCCGGTCCAATCCATTTTTCCTTGAGCTGTTTCTCCTTTTTGGTAACTGTCTTTGTCTAGTTTTAAACTGATAATAGTAGCGGAGGATCCGGATAAAACTAAATGAATTTGGATTTTATTGGAAACAATTTTATTGTCTTTGTCTTTGAAAACTAATAGCAAATCGTAGGCTTGCGGTTTGGATAATTGAGGAAGGGTTAGTCGAATAGTTTTTTTCTCGTTTTGATTGTGAAAAGAAAATTCTTGGGAATTTGAAGAAAGGAGATCTACTGTTTCTCCAGTCAAGACAGACCGCCTAAAAGCTTGATAGTCGGTAGTTAGAGTAATAGGATGAGTAAAGTAATTAGTGGCTTCGCAAGTCAAATTAACCAATTCTTCCGGTTTAAAAGAAACTCCTTCCTGAAGAGTATAGCGTTTCTCTTCTTGGTTAATTTGCAAATAACAATTTTCTACTTCCACAAATTGATTACTGCCCGATAAGGTAACATCTCCCAAAAAAGTAATTCCGCGAGGCATTCCAGCCGAATTTTTGCCCACCAGCCAAAGCTGATAGGTGCCAGCATAAAATTCCGGAGCAGTATACTCAATTTTGCGAGAAATGGTTTCACCAGAAGATAAAGAAACTTTTTCCGGGTAATATTGCGAGTCTTCCAAACGAGACTGATCATCGGATAATTTTTTACTCAGCTCCACTCCATAGACTAAACCTCCTTCCGGTTCACCAGGATTTTCCATCTCAAAAAAGATTTCTATTTTGGTTCCTTCTTGTTTCAAGATATGGGCGTTATTGAAACCAACGCGAGAAACAACAGAAACACCATTAGGATTTTTAAAGTTAGGATCTTTGAGCGCTTTTTCTAGAGGGTTCTCTTCCGCCTCAACATTGGCTGTCGCCAAAAAGATAAAACAAAGACTTAAGCTAAAAAAAACAATGGTTTTGAGATGACTTTTCATTTTATTAAGTTATTTTTTAACGAATCAACACAAACAAAACTGTTTGATTTTCTTTTTTAAAACGAACATTGATTTTGTTGCCTGGTTTAAGATCTCCCATCTTAGCCGGAGCGGTCATATCATCACCAGCGCTTTTGAGATATTCCACTTTAGAACAATCATTTTGGGGACAATTGAAAGAGGTTTTTTGTTCATTGGCCTCCAAAGTGATTTTTTGGTTATCGTCATCAAAAGAAACAAAACTGCCAATAATCTCTTCTTGAGGAACATTAGGATCAGCGGCTTCTTTTTCATAGACTATTAGTGTTTCTTGCGCTGGTGTTGGCTTGAAAGTTTTTTCTCTTATTGGTTGATTTAAAGATTGAATATTGTTATTAGAATTTTTCTGTTCTGCTGGTTTTCGAAGAAAAAGAAAAACAAGAAAAGCTACACTAACCAAAATTAGCAAGGTTAGAAAAACGATTGTAAAAATTTGTTTTTTGTTTTGATCCATAGAGTTAGTTTAAAATTTATTTAAGATTAAAATGTTATCATTTATTTTAGAAATCTAATAGCTCTATTGTATTCCTTTTTATCTTTGAGTCAACAGAGAAGATGAGGGTTAGAAAAAATATAAAATGATTGTTTTCTAGCAATTACGTCATTCTAAAAAATTTACTGATTTCTAATTTTGTTTAAAATTTTTACTTCCTTTACTTCAAGCCATTTTTGATAGAAAAAAGAGCTTTTTTTAATTATTTAACCCTTTTAACTAAAACTAAAGAGAAAATATCTTCTCTTTTTTAACAACCTTTTCAAAAAACAGAAAAATAGAATACCCCTATCCTATGTTTGGTAAACACTCCCAAAACTATTTTTATAACACTAACATTTTCTATTTTAAAAAATATTTTTCATTTTTAAAAAAATTTTTTATTAGTCGGAGTGCAGGGAATCGAACCCTGTCTACATGCTCCCAAAGCACGCGTACTACCGGTATACTACACTCCGATTTTTTAGAAAAGCAGTGGGCGACTCAGGACTTGAACCTGAGACCTCTTCATTATCAGTGAAGTGCTCTAACCAGCTGAGCTAGTCGCCCAAACTAAATCCGTTAATTCAAGCTTTTAAAAAACAACAAAAAAACTTTTAACTAAACCAACTACTCACTCACCATAAATAGTAGCTTCGCCTAGAAACAAAAAACTTTCTTTAAAGGCTTTTTTAGACTAGACTATTTTTTTAATTTTGGCAAGATATTCTTCCCAGAAAAAATTTTTTCCTATATACTAAAAACAATTCAGCAAGATGATAATCCCAGTTAAGACAAAAAAGCTTATGAAAAAAAACTTTACTCACCTACATGTTCACACACATTATAGTCTTTTAGACGGTTTAGGAAAAATTGATGATCTTTTAGAAAAAGCTGCTTCTTTCGGAATGACTTCATTGGCCATTACTGACCACGGCAATATGTACGGTGTACCGGAATTTTATGAAAAAGCCACTAAAAAAGGTATTAAACCTATTATCGGCTGTGAGTTTTATTTAGCGCCTAACGGAATACAAAGCAAATTACCTAAAATTGACGATACTCGACATCATTTGATTTTATTGGCTCGCAACAACCAAGGCTATAAAAATTTAATGCAACTAGTTAGTATTGCTCACCTAGAAGGTTTTTATTACAAACCTCGAATTGATTTAGCGGTTTTAAAAAAATATTCTGAAGGCCTTATTGGAATGACAGCTTGCGTTGAAGGAGAAATTCCCTCTTTGATTTTGTCTAATAAATTTGAAACAGCTAAAAAAAAGGCTTTAGAATACGAAAATATTTTAGGTAAAGGTAATTTTTATTTGGAAATTCAACACTTACCTAATTTTGAAAAACAAAAAATAGCTAATCAAGGATTAATTAAACTTGCTCAAGAAACCGGGTTACCTTTGGTAGCTACCGCCGATGTTCATTATGTTAATCCGGAAGATGCTGAAGTGCAAGATATTTTAATTTGCATTCAGACCAATCGTAAAATTACCGACACCAACCGTTTATCAATGAAAGAAAATCAGCTTCATTTAAAAAGTCCCGAAGAAATGAAAGAATTTTTTCGCAATACGCCAGAAGCCTTAGAAAACACCGCCAAGATTGCCGCAAGATGTAATGTTACTATTGAATTTGGCAATATCAAAATTCCCTATTTTCCTGTCCCAGAAAATGACACACCCGAATCTTTCTTGCGTAAATTGTGTGAACAGGGTTTAAAAAAACGTTTCGGAGAAAACATTCAACCAGAATTCCGCCAAAGAATGGATTACGAATTAGAAATAATTTCTAAAATGGGCTTTGCTGGCTATTTTTTAATCGTTCAAGATTTTGTCAATTGGTCCAAAAAGCAAGGCATTGTGGTCGGTCCCGGTCGTGGTAGCGCCGCTGGAAGTTTTGTTTCCTATCTTACTGGCATTACCAATATTGATCCCATAAAATACGATTTACTTTTTGAAAGATTTTTAAATCCTGATCGCATTTCAATGCCAGATATTGATATGGATTTCGCTGATCACCGAAGAGATGAGGTTTTAGATTACGTTCGACAAGTTTATGGTGCCGATCACGTAGCGCAAATCATTACTTTTGGGACTATGGCCGCTCGGGCAGCTATTCGAGATGCTGGCCGAGCCTTGGGAGTAGAATATGCTTATTGCGATAAATTAGCTAAAATGGTTCCCCCTTTTAAAACCCTAAAAGAGGCCCTAAAAATCTCTCCAGAACTTCTCAAAGAATACGAAAAAGAATCCAACGCGCAAAAAATCATTCGCGCAGCCTCTCGCCTGGAAGGAGTAGCGCGACACGCTTCTGTTCATGCTTGTGGAGTAGTAATTACTCACCAACCGGTAGTAGAATATTCTCCTTTGCAAAAAATGACTGGCAAAGAAAATACCTCCCAAATTGTTACTCAATACAGCGCCTCTTCTAAATCCTCCTATGTAGAAAAAATTGGTCTTTTGAAAATGGACTTTTTGGGACTAAAAAATTTAACTATTATTGAAAAAACCTTAAAAATTATAGAAAAAACCACAGGCGAAAAAATTGATATTGAAAACTTATCCTTAGAAGATAAAAAAACTTATAGACTTCTCCAAAAAGGAGAAACCACTGGCGTTTTCCAACTAGAATCTTCCGGAATGAAACGTTACCTCAAACAGCTTAAGCCCACCAATTTGGAAGATTTAATTGCTATGGTAGCGCTTTATCGACCAGGTCCAATGGAATGGATTCCTGATTTCATCGCCGGCAAGCACGGCCGCAAAAAAATAGAATACCTACATCCTAAATTAAAACCTATTTTGGAAAAAACTTACGGAGTAGCTGTTTATCAAGAGCAAGTAATGCAAATCGCCCGCGATATAGCTGGTTTTTCTCCAGGAGAGGCTGATGTTCTTCGCAAAGCAATGGGTAAGAAAATCCAAGAATTGATCGCTCAGGAAAAAAAGAAGTTTGTTCAGGGTTGTATGGAAAACGGCCTCTCTAAAGAATTAGGAGAAAAAATTTTTGCTTTTATTGAACCTTTTGCCGGTTATGGTTTCAACCGCAGTCATGCCGCCTGCTATGCTTTAATTGGTTATCAAACTGCTTATTTAAAAGCTCATTATCCCGCTCAATTTATGGCTGCCCTTCTTAATTCCGACAAAGATGATTTAGATCGAATCGCTATTGAAATTGAAGAAGCGCGAGAATCAGGAGTAGCTGTCTTACCTCCTGATATCAATGAGAGTTTTAAAGATTTTGCTGTCATTTTCAATGAGAAAGAACCTCCTAAAATTCGTTTTGGCCTAGTAGCTATTAAAGGAGTAGGAGAAAATATTGCCGAAAAAATCATTGAGGAAAGAAAAAAAAGAGGCCCTTATTCCAGCGTCATCAATTTAGTAGAGAGAATCACTGATCGCGATATGAATAAAAAGTCTCTTGAAGCTCTAGCTAAGTCTGGCGCATTGGATAGCCTAATCGAACGTAATCAGTTATTACAAAATATTGAAAAAATTCTTGCTTATGCCAAAGAATACCAAAAAAATTCTACTGCCGGCCAAGCTTCTTTGTTCGCTTTCAACAAAACTGATCAATCCGCCACCGCTTCAGATAAAGAAAAAATTACCTTGGAAGAAACGTCTCCCGCTAACATTAGACAACGATTGTCCTGGGAGAAAGAGCTTTTAGGATTATATATTTCCGATCACCCCTTAAAAAATTACCAACGATATTTTGCCGCTAAAGCTCTTCCACTAAAAAATTTAAGTTCTCAATCCAATGGCCAGAATGTGGTTGTTGGAGGAATTATTGTAAAAACTCAAAAAATCATCACTCGTCGCAATCAATTGATGAATTTTGTAGTTATTGAAGATGGTACTGGAAAAATTGAAGTTTTGGTTTTTCCTAAAACTCTTGAACAAAATCCTGATCTCTGGCAAGAAGAAAAAATTATTTTAGTCAAGGGTCGCGTTTCTGACAAAGATGGCGAGATAAAATTAATTTGCTCAGAAGCTTTTGCGGTAGATGAAGCAGAAATGGAAAAATTCAAGTCTAGTAAAATTACATCATCTCCTTTTTTGTCCCCCTCTCGTCTCCCAAACGCCTTTACTTCTTCCAATAAAAAACCCACCAACCAACCACTTGAAAAGCGATTAATCTTAAAAATCGACCACCATTTTTCTAAAAAAGACCTGCCTCGGATTTCTCACTTAATTAAAACTGCCCCGCCCGGAATTTATTCAGTATGTTTTTTAAAAAACCAAAAAAAATTAGTTACCCCCTATCGAATTGAAATTACTGATTCTTTTCTCGGTCAATTGGAAAATTTATTGAAAAAAGAGAATATTATGCTAGAATGAGCAAAACCAATAAATTGCTCAACAGTTTTGTCTTTTGATCTAATTTTCGTTGATTGTTATTGTTTTTTTATTCAAAAGAGAGATTTTTCCTTTTCATTTTAAATGATTGTTTTTGAAACAAGAAAAACCTTCTTTGAAAATTCTAAAGCCAAAAAAAGTTTTTATTTAAAAAAGGTTAAAAAGATAATTAAATAGGTGAAAATCCCAAAAAAATTTCCTCTTAATCTTAATCCACATTCAAGAATTTAAATTTTTTTTAATCATCTTTTAATCTTTAGAATTCACTAGTTTATTTTTTAAAAAATATTTAAGTCAAAGCTAAAATGTTTCTTATTACTTTCACCGGCTTGGATGGCTCGGGAAAATCCACCCAAGTTAAACTTCTTCAAGAAAGAATTAAAAAAAATGGCCAAACTTTTTTAGCTTTTCATATTCTTGATTTTTCTTTGGCTAATCAAATTTTTCGTTCATATAAAAAAAAGGGTTCTCCTGCCCCAGCTAAAACTTCTGCCAGTTGGCTGGGAATTTTTTTACGCAAGATTTTTCTTTTTATTGATCTGTTCCGTTTCCGCTTTTTTTGGCAAAAAATACAAAAACAAAAAATTAATTTTCTTTTGGCCGATCGTTATTTTTTTGATCAAATAGTTAATATTTTTTTTCTCAGCCAAAAGCCAATTCCAAAAACTAAACCTCTCTGGCAAAAGTTTGCAGAAAAAATTCTTGTCTCGCCCACTCAAGCTTTTTATCTCACTATTCACCCTCTAACTATCCAATCTCGCAATCGAACTATAGAACAAGGTCTGAATTATTTAGAAAAAAAACAACTTATTTTAGATAAATTAGCAAACAACTGGAATTTAAAAAAAGTTAATGCTGACCAAGAAAAAAACCAGTTAGCTGATTTAATCTGGAAATATATTCAAAAAATCAACCACTAATTATTATTTATATTTATTATATTTATTATATTTATTATATTTATTATATTTATTATATTTATTATATTTATAATTCCCTTTATGTCGCTATTTTCAGTTTCCTTGTGGTTAATTTTATCCGAACTTTCTTTTAACCTTTCTGGATATTTCATCCACGCTTTTTTGGGAAGATTTTTAGGACCAGCCGAATATGGTCGCTTCGGCATTATTGTCACTTTTTCAACAATGATCGTAGTTCTTATTGGCCGCGGCATTCCTATTGCTATGAGCAAATACCTAAGCGAGATTAAAAAAGAAGAATTACCTCAAAAAGCTAGCTTAATCAAAAACATCGCCCTCAAAGAACAACTAAGAATCGCTTTACTTTTGACTATCGTATATTGGCTTTTATCACCCTTTTTTTCTTTTCTACTCAAAGATTCTACTCTAACTCCCCTTTTTCGACTTTCTTCTTTTGCGATAATCACTTTTTCTTTAGCAACTTTTTTTGTTTATTATTACAATGGTATTGAAGCTTTTGGCCGACAAGCTTTTTTAAAATTCTTTCGCGCCTTTTTTCGCGTCGGAATGGTAGTTACACTAGGTTTCTTTTTTCAAACCAAAGGAGCTATTTGGGGACAAATTTTGGCTCCTTTTTTTGTTTTCCTCTTCGCCCTAATTCTTGATCCTTTTCGTCAGGTTCCTCCTCACCCTATTTCTCAAGAAGAGAAATCTCTCTTAAAAAAGAAACTGCTTCATTTTGCCTGGCCAATTACTCTTTTTTTGATTTTTTATGAACTAATGATTTCTCTGGACCTCTATTTAGTTAAAGCATTTTTACAAAACGATGAACAAACAGGCATCTATAACGCCGCCTTGACTGTCGGTCGTTTACCTTACTACGCTTTTTATTTTCTGACCTTTCTAATCTTGCCTAAAATTTCTCATTCGCTTAGTAAAAAAAATCGCGCTCACACAGAAAAAATTATGCGTAATCTTTTTCGTTTTCTGATTTTTTTGCTTTTGCCAACCATTACCCTCACTTCTTTCTTCGCTCCTTCGCTCTTAGAATTTTTCTATGGCACAGCCTATCTACCAGCCACTGCTCCAATGCAAATTTTAACTTGGGGTGTAGGCTTTTTAACTGTTTTTCACATTCTAGTTTCTGCACTTAATGGCTCAGGAAAAAATACCATTCCCATGTGGCTAGCTTTGGGAGGAATGTTAGCCAACGCTCTTTTAAATTTCTTTTTTATTCAAAAATGGGGTCTTCTCGGTTCAGCTTGGGCTACTACACTAGTTGCTTTTTTCAGTATGTTACTAACCATTTTTTATGCCCAGAAAAAAATTTGCCCTTTTTTTGATGGCCGTTTACTCCTTTGGGGATTATTTTTTTCAGGATTTATTTTTTTCCTCGCCCATCTTTTCTTCTTTCAGCATTCTCTTCTTTTTATTCCCTCTTCTTTATTTTTACTAGCTCTTTATCTTTTGCTTTTTGTTTTGATAGGAAAAATCAAAAAAACTGATTATCAGAACCTTTTCCAAAAACCAAAATCTAACAGGTAAATTTTTTGTTGTTTCATCGTCTTTTTGTAATCTAAACCCGTTATCGGTATTTTTTGTAAAAATTAAAACGTTTAAGCAATAAATTTCTTTAATTACTTTTCATAAAAATTTATTTATTTTGGTAGGCATTTTTTCTTTTTTGTGCTATAAATTAAAAAGTCCATAAAAAAGATTTTGATTAGCTTTAGAAATAATTTTTCATTTTTAATTATGAATAAAAATTTTGCCGCGTTTTTCCTTTTTGGTCTTTTAATTCTGCTCTTTTGGGGCAATTATTTACTTTTCAAGCCTTTTTTGGTTTCCATTGTCTTAGCTTTAGTTATCTCTCAACTTTTTAAAAAACAATTCCAAAAACTCAATCTCTGCTTGGGGCACCGTCCGTCTTTAGCTTCCCTACTCTTATGCTTAGTTATCTTTATCTTTCTCTTCCTTCCTCTATTAGGGATTGCTTATCTAACTGCCGCCGAAATCAGCAATTTTTACGAAAAAATCCAATCAGAAAATTGGCTAGAAAATTTGTCTGTTTTTACTCGTTCTCTTACCGCTGATAATTATCTTAATGGTCCTGAACAAGTAGCAGCTCCTTGGCAAATTACTCCAGAAAAAATTGCTTCCCTCCAAAAAACTTTGGGCAATTATCTTTTTGCTACCATTAAAATTTTCTATCAAAGCGCTAGTCATTTTGTTTTTATGTCTTTTGTAATGTTTTTTTCTCTTTACTATTTTTTCAAAGACGGAAACCTTTTTCTTCAAAAAATCAAAAAAATTAGCCCTCTTAAAGATGCCCAGGAAGAAAAAATTTTTATCAATTTTATCAATATCGCTCGTGCCACACTGAAAGGCTCTTTTGTTTTGGCAATTATTCAGGGAGCTACTTTAGGTTTGGCTTTTTGGCTATTAGGAATTTCCTCACCCATTTTCTGGGCTTTATTAACAGCCTTTTTTTCTCTAATTCCCTTTATTGGCACTGCCGCTGTTTGGTTGCCAGTAGGAATTTTTTTGCTCATTGAAGGTTCTTATTTTCAAGCTGGCGCAGTAATTCTTTTAGGACTAGTTGTTATCAGCAACATTGATAATTTACTGCGTCCTCTTTTAGTTGGTAAAGATTCCGGATTACACCCTCTTTTGGTTTTCTTTTCCACATTAGGCGGCATTGCTATCTTCGGTCTTTCTGGTTTTTTTATCGGCCCAATAATTACCGCTCTTCTTCTTTCCGTTCTAGAAATTTATCAAAACGAATTTAAAACTGAATTAGACAATTTTAATCATCCTAAACAATAACTTATCTCCCCTTTTAAAAACAAAAACTATGTGGAATGATCTACCTCTAAAAATCGAACCGATTATCTTTAGTTTTGGTTGGTTGGATTTGCGTTGGTATTCTTTGGGTTATTTTTTAGCTGTTTTAACGCTCTGGCAACTAGTTAATTACCGACTAAAGAAAAAAGAGGTTTCCTTTCCCATTTCTCAAAATCAATTAAAAAAAATCTTTCTTTTTTCTTTTTTAGGAATGTTTTTAGGCGCCAAAATTGGCTATCTTCTTTTTTATGGGTGGACTGAATTTTTATCTTCTCCTTGGCAATCTATCAGTCCCTTTGCTCAAGGAAAATTTATTGGCTTCTTTGGCCTCTCTTTTCATGGTGGACTAGTAGGCGGCTTATTAGGTGGAATATTAGGAGCACATCAAGAAAAATTATCTTTCTTTCAATTAACCGATTTAATTTTCCCCGCGTTACCCCTCGCTTATTTTTGGGGACGATTAGGTAATTTTTTTAACGGAGAGTTATTCGGGCGAATCACCCAGCAACCTTGGGGAATGTTTTTTCCAGCCGATCCAAACCATCTCCGCCATCCTTCTCAACTTTATGAAGCTTGCGGAGAAGGTCTTTTGCTTTTCTTAATCCTTTGGCCTATACGCAACCAACCCACACTACAAAAAAAATTTCTTTTTCTTTATTTAATTTTCTATGGACTAATTCGCTTTTTTCTAGAATTCTTTCGCCAAGCACCATTATTTTTTTTCAATTCTTTGACAATAGGACAAATTCTTTGTTTAATTATGATATTTGTCGGCTGGCTAGGTATCTATTCAAAAAAATTATTGGTTCTTAATAAAACTTAAAAACCTTCCTCTTAAAGAATCCGGCATTTTATAACCAACTCAATTCCTTATTAATTAGAAGCCATAACAACCAGTAATGATTGAAAATCACTTAGTAACTTATACAGTTTGCTCTCCTAGTTTTTAATCTCAAAAACCTACTTACTTAAAAATTTTCAACTAGGCTTAGCGCTTTTTGAAGATTTAAAAGTTTAAATTTATCTTCTTTAATATCTCAAATTAATCACTTAATCACATTTAAATAATTTCTTTTGCTGATTAACAACACCGAGCATTCTAACTATCCATTCTAAATTTTCAAAAAATAGCTTTACTTGATGAAAATTTAAAGTTTGATTTTGAGATTAGCCAGAACAATTTTAAAATTTTCTCAAAGCATTAATTTTTTAATCTTCCTTATGCTAATTTTAGCTTTAGAAACTTCCTGTGATGAAACTGCTGCCGCAATACTTGAATTTGATCAAGAAAAAAAAACTTTTCAAGTTTTATCCAACATAATATCCTCTCAAATTTCTCTTCATTCTCCCTGGGGAGGTGTCGTACCAATGCTTGCTGCCCGAGAACATTCAAAAAATATCTTTCCCGTCATTGAACAAGCTCTAACAGCTAGTCAAAAAAAACTTAAGGAAATTAATCTTTTGGCAGTAACTCAGGGGCCAGGATTAATTCCTGCCTTGCTTTTAGGCGTTAATGCCCTAAAAACCTTAGCTTATTTTTTAGATCTTCCCCTATTAGGCGTCCAACACATTGAAGGCCATATTTGCGCTAATTTAATCAATCAAAAAAATTCTGGTTGTTTAAACTGCTTTCCTTTCCCTCGCCTTGCTTTAGTGGTTTCTGGCGGACATACTCAGTTGATTTTAGAAAAAGAACCTCGAAAATACCAAATTATTGGAGAAACTCTAGACGATGCCGCCGGCGAAGCTTTTGATAAAGTAGCTAAATTATTAGATCTTGGATATCCAGGCGGTCCAATCGTTTCCTATAAAGCCTCCCAAGGAGAAAAAATATTAAATAAAGAAAAATTTTCTCTTAAAAAACTATTAACGTTTCCTCGCCCAATGCTCAAAAGTCCAAATTTAAATTTTTCTTTTTCTGGATTAAAAACTTCTGTGCTTTATTTTTATCAAAAAATAAAAAAAGATAATTTATCTAAAAAAGAATTAGAAAGGTGGAAAAAGCTTATCTGTTACGAATTTCAAGAGGCAGTAGTAGAAGTTTTAACAGAAAAAACTCTCTCGGCCATTCAAAGGTATCAACCTCAAACTTTTTTTCTAGCCGGCGGGGTAGCCGCCAACCAAAAATTAAGAGAAGTTTTACAAAAAAAACTGATCGAAAAATATCCCCAAATTAATTTCTCACTTCCCCAAACAGCCCTTTGTGGCGATAACGCTGCGATGATTGGGGTAGCTGGATTATACCAATACTCCTTACTCAAAAAAGAAAGTCGGGTAAACCTTTTTAAAAATTGGAAAACATTATCTCCTGACGCTAACCTAAAACTAGAAAAGTGCTAAACTTATTAGTCATTTTAATCCTCGTTCTGTTGATATTTTTTATTTATAATCTATTTTTCTTTTTAATTTTTTCTTTTAATCTTTTTTCATTCTGGTGCCGATGGAGAGACTCGAACTCTCATCCCGTAAACGGGACAGCGCCCTGAACGCTGCGTGTCTACCAATTTCACCACATCGGCATAATCTTTTTTTCCCAAACTATTTCAGTCTTTTTCACTAATTACAAAAAAGTAAAATCCTATCTCTAAAGCAATCTCTCTTCTTTTTTTTCATCAAAAGATAAAAAATACATTTCCAAAAGCAAAATTCCCGCTACTACCAAAAGCCCATCCCACCAAAAAAGCGCGCGTAATTGCTGTAAAATTAAAAGGGCTAATCCAGTTATTGCCAGCCAACCACTCTGACGCACTACCTTTCCTGTTTGAGAACTTTTACCTCGACGTGTCAAATTACGTGTTTTTAACCAAAAAAGCAAATTAAAAAAACCGCCCCAAAGCCAAAGTCCGAAAAGACCATTAAAAGCTACTATCGCCGGCCAATTAAGTGTCAAGGTCTCTTGATTTTGGTAAGGATTTTTTTGCCAAAGTAAGAAAAACCAACCGCCTAAACCCAAAAAAAAGATACCCTTAAAAATTTTAGACACATAATCCATTGGTTTTTAATAATTTTTATCTATTTTTTTTGTATTATACACTAAAAAAGTCTTTTAGAAAATTTTCTTTTCGTGTATAATCTTCTTATGAATAAAATCTTCTTCGCAACTCAAAAAAACTATGCTTTTTCTCATAAAAGAAAATTTTCCAGAATAATCTGGTTTATCTTCGGTGTGTTGCTTTTCTTCCTTTCTATTGGTAGTTTTTTGACTTGGAAAATTTTCTCTCTAGAAAAAGAAATTAATCAGGAAATAAACTTTGGTCAAGAAAAAAAAGTAGCAGGCAAAAAAAATTCCACTTTGCTTAATGCCCTTTTGTCCCAAGAAAAAAAACCGCTCAGAGGAACAGAAAATCAAAGAATTAACCTATTGCTTTTAGGTATGGGCGGAGAAGGTCATAAAGGTAAATATCTAACTGACACCATTATGCTAGTTTCTCTTAATCCCCAAACTTATCAAGTAGCCTTTCTTTCCATTCCTCGCGATCTTTATATTCAGATTCCTGGCACTTCTGTTCATACTAAAATTAATGCTGTTTATGCTTACGAAACCGAAAATGGTCGCTCAACCAACCAACCACTAGAAACCTTAAAAAAATTAATTAAAGATATTACTGGCCAAGAAATTCACTATTACGTCGCTTTAGACTTTGATGGTTTTCAAAAAATAATTGATGATATGGGAGGAATTGAGGTAGAGGTTACTGAAGATATTTTTGATCCTCACTATCCCGGCCCTAATTTTTCTTATGAAACTTTTCAAATCAGTAAAGGTTTTCACCATTTAGATGGAAAAACTGCTTTAAAATACGCTCGTGTTCGTCATGTATCCGGTGGTGATTTTGGCCGTGCTAAAAGGCAACAAAAAGTCCTTATAGCCGCCAAGAATAAAGCTTTTTCTAAAGAAACCTTTCTTCATCCCTCTAAGATAATTGCCCTACTTAATGATTTAGGAGAACATTTGCGAACAGATATCACCTTGGAAGAAATACCCAGTTTTTGGGAATTAGCAAAAAATATCAATGTCTATCAGGCTACCAACAAAGTTTTAGACGCTTGGAGCGCCGACTCACTCTTGGCTTCTTCGCATATCCTCTTAGGAGGACAGAACGCTTATGTATTGCTTCCCCGCGGAAAAAGTTATTCATCTATTCATAAATTAGCTGAAAATATATTTGATTTAGATTTTTTGCAAAGACAAAAAACAGCTATGGCCAAAGAAAAAGCTACCGTCTCTGTCCTAACTGAACCACAATCTGCTAAACGCGCTCTTTCCACTTTAAAAAAAATCGGCTATAATCAGGTTAAAATCAATTCTCAATCCAATCAACGAGAGGCGCTTTGTGAAGAAAAAAGTTTCCTTTATTACAAAAAAAATAGCCTTTCAAAACCTTTTTCTCTCAACAATCTTGCTCAAGAATTAGCCATTGAAGTCGCTGAATTACCTGAAGATTTTTTCCCTGAAGAAGATTTTCTACTCTGTTTAAATGATCAAGACGCTCATTATTTTTCTTCACAGAACCAAGAAGAATCTGAAGAGGATGAAATTCTAAAAGAAAAGAGCATTCTTGATCAACAAGGAAATATCTTAGTTAATCAATAAATTTATGTTAAAAAAATTTTTAATTTTCGGTCTGGGCAATCCTGAAAAACGATACCTAGAAACTTTTCATAATGCCGGCTGGCAAATCATTGATCAGTTATTAAAAACGGAATCCCCGAAAAAAATCGATCTAATAAAAAAGAATTCAAAAATTAATTGTTTAGTTGGAAAAATTTCTTTGCCAACTTGCCAATTAATTTTAACAAAACCGCTCTCCTTTATGAATTTTTCCGGTCAACCTTTGCTTAAAGCTTTACATTTTTATCAGCTCCCTCTGGAACAAGTATTGATTCTTCAAGATGATGCTGATTTGCCTTTGGGAACTTTGCGCTTTACTTTTAATGGAGGAAGTGGCGGTCATAAAGGTATTCAATCTATTTTGGAAACTACTGGTCGCCGAGATTTTCATCGTCTTCGACTAGGGATTGGAAGACCCAAAGAAAAAAAGTCTTTAAAAATTTTTGTTCTAAAAAAAATTCCGATCAGTGATAAAAAAATATGGCAAATCACATTAGAAAAAGCTGTTCAAGGAGTAATTTCTTTTTGCCAAAACGGACCAGAAAAAACCGCTTCTCTTTTTAATCAAAAACAAGATCATGCCAAATCTTGAAGATTTAAAAGCCGATTATTTAGAATATCTAGAGATTGACAAAAATCGTTCCGCTAAAACTATAGAGAACTATGATCGTTATCTAGAACGTTTTTTGAATTGGGCAAAAATCAAAAATCCCCATCAAATTACGGAAAGTAAAGTACATGCTTTTCGCGTTTTCTTGAATCGAGAAATTGAAAAACAAACGAACCAAAAACCCAATCAACGCACACTCAATTATTATATTGTTGCTTTACGCGGTTTTTTGCGTTATTTAGCCAAAAAAAATATTCCTTCACTAACACCAGAAAAATTAGACTTAGCAAAAACCCAAGAGCGATCAGTAGATTTTTTAGAAAAAGAAGAAGTTGATGAATTAATTGCTTCAGTAAAAGGACAATCCGTAAGACAAAGAAGAGATCGGGCAATTTTAGAATTATTTTTTTCTTCTGGTTTACGAGTTTCTGAATTGGTTTCCCTAGACAGAAATAAAATTAACTTGGAAAAAAAAGAATTTTCCGTTTTAGGTAAAGGCTCTAAAATTCGTATTGTTTTTCTTTCTAATTCAGCCGTCACTGCTATTAGGGCTTATTTAGAAAAACGTCAAGACGTTGATCCCGCCTTGTTTATTCGCCACGGAAAAAACATCAACCAACAAGAAGATCTGCGTTTAACAGTTCGCTCTATTCAAAGAATCATCCAAAAATACGCTACTAAAGCGGGAATCCTAAAAAAAATCACTCCCCATGTTCTACGTCATAGTTTCGCCACTGATCTTTTGCAAAACGGAGCCGACATCCGCAGTGTTCAAGCTTTACTTGGTCATAGTTCAATCAATACCACCCAAATTTATACCCATGTGACTAACCAACGTCTAAAAGAAATTTATCAAAAATTTCATAGTAAAAAATGACTCTTCTTCTATTTTTTTCGAGCAAACATTAGAATTTTTTCTTGAACTTTTTCTTGAACTTTTTCTCGCGCCTTAGAAAGAACTTTGCGAGGATCGACTAATCCATAATCATCCTTTAAAGAATCTCTTAGACTAGTAATAAAAGCAATTCTTAAATCGGTATCCACATTAAAACAAGTAATTCCTCGATCTACTGCTTGAGAAACTTTTTCTGCACTCCAATCAGAAGCACCATGAAGAATTAGCGGAATATTGGGAATTAATTTTTTAATCTTGATCAAACGATCCCAATCAGGCAATTCTCTTTCTCGAAAAAAACCATGCGCATTGCCAATACCCACCGCCAAAGCGTCAACACCACTCTCCTCCACTAATTGTTTGGCTTCCTCTGGATCAGTCATAAATTCTTCCCAATTAATATTTTGCTCTTCTCTGCCTAAATAAGGTACATTGCCTAACTCAGCTTGCACTGCCACTCCTCTTTTATGAGCATAAGCAACTACTTGTTGAGTAATTCTTAAGTTTTCTTGAAAATTTTTTCGCGAAGCGTCAATCATGACTGAATCCATCCCTAAATCAATTGCCCGAATCACTTCATCTAAACTGGCCCCATGATCCAGATGAAATCCAATAGGTGTTTTTTTATCGGAATTATTTTCTATTACCAAGTTTACCATTTCACCAAGAATTTTATCCCCCAAATAGACCATCGTTTTGTTTGTAGCTTGAATGATGCAAGGGCTTTTTAATCTATTAGCTCCCTCTACAACTGCTTGTATTGTCTCCAAATTAGTAACATTGAAAGCCCCCACTGCATAGCCTCGTTTTTGAGCCGCCTGCAAAATATTTAGAGTTTTTTCTCGCATTTTTTAAATACTTTTTTTAGTAATCAATTAATATCTCTATCCCTTTATCTTTTTCAAAGCCACCCATACTCCTAAAGTAACTACCGCCGAAATGGAAAGCAATAAAGCAATGTTAGTAGCAGGACCAGAAGCTGGAGCTACTTTAGCTGTATAAGAGTAAGTATATGTAGTTGTTGGAATCACTGTAACTGTTGGAGAATAGGAGACACTGGTTTTATTTGCACTACAACTAGCATTAGTTCCTCCATTTGTTCCATTGCAAGTCCAATACCAAGGACCACTACCACTGATGGAAGAAGGATTGCCAGAGGAACAGAGTCGGCTATCACTTGAAGAAGGTTCAGAAGAAAGTGTGGTTCCATTAAGACTACCGCAAGCACCGTTGATTGGAGAAGTAGGAGTAGGAGTAGGAGTGGGAGTAGAAGTAGGAGTAGGAGAGGGAGTAGGAGTAGATCCACCAATCACTGCCAAAGTATTACTAGTACAACTAGGAGTGCTGGAATCGTTAAAGTAAATATAGCAAGTTTCTGTACCAGCAGTAGTATAAGGAACAGTTTGTTTACTGCCACTGGCCGGTACTCCTGTTACATCAGTACCTGATTGATTAGTTAGAGTACATTTTAATTTGGTAGGTGTGCTTGTAGTATAACCTCCTCCAAAATTCCAAGAGATTGTGGAGGTTTCTCCAATTTTAATGTTAGTGGGATTAAAAGAAAGGGAACAGGTGGGAGCAGACTTAACTATAGTTAAATCAGCTGTTTTTTTAGTTCCCGCTGTTGAACCATTGTAAGGAGTAAATTCACAAGAAATTTGGCTGTAATCCTTTACGTCATCGTAATTAACTGGATAACCATTGGGATAACCAAACTCCGTATTATTGGCTTTAGCTTCTATGTCTACTAGACCTTCCATATTTTTACCATCAGCTTTGCATGTGGCCTTAACACTAGTAGTTCCTGTTGAATTCCATTTTAAATAACTAGTTTGACCAGTTGAGATAGAACTGGGAAAAAAAGAA
>Ga0073932_1002247_pt1 | contig 31012 bp, 28 predicted proteins | sample DewCreD2012metaG_FD_76967 | JGI IMG/M metagenome (GOLD analysis project Ga0073932, IMG submission 76967) | Hot spring sediment bacterial and archeal communities from British Columbia, Canada, to study Microbial Dark Matter (Phase II) - Dewar... ...
CGGGCCGGGTCGGTGCAGGTCCCGTCGCAGGCGGCGTAGTAATAGTCATTGTCGTAACCGGAGGCCTCGGCGCGGGTGCGGATAAGCAGGCGCGGCTGGCCGGTGGGCGTCAGAGCCAGTTGCACCTCGTCCACGTAGTCGGCCAGCGCCACCCCGGCCCAGTTGGCGTTCTGGCTGCAGTCCTTGCCCGGCGCGCAGTAGCGGTAGATCGCCCGGGGATGCTCGGCGTACGGCAGCACGTACACGTAAGCCGAATGCAGGCCGCCCTGCCCATCGGCCATCAGGTTGCCCGTGCCCGTCTTCGTCTCCGGCTCCATGAACAGGGCCGCCGGCGCGGGCGGCGGCAGCGGGCCTGAACGCCAGCTCGCGGCCACAAACGGCAGGTTGAGCGTGAAAGGAGGCGCCTGAGGTTCTTCCTGAGCATGCACACTCGCCGGCCGCAGCGCGGCGAACACGGCGAGCATCAGGCCGGCGCCCAAAGCGGCCAGGACGGGCAGGCGGATTGCGCTGGGTCGGGTCACGGGACCTCCTGAACGGCCACTCCGCTCGGCAAAGTGACCGCGCTAAAAGCCGACAACCTTGACCCATGCTATCCATCTGCCCTGTCGGCGGCATCCATCCGCTGCCGGAATCCGGGTCGGTCTAAGGACGGAAGCCGAATACGGGCGCGTTATTGATCACTCCGGTTTGCTTGATCGAGCGTGGCGCGGCACCCCGGCCAGCAGCGCGACGGGGCCGAGCAACAGCAGCCACATGGTGGCCGGCAGTCCGAACCGCTCGCCCACCCAGCCCAACAGCGCCGGCACAAAGCCCGCCGCCAGGCCAAAGAGCGAGTTGACGGCCAGAACCGTGCCGGACCGGCCCGGCATCGACGTGTAGAGCTGGCCCTTGAGGATGGCGTACCAGCCGGAGTTGAACAGGCCCAGCAGCGCCAGCCAGACCAGCTTGGCTTCAAAGGCCGGCGTGAGCAGGAACGCCGGATACAGCGCCAGCATGACGGCGGCGCTGGCCCGCAGATAGCTCAAGCCGCGCACGCGCTCCAGCAGCGGGATCAGCAGCGCATCGCCCACCAGGCCGACCCCGGCCCAGACCGCCACCGCCAGCGCGCCCTGCTCCGGCGTGGCGCCGGCCACGTCCACCATATAGAGCGCCAGGAAACCGAGCAGGACATCCAGCATGAAGTCGGAAAATTCCAGCAACACCAGCCAGCGCAGGACAGCCGGCCGGCGCAGGGCGCGCCACGCCTCCCGGAACCCGGCCCGCAGGTCGTGGCCCTCGGCCGCCGAGGCGCGCGGGAATGGGTGGCGGGCGGCCAGGCCGACCAGGAGGAGCGCGATGGCGGCCAGGGCGATGAAGGCCGCGCGCCAGCCCGCGCCCAGCCAGAGCGCGGCGCCGAGCGCCAGCGGGCCGGCGACCACCCCCAGCGAGCCGGCCAGCGTCCAGCGCGCCATCCCCTGCTCATGACGCCCCGGCTCCAGGTCCATGAGCGTCGCCTGCGACAGGCTGACGAACGCCCCGGACGACGGGTTGAACAGCATGAAGGACAGCAACAGGACGAGGAAATCCGGCGCCAGCCCGGACAGCAGGCACGCCAGCGCCAACAGCAGGCCGCCGCCCAGCACGAGGACACGCCGGTAGCCGAGGTCGCCCAGCAGGCCCAGGAACGGCTCCACGGCCGACCCCGCCAGGCGCGGCAGGCTGATCAGCAGCCCGATCTGGGCGTAGCTCAGCCCCAGGTCGGCGCGGATGAGGGGCCAGGCCGCCTCGCCCACACCGAAGATCAGTTCATCCAGGAATTCGATCGCCAGCAGAACGAACGCGAACGACAGCGCGCCGCGCCGGGCGAAAGCCCGCTTAGATTGTGACGAAGCCATGGGATTGCCTCTTGTCGCTTGGGGCAGGCTTCTTCGGGGTGGCCGGGCCGCGACAGCCCGCGACAGACGGGGACTGCCGCATGCCGCGGTCCACAGCCCGAGGAGAAACCGCCCGCCACAGTCGCGCGCCAGGGCAGTCGGGCCAGCGGCCGCTGCGCGCCTGGCAAACCAGCGCGAGACAAGAGGCGGTGGAGCACGCGCCCGATCCGGGCGGACCGGGAGTTAGCCGGGAGGCAGGAAACCGAAACCGCGCATACCAAAATTATACCGGAAACGAAAAGCCCCGGCTCGCGCCGGGGCCTGGATTGCCAATTGGATCGCCTAGGCAGCGGCGGCTTCGGCCAGGCCGACCACCTGCGCGGCCTGCGGGCCCTTCGGCGTGTCCTCGATCGAGAACTCGACGCGCTGGCCCTCCTCAAGGTTACGGTAACCCTCGCCGACGATGGCCGAGTAGTGGACGAAGACGTCCTTCTCGCCCGTGTCGGGGCTGATGAAACCATAGCCCTTGACTCGGCTGAACCACTTGACGGTACCGGTAACGCGGTTGCTCATATTGCGGGTGCCTCCTTCATGACCCAAAAGCACGTGAGGCGGCGTTTGTCGCTTTCTTTCCAGGCGCACACAGGCGAATAAAAAACGCCATACCGACACATGCCTCGGCTGGCGTCCTTCGACTGACGCATCCCACAGAAAACGCTTACCTCACTCTGCCGCAAAGTTATCACGTATTGAAAAGCTCGTCAACCGAACTTATCTCCTATTCAGGCGCCGCTTCTAACGCGGGCGCAACGCCCCGGAAACAAAAACGGGGCGACCGCCAGGGTCGCCCCGTCCGGGAGGGCCGGCCTGACTACTGCAGCGCGGCCAGGTAGGCGATGACGTCCGCCAGCTCCTGCGGCGTCAACAACTCGCCGTAGTTCTGCGGCATCAGGTTCGCCAGGTAGCCGGGCACCACGTAGGCGTTCGGCAGGGTGATGGACTCGTACAGGTATTCCTGCGCCGTCCTGGCCCGGCCGGTATAGCCCGCGGCGTTCCAGCGCTCGGCCGCGTGCTGGCTGACGCCCACGCCATCCTTCGACTGGGCCGCCAGCCAGGCCGGGCCGGTGAGCGCCGCCGCCGCGGCCGGGTCGGCCGCAATGTGGCAGCCGACGCAACCGCGCGCCTCCGTCACCGCCTGGCCGGCCGCCGCGTCGCCCGGCGGCAGGGCCGCCACCAGCACGTCCGGTCCGGGGCCCAGCGTCGGCGTCGGGCCGGGCAGCGGCGTGGGCGTCCAGGAGGCCGCAATCTGCGTCGCCTCGACTGTGCTGTCGGTGGACAGCACCTGCCCGATGCCGGGCAGGACCCAGACCGCGGTCAGGGCTGCCAGCGCCAGGAAGATCAACAGGATCAGTTGATCGAGCCAGTTCAGGCGCGGCGGGAACGGCCGCGCCAGCGCCTCTTTCATCCGCGTCTCCAGGGCCTGGAGCTGCGCGGCCGGCCAGGCCGGCGTCTGGGTCCGCGCGACGGCCTTCTCGGCCGATGTGAACTGCTGAAGCAGGCGCGCCAGGCCGACGCCCACCACGCTGACGCCGCCCACCGTGACCAGGACGACCAGCACCGCGGTCTGCCATGCGGTCGGCGAGTCGCCCGGCCCGGGGATGATCTGGGACGGCCAGCCCTCGATGCGCTCGCCGGGCAGTTGGAAGCCGACCGGTTCGGAGAGGCTCTGCAGCGGCGTGTAGCCGAGCGGCGCGTCCGCGGCCAGGGCGCGGACCAGCAGGAAACCGACGACCAGGACCGTGACGCCGACCGAGAAGATGAACAGCGAACGGTTGTCGTACAGGAACGCGGCCGGCTTGTCGGCCACGGGGCCCTTGGAAGGCGGCGCTTTCGCCGCCGGCGCCTTGGCCGCGCCGGCGCCCGCCTGGGCCACGGACGTCTCAGCCTTCAGGGTCTGGCGGCCGAGGAAGGCGGCCAGCCAGGCCAGGGCAACGCCGACGACGATGGTCCCGCCCAGGGCCAGCGCCGCGACGACGGCCAGGCCGATCCCCTGCGTCACGGTCAGGTCCCCGGGCAACTCGAAGAGCGCGCCGGACCAATCCGGAAGCCGGTCGAGCGGATAGCCCGGCGGGGTGCCGGCCGCCAGCGTGCGCACGACCAGAAAACCCAGGACCAGGGCGGCGAGGGCGACGCCGAAGACCGCGACCGAGCGGTCGTCGTAGAGGGGGATGGGCAAAGCCGCTTCTTTCTTTGGCGCGGGGGCCGGCTTAGGTAACGCCACGGACGGCGCGGGCGCTTTGGCGGCCCGGCGCTCGTCGCTCAGGGCGTGGGCCAGCCAGTTCACGAACAGGCCAAAGAGCGCGCCGAGCAATGCCACGGCCGCCAGCGCGCCCAGGGTGCCGCCCACGATGAACAGCAGGACGGTCTGCGGCGAGTCGGGGTCCAGGTTCCCGCCAGTCTGCCAGAGCACGATCACGACCGCGCCCACGACCAGCAGACCGAAGGCCACGAGCAAAGTGGGGATGTACCGACGCAAGGCAGTTTCCTCCTCCCAGTGTTTTCTGGCGCCGCGCTGCAGGCCGGCGCGCCCGTCAGCCGCCGCGGCCCCACAAAGGCCGCAACGCGCCCCAGGCGCGCCGCCCCCAGACGAGCACACCCGCGCCCGCCAGCAGGCTCAGGGCGGTGGCCCCATACTGGTTGATCCAGTTCAAGACATTCCGCTCAAATGTCGGGTGGTCGCCGGCCGTCCGCAGCGCCTGGTCCAGCCCCGCCTCCCAGTCCAATGAAGCGTACGCGTTGGGCTGCCCGGCCCGGCGGATGGTGACCAGCATCTGCCACGGGCCGGCGCGCGAGAGCGCGAAACCCGTCCCGTGGTATCGCCCGGCCGCATCCACACGCGTCAACAGGCGCCGGGAGATGACCGCGCCCCCGCCGACCGGCACAAACGCCACCTCGACTTCGGCGTCCGCCACCGGCTGACCGGCTGCCTCGGTCAGCGCCAGCTCGACCCGGTTCAGGCCCAGGCGCGCGGGCCACAGAGTCCCCGCGACTTGAAACTCCCCGGCCTGCACGGACCAGCCGGCGCTGCGGTCGCCGGCCGGCAACGGCAACATCCGGATCATCAGCGCGACGCCGACCAGGGCCAGCGCCACGACCGCGGCCTCCAGCCCGAGGCGGCGCGTGATAGCGCGCGCCATTATACCGCCGGCGGCGGCTCAATCCCGCAGGCGCGCGTACTCGGCGCGCGCCTCGCGGATCCAGCCCAGCAGGGCGACGACCGCCAGGACCGCACCCAGGCCGATGGCGATATCGCCGACCAGCGGGTTGTACACGGGCCGGATAATGATCAGGCCGAAGAGGGCCAGGACGACGCCGAAGTCCAGGAGCAGCGGGTAGGGGCTGTTGCGCCGGGCGGTCAGCTCAGGCGCCGGCCCGCCCTCGGCGCCGTGGCCGTGGCCGTGGCCGTGACCATTGTGGCCGATCCCGTTCGAGCCGATCTGTTTGATATCCGAGGGCGGTTGCAGGGGGGTCATTGCCGTCGCCTCACTGCCGCGCCAGGGCCAGGAAAAAGCGGATATACAGCAGCGAGACGCCGGTAAACACCACGGTCAACGCCACCAGCCCCCAGCCGACCAGCAGATTACGGAACGCGTCTTTCTTTCGCATGCTTTCACCCGTCGCCTTCAGACCGCCACGTGGATAAACCGATCCGCCACCATCACCGCGAACATCAGAGCCAGGAAATAGCTGGAATACTTATACAGGCGCCAGGCCGCCTTGTTGCTGGGCGCGCGCCACAGCCACAGGGCATGGAAGAGGAACCCCAGCCCCAGTAGCGCCGCGCCCAGCAGGTAGACCGCGCCCGCCACGCCGGCCGGCGTGAACAGGAGCGAGAGCGCCACGAGCACCAGCGTGTAGAGCACGATCTGGCGCCGGGTCTCGGGCTCGCCGAAGACCACGGGCAGCATCGGCACGCCGGCGCGCGCGTAGTCGTTCTTCTTCAGCAGCGAGAGCGCCCAGAAGTGCGGGGGCGTCCAGAAGAAGACCAGCGCGAACAGGAACAGCGCCGGCGCGTCCACCGTCCCGGTCACGGCCGCCCAGCCCACCAGCGGCGGGATGGCGCCGGCGCCGCCGCCGATGACGATGTTCTGCGGCGTGGCTTTCTTCAGGAAGACCGAATAGGCGACGACGTAGTAGGCGCTGCCGACCATGGCCCAGAACGCCGCCGCCAGGTTGACGAAGACCGCCAGCACGTAGAACGCCAGCACCGTCAGGGTCAGCCCGAAAGCCAGTCCGGCCGCCAGCGAGACGCGGCCCTGCGCCAGCGGGCGGCGCGAGGTGCGCGCCATGTGCTTGTCCAGGTCATGGTCGATCACCTGGTTGAGGGCCGCCGCCCCGCCCGAGGCCAGCGCCCCGCCCAGCATCGTCCACAGGAACAGGTCCAGCGGCGGCCAGTCGCGCCCGGCCACCACCATCGCCGCCGCCGTCGTGACGAGCAGCAGGAGCATGACGATGGGCTTGGTCAGCACGATGTAATCCGCCAGCACCGGGCGCAGCCGCGCCGGCCTGAAGGTGAACGCCGCCGTCGAGCGGAGGGGCGACAAGCGCACGGCCTGCATCGCCAGCACGGCGAAGACCACCAGCGCCGCCCAGATGGCGATGGCCGTCACGACGTGCAGACTGCCGAAGTGCAGGGGGAAGGCGTTGAGCACGTTGGCGGCCCCGATCAGCGCCTGGCCGAGGAACAGCGCCGCCGCGAGGCTGCCGCTGACCACCACCCGCGTGTCCTGGCCGCGCCGCCGCCAGGCCAGGAAGACGCTCCCGAAAACCAGCAGGCCCGCCACCAGGGCCAGGAAACGGTGTCCGATACTGATCAGGCCGAGGGTCGTCTCCGGCCACAAGCTCTCGCCGCATAATGGCCAGGTCGGGCAGGCCGCGCGCGCCCCGGTCGCCGCCGCCAACGACCCGGCGGCCTGGAGCGCGAAGACGGCCAGCGCCGCCGCGCCCGCCAGGCGGCTGACCGCGTCGAAGTGGAGCAGGGCGTCGCCCAGCCGCGCGTCCCGGCTGAGTTGAAACGCCACGACCGTCGCCACCACCGGCAGCGTCAGCAGCGCCAGGTCCAGGGCGAAATGCAGCACGTCCAGGGCGACCGAGCGCGCCAGCGTTCCCAGCAGAAAGCGGATCAGGAACAGGCCCAGGGCCAGCCAGGCCGGCCAGACCACCCAGCGCACGCGCCGGTAGCCGCGCCAGGCTGCCAGCGCCAGCGCCCCCAGCAAGGGGATGGCGAAGACGGCGGCCAGGCGGGCGGCCAGATCCAGCCAGCCCAGGCGGCTGAGCGGCGCGAACCAGGCGCCGTTGCACAGCGGCCAGTGCCCCACGCAGCCGAGGCCGTAGCCGCTGGCGCGGATGACGCCGTCCACGGCCAGCGTGGTGAAGACGGCCGCCGATGTCGCCAGCGCCAACCAGCGGAAGTAATGGGTCGAGGGCGAGGCGGGCAGGGTGGAGCAGGTCATGGCCATCCGGGGCCGGTTCACGTGGGGCCGGTCATGTCGTAGGGGCCGGGTCTCAGAACCGCCCTACAACCTTGCAACTCAATGTCCGTTGTGGCCGTTCGGGCCGCCCTTCTGCGCCCAGAGCGGGTTCATCCCGCTCACGGTCGGGATCTGGGCGAAGTTGTACTCCGGCGGCGGCGAACTGGTGGCCCACTCCAGCGAGGCGGCTTCCCACGGGTTGGCGCCGGCCGGCTCGTGCTTGCGGGCGCTGTAGAAAAAGTTGACGATGAAGACCAGCACCGAGAGCGCGATCAGGAAAGCGCCGATGGTTGACAGCAGGTTGTGGACCTCCCAACCCTGGCCGCCGGCGTAGGTGTAGATGCGGCGCGGCATGCCCAGGATGCCGGCGATATGCTGCGGGAAGAAGGTCAGGTTGAAGCCGGCCAGCATGATCCAGAAGTGCCAGATCCCCAGGGCGCGGTTCATCTTAAAGCCCGTCATCTTCGGCAGCCAGTAGTAGAAGGCCGCGAAGATGCCGAAGACCGAGCCGCCGAACAGCACGTAGTGCAGGTGGGCGACCACGAAATAGGTCTGGTGCATCTGCCAGTTGACGGGCACCGAGCCGAGCATGACGCCGCTCAGGCCGCCGATGATGAACATCGTGATCATGCCGATAGCGAAGAGCATCGGCGGCTCCAGGCGCAGCGCCCCGCCCCACATCGTCGCGATCCAGTTGAAGATCTTGATGCCGGTCGGCACGGCGATGATCATCGTCGCCAGGGCGAAGAAGGTGTTGACGGCCAGGCTCGAGCCGACCTGGAACATGTGGTGGGCCCAGACGCTGAAGCCCAGCACGGCGATGCCCACCGACGACCAGGCGATGAAGTTGTAGCCGAAGAGCGGTTTGCGCGAGAAGGTCTGCAGGACCTCCGAGACCAGGCCCATGGCCGGCAAGATCATGATATAGACCGCCGGGTGCGAGTAGAACCAGAACAGGTTCTGCCACAGCAGCGGGTCGCCGCCGCCGGCCGGCAGGAAGAAACTGGTACCGAAGTGCCGGTCGGCCAGCAGCAGCGTGATGGCCACCGACAGCATCGGCGTGCCGAACAGCACCATGAACGACGTGATCAGCATCGACCAGACGAACATCGGCACCTGCATCAGCTTCATGCCCGGCGCGCGCAGGCGCATGGTGGTGACGATGAAGTTGATGGCGCCGAAGAGCGACGACAGGCCGCCCAGGTGCAGGCCCAGGATCCAGAAGTCGATGCCGGGCAGCGCGTTGGCGTCCGCCGTGAGCGGCGGGTACGACGTCCAGCCGGCGTTCGGCACGGTGCCGAAGAAGTACGACGAGTACATCACCAGGCCGCTGAAGAAGAGCAGCCAGAAGGAGAGCGCGTTCAGGCGCGGGAAGGCCATGTCGCGCGCGCCGATCATCAGCGGCAGCACGTAGTTGGCGAAGCCGGCCCAGATGGGCACGATCACCAGGAAGATCATGGTCGTGCCGTGCATCGTGAACAGCTCGTTGTAGCGGTCCGGGTCCACGATCTTCAGATTGGACCAGGCGAGCTGGGTGCGGATGACGAGCGCCATCACGCCGGCCAGGATGAAGAAGAAGAAGTTGAGGCCGAGGTACAGGATGCCGATCTTCTTGTGGTCAACGGTGGTGACCCAGTCCAGGATCTCGGCCAGGGCGGGCTTCGACGGGGCGGTGACGGCGGGCGCAGTGGTTGCCATGCGGACTCTACCTTTACTTCAGGCTCGTAAGATAAGCGGCCAGGTCGGCGATGGTCTGCTCGTCCAGCTGGCGGATGACCATCTTGTTGCCGGGCTTCACGCCCTGCGGGTCGCGCAGCCAGCGCGCCAGGTTCTCGGGCGTATTGGCCAGGATGCCGCCGGCCAGGTGCGCGCGCCCGCCGACGTGGGTCAGGTTGGGGCCGATCTGTCCGGCCGCCGCCGTGCCGTCGATCTGGTGGCAGGCCGTGCAGGCGTTCTGTGGGTTGAAGAAAGCATCGTAGCCGGCCTTGACATTCCCGCTCAGCGCCTCCGGCGCCGCGGCCGGCTGCTGCTGCTTGGCCACCCAGGCGTCGTACTCGGCCGGCGGCAGCACGATAACCGAGAAGCGCATCTGGGCGTGCTGCGTGCCGCAGTATTGCGTGCACTGCCCGCCGTACTCGCGCCGGCCGACGCTGGTCGGCGTGAAGCGCAGGCGCGTGGTGTAGCCCGGGATGGCGTCCACCTTGCCGAACAGCTCCGGCGCCCAGAAGCCGTGCTCGACGTCCACCGACTCCAGGGCGACCTCGACCGTGCGGTTCACGGGGACGACCAGCTCGCCGGCGGTGACGATGGCCTCGTTCGGGTAGCGGAACTCCCACCAGAACTGATGGCCGATGGCCTTCACCTTGAGCGCATCGGCCGGGGCCGGGCCGCGCACCTGGCTCATGGTCTGCAGGGTGAAGCCCATAATGACGAAGAGCACCACGGCCGGGGCGGCCGTCCAGGCGATCTCCAGGCGCGTGTCGCCGTGGATCTGCAGCGCGCTCTCCGGCGGGCGGTTGCGGAATTTGAAGACCGTGAAGACCAGCAGGCCCTCGACCACTACGAAGACGATGGCGGCCAGCGCCAGGATGAGTGTGAAGAGGAAGTTGATGCGGCCGGCCTCGTCCGAGGCCGGGGCCAGCGTGGACGGGATAGCGAAGGTGTACGGGCAGGCCGGCGGACAGGCCTCCAGGGTCCGGTCAGGCTGCCCGACCGTGACCCACAGCAGCGCCCCCACCGCCCCCACCGTGACGATGGTCAACAAGATGAAGACAATCCACCAACGTGCCGATACCGCAGATTTCAACTTGACCTCCTCGTCAGGCGGGCCGGGCGCAAAACTATGGAAAGCGAGGGAAGAATCGCTGAACGGGTCGAATTATAACCAAAGAAACACCATCGTCAAACTCAGCATTCGCTTATGACACAATAATGAAAGACTTATCCGGGCTAATACGACAAAACAGGCTGTATTACGTTGACGCGCGCTGACCCGTATGGTACATTTGCGGCGCTGGCCCCGGTTCGGAGAAAAGAATGACCCACTCGGTTGAAGAGCATCCGTCCCACGAGATTCACCTGCCCAAGCCCTCCTACTGGCCGATGTTCCTGGGCATCGGGTTTGCGCTGCTCATGCTGGGCTTCCTGTTCTGGCGCAGCACGGCGACCGAGGCGCTCGGCCAGGGCCTGATGATCGGCGGGCTGGTGGTGATGCTGGGCGCCATCGGCGGTTGGGTGGCCACCAACATCCGGGCGCGCGTCCGCGACCATGCCGAGGTGCTTGGCGGGCCGGAGGCGGCCAAGCTCGCCATGTGGACCTTCATCGGCACCGAGTGCATCATCTTCGGCGGCCTGATCGCGCACATGATCTACCTCTGGCTGCGCGACACCGACGTCAACCATGCGCTCCACAACCTGGAGGCGCTGCTGATCGTCTCGGTCAACACCTTCTTCCTGCTCACCAGCTCGTTGTGCGTGGTCCTCGGCCTGGCCGCCATCCAGCGCGGCGAGCGGCTGGGGCTGGCGAAGTGGCTGGCGGGCACGGCGGTGCTGGGCGCGGCCTTCATCGGCATCCAGGCCTACGAGTACAGCAAGCTCTTCGCCGAGGACATCACGCTCACCAGCAGCCAGTTCGGCTCGGGCTTCTTCTTCCTGACCGGCTTTCACGGCCTGCACGTCTTTGTCGGCGTCATGTGGGCCCTGGTGCTGCTGGTCTACACGCTGCGCGGCGGCTTCACCCGCGAGGCGCACATGGGTTACGAGGTCTTCGGCCTGTACTGGCACTTCGTTGACGTAGTCTGGATCTTCATCTTCACCCTGGTCTACCTGCTCTGAGAGGTCGTCATGGCGAATCCCCCTTCCACCGCCGGCGAACAGACGCACGCCCACCCCAAACCCAACTACGTCGGCGTCTTCGCCTGGCTGACCGGCTTCACGCTGGTGGAGCTCTTCGTCTCCTTCATGCCGGCCGAGCTCGACTCGATCAAGGTCCCCCTGCTGGTGGTCTTCGCTATCCTCAAGGCGTCGCTGGTGGTGCTGTATTACATGCACCTGCGCTATGACAGCCGTTTCTACGCGCTGTTGCTGCTGTCCGGCGTCTTCTTCGCGGTGCTGGTCGGGCGCTTCCTGCCGGCGGTGCAGAAATAAGCGCCGTCGCGGCAAGACGACGGGCCTCGGAGGCTTCTCCGAGGCCCGTTTTTTTTCGAGCCGCTCCCGCGCCCTGAGCGCCGTCAGGCCAGCCAATTCACGCCGGCGAAGCCCAGGCTGCGCGCCACCAGCCCGCCGAAAAGCGGGTATTCAAAGCCCTCGCCCCGGGCGGCCAGGTAGGCGCCGCGCAGGACGTAGGCCAGCCCGGCCAGCGGCGCCACCACCAGGAACACGATCGCCAGCACGGTGACCGCCACGGCCACCGGCAGCAGCGCCAGGCCGATGACGACGACGCCGAGCAGGGCGGCGGCGGCCCAGCTGAACACGACGGCGCCGGCCAGGACCACGGCCGTCAGCACATACAGGACGGCGCCGCCGGCCTGGAACACCGTCGCCTGGAGCGCATGGTAAGCGACGTAGGGCGCGCGCTCGCGGAAAAAGACATACAGGCTCAGCGGCGCCAGCAGCGCCACGACCGCTCCGACCCCGCCGGTGGCCCAGCCCGCCGCCACGGTCAGCAGGGCGCTCAGATGGGCGGCCGCCGCCCAGTTGCGTTCGGCCGTCGTGACAGACGAGAATGACAACATGCCTTCCACCTCGGCGCCTCTTTCATCCTCTTTACGTGATGGCCCGGCCCGGGTTGCAGGCGCGGCCCGCGCCCGCCGGATGCTATAATCGCGGCGTGTCCCCGCTGTCCGATCCGCCTCTGACCAAACGCCAACTGGGCTGGCTCCTGATCCTGGCCGGCGGCCTGGGCGCGCTGGCCGGGCTGGGCGTGGACGTCGTCAGCGCCGGCGGCTGGCCGGGCCTCGGCCCGGCGCAGGCCCAGGCCGTGGGGGCGGCGGCCCTGCTGGCGCTGCTCGGCCTCTCGCTCCTGCCTCTCGGCGACCGGCCGGCGTGATCCCCGTGGCCGTCGGGTCCCGGGTCGTGGACCTCCGCCCTCTCCCCCGCTGGGCGCGCTGGCTGTCGGCGGCGCTGCTCGGCCTCGCCGCGCTGGCCCTGATCGGCCAGTTCCTGGTCTATGTCCACTACGCCGGCGCCCTCCTCCGCTTCCCGTTCGACTACGACCAGGGCGAGGGCTTTGAGCTGTACGACACGTTCCTGCACACCCAGGGACGCTGGCCCTACCAGGACAGCCAGGTGTTTCCGTTCTACACGTCCATCTATCCCCCCCTCTACCACCTGATCACGGCGCCGCTGGTGATGGCGTTCGGCCCGCAGTTGTGGACCGGGCGCCTGGTCAGCTTCCTGGCTTCGCTGACCGCGGCCGCCGCCATCGCCTGGGCAGTGCGGCGCGAGACCGGCCAAACCGTGATCGCGGCGCTGAGCGGCCTGGCCTTCCTGGCCTCTAACTACACCTTCGCCATCGGCCCCCTCTTCCGCCAGCACATGAGCATGGTGATGTTCGAGACCCTGGCTATTGTCACCTTAGCCGGCTTCGACTGGAATGGGTCTGGCCGCGAAGACGCGAAGGGGACACGCCCCGAGCCGCGCTTCGCGGCCGCCTGGCCGCCTTCGCGGTTCAATCGCCGCCTGTACCTGGGGGCGGGGCTCCTGCTGGCGGCCGGCTTCACCAAGCAGCTCGCCCTGGCCACGGCGCTGGCGGCGCTGGCCTATCTGTTCCTGCGCGGGCCGCGCCGCGCCCTGCTGGCCGGGCTGGGCCTGGCGCTGGTGGGCGGCGCGCTCTTTTTCTGGATCGACTGGCAGACCGACGGCTGGTGGTTCATCAGCATCATCCGCGCCAATATCAACGAATACGACCTGGCGCAGACCCTGGCCTTCTACCGCGAGTGGCTGGCGCTGCACGCGGTCGTGGCCGCCGCCGCGTTCGGCTGCGTGATCCACGAGCTGTACTTCGGCCGCCTCTCGGCCTATGGGCTCTGGTTCGTCTTCGCCTTCGCCAACGGCGCGCTGTCCGGCAAGTTCGGGGCCGGCGAATCGTACTTCGTCACCGCCACCGCCGCCGCCTGCCTGCTGACCGGCCTCGCCGCCGGATCAATCGTTCGCTTCATCTCGTCTGACCCGGCTACTCGCACGACGCCCCATTCCCCTGTCTTCGCGTTCTTCGCGTCTTTGCGGTTCAAAACCGTCCTCAGCCTGGCCATCCCGCTGTTCTTCCTCTTTCAGACCCGCCTGACCCTGCACCTCTACACCGACGGCCCGGTCTACGGCCCGCTGGCGCGCCTGCTGGGGGTGGCGGACAACTCGGGCCGCGGCTACTACGACTCGCAGGGCTACACCCAGCTCGGCCCGCGCCCTACCCGCGCCGATTATGAGGCCGGGGTTACAATTGCGGAACTGGCCCGGCAGGCGCCCGGCCCGGTCTTCTCGGAGGAGGCCGCCTTCCTGTTCGCGGCCGGGAAGCCCGTGGTCACCAACCCGTTCGTGCAACTGGTGATGTTCCAGGCCGGCCTGTTCGACCCGGCCGAAGAGATCCGCATGATCGAGGCGCAGGCGTTCGGCCTGGTCATCCTGCGCGCGCAGTTCTACCCGCCGCCGGTGCTGGCCGCGCTGGGCGCGCGCTACCAGCCGAAGACCGAGGTCCAGATGAACGGCTTCACCTATCGCCTTCTCGAACCGAGGCCCTGATGGACGCCTTCTCCGACCTGACCGGCAAGACGCTCGGCAAGTACCGGATCGTCCACCGCCTGGGCCGCGGCGGCATGGCCGAGGTCTATCAGGCTTACCAGACCTCGCTGGAACGCCACGTGGCCCTTAAGGTGATCCTGCCCTTCCTGGTCACCGACCCGGACTTCCTCAAGCGCTTCGAGCGCGAGGCCAAGAGCGTGGCGGCCCTGCGCCACCCCAACATCGTCCAGGTCTTCGATTTCGACGTCGAGGCCGGCCTGCCCTACATGGTGATGGAGTTCATCGAGGGCGACACGCTCAAGAGCCTGCTGGACAAGCTGGCCCTGCGCCGGCAGACGCTGCCCCTGCCGCAGGCGGTGCGCGTCACGCGCGAGATCGCCCAGGCCCTGGCCTACGCCCATCGCCAGGGCGTCATCCACCGGGACGTCAAGCCCGGCAACGTCATGCTGGACAAGTCCGGGCGCGTGATCCTGACCGACTTCGGCGTGGCCAAGATGGTCGGCAGCCAGACGATCACGGCCAGCGGCGCCGCCACCGGCACGCCGGCCTACATGTCGCCGGAGGCCGCCCTCGGCCGCGCCGTGGACCACCGCGCCGACCTGTACGCGCTGGGCGTCATCCTGTACGAGCTGGTCACCGGCCAGGTGCCGTTCGACGCCGACACGCCGCTGGCCGTCATGCTCAAACACGCCCACGAGGCCCGGCCTTCGCCCCGCCAATTGCGCGCCGACCTGCCCGAGGCCCTGGAGCGCCTGATCCTCAAGTGCATGGCGCGCGACCCGGACGAGCGTTTCCAGAGCGCCGACGACCTGATCGCCTACCTGAACAACCCGGCCGCCGCCGCCCAGCTCGCGGTCCCGGCCTCCGCGCTCACCGCTGCCGCCCCGCCGGGCGCCGCCGTCCCGGCCGCCGCGACTGGCGCCGCGGCGCCGCCCGCCGCCGAAGCCGTGGCCGGCGCGCCGGCGACCGCCCAGCCTGCCCAGGACACCGCGCGCACCCGGCATCATCTGCTCAAGGAAATTGCGTGCTTCCATTGCACGGGCGCCGGCCTGGAGCTTGAGCCGGACGGCCAGGTGCGCTGCACCTTCTGCAGCGAGGTCAACGCCATGGCCGGCCCGGTCTGCCCGCGCTGCGAGTTCGTGAACGCCGCCGGGGCCGAGATCTGCGCCAACTGCAAACTGGCGCTCGTCCGGACCTGCCCGAACTGTGAGACCCGCAACTGGAGCGGCGCCGAGCGGTGCGCGGCCTGCGGGCGGGCGCTGGACGCGCTGGCCCACCTCATGGACCGGGCCGGCGACGCGGGCGATCGGTTCCATCGCGAGCGCCGCGAGCTGGCCGCCGTCTCCGCCCAGGAAGAAGAGGGCGCCCGCCGCCGGCTGGCCCACCTGGAGGACATCGACCGCCGCCGCCATCAGGCCCTCCAGGCGGCGGCCGAGCGCAAGGCCCGCGAACAGCGCCTGATCCTGGCCGCCCTCGGCGTCATCGTCGTCCTGGTCATCGCCGGCCTCGTGGCCGCCGGCCTCTTCCTGCGCTAGAGAGACAGCCTCACCCGCATGTCATCGCCCTACACCGTCCAGCTCCCCGTCTTCAGCGGCCCGCTCGACCTGTTGCTGCAGCTCATCGAGCGCGAAGAACTCGACATCACCCGGGTCGCCCTGGCCCAGGTCACCGACCAGTTCCTGGCCTACACCCGGGTCCTGGGGCAGCTCCAGCTGGCCGACCTGGCCGACTTCCTGGTCATCGCCGCGCGCCTGATCCTGATCAAGAGCGAGGCCCTGCTGCCGCGCCCGGTGGAGCGCGCGCCGGGCGAGGAGGATCCGGGCGACGAGCTGGCGCGGCAGTTGCTGGCGTACAAGAAATACAAGCAGATCGCCCACAGCCTGCATGAGCGCGAGGCCGCCAACCTGCGCACGTATCTGCGCCTGGCGCCGCCGCCCCGGGTGGAGAAGACGCTCGACCTGACCGGCGTGACGCCCCTGGACCTGCTCGAGGCCGTCCGCCGCGCGCTGGCCCTCCTGCCGGACAGGCCGGCGCTGGGCACGGTCGTCGCCCCGCCCCGGGTGACCATCCGCGACCAGATCCGCCTGATTGCGCAGGCCCTGCGCGACGAAGGCGGCCGCGTCGTCTTTCAAAAGCTCCTCGCCGCCGCGCAAAGCCGGATGGAGATCGTCGTCGCCTTCCTGGCCACGCTGGAACTGATCAAACGACGCAAGATCGAGGCGCGCCAGGCCGCCCTGTTCGGCGACATCGAACTGATCTCGCTCGGCGAGTGGACCGAGGACGAAGCCGCCCTGACGGAGCTGGAGTTCGAGTAATCCCCCGGCCGCCGCTCCAACCGTTCCCCAACCTCCCCCGCCCGTTCTAGGACAGCGGTCACACTGTTCTTTTACCCGGGAGTCCGCATAATGAGACTTGCGCACGTGAAGGTTTTCCCAAGAAAGGAGCGGCCGAGCCGTATGCGCGAGCGAGAGAACGTCCGTATCCACCCCACCGCCGAGGTGTCCGACCGGGCCGAGATCGGGCCGGGGACGCGCATCTGGAACCACTGTCAGGTGCGCGAGGACGCCCGGCTGGGCCGGAACTGCATCCTGAGCAAGGATGTGTACATCGACGCCGGCGTGCAGATCGGCGACAACTGCAAGATCCAGAACGGCATCTCGGTCTATCACGGCGTGACCCTGGAGGACGGCGTCTTTTGCGGGCCGCACATGGTCTTCACCAACGACCGGGCGCCGCGCGCCATCAACCCGGACGGCACCCTCAAGGCCGCGACCGACTGGGCGCTGAGCGAGACCCGCGTGCGGACGGGCGCCGCGATCGGCGCCGGCGCGATTATCGTCTGCGGCGTCACCATCGGCCGCTGGGCCATGGTCGGCGCGGGCGCGGTGGTGACCCGTGACGTGCCGGACTACGGCCTGGTGTACGGCAACCCGGCCCGGCTGCGCGGTTTCGTCAGCCCGCACGGCGTCAAGATGGTTGTGGCCGCCCATCAGCCGGCGGCGGACAGCGTGCTGATGGTGTGTCCCAAGAGCGGCCTGGAGATCGCCATCCCGCGCCCGGATTACGAGAAATTGATTGTCGAGTGAGGAGAGCTCATGATCCCCATTTCCAAACCCTTTATCGGCGAGGCCGAGAAGCAGGCCGTGATGGAGGTGCTGGACTCCGGTCTGCTGGTCCAGGGACCGCGCGTCGCCAGGCTGGAGGAGAAGTTCGCGGCCGTGGCGGGCACCCGGCACGCCATCGCCACCTCGTCCGGCACCACGGCCCTGCACCTGGCCTTGATCGCCAACGGCATCGGCCCGGGCGACGAAGTCATCACCGTCTCGTTCACGTTCATCGCCACCGTCAACTGCATCCTGTTCGTCGGCGCCCGGCCGGTCTTCGTCGACGTGGACCCGGAGACGTTCAACCTGGACCCGGACCTGATCGAGGCCGCCATCACGCCGCGCACCAAAGGCATCCTGCTGGTGCACCTGTATGGTTATCCGTGCGACATGGGCCGCATCCAGGCCATCGCCGACCGGCACGGCCTGAAGGTGATCGAGGACGCCTGCCAGGCCGTGGGCGCCACCTACCAGGGCCGGCCGGTGGGCAGCTTCGGGACCGGCATGTTCAGCCTGTACGCCACCAAGAACGTGATGACGGGTGAGGGCGGCATGATCACGACCAACGACGACGCCCTGGCCGAACGCTGCCGCCTGCTGCGCCAGCACGGCATGCAGCGCCGCTACTACCACGAGATGCTGGGCTTCAACTACCGGATGAGCGACCTGCACGCCGCCATCGGCGTGGCCCAGATGGACCGGCTGGCCGGCTTCACCGAGCAGCGCCGCGCCAACGCCGCCTATCTCAATGCCCGGATCGAGTCGGTCATCACGCCCAAGGTAAAGGACGGCTACGGCCACGTCTGGCACCAGTACACGGTCCGGATGCCCGACGGCCGGGACCGGGACGCGGCCGTGAAGCAACTCAACGCCGCCGGCGTCGGCACCGGCGTGTTCTACCCGGTGCCGGCCCACCAGCAGGGCTACGTGCGCGAGCTGTTGGGGGAGGTGTCGCTGCCGGTGACCGAACGGCTGGCCCGGGAGGTCATCTCCCTCCCCGTCCACCCGGCGCTCACCCCGGCCGATCTGGAGAAGATCGTGGCCGAGGTAAACAAGCTGTAGCCGAAACGCGTCTTGGGTGGACCGAACGGTCTCCTGTCGTCAAGAGACCGTCCTTAAGACAACCGGGCGAAGCGTTGCCGCTTCGCCCGGTTTCTTTGCCCCTCGGCCTGTTAAGTCGCCGGACGCCGCCCGGGCGGGTCAGTTGGGGTAGACCTGGCTGCTGAAGGAGATGCCGACTGCGATCGCCGTCAACATGGAGAGGTCGTCCCGTGTGAAGTGGCCGGCGTGCGGGTGGACAAGCGTGAGGACGCCGACCACCCGGTCGTTGGCCATGAGCGGCACGCTGATCGCCGAGCGCGGGGTCTTGGCGCCGTTTTCGTCCCAGTCACGCCGCAGCCAGCGCGGGTCGTCGTGGGTGTTATCCAGCACGACCGGCCGGCGGTTCTCGATCACCCAGCCGGCCAGGCCGCGTTCCACCACGTCGGCCAGTTGCTCCGCCGTCTGCACGGTCGTCTTGCCCTCATAGATCAGCACGCCTTCCAGGGCCTCCCCGCGCTCGTCCAGCACGATCATACTGCCGCTGGTGGCCCCGACGCTGTCCAGCGTCATCTGCAGGATGCGCTGCATCAGCTCGCGCAGGTCCAGCTGGGTGGCCAGCTCGCGGCTGATGGCGTAGAGCAGGTCCAGCGAGACGCGCGTCCGTTCGCTGTCCGGCGGATCGCTGGAGGCGGGCGGCAGCACCTCCACCCGGTGGACATGGCCGTTCGTCGGCCCTTCCACAGCCGCCGACTCATCCGCGCCGTCCGGGCCGCGGCCCGACACCTTTTGCAGGCTGCGCAGCACGGATTGCAGCGCCCGCTGCGGCCGGGCGGCCGGGAGCTGGCCGGCGGCGCCGCCCTCCGCCTGCGCCTCATCGCGGCTGTAGTAGTAGTAAGACAGGTAGGAATAGCGGCTGTAGGCGCCGCGCGTGTGCGCCATGCGGTTGATGACCGCGCCGATGATCGGGGCGTTCACGCGCCGGATCTGTTCCAGCATCGACCGGACGATATTCCGGCGCGCGTGGTTGGCCTGGATCACCAGCAGGACGCCGTCCACCTTGGAGGCCAGCACCCAGGCATCCGTCACGAAGAACGGCGGCGCGTCGATGATGACCACATCGGCGATCTCCTTGAGGTCGGCCAGGATCTGGTCCATGCGTTTGGAGCCGAGCAGCTCGGTCGGGTTCGGCGGCAGCGTGCCGCTGGTGACGGCGGTGACGTTGTCTTTGCGCCACGGCCGGGTGACGTCGGCCGCCTGCAGGTGGCCGCGGAAGAGGTCGCTCAGGCCGTCTCGGTTCGGGATGCCCAGGATGCGGTGCAGGCTCGGCCGGCGCAGGTCGGCGTCCAGCAACACCACCCGCTTGCCGCCCTGGGCCATGATCAGGCCCAGATTGAAGGCGATGGACGATTTGCCGTCGCCGGGGGTCGGGCTGGTGATCAGGATGGTTTTCAGCTGCCGGTCGACGCTGGTGAATTCCAGGTTGGTGCGCAGGGACCGGAAGGCCTCGGCCAGCGGCGAACGCGGCTGATCGGCGACCGACAGGATGCCGGTCTTGGTGCGCGGCATATCGCTGATATAGCCGATGATCGGGTAGGGCAGCAGGCGCGAGACGTCTTCCGGCGTCCGCAGCGTGTCGTCCAGGAACTCGATGAGGTAGGCGGCGCCGGTCGAGAGCACCAGCCCGGCCAGCGCGGCGGCCAGAATGATCAGCGTGCGGCGCGGGCCGACCGGCACCACCGGCAGCGCGGCCGGCTCAAAGACCGTCAGGGTGTTCGTCGCGCCCTGCTCGGTGTTCGCCAGCAGGGTGGCGTAATTGCCCTGCAGGACCGAGAGGCGCTCCTCCAGGGCGCGGAGGTCCGCCTGCGCCGCCGCGATTTCGGAGGCGCTGGACAGGTCGGCCAGCGCCGCCTGTTTCTCCGTCATCTCCTGGTTGGTGCTGTTGATTTTGGTCTGCAGGTCGGCCAGTTGCTGGCGGACGAAGTTCTGGCGCTCGATCTCCTCTTCCGTGAGCGCGCCGGACGGGCTCTGCCGGATCAGCTGCCGGGCCAGCTCGTTGGCCACGAGCTGCGCCAGCTCCCGGTTGCTGTCCGTCACCGTGATCTCCAGGAATTGGCCGTCCGGCAGCGCACGCGCGCTGTACTCGGGCAATTCCTGGAGACCCAGCTCGGCCATTGTCGCCACCGCCACCGGCTCGCGCAGAGCCAGGTTGGCGTAGGCCCGGGCCAGCGTCTGGCTCAGGCCGAACTCGTTGCCGGTCGGGTTGCGCTCAAAGATGGCGTTCCCCACCAGGAGCGTCGTGCGGGCCAGGTAGACCGAGGGGAGGTCGCGCGTGAAGAAATAGGCGGACGCCGTGGCGATCGCAACCGAGACGACCACCAACCACCACCATCGTCGGAGCGGGGCGAGATATTCCTGAATTTCCATATCAATCACACTGGCTCAAACAAATGTCAAACGACGGTGGGGACAACGACCGAATATCTCTAGTTTATTCGTGGACTGGCGGTAAAGTATGAGGTACAATAGTAATAGTACCTGGGTACTAGCGGCCCTCCGGGAAAGGCTGACGAGGATGCTTTTTTTCCTGGCCATCGCCGGCGCGTTCATGATCCTGATCTCGGCCGGCATTACGCTTATCGCCTGCATGGCCTCGGCGCGGATGTCGGAAGGTGAGCTCGGGTCCGAAGCGCCGCTGTCCGCCGAGCCGCACGCGCCGCACGCGCCGCACGCCTCCCGCGCCACCCGTTTCTCAGCCTGACCGGAGCCGGCGCGTCCCGCGCTTCAACGCCGATAATTGAAGATCACTTTACTCCCATCCTGCTCCAATTGGAAGGGCAGTTCCTGCAGGTCCCGCAAGGCCTCGCGCACCGCCGCCCGTCTCTCCGGCGGGCAATACAGCAACAAAAAGCCGCCGCCGCCGGCGCCCGTGATCTTGCCCCCCAGGGCCCCGGCCCCGCGCGCCGCCGCGTACATCTGGTCGATCTCGCCGTTGCTGATCTGGCTCGCCAGACGCTTCTTCAACTCCCACCCCTGGTGCAATAACTCGCCGATCGCGTCAATCCGGCCGGCCGTCAGTTCGGCGCGGGCCTGATGGGCCATCGCCTTCATCTCGCCCAGGATCGCGCGCCGGTCCTGGATATTGCGTTTCTGCTCGCCGAGGATGGTGTCGGCTTTGCGCGTGACGCCGGTGAAAAACAGCAGCAGGCTTTCGTTGAAGCGCCGCGCTAGGCCGGCCTCCAGGTCCAGGCGCTGACTGACCACCTGGCCGTCGGTCCGGAACTCGAAGAAGCGCATCCCGCCGAACGCCGCGATGTACTGATCCTGGACGCCGATCGGCTTCCCCAGGCGCTCGATCTCGATCTCGCACGCCTCCCGCGCCAGCTGCTCGGCCGTCACCAGCTCCCCCAGAAAGGTGTACATCGCGTGCAGGGCCCCCACGGTCACGGTGCTGGACGAGCCCAGCCCGGAGCCGGCCGAGGGGATATCGCCCATGGTCGTGATTTCAATGCCGTTGGCGATGCCGGTCTTGCGCAGGGCCTCGCGGATCAGCTCGTGCGCGATCTGATCGACGTGCTCCACCATCTCCTGGCGCGTGTAGCCGATGCGCAGCAGGTGGTCGAAGCGCTTCTTGATCGTGACGAAGATGTACTTGTCGATGGCGCACGAGAGCACACAGCCGCCCTCCTCCCGGTAATAGTCGGGGAAGTCGGTGCCGCCGCCGAAGAAACTGACGCGTAACGGGGCCTGGACGATGATCATACGTTCGGCTCGATCTGTTTGAAGTGGTTCACGGTCCGGGCCAGCCCGGCCGGCAGGTCGACGGTCGGCCGCCAGCCCAGCTCGCGGCGCGCCCGGCCCGCGTCGAGGTGGATATGCCGGGTCTCGCCCAGCCTGGCCGGGCCAACGGCGGCCGGGCGGTCATAGCCGGTGATCGCCTGCAGCTCCGTGAAGAGCCGGTTGACCGAGGTGGGCTGGCCGGTGCCCAGGTTGTAAATGCCCGCCGCGTCCGGGCGCTCCAGGGCCAGCAGGTTGGCGGCCGCGCAATCGCCGACGTAGAGGAAATCGCGCGTCTGTTCGCCATCGCCGTTGATGGTCACCGGCTGGCCGGCCAACATACGCCCGGTGAAGATGGCCACCACCCCGGCTTCGCCAGACGGGTCCTGGCGCGGCCCGTACACGTTCGGGTAGCGCAGCACCACGTAGTCCAGGCCGTAGTTCTGCCGATACATGAACAGGTAATGCTCCACCGCGTGTTTGCTGGCGCCGTACGGGCAGATCGGGTTGACCGGGTGCCGTTCGTCCACCGGCAGATATTCCGGCTCGCCGTACACGGCGCCCCCGGTGGAACTATACACCAGGCGCCTGACGCCCGACCGGCGCGCGCATTCGAGAACGTTGAGCGAGCCGCGCACATTCACGTCGGCGTCGAACAGGGGGTCGTCCACCGACCGGCGCACGTCCACCTGGGCGGCGTGGTGGCTGACGTAATCCGGCCTTTCGCGGTCGAAGACCTCGGCCAGCGCCGGGTCCCGCACGTCCAGTTGATAGAAACGCGCGCGCGGGTTCAGGTTGAGCCGGCGCCCGGTGGACAGGTTGTCGACAACCACCACGTCGGCTCCGCGCTCGATGAGGGCATCGACTACGTGCGAGGCGATGAAGCCGGCGCCGCCGGTAACCAGAATTTTCGAGGTCCTTATCATAGTTGGGGAGAACGCGGCTGCACCAACGACGAGGCCGGCGGCGTCGGCCGGCCTCGAACCCGGGTCGCGAATGGTCGGGCGATCAGTAAGCGCCGCGGCTCTTGAGCACGGCCGGGAAGGTCTGGAGCAGGATTTGCAAGTCCAGCCAGATGGTCCAGTTGCGGATGTAGTACATATCCAGCCGGACCCGGTCCTCGTAGCTGACGTCGGAACGGCCGCTGACCTGCCACAGGCCGGTCAGGCCGGGGCGGACGGTGAGCAGGTTCAGGCCCCACTGGTTATATTGGGCCATCTCCTGCGGCGCGATCATGCGCGGCCCGACCAGCGACATCTCCGCCCGCAGCACGTTGAACAACTGCGGCAGCTCGTCCAGGCTGAACTTGCGTAGGAAGCGGCCGACGCGCGTGATGCGCGGGTCGTTCTTGAGCTTGTGGTTGCGGGCCAGCTCCGCCTTGAGGGCCGGGTACTGGTCCAGGATCCGGTCGCCGTTGACGTGCATGGTGCGGAACTTGAACGCGTCGAACTGCTTGCCGTTCAGGCCCATGACGCGGCGGCGGTAGATGACCGGGCCGGGCGAATCCAGCCGGATCGCCAGGCCGATCAGCAGCAGCAGCGGCGAGATCACCAGCAGGCCGGGCAGGGTCAGGCAATAATCGAGCATCAGCTTGATGACGCTGTCGAAGCCGGTCAGGCGCACCCTGTTGACGTTGACGAGCGGGACGTAGCCCACTTCCTGGACCTGCAGGCCGGTGGTGATGATCTCGTACAGGCCGGACGACAGGCGCAGGCTGAGGTTCTCGACGTTGCTGTAGCGCTGGAAGATTTCCAGCATCCGGTCACGCGATGAGATGGCGCTGGTGGCCAGGATGATCTCCTCGACGCCGTAGCGCCGGATGATCTTGTCCAGGTGGTCAACCGTGCCGAGCGACGGCAGGTTGTGGAACAGCAGGGTGCCGGCCGGGACCTTCTCGTCCACGAAGCCGATCAGGTGCAGGCCGGAGTGCTGCGCGCGGAGCAGCTGCTCCGCCATCCAGCGGCCCTCCTGGTTGGCGCCGACGATCACGGCCGGGGCCAGCAGGTAGCCCCGGTGGCGCAGCCAGCCGATCAGGCGCCGCATCCCAAACCGCCCGAGGGCGACGAAGAAGAGCGCGAACCCCCAGGCCAGCAACAGCCAGCCGCGGGCGACGATGAACGACGGCTCCAGGAAGCCGACCATGGTCACGGGCACCAGGCCCGCGGTCGTCGCCCGAAAGACCAGGTCATACTCACGGGCGCCGCCCATCAGGTTGGGCAGATGGTACAGCCCCAGCGCGGCAAAGAGCACCATCCAGATGGGCAGGATGAAGGTGAAGAAGATGCCTTCGTAATAGATGAGGCTGGGGGCCGGGTCCTGATAGAAGAACGGCAGGTTCAGGCTGAACCGGACGATATAGGCGAGCGCGAAGGCGGCATTGAGCATGAGGCCGTCGGTGATCACCAGGCCCGCCACCAGGAGCGCGCCGCGGGCGCGGCGCGAGAGCCGCCCGACGTTGGGCTGCGCGGCCAGGGGCGCCACGTGCGGCAGTTCATCCAACATAGGCTGGGATGCCATGATATGTTTCCTCCAGGCGGGCGGCGATGCTCGCCCAGGCGTGATGCGCTTCCACATAACGCCGACCGGCCTGACCGACGGCGGCGCGCCGCCCCGGATCCTGCAGCAGACCAACCACTGTCTCGGCAAAGGTCTCTGGCGTTTCAGCCACCATGGCATCTCTCCCCGTTTCCAGCTCCAGCGCCGAGACGGCCTGCGGCGTTGCAACTACCGGGGCGCCGCAGGCCATCGCCTCCAGAACCTTATTCTGTATCCCAACCCCGTAAGCGATCGGGGCCACCGCAACCGTCGCCCGCTGAAGATAGGGGCGGACATCGGTGACGGTCCCGGTAACGGTAATGGCAGGATCCTGCGCCAGCGCTCGAACTTCAGGAGTTGGATCCTTGCCGACGATCCACAACTTGACATCCGGCTGCCGGGCCTGGATGCGGGGAAAAATCGCGCGGGTAAAGTGCAGCACCATGGTGACGTTGGCGTGATAACTCATTTTCCCGCTCATCACCAGCGTGGCGGGCTCACGCGCAACATCCGAGTCAACGCTAAAGTACTCGAGATCAACCCCATTTGGAATCACTCTTAAGTCAGGCGTGTCCTGACCCGCAGTCAGCGGCCGCCCGGGCGAGCCCAGGCCCAGCAGCGCCTCCCGGTCCGCCCGGGACGTGACCAGCACCCGGTCGAACTGGCGCGTCAGCCAGCCTTCGTAACGCTCCGTGCGGCCCAGTTCGAAACGCGTGATCCAGCGGCTCACCAGCCGGCCGCTGCGCGCGGCGGCGTGGCGGAACAACAGGCTGATCGAGTCGACGCTGTCCCAGACGATCGGCACGTGGGCCTGGAACCGCCGGCGCCACTGCTTGAGCGCCAGCCCGTACCAGGCGCCGCGCAAGTGTTCCACGTGAATGGCATCCGGCTCCAGGCCTTCCAACGCGGCCTCGGACACAAGGGCGGGATGCCAGCAATAAGCCGCCTGGAGCGGGACGGCCGTGGGCAACGCGCCCAGGCAGTTCGCCAGGGAGCGCCAGCGCGGCAGGCGAACGGCCCGCACCTCGAGGCCTTCCGCCCGCAGATGCTCAATGTCAGCGCGCTCACGCTCATCGGTCCAGGCCGTCAACACGGTGACGTGATGTCCACGCCGCGCCAGGTGCCGGATGAAGTTGTACGGCCGCACCCGGATGAGGTTCGGCACATAAGGCACAACAAACAGGACACGCATCGCGTTGACGATAAACGACAACCACCGCCGCCTCAATGGCGCGGTGGTCCTAGCCAATGGGGGTTATTGAAGTTCTGGCCAATGCAGGGAAGAACGAGCCCCCCTTCCCCGACAATTCCCGCGCGCGGGCCGGGCCACGGCGCCGATCTTCGCCTGACCCGGCGGCTCCAAGTCAATGTCAGCGGATAAAAAAGGACAGCGTGACCAGGATGGCGATGAAGGTGCCGGCCAGCAGGCCGATGCGGGTCAGGTCCTTCTTTGTATTGGTGTAATCAAAGTCAGGCAGGTTTGTCTCGACGCCTGAGCCGGCGCGCGTCTCCACCCGTTCCACCGCTGCCTCGACCACCGGGCCGACGCTCATCGGCACATTCGGCTGGCGCAGGCGCTTGGCTTTTCGCACTTTGCTCATCACGACCTCACTGTCGGGGCGTTGTCACGGCGTCTTGAGATCGCCGCTGACCACGATCCGCTGCGTGTCAACCCAGTAAGGATAACATGAAATCAGCGTAATGGAAGAGTGCGGGGTCGCGGCCAGGACACTCACTTCGGTCGGCTTGACGATGCGCGTGCCGGTGACCGCGTAGGTGAAGACCTGGGTCAGGGTGTGGATCTGGATTTCGTCGCCGGGCTGCAATTCATCCAGGCGGCGAAAGATCTCGCCGAAGATGTCGTTGTGGGCGGAGAGCACCAGGTTGCCCGGCTGGCCGGGGTCGCCGCTGCCCAGGTGCTGCCCGACGCCCTTCTTGAGCTGCTCCCAGTCATCGCCCTGCACGATCAGGGCGTCGACGTTGATGGCCGGGATGATGATGCGGCGGGCCTGCCTCGGGCCCTGGGTGGGCACGATGGGCGCCGGCAGGGCGCGCACCCACTGGCGCAGGTCCTCGGGGATCTCGGCCTCGTTGAAACGCGCGCCGCCGGGGTCGGTGGGCGGCGTGTGGCCGGCCGGCAACACCACGGCCGTGATCACGGGCGTCGGCGCGGACGTCGGCAGGGCCTGGACGCCGGCGGCCATCATCTGGGCGGCCTCGCGGTTGAGGTTGTCCAGGATGTTTTTGCCGTTGTAGGCCACGTAGATCAGGCCGGCGACGGCCGCGATTTCGACCAGGAGCAGCAGGCCGTCCAGCACGCGGCGGGCCAGGCTGCGCGGGCGCGGCGGGGCCACGGGCGTCGCCGCGTGATCGCCCTCGGGCAGCACGCCCACCGGCACCACGGGCAGCGCGCGGCCGGTCTCCCGGTAGCGCGCCAGCCGGGCCTCGCGGGCCTCGCGCTTCTTCTCCGAGAGCACCCGCTGTAGTTCGTCAATCGAGAGATCGTCTACGGAACGGCGGTCTTTCATTTCAGATAACAGGCTACAGATACCAGACTACAGACGGCAGACGACGGCTCATTGGCGGGAAAATACCCGGTTTTGGGTTCCGATGCAAGTCATATGCCGGTCGGTCGCCGCTCTGCGGCCACCTTACGCGGCGGCTCCGCCGCCAATCTGCCGGTCGGTCGCCACTCTGCGGCGACCTTACGCGGCGGCTCCGCCGCCGGATGCGGTCGGTCGCCGCTCTGCGGCGACCTTACGCGGCGGCTCCGCCGCCGGATGCGGTCGGTCGCCGCCGGGCGCTAACCGGCCGGCAGGCCGCGCTCGCACCACCAATCCTCCAGCCGCAGGTAGGCGCGGATGGCGTGCGCGGCCGCCGAGCGCAGCGGTTCGGGAGGCCAGGCCAGCACGCGGCGTTCTACGAACGGACAGGCCGTGTTCTCGGTCTGCCGCTCCAGCAGGAGGTCGGTCAGCGTCAGAGCGTTCTGATGCGTCATCGACACCCCGTGGCCGATACAACCCAGGCTGTAGACCACGCGCCGGTCGCCGAGGTAGCCCAGGGCCGGCGTCAGGTCCAGGGTCACCGAAAATGGCCCGCCCCAGCGGTGCGTGATCGGCACGTCGCGCAGCGCCGGGAACAGCAGGCGCAGGTGGGCCTCCAGGTGACGCCAGGCGGCCTCGTCCGAGTCGATGTCCAGCCGCTCGCCGTAGGCCAGCCCGACCGGGCCGCCGCCCATCACCAGGCGCCGGTCCGGCGTCACCCGGTAATAGTGGATCAGGTTGCGCGCGTCCTCGACGCCCTGACGCTCGCGCCAGCCGATCTCGGCGAAATGCCGGTCCTCGAGCGGCGCGGTGGCCACCATATAGGTCCAGGCCGGAATCTGCTTGCCGCGCAGCGCCGGCAGCCGGTGTGAGTAGGCGTTGGTCGCCAGGACCAGCTTTTCGGCCGTCACCGCGCCGCGCGGCGTCTTCAGCCGCAGCCGCGCGCCGCGCTCGATCTCCACGACCGGCGTGCGCTCGAAGACCTGCGCCCCCAGTTGCAGGGCCAGCCGTTTCTCCTCGCGGACGAGCCTGGCCGGGTTCAGCAGTCCCAGCCTGGGCTCCCACATCGCCCCCAGATAGAGCTCGGAGTTGACCCGGGCGCGGGCGGCGTCCCGGTCCAGCCAGTGCAGGCCCGTGATGCCCAGCGCGTGGACGAGCTCCAGGTCGTGCTGGAGACGCCGCACGTAAGCCGGCGCGGTCGCCATCCGCAGGAATCCCGGCCGGAAGTAGTCGCAGTCCAGGCCGTTGTCCCGGATCAGGGCCTCCAGCCCGTCCACGGCGCGCTCCATGTAAACGTGGGCGTCCTTGACGAACTGCCTGCCCTTGAGCAGTGCGGTCGTGCCAAAACCGAGCCCGACGACCGTCATCGAGAACGAGCCGTTGCGGCCGCTGGCGCCGTAGCCCACGACTTCATGCTCGAAGACGGCGACGCTCAGGCCGGGCGCGGCCCGGCGCAGGGCGATGGCCGTGGCCAGGCCCGTGAACCCGCCGCCGACGATTGCGACGTCCACCGCCAGGTCGCCTTCCAGAGGAGGCTCCGGCGTATAGGGGCCGTACTCGGCCAGCCACAGGGAGAGGGGAGACGATGGGAACGACATCACGTCACCTACAGGTTGAGGACATGCACCCTCAGCTCATCGGCGATGCCTTTCAGGGTGACACGGCTGGTCTGCAGCAGCCGGCCGGCGATCAGCCCCCCGGCCCCGGCGTCGTGCCGGATCGCGTCGGTGAAGACGACATCCCCGCCCCGCGACAGGGCCTGCACGCGGGCGGCGATGTTGACGGTGGTGCCGAAATAGTCCGGCCGGTCGTTGAGCGTGACGTTGAGGCACGGGCCGCTGTGCAGGCCGATCTTCAGGATCAGGCGCTCCTCGGCCGGCAGGCGTTCGCGCGCGTTGAGGGCGGCGATGGCGGCCTGCATGTCCAGGGCGGCCGCCAGCGCCTCGGCCGGCGTCGGGAAGGCCGCCATCACGGCGTCGCCGATGTTCTTGACCACCGTGCCGGCGCGCCGGTCGGCGGCGGCGAACAACGCCTCGAAGTGCAGGCGGACGAGGTGATACGCGCGCGGGTCGCCGCGCCGGGCGTACAGCGCCGTGGAGCCGGCCAGATCGGTGAAAAGCAGCGCCACCCGCGCCACCTCCAGGCTTTCATCGGGCAGCAGGCGCTCCTGCGGGAACAGGCGCTGAAACTCGGGCAGGAGCAGCAGGGCCTGGCCGGTGACTGCTCCCAGGCGGGCGTCGATCCCGGCCCGGAAGTCCGGATCGTCGGCATCGGCGTACAGGGACCGGAAGCGGGGGTGGACGCTGAACGTCACCCGGACCTCGCCGTCCAGGCGCGGCGCGAAGCGCCCCTGGCACATAGCGCACTGGAGCTCATGCCGCAACTCGTGCAGCGCGCTATGGTCGTTGGAGCCGCCGCAAGCCGGGCAACGCACGTCCCAGTGCAGAGACACCAGGCCTTCATACAGCGCCGCCACCAGGAGCTTGAGCGCCGCCCGCTCGTCCAGGCCCAGCCGCTCAGCCAGATGGCGCGGGTTGACGTGGTAGACCTCGCGCGCCGGCGCCTGCTCCAGATAGGCCGCCAGCCGGGCCCGGATGTCGGCGGCGACCCCGTGTTTCTCCAGGCTGTCCGCCGCGGCCGGCAGGCGCGGACGTGGGCGAAAAAATCCCAGCACGGCGTCACTCCAGCACGCCCACGCGCACGTTCCGGAAGCGGGCGGGCGCGGCGCCGTGGCCGGTGTGCATCACCTGCGCCGGCTGGCCCTTGCCGCAGTTCGGGGTGCCGTACATCGCCCAGTGATCGGCGTTGCACACGGCGTCGCAGTTGTTCCAGAACTCGGGCGTGTTCCCGGTGTAGGTGCAATCCTTAAGCAACCGGCCGAGCCGGCCGCGCTTGATCTCATAGCCGACCTCGGTGCCAAACTGGAAGTTGTAGCGTTTGTCGTCGATGCTCCAGGACCGGTTGGTCTCCAGGAGCAGGCCCTCGTCGGTGTCGGCGATCAGCTCCTCCAGCGTCCACGTCCCCGGCTCAAGACTGACGTTGGTCATGCGGACGAGCGGCAGCCGGTTCCAGCCGGCGGCCCGCATGCAGCCGTTGGAGGTCAGGCCGAGGCGGCTGGCCGTCTCACGCGACATCAGGAAACCGGTGAAACGCCCAGCGCGCACGATGGGCGTCGAGGCGGCCGGCACGCCCTCGTCGTCCCAGCCGAAGGTCCCCAGCCCGGTGGCGCGCACGGCCTCGGCGGTGAGGTTGACCACCTCGGACCCGTAGCGGAAACGGCCAAGCATCGCGGGCGTGAGGAAGGAGCCGCCGGCGTAGGCGGCCTCCGCGCCGAAGACCCGGTCCAGCTCGACCGGGTGTCCGCAGGACTCGTGGATCTGCAGGGCCAGCTGGGAGGCGCCCAGGATCACGGTCGTGACCGTGTCGCGCGGACAGGGCGCGGCGCTCAGCAACTGGACGGCTTCAGACGCGACGCGCTCGGCGTGGCCGGGCAGGTCCATGGCCAGCACGTACTCCCAGCCGGCCGTGCCCTGCTGGCGCTCCGCCGAGTTCGGGTACGAGCGGCGCTGGACATCGTCGTCGGAGACGGCCGTGGCCATGATCCCGCCGCCGGATTCGATCAGGGTCTGCTCGATGTCGGCGCCGTCGGTGTTGGCGAACTGCTTGTGCTCGCGGACAAAAACCAGGCTGCCCTGGCGCACCAGGGTCGGGCCGAGCCGTCGCCCGGCGGGGGCGGCGCGCGCCAGGGCGGCGTCGGCGGCCAGCAGCACGGCCAGCTTGTCTTCGATGGAGACGGCGAACGGGTCGATCCGGACGGGCGTGGCATACGTCCCGCGGCTGGCGACGGGCGGGCCGAGGTCCACCGGGCCGTTGCCGGCCTGGGCCGAGGCGCGCGC
>Ga0073932_1002251_pt1 | contig 30983 bp, 30 predicted proteins | sample DewCreD2012metaG_FD_76967 | JGI IMG/M metagenome (GOLD analysis project Ga0073932, IMG submission 76967) | Hot spring sediment bacterial and archeal communities from British Columbia, Canada, to study Microbial Dark Matter (Phase II) - Dewar... ...
ACGATGCCGCCCATCACGCCCACCACCCGCAGCGTGGCCGCCTGGCTGTCGGCCGCGCTCAGGAACTCCAGACGGCGCGGCGCCGAGGTCAGCGTGCGCCCGTCGGCGGTCTGGCCGACGGCCGTCATGGCATGCCAGCCGGGGGCGTAGTCGTCGGTGTTGAAGTCGACGCGGAAGGGCGGCTCGGTGTCCGTGCCGACCACGGCCTCGTCAACCCGGAAGGTCACGGAGACCAGGTCCGCCGGGCCCTGGATTTCCATGCGGAAGGAGCCCTGGATCTGGCTGCCGCCGCCATAGCCGAAATTGCGGCGGACGAAGAGGGTCAGCGCGTCCGGCTCGGCGGTCTGCGCGCCGGCGGCCAGGGCGGGCGCGAGCAGGGCGACGACGACGGCCAGGACCGGGGCGAAAGACGACGGCCGAAGGACGAAGGCTCGCTGCCGACCGTTCGTGGACGGCCGGGGGAGCCGGCGGGCAGACGGGGGCATGGGTGTTACTTCCATTTCGTGAGGATCGCTTCGCGCTGGAAGATCTGCGCGCCGAGATACACGGCGCCGACGTCCAGCACGGCCAGGGTGACGGCCACGCCGAGCATCAGTTGCAGGTTGATGACGATCAGGCCCCCGATCTGGCCGAAGATCAGGACCATCAGCGGCACGATCAGCACGCCCGAGATCTGCTCGGCGACGCGCGGGTCGGTGACGCGCGACGAGACCATCACGGCGAAGTTCACGGACAGGATGGCCATCAGCGGCCCGATGACAAACACGGCCATCAGCCAGGTGGGGCTGAAGATGCGGCTGACCACGCCCGGCGTGGCGCCGGCCAGCGGCGCCAGGGCGACGAAGAGCAAGAAGGCGCCCCAGGCGGCGCCGACGGCGGGCAGGGCGGCGGCCAGGCCCTTGCCGGCCAGCAGTTCCTCGGTGGTGATGGGCGTGGCCAGGAGCGGCTCCAGGCTGCGCGTGGTCTTCTCGCCCACGATGCTGTAGGCCGCGATCGAGGTCGGGATGATGAGCGGCATCATCATGAACAGCACCAGGAACTGGTTGATCAGGTAGACCTGGAAGCACTCGTGGGGCGCGGCGTCGCCGCAGGCCTCCAGGAAGGCGGGCGGCAGGTCGGTCACGTCGCCGCCGGCGGCCCCCGCCCCCAGGCTGCGCGTCCCGTACAGGATGCCGAGCGGCAGCAGCGTGAACAGCAGCGGCAGCGCGGCGACGGTGAAGATCACCAGCCGGTTCTTGAAGACCTCGGCCCACTCTTTTTCGATGATCGTGCGGACACGTTGAACGTTCACAGGGCGCCTGCCTTATTATGTCGCTGTTTCATGTGAAACATCAGGCCCGGTCGTCGTTGACCAGGCGCAGATAGACATCTTCCAGGGAATGGCGCAGCTCGCCGACAAACTGCACGTCGGCGCCGGCGGCCACCAGGTGCCGGATGACGGCCGGGTTGTGGGCCTCGGGGTCATCCAGGCGCACCAGCAGCTTGTGGTCAATGGCGCGCGCCTCGCGCACGAACGGCAACGCGGCCACCGACGCGGCCCAGGCCGGGTCGAGCCGGGCCAGATGGAAGACCACCTGGCGGCCGTAGAGCCGCTGACGCAGGGCGGCCGGCGTGTCCACCGTGACCAGGCGCGTCTTGAAGATGGCGATGCGGTCGCACAGCCGGTCGGCCTCGTCCAGGTTGTGCGTGCACATGAAGATCGTGCGTCCCTCGCCCTTCAGGCTCTCGATCGCGTCGCGCACCAGGCGGGCCGCCTCGGGGTCCAGGCCGCTGGTCGGCTCGTCCAGGAACAGCACCTTCGGCTCGTGCAGCAGGGCGCGGGCGATGGCCAGTTTCTGGCGCATGCCCTTGGAGAAGCTCCCGGCCGTGTCCGCGCGCCGCTCCCACAGGCCCAGCATCTTCAGGTAACGCCCCGCCTGCCCGACCGGGTCCGCGACGCCGTACAGCCTGGCGAAGATCACCAGGTTGTGCTCGGCGCTCAGCCGGTCGTACATGCCCGGCGACTCGGTCAGGATGCCCACGCTCTGGCGGATGGCCTGGTCGTCCTGCCCGTTCCGGCCGCCGACCTCGAAGCCGTTGACGCGCGCCCGCCCGCGGCTCGGCCCGATCAGGGCGCACAACATGCGCACCGTGGTCGTCTTCCCGGCCCCGTTCGGGCCCAGGAAGCCGAACACCTCGCCTTCTTCCACAGAAAGCGTCAGGTTATCCACAGCCGTGACCGTGGCGCCCCTGACGGCGCCGGGGAAGACCTTGGTTAAACCCTCTGCCTCGATCATGCGGATTTCCTTTCCAACGGCTGTCGCCATCCATTGTGCGCCCGGACGCCGGCGCGGGCAAGCCCGGCCGCCGTCAGCGGCTGTAGCGTGATTCCCTGACCTGGCGCTCCAGTTCTTCCGCCGTCGGCTCGGACGGCGCGGCGGCCGGCGCCGAGGGGAGGACCGCCGCCGCGTGCGGAGCGACCGGCGCCTGACGGCCGGCCGGGACCGGCGCCGCCGGCGCACGCAGCGCGCCCGGGATGATCAGCAGCGCCAGCGCCAGCGCCGTCCAGGCCGCGCCGCCGATGAGCCCCGTGGGCAGCGGCCCCACCAGCGGGCTGGGTTCGCCCTGCACAAACAGCGCGCCCAACGCCGAGATGCCGTTGATGGCCGCATGCGCGATGACGGCCGGCCAGACGCTGCCGTCGCGCAGCGTGAGCCAGCCCAGGAACACGCTCAACCCCAGCGTGAACCAGACCATGGCCAGCATCCCCAGCCACGGCGCGCCCGGATAGTCCAGGCCGTAATTGTGGCCCAGGGCGATGACGGGCCAGTGCCACACGCCCCAGATCACGCCCAGCACCAGGAGCGCGCGGCGCGGGCCGAGCGGCATGAGCTTGGCCTGCAGGTAGGCGCGCCAGCCGAACTCCTCGCCAAACGTGAAGAAACCGTTGATCAGCGGCGCGATCAGCACGCCCATGAGCGTCTGCGTGACGGCCACGAACCAGGGGTCCAGGGCGGCCTGGCCGGACTGCGCCAGCAGGTCGCGCAGGCGCGTCAGCGCCGGGTCATAGTGCTGCGGGAAGAACACGAAGTAGATCACGCTCCCGGCCACCGTCATCACGGCCGGCAGGACCCAGCCCGCCAGCCAGTAGGGCCAGCCCCGCACGTTCGGGCGCACGCCCGTGTCGCGCCAGCCTTCGCGCGTGACCCACCGGGTGAGCAGGTGCGCCAGCGCCGGCGCCCACATATACGGGCCGGCGATCAACAGCAGGGCCAGGCTCAGGCCGGTGCCCGGCAGCACCGGGCTGTCCGCCAGGCCGCCGGTCCGGGCCACGGCCAGGGCCGTCAGCCAGGCGAGACCGAAGGCGAAGGTCAGGAAGATCAGGATACGGCGGGCGTCGAGTCGGGTCGGCATCGCGTTGTCCTCCGCAGGGTCGGCGCAGCCCGGGCCGGCGAGACGATGAGGCGCGGCCGGCCGGTCGCGCCTCATCCCAGACACCCGGGGGGGAATGGGGGCGGCGTCAGCCGCGCTCGGCGGCCGGCGGCGCGCCGTCCGCTGGCCGGGCGCCCTGGGCCAGCGCCGCCAGCCCCGTCAGCCCGCCCAGGTTCATGGTCTCCACCGCCGACGACGGCACGATCATCAGCGCGCCCTTCTCCTTCAGGCCCTCGAACAGCATGTTCATGGCCCGCAGGTGCAGGGCGGTCGGGTTGTCGGCGTAGGCCCGGGCGGCCTCGGCGAACGAGGCCGCGATCTGCTTCTCGGATTCGCCCAGGATGACGCGCGCCTGGCGCTCGCGCTCGGCCTGCGCCTGGCGGCTCATCGCCACCTCCAGGTCCTGCGGGATGACGATGTCGCGGATCTCGACGCTGGTGACGCTCACCCCCCACGGCGTGGTGCGCTCGTCAATGATCTTCTGCAGCTCGCGGTCGATGGCTTCGCGCCCCACCAGGATCTCGGCCAGCATCATCTTGCCGATGATGTCGCGCAGCGCGGTCTGCGCCGCCCAGGCGATGGCGGTGCGGTAGTCCTCCACCTCCAGCGCCGCCTTCTGCGCGTCCCACACCACCCAGAAGAGGACGGCGTCCACGTTCACGGGCACCGTGTCGCGCGTCAGCGTCTTCTCGGCGCTGAAGGGCGTCACCATCGTGCGGTGGTCGATCCAGTTGGGGATGTAGTCCACGATCGGCACGACCCAGAACAGGCCCGGCCCGTACAGCCCGCGGAACCGGCCGAAGCGCAGCACCACGGCCTTCTCCCACTGGTTGGCGATCTTGAGCGCGAACAGGAAGTACAGGCCGAACAGCGCCGCCAGACTGACGCCCAGCCCGGCGACGAGGTCCGACCAGCCCGCGGCGCTCGCCGCGAGGGCGAACACGACGCCGGCGCTCAGCCAGAGGACAAACACCGTGACCGAAACGGCGTTCACCTGCCGGGCCGCCAGCTGCGCCTTCAGATCTTGCGTGGTGATCTTTGCCATGGGTCCTCTCCTTGGCCGGTCAGGCGGCCGGCTTGTTCCGGTGCGCGCTCAACGCCGCCTGGACGGCCTGCTCGATTTCATCCAGGCTGTAACCCAGCCGCCGGGCTTCGGCGACGCACCCGTCCGCGAGTTCGACCAGCCGCGCCCGGCGCAGCCGGCGCTGGTCCCCGGGGATGGGCCGTTCCAGGATAAAGGTGCCGCGCCCCTGCTGGGTGGAGATCACGCCCTCTTCGTCCAGAAGGCGGTAGGCCCGCGCCACGGTGTTGAAGTTGATGCGCAGGTCGGTCGCCAGCTGGCGCACGGTGGGCAATTGGTCTCCCGGCCGCAAGACGCCCGCGGCCGTCATCTGCTTCACCTGCTCCACGATCTGGACATAGATCGGGTCGCGGCTGCGGAAGTCAAGCTTCATCAACATGGTCCCGCCGGCTTATTGAACTAATTGTATCATTGAACCAATTGTATATCAAAAAGGCGGCGAGTCAAGTGACCGCCGGCTGACAAAACGCCGCATTAACGGGGTCGATATTTATCCCAATTGCCCGCCGTATGTGCGCGTGGTAAAATCTTTAATGAAGAACCGTCCGCATCACAATCGGTTGGGGCCGGACGTCCGTTCGCCGATACGCGCCGTGAACAAAGCGAAATCGTTCCTGGTCAACGAACACCCCAACTACCGCTTCGCCGAGCTGCCCAGGATACCGGAGACGCAGCTGGTGATGCTGGTGCCGCTGCGGTTGTGGCAGCGCCTCCCCGAGTACATCAACGCCTACGAAGCGGTCAGCCTGGCCGGGCGCTTTGGCGCCGATCCGGGCGACTATGAATGGGAGTGGCTGGACAACCCGGAGGCGGTCCGCTGGTGGCGGCGCAACGCCGAGGGCTACGAATCGCTGTTCGGCATGGTGGCCGGCGTGCGCCGGAGCGAGGTCGCGGAGCTGTACGGCATGGTGGACGTCGACGAAAACAGCCCCTTCTGGCCGGAGGTCATCCCGGAAGAGGCCGCCAACGCCATGCCCACCCAGGCCAAGATCATCTCGCGCGAGAAGCGCATCCCGGAGAAAGACGCCCTGGCGATGCTGTACCGCGAGTATTTCCGGGTCAAGGGCATGTTGACCAGCGACGCCCCCGGCGAACCCTGCACCCGGCGCGGCACGATCCGCGAAGTCGAGCGCTTCCAGGCGGCGCTCAAGGCGCTGTTCGAGCGCGCTTCCCGGACGGCGTTGCCGTCGGAGCTTAACCGCCGCGTCCGATGATCCGTCCCTTCGACTGGCGCGATGTCAGCCTCGTCAAGCAGTTGAGCGAGCAGGGGATCTGCCTGGATTCGATCACGCGCCTGACCCGCGACAACCAGCCCCTGACGAACGCCCTGCTGGCCTACCTGATGCCGGGCGCCGGCGCGCCGACCCTGGTCTGGCGCGACGACCGGCAGGCCGCCTTCGGCCAGTTGCGGCATCGCCCCGGCGAGGAGCTGGCGCGCGCGCTGTTCATCGCCCCCGCCTGGTCTGAACAGAACGAGGCCTGGCTGCCCCTGGTGGACCGGCTGGCGGCCGAGGCCGGCGCGCGCGGCGGCCACAACCTGGTGGCGGAGGTGGACGAGGCGAGCGGCGAGTTCGACGCGCTGCGCCGGGCCGGGTTCGCCATCTACGCCCGGCAGACGATCTGGCGCCTGGCGGGCGAGATCCCGGCCACCGCCCCGGCCCTGGCGATCCGGGCGGCGACCCCGGCGGACTCCCTGGCGGTCAGCACGCTGTACACCAACCTGGTGCCGCGCCTGGTGCAGCAGGTGGAGCCGCCGCCCCACCCCGGGCGCGGGTACGTGTTCGAGCGGGACGGCGAGCTGGTGGCGTTCGTGGACGTGAAGCGCGGGCCGGCCGGCCTGTGGGTGGACCCGTACCTGCACCCGGAAGCGTACGACCAGGCCGACGACATGGTCAGCGCCGCGCTGCACATGCTGGGCGGCCACCAGCGCGCCGGGCGCCCGGTGTACGTCTGCGTGCGCCGTTACCAGGACTGGCTGCAGGACGTCCTGCAGACCGCCGGTTTGGAATGCCTGGGCTCGCAGGCCGTGATGGTCAAACGCCTGGCGGTGCGCGTGACGGAGCCCCTGCTCAAGGCCCTCCCGGCGATGGAAGGCAGCGCCACCACCACGCCCGTCGCCGGTGCCAGGATCACGATTTACAAAAACTAATGGCGGCGCCGCGCGGCGCCGCCCTGTGACGGCCCATGCAAAAACGAATCACCGACGACCTGCACGCCCTGATGGCGGTCATCCCGCTGCAGATCGGCAACTCCCTGATCGCCGCCAACCGCACCGACGACCTGCTCGAGATCATCCTGGACCTGGGCCGCGTGCTCACCGCCCGCTACATCGACGGCGAAGTCGTCCTGGCGCCGGACGAGATCACGCGCGCCGACATCGACTACGTGGTGACGCGCATCGGCGCCTTCGACGCCGACAACCGCGCCGGCATGGAGCGCACGCTGCACCGCATCAGCTGCATCCGCAACCGGCGCGGCCAGATCGTGGGGCTGACGTGCCGCGTCGGCCGCGCGGTCTACGGCACCATCGACATCATCCAGGACATCGTCGAGAGCGGCAAGAGCATCCTGATGCTCGGCCGGCCGGGCGTGGGCAAGACGACCATGCTGCGCGAGGCGGCCCGCATCCTGGCCGACAAGAAGCGCGTCGTGATCGTGGACACCTCCAACGAGATCGGCGGCGACGGCGACGTGCCGCACCCGGCCGTGGGGCGCGCGCGGCGCATGCAGGTGGCCCAGCCGTCGCTCCAGCACGAGGTGATGATCGAGGCGGTGGAGAACCACAACCCGGAAGTGATCGTCATCGACGAGATCGGGCGCGAGCTGGAGGCCCAGGCGGCGCGCACCATCGCCGAGCGCGGCGTGCAGCTCATCGGCACCGCCCACGGCAATACGCTCGAGAACCTGCTGCTCAACCCGACGCTGGCCGACCTGGTAGGCGGCATCGAGAGCGTGACGCTCTCCGACGAGGAGGCGCGCCGGCGCGGCACGCAGAAGACCGTGCTGGAGCGCCGCGCCCCGCCGACCTTCGACGTCCTGATCGAGATCCAGGACCGCGAGCGCCTGGCCGTCCACCACGACGTCGCCAGCGCCGTGGACACCTTCCTGCGCAGCCGCCCCAAGGCGCCGGAACTGCGCTACCGCGACGAGACCGGCGAGATCACGATCGAGGCCCCGGCCGAGTGGACGCCGCCGGCCACGGCCATCGGCCGCCGGATGCGCGAGGCCGCGGCGCGGGGCGCCTCCGACCGCGACGGCAACGGCCGGGCGCCGCGCAGCGCCCGCGCCGCCGCGGAGGGCGCCCTCGAGGGCGAGGCGGAGCGCCCGCTGGAGGCGATCCGCATCTACGCCTACGGCATCGCGCGCAACCGCCTGGAGCAGGCCGCCCGCCACCTGCGCGTGCCGGCCGTGCTGGTGGACGAGGTGGACAAAGCCCAGGCGATGGTGACCCTCAAGACCTACTACCGCCAGCGCCAGCGCCCGATCGAGGACGCCGAGGCGCGCGGCCTGCCGATCTACGTCCTGCGCGCCAACACCACCGGCCAGATCGAGAATTTCCTCTCCGACCTGTTCAACCTGCGCCTGATCCCGGCCGAAGCCGAGAGCGCCCTGGATGAGGCCATGGCCGAGACCCGCAACGCGATCGAGGCCGTGATGCGCGGCGAGCAGTCGGCGGACCTGCCCCCGGCCTCGGCCTATATCCGCCGCATGCAGCACGAGCTGGCGCGCAAAGCCAACCTGGTCTCGCATTCGTACGGCAAAGAGCCCCGCCGCTGGGTGCGCATCTTCCGGGATTGAGTCGGCAGCGTGGAGGCGTCTGCGGCGTCGCCACACCGCCTTCCCCATGTTCATCACCTTCGAAGGCCCGGACGGCTCGGGCAAGTCCACCCAGATCAAGCGCCTGGCCGAACGCCTGCGCGCCGCCGGCCGGGCGGTCCTGCTCACCCGCGAGCCGGGCGGCACCGCGATCGGCGAGCAGATCCGGCACGTCCTGCACGATCTGAAGAACCGGGCGATGACGCCTCAGGCCGAGGTCCTGCTGTACTCCGCCGCGCGCGCCCAGCTGGTGGAGCAGGTGATCCGCCCGCACCTGGCGGCCGGCGGCATCGTGCTCAGCGACCGCTTCTACGACAGCACCCTGGCCTACCAGGGCTACGGCCATGGCCTGGACCTGACGGCGCTCCGCCAGATTACGGCCTTCGCCACCGGCGGCCTGAAGCCCGACCTGACGCTGCTGCTCGACCTGGAGCCGGCGGCCGGCCTGGAGCGGCGCAAGGCCAACCAGGCGGAATGGAACCGTCTGGACGATTACGCGCTGGCCTTTCACCAGCGGGTGCGGGCGGGGTATCTGGCGTTGCGGCAGGCGGAGCCGGAACGGTGGGTGTGTCTGGACGCGGCCCAGGAGGTGGACGCGCTCCAGGCGGAGGTCTGGCGGGTGGTGAGTCAGCGGCTTGAGGGGCGCTAGAAAATGGGGCGCGGCCCGGATTCGCCTCAAACTCGCCGGGGCGCCGCGTCCGCCCGGCGCTGAGGCCCCTGTGGACCCCCAGGCGCCGGCGGCTTCATTCGTCGAGATCGCCGCCGGGGCCGCCGTCGCCGGCCAGCTCGGGCATATCCTTCTCGATGGCCTCGGGCGATTCGCCGGACTCCAGCCGGCGCGTCACCTCGTCGAACTCCGGCGGCAGCTCCTCGCCCATCTCCTTCCCCATTTTGCGCATCGCGCGGCCGAGCGAGCGCGGGTCGTTCTCGTCCAGGCCGCCCAGCAGGGCCGGATCGGCCAGGTCGTCCAGGCGCTGCTCGTCGCTCTTCAGCACCCGCACGCGGTTCACCAGGCGCCGCAGTTGCCGGCCCCGGCATTCCGGGCAGACGACCGGCTTGACGCCGTAGTCCTTGTAGCTCTGGAAGATCGAGACGCGCTTCTGGCACGCCGCGCAAAAGTAATCGTAGTAGGGCATAAATTGAATTCCACCGCAAGCCGCCGCGCCGCTCGCGCTCGCGGCTCCCTCTCGCTCGCGGCTCCATTATAATGACCCGCACGCCCTTGCTCAAGGAACCCGCCTGTGCCCGATGACTGGTCCGACCCGCCCCCGCGCCAGCCGCTGCTGGTGGTGATCTCCGGCCCGTCCGGCGTGGGGAAAGACACGGTGCTCCAGCGCATGAAGGAGCGCCGCATGCCGTTCCATTTCGTCGTCACCGCCACCACCCGGCCGCCGCGCCCCGGCGAGGTGAACGGGCGCGACTATTTCTTCATCTCGAACGACGAGTTCGCCGAGATGATCGAGCACCACGAGCTGCTGGAGTGGGCCCGCGTCTACAACGACTACAAGGGCATCCCCAAACAGCAGGTGCGCGACGCGCTGGCCTCCGGCAAAGACGTGATCATGCGCCTGGACGTGCAGGGCGCGGCCACCGTGCGCGCCCTCAGCCCGGACGCCGTCCTGATTTTCCTGGCGCCCGGCTCCGAGGAAGAACTGGTCCACCGCCTGCGCGAACGCAAGACGGAGACGCCGGAGGGCCTCAAACTGCGCATCGCCACCGCGCGCCGCGAGCTGGACCGCATGAAGGAGTTCGACTATTGCGTGGTCAACCGCGACATGTCGCTCGAGGCCACCGTGGACCAGATCATCGCCATCATCGAGGCCGAGCACAGCCGCGTCAACCCGCGCCGGGTGACGCTGTGACGCCGGGACGCTTCCCCTGAACAAACTGGAAAAGCGCTCTGAGCCGCCGGCTCCGCCGGGGCCGTTGACCGGGGTGCGCGGACGGCCTACAATGAACACAGCCGGGCCGGATCGGCCGCGGCTCTCCGTGGAGAGGCTGCGCCCCGCCGCCTTTCGCACCATCCGGCGCCGGCGCCACATGCGCGATATCCGACCTTCCCCCATCGCCGGCCGCTGGTATCCGGGCGACGCCGCGCGCCTGGCTCAGAGCGTGGACCACTATCTCGAGACGGCGGAAGCGCCGGACGACGCCCCGGCGGCCGCCCGCATCGTCGGCCTGCTGACGCCGCACGCCGGCCTGGTCTACTCCGGCCCGGTCGCCGCCTACGCTTTCCGCTGCGTGCGCGGCCTGGCCCTCGACGTCGTCGCCATCCTCTGCCCCAGCCATTTCCACGACGACGCCCCGCTGCTGACCTCCGGCCACGACGCCTACCAGACGCCGCTGGGCGAGGTGGCCGTTGATCAGGAGCTCGCCGCGCGGTTGCGCCGCACGCTGAGCGAGCGCCTCGGCTGGCCCGCGGACGCCGCCCTGCCCGCCCTGCGCCGGGACCGCGAGCACGCCATCGAGATCGAGCTGCCGTTCTTACAGCGCGTCCTGGCGCCGGGCTTCAGGCTCCTGCCGGTGATGCTCCGCGACCAGTCCGAGCCGGTGGCCGCGGCGCTGGGCCGGGCGCTGGCCGAAAGCCTGCCCGGCCGCCGCGCGCTGGTCATCGCCAGCTCCGACCTCTCGCATTATTACCCGCAGGCCGCGGCCCTCGCGCTGGACGGCGAAATGCTCCGGCGCGTGGCGGCCTTTGACCCGGCGGCCGTGCTGGCCGCCCAGGCGGCCGGCCTGGGCTTCGCCTGCGGCGCGGGCGCCCTCGCCGCCGCGCTCTGGGCCGCGCGCGACCTGGGCGCGACCACGGCCCGCGTCCTGCGGCACGCCACCTCCGGCGACGTCAGCGGCGATTACGACCAGGTGGTCGGTTACGCCGCCGCCGTCTTCCTGCGATGAGCGAAACCCTCAACCTGTGGAACGCGCTGGCGCTGGTCGCCCTGCTGGGCGTCAACGCCTTCTTCGTGGCGGCCGAGTACGCCATGGTGCGCGTGCGCAAGACGCGCCTGGACGAACTGATCCAGCAGGGCGCCCCCGGCGCGCGCCAGGCGCGCCGCGTGGTGGAACACCTGGACCGCTACATCGCCACCACCCAGCTCGGCATCACCATGGCCGGCATCGGGCTCGGCTGGGTGGGCGAGCCGGTGCTCACGGCGGCCTTCACGCGCCTGCTGGACCTGCCGCTCCAGGCCGTTGACGAGGCCGTCCGCCGGACGATTTCGGCGGTCGTCTCCTTCCTGCTCGTCACCTTCATCAGCGTCGTGGTCGGCGAGCTGGTGCCCAAGACCGTCACCATCAAATACCCGGAGCGGGTCGCCCTGTCGGTCAGCGGCGTCGTGCTGTTGAGCGGCGCCGTGGCGCGCCCCTTCATCTGGGCCCTCAACGCCTCCGCCGACCTGATCCTGCGCCTGCTCGGCCTGGGGCACCTCAAGGAGAACGAGGGCGCCTACTCGGTGCAGGAGCTCAAGCTGCTGGTGGAAGCCTCCGAGGAGAGCGGCGTCATCGCCGACACCGAGCGCGACATGCTGCACGCCGTGTTCGACTTCGGCGACCTGACCGCGCGCGAGGTGATGGTGCCGCGCACCGAGATGCTGGCCATTGACGCCGACGCGCCCCTGCACGACCTGATCCACCTGGCCATCACCCAGCCGCGCTCCAAGTTCCCGGTCTACGAGGGCGACCTGGACCACATCCTCGGCGTCGTCCACGTCAAGGACCTGGTGCGCGTCCAGCACGACGAGCGGCGCACGGCCACCATCCGCGGCATCCTGCGCGAGGCGCTCTTCGTGCCCGACACCATCCGGCTGGACAACCTGCTCAAGCAGTTCCGGGCCACCAAACAGCACCTGGCCATCGTGCTGGACGAGTACGGCGGCACGGCCGGCCTGGTGACGCTGGACGACCTGATGGAACAGATCGTGGGCGAGGTGCAGGGCCCGTTCGACCGGTCCGCGCCCGAGGTCCAGCGCCTGCCGGACGGCTCGGCGCTGGTGGACGGCCTGACCCTGATCGAGACCGTCAACGAGCAGCTCGGCCTTCACCTGCAGGACGAGTACTACGACACGATCGCGGGTTTCGTCCTCGGCCGGCTCGGGCGCATGGCGCGCGTCGGCGACACGGTGGAGGCGGACGGGGTGCGGCTCAAGGTGGAGGCGCTGGACGGCCTGCGCATCGCGCGGCTGTCGCTGACCGCGCCCAAAACCGGAAACCACGACGGGGCGCGCCCGGCCGGGGACGGATGAGCGGCCGGCCGCCCGCGCCCGGCTCACGCAGAACCGCTCAAAACGCATGTACGCCGAGATCGCCGTCAACGTCGCCCGTCTGAGCGGCACCTTCCACTACGACATCCCGCGCGACCTGCAGGACCGGCTCCAGGCCGGGCATCTGGTCACCGTGCCGTTCGCGGGCCGCGACGCGCAGGGCCTGGTCGTCGGCCTGGCGGACGAGGCGCCGGTGGAGCACGTCAAGCCGATCATCGGCCTGATTGACCCCGACCCGGTGCTGACGCGCGCCCAGCTCGACCTGGCCTACTGGATCGCGCACACCTACCTCGTCCCGCTCATCGACGCGCTCACGCTCATGCTGCCCCCCGGCCTGGCCAAGCAGGCCGAGGCCGTCTACACGCTGGCCGACGCCGCCGCCGCAACCGCCGGGACGCGCCCGGACGGGGCGGGGCCCTCCCCGAACCCCGTCCAGGACCAGTTGCTCGCCCTGCTCAAAGAGCGCGGCGCGCTGCGCGCGCGCCAGATTGACCGGGCGCTGCCCGGGACCCGCTGGCGCCCGGCCGCCGAGGCCCTGGTGCGGCGCGGCCTGATCCGGCGCCACAGCCGCCTGGAGCCGCCGTCGGTGCGCGCCAAGCAGGTCCGCACCGCGCGCCTGACCCCAGAGGGCGCCTCCGCCGGCGCGCGCCCGCCGCTGTCCCGGTCGCCGGCCAAGGCCCGGCGTCTGCAAGCCGCGCTGGACTTCCTGGCGCGCGAGGCCAAACCGGTGGAGGTGAGCTGGGTCTACGCGGCCTCGGGCGCGAACCTGCAGGATTTGAAGGACCTGGCCGAGATGGACCTGGTGGACCTGGGCGAGGCCGAGGTCTGGCGCGACCCGCTGGCCGGCCAGGCCTTCGCGCCGGACACGGCCCCGGCGCTGACCGAAGATCAGGAGCGCGTGTGGGCGGTGATTCGCGAGCGGATCGCCCTCGCCGCCGGAACGGGGGAGGGACGGGGAGGGGCCTTCCTCCTCCACGGCGTCACCGGCTCCGGCAAGACCGAGATCTACCTGCGCGCGCTGGAGGCGACGCTGGCGCAGGGCCGGCGCGCCATTGTCCTGGTGCCGGAGATCGCGCTCACGCCGCAGACCGTGCGCCGGTTCGCGGCCCGCTTCCCGGGCCGGGTGGCGGTCTGGCACAGCCAGCTGGGCGAGGGCGAGCGCTACGATACCTGGCGGCGCGCGCGCCTGGGCCGCGTGGACGTCGTCATCGGCGCGCGCAGCGCGCTCTTCGCGCCCCTGCCCGAGATCGGCCTGATCGTGCTGGACGAGGAGCACGACGAAGCCTACAAGCAGGACCCGCCGCAGTCCGTGCCCTACCACGCCCGCGAGGCCGCGGTGCGCTACGCGCAACAGCTGGGCGCCGTGTGCCTGCTCGGCTCGGCCACGCCGGACGTGGTCACCTTCCACCGCGCCCGGCGCGGCGACTACCAGTTGCTGGAATTGCCCCTGCGCATCATGGGCCACGCGCGCGCGGTCCGGGCGCAGGCCGAGAAGTTCCGCGTCACGCCGCTCTACCGCGCCCTGCCCGCGGCGGCCGGCTCCGAGGCGTACACGATTGACCTGCCGCCGGTGGAGGTGGTGGACATGCGCCACGAGCTGCGCATGGGCAACACCTCCCTGTTCAGCCGCAAACTGCGCGCCGCGCTGGAGGACGCGCTGGCGCGCGGCGAGCAGGCCATCCTGTTCCTCAACCGGCGCGGCACGTCCACGTTTGTGTTCTGCCGCGACTGCGGCGCGGCGCTCAAGTGCCCGCAGTGCGACACGCCGCTGACCTATCACGGCTCCAGCCAGGCGCTCACCTGCCACCACTGCGGCCACCGCCAGCCGCAGCCCGAGCGCTGCCCGGCGTGCGGCAGCGCGCGCGTCAAGTACTTCGGCCTGGGCACCGAGAAACTGGCCGAGACGGTGGCGGCCGAGTTCCCGTCCGCCACGGTCCTGCGCTGGGACCGGGACGTGACGCGGACCAGGGGCGCGCACGATCTCATCCTGCGCCAGTTCAGCACCCACCAGGCCGATGTGCTCGTCGGCACGCAGATGATCGCCAAGGGCCTGGACCTGCCGCTAGTGACGCTGGTGGGCGTGATCTCCGCCGACGTGGGCCTGGGCCTGCCCGACTACCGCGCCGCCGAGCGGACCTTCCAACTGCTCACCCAGGTGGCCGGGCGGGCGGGGCGCGGCCTGCTGGGCGGGCGCGTCGTCCTGCAGACCTACCAGCCCGAGCACTACGCCATCCAGGCCGCCGCCCGGCACGACTACGCCGCCTTCTACGCCCGCGAGATCGAGTACCGCAAGGACCTCGGCTATCCGCCCTTCCGCCGCCTGCTGCGCCTGCTCTACCGCCACCCCGACGCCGAGAAGGCCGAGGCCGAGGCCAACCTCGTCGCCGCGCACATCCGGCTGCGGATCAAGGACGGCCCGGTCCCCTACACCGACCTGGCCGGCCCCGCCCCGTGCTTCTTCGGCAAGATCGCGGGCGAGCACCGCTGGCAGATCATCGTCCGCGGGCCGGACCCGGCCGCCCTGGCCCGCGGCCTCCCCCTCAAGGGCTGGATCGTGGACGTGGATGCGTTGAATACGCTGTGATCCCCATCCCCGGCCCTTCCCGGGCCTCCCGGCGCACTGCGCGCCGGGCGGGCGAATACTCACCTGGCCCCGCGCCCTGCGCCCCCCGGCGTCGGCGCGGGGCCGCCCGTTCCTGACAGAAGTCATCCGAAATCTATACAAATGTCCATTGTCCGAATCTACGGGCGTAGTGTAGATTCGTTGAGCTTTTGGAGGCTTGCGTGGACTTAGTCGCTGCCGATGAGTGGCTGAACCTCAGCGAGGCGGCCGGAATCCTGGGGGTGCACCCGTCAACCGTGCGCCTGTGGGCCGATAAGGGCGAGATCCCCGCGCACCGCACGGCCGGCGGACATCGCCGTTTCCGGCGGGCCGAGATCGAGACCTGGGCCTCGGCGCGCCGCGAGGCCCGCCAGCCGGTCGGCCACGTCATCGTCCAGAACGCCCTGGGCCGGACGCGCCTGCAGATGGCCGAGGGCCGGCTGCGCGACCAGGCCTGGTATGCGCGCCTGGACGAGGCGCGCCGGCTGGAGTTCCGCGAAAGCGGCCGCCGCCTGCTGGGCGCGCTCATGCGCTATCTGGGCGACGACGAGGCGGCCCTGGCCGAAGCGGCGGCGCTCGGGCACGAGTACCAGCGCCTGGGCCGGTCCGCCGGCCTGTCGCTGGGCGAGACCGTGCGCCTGTTCCAGTTCTTCGCCGATTTCCTCTACGACAGCGTGCTCGACGTCTACCAGGCGTCCGGGCTGCGCGCCGCCCGCGAATGGGCGCAGATGCACCGCCGCGTCACCGCCTTCACCAACACCGTGCTCATCGGGCTGGTGGACGCGCAACCGGCGCCGCCGCCGGGCGTCCGCTGAGTCCTCCCGCAGGAGCCGCCATGGACCTCATCCACGCCCTCCCCTTTCTCTCCACGACCGTGACGCTCGCCTTCGCCGGCGCCGTGTTCCACCGTTACCTGAAGGGCCGCCGCCTCCATACGTTACTGTGGAGCCTCGGCCTGCTCTGGTACGCGGCCGGCACGTTCTCCGAGGCTTACCTGGCCGTGGCCTGGAGCCCGTTCGTGCTGCGGCTGTGGTATCTCTCCGGCGCCATGCTCACCGCCGCCTGGCTGGCGCAGGGCTCCTTCTATCTGCTCATCCGCAAGCCGGGCGTCGCCCATGCCCTGCTGGCCGGTCTGCTCATACTGAGCGCCCTGTCCGCCGTCCTGGTGTTCACGGCCCCCGTCGACGGCGCCGCCTTCCGGTTCGGCGCGCCGATCTCCACGCAGTACAAAGACCTCCTGACGCGCGGCGGGTTGACGGTGCCGCTGACTATCTTCCTGAACCTGTACGGCACGGTCGGCCTGGTGGGCGGCGCGGCCTACAGCGCCTGGCTCTTCTGGCGCAAGCGCGTGCTCTTCAACCGCATGCTGGGCAACCTGTTCATCGCCCTCGGCGCGCTGTTCCCGGCCATGGCCGGCGCGCTCATCCGCGCCGGCCTGGGCGACTGGCTGTACGTGAGCGAACTGATCGGCGCGGCCGTGATGTTCGCGGGCTTTACGCTGGCCACCCAGCCGCGGCCGGTGGAGAAGGAGAAGCCGGCCACACTGCCGGCCCGGGCCTGAGCGCCCCCCGCTTCGCTGCCGCGCGCCGCCCCAAATGAACCTTTTGGGGCGGTTTCGTTTTCCGGATTACGATCTGATCTCAGGTAAAATGGCGCCCATGCCGGCCTTTACCATCCGCCGCGTCCTGGGCGGCCTGGTCCTCGTGGCGCTCGCCAACTTCCTCGGCTTCACGTACGCGCACATCGCTCACTTTGTTCAACAACTGCAAAGCCCGTTCGGCACGCGCGCCCAGCCGCCGGAGGTCCTGTCGCTCTACGCCGATTACGTCCGCGGCCTGGCTCGAGGGGACCTGGGGGTGCTGCCCGCGGGCGCCGGCCTGCCGGTCGCCCAGGCGCTGTCCGAAGCCGCCCTGGCCAGCGTCGGCCTGCTGGCCATTACGCTCCTGCTCAGCAGTCTGGGCGGGCTGGCGCTCGGGCTGGCGGCGGTGCGTGTGACCCCGCCCGGGATCGCGCCCTGGCTCGCCCCGGTCGCTACCCTCGGGCTGGCCACGCCCAGCTTCTACGTGGGCACGCTGGCGGTGGCGGCTTCGGTCTTCCTGGCGCTGCGCGGGCTGAGCGCGCCGCCCTTCCCGGTGTCCGGCTTCGGCTGGGACGCGCACCTGATCCTGCCGGTCCTGGCGCTCACCCTGCGGCCCCTGGCCCAGATCGCCCAGGTCTCGGCCAGCCTGCTGGTCACCGAGGTCCGCAAGCAATACATCGTCACGGCGCGCAGCGTGGGCAATACGTGGCGGCGCATCCGCTGGCGTCACGCCCTGCGCAACATCGTCGCTCCGCTCCTGCTCGTCGTCGCCAGCGCCTTCCGCTTCTTGGTGGGCGAGCTGGTGCTGGTGGAATGGCTCTTCGCCTGGCCGGGGCTGGGCCGCCTGCTGGCCCAGGTGCTGCTCACGCCCGGCTCGGCCTCTCCGGGCGCCCTGTTCGGCGGCGGCCGCTTCTTCCTCAACCCGCCGCTGCTGGCGGCGCTGCTCACGGTCCTGGCCCTGGCCTTCCTGATCGTGGACGGCGTGGCGTCCGGCCTGGCGCGCGCCGTTGACCCGCGCCTGCGGCAGGCCGAGACCGACCAGACCGGGACTTGAAGCCTGTGGCAACCCGCCTCCCCGCCTCCGCGACGGGCAGCGTCAACTGGGCCTTGTGGCTCGGCGGCGCGCTGGCGGCCGCCACGCTGTTCCTGGCCGCGGCCGGGCCGGACCTCGCGCCGGCCGACCCGCTCAAAGAGAACTACATCGTCTTCACCGAGACCGGCTTCGTGAAGCCGCCCTTTGCGCCGTTCGTGGTGGACGGCTTCTGGCTCGGCGCCGACGAGTTCGGCCGCGACCTGTTCAGCCGCCTGCTGTGGGCGGTGCGGCCCACGGTGACCCTGGTGCTGGTGGTCGCGGCCGTGCGCCTCACGCTGGGCCTGGCGCTGGGGCTGGCCGCCGGCTGGTCCGCCGGCCGGACCCTGGACCGCGTGATCCGGGCGGCGCTGTCTATCCCGGTGCTCCTGGCGGCCCTGTTCGTCATCGCCGCCACCGGCCAGCGCTGGGGGCTGTGGGCCTTCATCCTGGGCCTCGCGATCACGGGCTGGGCGGACGTGGCCCGGCTGGTGGCCGAACAGACGCGCCTGGTGAAAGGCCAGCGCTTTGTGGAGGCGGCCCGGGCGCTGGGCGCCTCCGAAGCCCAGATCATCGGCCGGCATGTCCTCCCGCACCTCCTGCCCTTCCTGTGGATCTGGCTGGCGCTCGAAGCCAGCAGCGCGCTGCTGGCCACCGCCGGCCTGGGCTTCCTCGGCTACTTCATCAACGCCATCTGGATCCCGGTCGAAGACTGGGTGGGCGTCCACGCCGCCGGCAACCCGGAGCTGGGCCAGATGTTGAGCTTCTCGGCCACCAGCCGCCAGCCCTGGTCGGCCCTGGCCGCCGGCAGCCTGGTGGTCCTTATCGTCCTGGGCTTCAACCTGCTGAGCGACGGCCTGCGCCGGGCCTTCAGCCCGGAACAGCGCGGGCGCCCCAACCGGCTGGCGCAGGGCCTGGCGGCCCAGGCCGACCGGTTAAGCGACCAGTTCTTCCTGGCGCTGGCGGAGTGGCAGCGCATGGCCAGTTGGGCCGGGGCGGCGTCCGTCCTGCTGGCAGTGATCGCCGGCGGCAGTTGGTGGTTGTGGAGCCAGACCAGCCGCCAGGTGATGGCCGCGCCCGTGGTGACGGTGCCGGGAAATCACCTGTGGGGCATGGCGCGCCACGACGCCTCCGCTACTCTGTACGTTCCCGCGCGCGGCCCGGCGACCGGCGAGACGGTCTGGACCTACACCGACCCCGCCGGCCTTTACCCGCCCGTGGTCGCCGCCGACGGCGTCCTGTACGCGGTTTCGGCGCAGGACGGCGGTTCGTTGCTGGCCCTCAGCCCGGAGGGCGCGCTGCTGTGGCGCTCGCCGATCCCGGACGCCGCCTTCCCGCGCGACCGCGGCGACTTCGACCGGCCGGTGGCGGACTACACCCTGAGCGTGCCCGCCCTGAGCGAGGCCGGCGAGATCATCGTGGCCGACGGCCGGGGGACCGTGCACGCTTTCGCGCCGGCCGGTCATGTGCGCTGGACGCGCCCCAACCCCGCGCCGGCCCGCCTGCTCACCCAGCCCATCATCGGCCTGGACGGCGGCATCTATCTGGCCACGGACAACCACCTCATCGCGCTGGCCGCCAACGGCGCCACGCGCTGGCAGGTGACCCTGCCCACCTACAGCTACTCTTTGCCCGTCCTGCGCCTGAGCGCCGATGGGCGCCTGCTGACGTTCCAGGATTTCGTCGTCGCCGCGGACAGCGGCGACACGCTGGCCAAAGCGCCGACCTCGGTGGACCTGTTCATCTTCGGAGCGGACGGCCAGCTCTACCTCCGCCGGCAGGCGGAGCTGGAGGCCTGGGAGATCGCCGACGGCGATGTGCGCGTGACGCCTCGCGTGCGGCTGGATGCGCGCGGCCTGGCCCTGAGCTTCGGCTTCTCGGGCGACGGCGGCGTGTTGCCCGGCGGCCGGGCCTGGTTCCTGTACAGCTCGCCGTTCGGGGGCTCCAGCAAAGTGGTCTGGGCCGACGCGGCCGGACAGACCACCGAGGTCTTCGACGCCCTGCGGCGCGGCAGCCCCGTGCTAGCCATTGACCAGCAGCGGACGATGTATCTGTGCGACGCGTTCCTGGGCCGGCCGCTCGTCTGCGCCGCCTATGCGCCAGGCGGCGCGCCGGTCTGGGAGACGACGCTGTCGGAGCGCGGCGGCGTGGTCCTGGGCGGCGCGCTGACGCCGGGGCGCCTGTATGTGGTGGACAATCACGCCACGCTGTACGCGCTGGGGGACGCCGCCGGGCCGTAGGATCGCTTTTCGAGTTTTGTGTCATTCCCCGCGGAGCGCATGGCCGTGCGCCCCAACGCGTTGACGCCGAGATCGGGATACGGCCCCGTAAGACGCCGTTTCACGTTCAAGCGCCGAGGCGCCATGCCACGCCGACGCCAGTTCCTATGGATCATCGCCGGCCTGCTGGCCCTGCCGGTCCTGGCCGGTCTGCTGTGGCTGGGCCGCGAGCTGCTGCGCCCGCTCCCCCCCACGCCCACCCCGCGCCCACCTGCGCCGACCGCGCCGCCCACGCCGGTCGGGGGCGGCGGCGGCCTGATCGCCTTTGAGTCCCGGCGCGACGGCAACCCGGAAATTTACGTGATGGCCGGCGACGGCTCCGGCCAGACCAACCTGACGCGCCATTCGGCCGCGGACTACGCGCCGGCCTGGTCGCCGGACGGGCGGCGGCTGGCCTTCCTCTCGGACCGCGCCGACCCGGGCCGGGGCGCCGATCTCTATCTGATGAACGCCGACGGCGGGGCCTTGACCCGGGTGACGAGCGGCGCCGGCCTGGCCGGGCCGGTGGAATGGTCGCCGGACGGCCAGCGGCTGCTGGCGCGCCAGACCGTCAACCTGACCCAGCGCCTGTTCGTCGTCAAGGTTGACGGGTCGGGCGCGCGCGTGCGCACGCTGGACCCGGCCGCGTTCCAGGAACTGGACCTGGAGGCGCACTGGTCGCCGGATGGACAGCAGGTGGCGGCCCTGCGCAGTCGCGCCATGCGCCTGCGGCTGCATGTGCTGGACGCGGCGCTGAACGGGATCGCCAGCGTGGACGAGTCGCCGTCGTCCGACGTCGTGACCTTCGCCTGGTCGCCGGACGGCCGCCGGATCGCGTTCATCGCCGCCCAGCGGGCCGGGCCGGCCCGCAGCGCGCTGCGGATCGCGGACCCCGCCGGCGGTCCGCCCGAGACCGTCCGGCAGTTCGAGGGCCTGACCGGCTTTCACGGGCTGGCCTGGTCGCCGGACGGCCGCCGCCTGGCCCTGGCCTGGGCCGACCCCCGGCAGGAGGGACAGCAGATGCACATTCTGTGGGCCGACGGCTCGGGGCTGGTCGCGGTGACCGCGCCGCCCGGCTCGCATCCCGAGGCGCGCTGGTCGCCCGACAGCCGGCGCCTGCTTTACACCGCCTTCCTGCCGTTCGCGCTCACGCCGACCGAGGCGGCCGAGGGGCCGCACAGCTACATTTACACCGTGGACGTCGAGCACGCCGTCAGCCAGCCGGGCGGCCTCGCGCCTCAACGGCTCACCGCCACGGGCCGGGACTCAAGCCCGGCCTGGCAACCCTGATGGATTGATCAGGTGCCTTCGGGCTTTTTGGCTGACCCGTCCGCCTGTCAGACACCCATCACCCACGTCATGCCGGCTTTCGCCGGCATCCAGGAGCAGAAGCTCATAGAAGAGCGGGAGATCCTGGGCCCCGGCCTTCGCCGGGGCGACGGCGGAAATGTTTGGGCCCAGGCGCGGCGGCCTGGAGATTGACCACCATCAGCGAATGCACCCGATTGACCCGCCTCCCCGCGCCGGGCGCGGGAATTCGCTATAATGCTCCCACCGCCCAAGGAGTCCGAATGGCGAACCCGTTGAGTCAATTGCTTGCAGTCCCGTTCATCGACCGCACGCGCCGCAACCACGGCCTGGAGCACGCCACCATCACGCTGCTGTCGCAGCGCTACCGCGGCCTGAGCTTGGTCGGGCGCTCCACGCCGGCCGGCTTTTATCTGTACGGCGACGTCGCCACCGAGGCCGTGGCCGAGGCCGCGCACACGGCCCTGGCGCGCCTGCGGGCCGGCGAACGGCACCTGGCCATCCACCCCAACTGCGGCACCAACTTCGTCACCGCCGGCTTCGCGGCGGCCCTGGCGGCGTTTCTGGGTTTCGCGGGCGCGCGCGACTGGCGCAGCCGCGCCGAGCGCCTGCCGCTGGTGGCCGCCCTGGCCACCCTGGCCCTGATCGCGGCCCAGCCGCTTGGCCTCGTCCTGCAGCGCGACCTCACCACCTCCGGCGAGGTCGGCGATATGCAGATCGCGGCCGTCGAGCGCCAGGCCGGCCTGCCCGTCCACGTCGTCACCACGCGCGGCTGAGGCGGGGCCCGACGCGCCGAAACCGGGCCGCGCCCCCTGCGTTCCCGCCATGCCGCCCCGCTTCTACCTCCTCCACGGTCCCGACGAGTTCGCCAGCGCCGAATTCGTGGACACGCTCAAAGCGCAGCTGGGCGATCCGAGCCTGGCGTCGCTCAACACCCTGGTCTTCGACGGGCGCACGGTGACCCTGGCCGAGGTGCAGGCGGCCTGCGGCGCCCTGCCCTTCCTCGCCGACCATCGGCTCGTCATCGTCGAGGGCTGGCTGACCCGGCTGCTCAGCCGGGCCGACGAGGACGACGACGCGCCGGCGCGCGGGAGCGCCTCGGCCCGCGACGCGCTCGGCGAATTGGCCGCTTATCTGGAAGCGCAGCCCGACACGGCCTGGCTGGTGCTGGTGGAACAGCGCGAGATCCCCGACCGAAATCCCGTCCTGCGGGCCGCCGCCGGCCGGCCCTGGGCGCTGGTGCGCCAGTTCGCTCTGCCGCAGGGCGAGGCCCTGGTGAAGTGGATCCAGGCCCGGGCGAAGGCGGAGGGTGGGGCGTTTACGCGCGAGGCCGCCCAGGCGCTGGCCCAGGCGGAAACCGACCCGCGCGCCCTGGGGAACGAAATCGTCAAACTGCTCACCTACGCCGCGTTCGAGCGCCCGGTGGAGGCCGCCGACGTCGCCGCGCTGACCTCCGCCTCCCTCCAGGCGCGCGTCTTCGACTTCGTGGACTATCTCGGCCAGCGCCGCGGCCCGCCGGCGCAGCGCGAACTGCACCGCCTGCTGGAGCGCGAAGAACCGCTCTACGTGCTCGCCATGATCGTGCGCCAGTTCCGCCTGATCCTGCAAGCCAGGGAGTTGCTCGAGGCGCGCCGCACGGAGCGCGACGTGGCGCAGACGCTCGGCCTGCACCCCTACCCGGCCGGCAAGGTGTGCGCGCAATCCCAGAACTTCACCCTGCCGGCCCTGGAACGCATCTACCGGCGCCTGCTCGAATGCGACGTGGACATTAAGACCGGCCGGACCGAGCCGGCGGCCGCGCTCGAGGTGCTGCTCGTCGAGCTGAGCGCATAGACGCAACGGCGCGGCTCAGGCGCGGGTCAGGCCGCGCTGAGCTGTAGCCGGGACACTCCGGCGGTGATTACTGTCCGGCGAGTCGCGAGATCAGGCCGGAACATAGGCCAACCGGATCACATTCTCGTCAATTCGGTCATGCGCCCTGAGGCGGAGCGGCGGCCGGGGTCCGGCAAAATAGGGTTTGCCGTGACCAAGCACGACGGGGTGCAGGTAGATTCGATACTCATCGATCAGGTCAAGTTCGGTGAGGCTGCGCGCCAGGTTCGGGCCAGCAACTTCGATCTCCCCGTCGTGCTCGGCCTTCAATTTGCGGATCGCACTCTCCAGATCATCCTCCACCAGCCTGGCGTTGGGACCGACCGACTTCAGCGAGCGCGAGACGACCCATTTCGGCTGGGTCCGCCACGCCGCGGCGAAGGCGTGTTCCTCTGCCTTCCATTCAGGATGATCGTCGTCCCAGTACCGCATGATCTCATACATCCGGCGACCGTAGATACTGCCCGCCTGCCCCTGTGCCTCCTCGATAAAGTGGCGGAAGAGCGCGGGGCCTGGCGAAAACGCTGTATGGTCGACATAGCCGTCCAGGGACTGGTTCATTCCGAACACGAGTTTAGCCATGTCACTCCCTTTCCTCGCGCGGCACAGCTACGCGGTTTTAAGCCTCTTTGATAACTGCGACATTGCGAGTCGTGCGGCCTGACGCGGCGGGTGAGGCGCTCGGCCCAGCGCGTTAGCCGGAGCGCAGCGCAGGCAACGCGAAGGCCGGTCGCCTGCAACCGTGGGCTGGGCGCCACTGCGCTCTCCAATTCAAACCGGGCCGCCGGTGCACACTTTAGAGCTTATCTCTACACCCGCCCGATAGCCGACGGTAGCGCCGTCGGCTATCACGCCTCTGCTGAGGTTTAGAGACAGGTAACTAGACCCTGAGCGCACCCCGGAAGCCTCTCGAGCTATACCAGGAGGGTGCGCTATTGTGGTACACAAAGACCTGGCCGTAGCGGCGGCTTGCAAAGAGGGCGCCGCCGAGTTCTCTAATCTTCGCCGGCGTTCTCACCCAGCTCTCCGTCTTCGTATCGAAATGGCCAAGCTTCTGAAGTTCCCGGTACTCTTCTTCCGTGAGCAGCTCAATGCCCATAGCAGCGGCCATGTCCATCACGTTGCCGCCCGGCGCGGCTCGCTTTTCCGCCGCTTTACGGTCGTAGCACGCCTTCCGGCGGCCGACCGGACTTTCCGCGGAACAATCATAAAAAACGTACTCGCCCGTCTTCTGATCCTGAGCCACCACATCGGGTTCGCCGCCCGTACTTTCCATTTCCTGAAGCGACCACAGCTTCCCGGGGTTCGCCTCCAGCCTGGCCTGTACTTTGGCCCATTCCAGACCCGGATGGCGCTGCCTGTTTTTCTCAAAACGGGCTTGCAGTGTCCTGAGCAGTTCTTCGCGTTGCTTTGCTTTCAGATTTTTGGCTCTTGGCATTTTGGTCGTCGCCTTCCTGCTGGGTTGCCTGGGCCTTTTTGCCTGCCCGCCCTTTGAGCGGCGACCCTCACCGCCTGCTCTGACGCCCAACTAATGTTACAACATGGACGCCTGCCGCGGGCCATATCCCGCTGGCTGTGTCAACGAGTTGGGCGCACGGCCGTGCGCCCAACTCAGCGAAAATCCAGACAAACACAAAAGGCGACCGCGCCGCGAGCCGGCCGGGGAAACCCGCGCCGGTTGTCTCACTCATTCCGCGCCCACACCTGCTCCACCCGCCAATGGCCGCGGGCCAGGTCCTGCGCCAGCTCGAACACGGCCCGGTCCGTCCGCACCCGGAAGACATGCCGGCGCGCCCGGCCCGCGCGCTGCTCCGTGCGGCACGCCTCCACGGCGCGCACATCATGGCGGTCGCCGCGCCACACGAACGCGCTCGGGAAGACGCCGTTACGCATGGCCGCCATCTGCACCGGCTCCCGCACGGCGCGCCGCCGCGGCGCGATCACGGCCGCCAGCCCCCCTCGGCCGCCGGCTCCGCGTCCATGCCCATCACCTCCGCGCCGCCGATGACGTTGAACTGGCGCGGCACCAGCAGGGCCTGGGCCGGCGCGTACAGGCCGCCGGCCGGCATCGGCATGCCGAAACTCGCCGGCTGGGCGTACGCCGCCTGGGGCTGCGGCGAGGTCATGACCACCACACGCGGCTCAGGCGCCGGCGCCGGGGCCGGGCGCGCGGCGACCAGCGACCGCGACGCGAACCAGACCACGATCAGGCTGGTGGGGATGCTGGCGGCCACGCCGGCGACGACGCCGACGACCACGGCCATCGCCTCATCCGACAACCTCTGCCCGATGACGACCGCCAACGAGACCGCGAACACGAGGCCCAGGGTAAACCACACGATCCGCGCCTTCATGACGACGCTCCCTGCCGCGACCGCGCCGGCTTGAGGGGTTTCGCCTGCGGCGCCCCGCCGCGCCCGGCGTTGACGCCGAGCCAGAAGTGGTGGACCGGCACCGTCCGCGCCGCGAGCAGCCGCAGGCCCGCCGCCCGTTCCGCGCCGGGCGGCAGCATGCTCGGATGAACAAAGCAAACCGTCGGCGCCTCACCGTACTTGTGCTCGTAATATTGCGCCGCCTGCGCGACCTTCTCGTCCAGCGAGCGCCGCGCGTCGTCGTCTTTCCACAACATGCCGATGTCCATGTCTTCGTCTCCTGCCAGCCGTCAATACCGCAGCGCCACGGCCTCCCAGTCCCGCGCCGGGAGCCAGGCGGCCTGGAAGCGGATCGTCTGACCGGCCGCGATCGCCAGAAAGTCCCCGCGGCCGAGGAGCCGCTCCGCGCCCGTCGCCGCCAGCCCGGACGCCACCCGCGCATCCTCGGCGCTGGCCACGCGCCCGACCAGCCGCACCGGGAAATTGGCTTTGAGCATCCCGCCGATGGCGGCCGCCGACGGCTTCTGCACGCCCGCCACCAGATGCAGGCCCGCCTCCCGCCCGCGCTGCGCCAGGCGCACCAGGAAGATTTCCACCTCCTTGCCGCCGGTCGTCAGCAGATCGTGCAGCTCGTCAATGGCGATCACGATGTGCGGCGTCGAGACGCCCTCCCGGTCCCGGCGCTCCATCTCGACCACCAGGCGTTCCAGGAGGCGGCGCGCCGCCTCGGGGTCCGCCGCCACATCGCCCAGGGCATGCGGCAGCGCCGCCAGCGGCCCGAAACCGCGCCCCTTCGGATCAATCAGCGCCAGTTGCAGCTTCGATTGCCGGTTGTTGAGCGCCAGCGACACCAGCATCGCGCGCATCAGGTCCGTCTTGCCGGAGCCGGTGGCGCCCGCCACCAGGACGTGCGCCACGTCGGGCGACGGAAGCCGGATCAGCAGCGGGCGGCCGTCCTCGGCCAGGCCGAGGCAGGCCGTGAGCGGCGGCACGTAACCGACGCTCTTGAGCAGCGGCAGCAACCGCACCGGTTCGGCGTCGGGCCGGGGCACCTCGATGGCCAGGGCCTCGCCCTCGCGCGAGACGCGCACATCCGGCGCGCCGAGCGCCAGCGCCAGTTCCTCCGACAGGTTGCGCACGGTGGCAATCCGCGCGCCGAGGGCGGGCGTCATATGAAAGCGAATCCAGCGCGGAGACACTGTGCCGCCGTGCACGCGCGCCGGGACGCGATGCGACGCGAGCACGCGCTCGATGCGGTCGGATTGAAAGTTGAGATAGTCGCGGGAAAGCGTGGCGTCCATAGCAGGCACCCTGTCCGAACCAGGCGGATGGAGCGATCACCGATCGGCTGAAGGAGGACGCACGCTGTGAGAAGATGATCGCGACTCAGAATTTATGTTCTAATAATATAGAACAAAAGTTTGAGAGTCAAGGCGTGAGCCTTAAAGAATAGACTTTTTGTTCTATTTTTGAAATCGCTTCCTCTGTCCAGGCCGCTTTTTATGTTTTGTTGGAGCCGGGGATAGCCGCCGTCAGGCCCGGATGATGCCTTTGCGGATGGCGTACTTGACCAGTTCAGTCCGCGAGTGCAGGTTGAGTTTGCGCATGATGTTCTCGCGGTGGCGGGCGACGGTCTTGGGGCTGATGTGCAGGGCGTCGGCGATGTCCTGATTGGTGGCGCCTTCGGCCAGGTAGGCGAGCACTTCGCCCTCGCGCTCGGTGAGCGCGGTGTCCGGGGCGGCGGCCGCCCGTCCCTCGCGGCCGGCGGCGACGTAGTCGCGCACCAGGAGTTTGGCCAGCGACGGGTACAGGTAGACTTCGCCGGCGGCGGCGGCGCGGACGGCGGTGATCAACTCTTCCGGGGCGGCGCGCTTCGGCACGTAGCCGCTGGCGCCGGCGGCGAGCATCTGGAAGAAATATTCCTCATCCTCGTGGATGGTCAGAGCGACGACCGCCACGGCCGGCCAGGCGCGCTTGATGGCCTCGGTCGCGCCGATGCCGGACATGTCCGGCAGGCCGATGTCCATCAGGACGACGTCGGGGTGGAGCACGCTCACCTGACTGAGCGCCGTGCGCGCATCACCGGCCTCGCCGACGATCTCGAAGTCGGCCTCGTGCTCCAGCAGCATGCGCAGGCCGGTTCGCACGACCGCATGGTCGTCGACCAGAAGGAGCCGGATGGTCACGATTGCGCCTCCATCTCGCGATACGGGATCGTCACGCCGACGCAGGTGCCGCCGCCGACGGCTGATTGAAGATGGAAGCGGCCGCCCAGCAGGCTGGCGCGCTCCTCCATGCCGAGCAGGCCCCAGGCCGGACGACCGCGGCGATCGCGCTCGGAGGTGATAAAGCCGCCGCCGTCATCCTCCACTTCAACGCCGACCTGGTCCTCGTCGTAGCTCAGGCGGATCCAGGCGGTGTGCGCGCCGCTGTGCTTGACTACATTAGTGAGCGCCTCCTGGATGACGCGGAACAACGTGATCTTGGCCGAGGCGTCGAGCGGGCGCTCCTGGCCGTGGACTTCGACGTGGACGGTCAGGCCGCTGCGCGCCTGGACCTGCTTGGCGTACCAGCGCAGCGTGGCGGCCAGGCCCAGGTCGTCCAGGTGGGAGGGCCGCAGGTCGGCGATGAGCTGGCGCAGTTCGTCCAGCGCTTCGGCCGCCATCGTCTCGAGCTTGCGCAACTCCTGCACGGCCCGTTCCGGGTCCTGGCGCGCCGTCGTGGCGACGCCGCGCAGGCCCAGGCCCAGGCCGGTCAGGGTCTGGCCGGTGGCGTCGTGGAGCTCGCGCGCAATGCGCTGGCGTTCGGCCTCCTGCGCGCTCACCACGCGCCGCAGCAACTCGCCGCGCCAGGCCTCGCGCCGCTCGGCTTCGGCGACGCGCACCGCCTGGAGCTGGGCGAGCTGGCGGCGCGTCTCGACCTCGAAGGCGCGCAGGAAGCGGATGACGAAGAACGCAGCGACGACGGCGGTGGCGGCGCGCAGCAGCTGGATCGGGAAGCCGAAGACTTGCAGGAACAGGTCCTGATTGATCAGGTGCGTCGGCGGCAGGCGGCTGGCCTGGACGAAAACCTGGCCGATGAGGCCATAGACGGCGAAGGCCAGGGACGCCCACAGGCTGTCGCGGCCAAAGCTGACCAGCCCGGCGCGGCGGAAATCGCGCTGCTGGGCGACCAGGCCGATGGAGGTGAGCAGCGCGCCGGGGACGGCCAGCAGGTAACGCGTCAGCGCGAAGGCCGCCGGCCAGAAGTCCGCGGGCGCCGGGAGCTGGCTGTAGAGCAGCGCCAGGCTGATGGCCCACACGACGGCCAGCCCGACCGGGATCATCCACCAGCGGCAGCGGATCGCAGGCGGGCAGGGCAGCAGCGCCGCGCCGAAGGTAGCCAGCGCCAGGAACGACACGACCAGCACGCCGAGGCGCGTCGCTTCCCAGGTGAGGAAGGCGCCGGCCTGGCCGGGCAGCATGTTTAGGCCCTGAAACATCTCCACCCATTCGTGCGCGCCATGGACCAGGCCGAAAACAGCCAGCCAGTTCAGGGCCTGGCGCAGGCGCGGGTCCGAGCCCCGGCCGCCTTCCAGCAGGATGGCCACGCCCATCGTGAAGAAGGCCAGCCCGTAGAAGAAGAAGACGTAGGTGAAGTAAATGGGCGACATGCGCTGCTCGGCCGGGGTCCGCCGACATCCCGCTTGGAGCGGCGTCCAGGGCCAACGGTTGGATTATAGATGGGGGGTCCGGAAATGGATATTGACATCATTCACCTGGGCCGGGGCCGAGTCTCACCGTCCGTTGGGTCGTTTTTCGGGGTTTGTGCAATTTTCCACCGGCAGGGGCGCACGGCCGTGCACCCACCCCATGAGCACGGACAGCCAGATTTCGCCGTCAGTTGCCGGGGCCGCCGGGTTTTGATATGTTCTTACTTCACGGGAGACCGAATATTATGTGGAAAACAGCGTGGCGTATCCTGGCGGCGATCCTGGTCCTGATCCTGGCCCTGCTCGGCCTGCTGGCCGGCTCGGTGATTGTTGACGGCTTGGGCGCGGGCGCCCGCCTGGAGGCCGTGACCAACACGCGCCTCCCCGGCGTCGGCGGGCCCGACGTACGCGCCTATGTGGCGCGCCCCGCGACGCCCGGTCCGCATCCGGCCGTGATCCTGATCCACGAGTTCTGGGGCCTGAACGAGTCCATCACGGAGAAGGCCGACCTGCTGGCCGAGGCCGGTTATTTCGTCGTCGCTCCGGACGTCTTCCGGGGCAGCGCCACCGGCTACATTCCGCGCGCCATCTACCAGGTGGTGAGCACACCGGCCGAGCAGGTCAACGCCGACCTGGACACGGTCTTCGCCTGGCTCGCCGCCCAGCCTGACGTGGCCGGCCGCCGGGTGGCGATCGCGGGCTTCTGCTTCGGCGGGCGCACGGCGCTCCTCTACAGCCTGCACAACAACCGGCTGGCCGGGACCGTGATCTTCTATGGCGGCCCGGTGACCGATGTCGAGCGCCTGCGCGCCCTGCCCGGGCCGGTGCTGGGCATCTTCGGCGGCGCCGACAACTCGATCCCGCTGGACGAGGTGCGCGCCTTTGAGGCCGGCCTCGAGCAGGCGGGCGTCCCTCACCAGATCACCGTCTACGACGGGCAGCCGCACGCGTTCGTCAGCAGCGTGGACGGGATCAAGGCCGGCGGCGCGCAGGGCCGGGCGTGGGACGAGATGCTGACGTTTCTGCAGGCGACGCTGAAAGACGACAACGCCGTGCGCCGCGACGTGTCGCCCGTGCGCGCCGACGACGCCTTCGGCTGGGCGGCTGCCCTGCGCCTGGCCTTCTCTCATCTTGACCATCTGCGCTGATAGCGGGCGCTCTCCCGGCCGCGGCCCCGCCTCCGCCATCGGCGGGATTGACTTTCACCTCTCCTAAGGTGATACTGCCCGCGATGAACCTTCTTTCTGCGCTGCGGCCCAGGACCGTGGTGCTGATCCTGTTGCTGGCGATCTCGGCGATCAGCGCCGCGGGGTTGATGAGCGTCCTGGCCTCGGACGGCGAGACGGATGTGGTCGTGCAGGCCCCGGTCTTCACCGTCGCCCCGACGCTCACCGTGGGCGCGCCGCCGCCGGCCGCCTCCAGCGCCGCGACCCCCGTGGTGGCGCCGGCCGCCGGGCCGGACCCCGCCGACAGCGCTGCGGCGCTCTATCCCGAAGCGCCCCTGTTCGAGCCGACGACCGACGACGCGGTGGCCGCGCCCAGCCGCTCGCCCGGGGCAGGCCCGGCCGAGGTCTCTCGTCCGGAGGCCACGCCCGAGGCGGCCCCCACCGGCGCAGTGGGCGCGCTATCCGGTGTCGAGAGCCTGCTGGCAGACCCGGACGCGACCAC
>Ga0073932_1002253_pt1 | contig 30954 bp, 23 predicted proteins | sample DewCreD2012metaG_FD_76967 | JGI IMG/M metagenome (GOLD analysis project Ga0073932, IMG submission 76967) | Hot spring sediment bacterial and archeal communities from British Columbia, Canada, to study Microbial Dark Matter (Phase II) - Dewar... ...
AGCGTGCGCCCTGGATCCAGAGCCAGGTCTTTGCGCTTCCGCCCGTGCTATTATCCTCACTCTCCGCCCAGGATCTGCCGCTGCCGCGGCAGATCCTGGGTCACGATGTACCTGGTTATGTCATCTCGGCGGCGTGCAGGCGCTGGAAGGAACGCCGCCCGCTTCGCTGCTATCCCTGCTAACATGTCTTTACAAGTCCCCCGGACTGGGAGGGAACTCATGAGGCTTGAGACCCGCCTCGCCAAGGATTTCCTGGAGCGCGGCTATTCGCGGCGTTCCTTCACCCGCCTGGCTGCCCTGCTCACGTCGGCCGCCTCGCTGCCCTTCTACAATGAAGCGGCCCTGGCCCAGCGCGCCGGCGGCCGGGCGCTTCCGGCCGGCGCGGTTAAGCTGGACGCCAACGAAAACCCGCTGGGCCCCTGCCCGGAGGCTGCCGAAGCCGTGCGCGCCATCGTTCAAGATGGCGGGCGCTACATGTTCGACTACCCCTCCGAGTTCGAATCTGTTCTGGCTCAAACGGAGGGGCTGCCGGCTTCTTATGTTCAGGCCTATCCGGGCTCCAGCATGCCGCTGCACTGGTCGGTGCTGGCCTTCGCCTCTCCCAGCCGCCCCTACGTCGCGGCCGACACGACTTTCGAAGCCGGCGAATCCGCGGCCCGTTTTGTCGGCGCGAAGGTGATTCGGATTCCCCTGACCAAGAATTATGCGCACGACGTCCGCGCCATGGCCGCAGCCGATCCGAACGCCGGGCTGATTTACGTCTGCAATCCCAACAACCCGACCGGAACGCTCACCTCGCGCGCCGATCTGGAGTATCTGCTGGCTCACAAGCCCGCCGGCTGCGTGGTCCTGCTGGATGAGGCCTACATCCACTACATCGAGGGACGGGGCGCTACGGACCTGGTTGCCGCGGGCAAGGATCTTGTCATCCTGCGGACGTTCTCCAAGATTTACGGCATGGCTGGATTGCGCGCCGGGGCGGCCATTGCCCGCCCGGATCTGCTGGCCCGCATCCGCATGTACGGCAACACCTGGATGCCGATCACCAGCCTGGCTGGCGCGATCGCCAGCCTCAAGGCCCCGAACGTCGTTCCCGAGCGCCGGCACTTCACCGCGGCGCTCCGCCAGGACCTGTTCCAATTTTTCGACCGGCACGGCTTCTCCTACCTGCCGGCCACTGCCAACTTTTTCATGGTCGATGTGAAGCGGCCTGGACGCGATGTGGCCTCAGCCTTTCGCCAGTTTGGGGTCTATGTGGGGCGCAGTTGGCCCACGTATCCTAATCACATCCGCGTCACGATCGGAACGCCGGAGGAGATGGAGAAGTTCAAGGCCGCTTTCTTGAAAGCCGTCGCTTGAGGCAGGGCGGCGCGAGGCCAGCGCCTCAGCGGGTGCGCCCGGACTACGGCATGGGGAAGCTCACATTCGTGAAGGCTGCGATTCCATGCGAGGCTGACCAGTTCTCCGAAAACGGCCACCAGCCTTTGCGCCCGATGAGCGCCCACGACTCCTGATAGCCCAGGACCCAGATGTAGCGGCTGAAGAACATGCGTGCGATCGCCGCCCGGGCGTCCGCGCTCAGCAGACGTGTCCCCTCGTCCGCCACGGCGAACAGCACCAGCGTGCCCGCGGGCAAGGAATCCAGATAGGAAACCAGCGCCGCCGAGGCGGCTTCGTCTCCCCAGGTATCGAAGCTGCGCACCGGGCCGAAAGCTCCGGTGGCCGGATCGACCGCCAGCACGTTGATGCCCCGTCCGGGTCCGCCGCCGAGGGTGTCAAAGATGATCTGCCCGCTCCAGCGGAATTGGGCTCTGGGATAGCGGGACCGGAAGCCGCTCGAGTGGGCCATGAGCGGGACCAAGCCCCGGCTCGGCAAAACCGTGATGTGCGCCACGATCTCGGCGGGCTCGACATTTTGTCCCCAAGCCCGCACACGGAACAGCGCGTCTTGCAGCGGCGGGGCAGAGGCTTCCGCCCGCAGCTCGAGCGCCGCGGATCCGCCCGTCTGGCCCGCCACCGGCGCAGCCGAGACGCCTTCGGGCAGGCCCAAGGCCTGCACCGTTAAGGGACCACAGTACCCGCGCAGGCCCTCAAGGCGCAAGACAAAGCCGGCCGGGAAACCGCCCGCCTGAACCCACACGTCTGTCCGCTCGGCCTCCACACGGACCCCATAGGGGCTGGAAGGCGGCTCGATGCGCAGCGGTCCTGCCGTGCTCCGGGCCGTGCCGGACTGTACCACCATATAGCCCGCTGCCGAGGGCGGCGTGGCCGGATCCAGCCGGATGCGGATCTTGGCGAGTCCCGGCGCGGTCAGCACCAGTCCGGCCTCCAAGACCTCGGCTTCCTTGCCGTTCACATAGACTCTCGGGGTCACCTCCAACGGGTCGCCCGGGCCGAATCCCGTTCCATACAACGTCACGGTTTCACCGGGGCGGATCCCGTTTCCGGGGCTCACCAAGCACGATTGGTTTTCCCGCGCGATGGCGTCGGTAAAGATGCCAGGGGCGAGCTGGTCCACGCGGATTCGCACTGGCCCCGCCGCTTTTCCCGCCCGGTAGTAGACCGCGTCGTGCTCGCCGGTTTCCATCTCCCACGGGATCAGCACGGTGCCCGACTCCGGCCCAATCATCCCCAGCCGCAGGGGCCTTCCTCCGGCGCAAAGACACGTTTCGCCCTGATGCAACGGCCATGGCACCCCGTTGGCCGCATAGACGTGCGCCGCCAGAGCCGTCCCCTGCAATCTCGCCAAGCCGCCCGCCGCAACCACATGGCCTCCGTGCGCCGCGTGGACTACGGATTGCAACGCAGCGGGCTCCTCCATCGTCCATTCGTCGCGCCGGCGCCCTTTCCATAGCTCGGCCAGTGCTTTGTAGAACCCAGTCGCCGTCAGGTTTTCCCACTGCCGTTCTTCGGCTTCGGGCCGAAACAGCTCCGTGCCTGGCCGATCCGACGACTCCCCGGCGAAACGCGTATAGATGAATCCCAGCAGGTGCTTCGATCCCTCCAGTTCTTGGATCGCCCCCATGAGTGCGGCTACGGGACCACCGTCGCCTTCTCCTGCCTCGGGCTCCTCCTCCGGCAGCACTCGGGAGAAGCCTTCGATCAACACCGGCGCTGAGCCGGCCGCCGCGGCCTCCTCCAGTTTGGCCAGCGCCGCATCCGAGGAGGGCATCTTCCAGATCCAGAACGACAAACCCGGCACGTCCGCCAGCATCTGGTTCGGCTCACCAATCACTGTCGTCACCAGCGGCGGGTCCTCCGGCCTCATCTCGCGAAGCATGGCTGCGGCATCAGATAACAATTCGTAGAAGTCGCCCGCTTCGCCCGCGAACTTGCGCTCGTAGTCTGTGGCGACCTCCTCCCCCACCACAAATGCCAGCAACCGTTCGTCGTTCAAATATCTTTCCGCAAACTGGCGCAGGTCTTCCAGAATCTGTGCCTTTTTCGCGCTGATCGAGACCTCGGGGTCGTAGTACGGTTCTAAGGAGAATCCTGCCAGCCAGTACAGCCCGGTGGTCTCGAGCAGGGAGGCCAACACCGGCTCGCTCTCTTCGCCCAGCCGCTGGGTCCGCACCGTATTGGCTCCCGAGTCTGCAATCAAGGGGAGGTCCCTTGCGAGCTGGCACTCGGGCGAAGGCCGGTGATAACCCGTTACCGGGGGCCGCGGGCTATAGCTTACTCCTCTGATTCGAAAAGGTTTATCTTCCAGGCGGAAGAGGCCCTCCACCAGCCGGGGCCGCTCGCCGGCCGCCATGATCCCCGCTCCCAACCAGAGCAGCGCCACGGCCAAAGGCAGCCATCGGGGAGCCGTTGGATATTTCATAAGGCAGAATCCCTCAGGTTATTGAGTGTCCCGGACCCCGCAATCCTCTCACCCCACTTCGATAAGGGGCAGTATGAGGCGTTCCTTCGGTCTTGTGATCTATTCTGTGCTTGCCGCTGCGGCGCTGCCTGCCCAGACCCGTCTTCATCTCAAGGTCACCATTCCGGAGCAGGCTCAGTCCTCGGCCGAGTCCCCGCTGCCCCGCCGGAGCGAACCCGCCCGCCGCACGGTGAGCGGACGGGAACATCTGCTCGTCGAGTTCGAGGCGGAGGTCACCCAGGAAGAGATTCAAGGCCTGATCGACCGGGGCGTGCAATTCGTCCAGTACGTTCCGGACGGCGGCTACGTCGTCACGGCGCGCCCGGGTCAGGATTGGGGCGGTGTCCGCTTGCGCGCCCGCCGCTTCCAGGCTCGCGAGAAGATCAGCCGCGCCCTGGCGCCGCTTGAAACCTCCCCTGGCCAAGAGGCCGAGTTTATGGCCGAGTTCTTCCCCGACGTGGACCGCTTTGACGCCATGCGCCTTGTCGGAGAGGAGGGTTTCCGGCTCATCGGAAGGGGGGAGTTGCTCCCCAACCACCTGCTTGTCCGGGGTCCTGCGGCTCGGCTGGAACGGCTCGCCGCTCGTGACGAGGTCGCCTATCTGTTCCCCGCTTCACGCGAGTTAGCCGAGGGCGCTCCGCTGATCGCTTGTCCCGGCGCGCTGACAGCCGCCGGTCCCGTGGGACAATACGTGGCGTTTGTGGGCGAGGGTTGGGATGGCCCGGGCAAGGGCAAGGCTGCGCTGGGCTACTACTTCCAGCGCCTCTCCCAGAAGCTGCCCGCAGATCAGGTCTCCTCGGAGATTCTGAGAGCCTTCCAAGAGTGGGCCAAATACGTTGAGATCTCTTTCGCCCCGGTCCCCGGACCCAACTACTCCAGAACCGTCAACGTGCTGTTCGCCGCCGGTTCCCACGGCGATATGTATCCCTTCGACGGTCCAGGCCGTGTTCTGGCCCACACGTTCTATCCCTCCCCGCCCAACCCCGAGACCATCGCGGGCGACATGCACCTCGATGACGATGAGTTGTGGACGGTAGACCCAAACCAAGGCTATCCGGCCGTGGACGTCTTTTCGGTCGTCCTCCATGAACTGGGCCATGCGCTTGGCCTTGGGCATTCCGACGTCCCCGGCTCGGTCATGTACCCCTATTACCGGAGCGCCACCGGCCTCACACCGGAGGACATCCGGGCGATCCGAGAGCTGTACGCGGCGCGGAGCACCCCGGACGATCCGCCGTCCGGCCCCGGAACGCCGCCGACGGATCCCCCTCCTGCCGCGCCCGATCCGCTGGCGATCACGATCGAGTCCCCTGCAACGCTGCCATACTCCACCAGCGCGTCCTTTGTCACTGTCATGGGGTCCGTTACAGGGGGCAGCGGCAACGTGAGGGTTTCCTGGACAAATCAGCAGGGGGGCTCCGGGACGGCTTCCGGAGGGCGCACCTTCACGATCTCGGCTCTTCCGCTGAGCGTTGGCGTCAACACGATCACCTTGACTGCCACGGATGACCGCGGGGCCACCGTGCAGCGTTCGTTTCAGGTGACGCGCTCGGTGCTCGGCGACGTCGTTCCACCAACCTTGAAGATCCTCAGTCCGTCCACAACCACCGTGTTCACATCTTCCTCCAGCATCCACATCTCCGGCACAGCTTCCGACAACGTCGGGGTCGCCTCGGTCACGTGGTCCACTTCGGGGGGCAAATCCGGTGTCGCCTCTGGAACGATGTCATGGAGCGCGGAGGCGCCGCTGCTGCCCGGATCGAACACGATCATCATCCGCGCCTATGATGCAGCCGGCAATTCGAGCTGGCGCTCGCTTTCGGTCACCCGGCGCTGAGCGCCGGCGGTGCTGCAAGCCTGCCGGGCTGCGCCGGCCCTACGCTCACGCTGCGCCCTGGTAGGGCAAGTCTAGAGAGATACGTCACTGCGGTGGCGTGGGCCTGCCTGCGTACGCTGTGTTAGCCTGTTGTTCTCCGCCTCAGGAGTCCCTGCATGCCCGGCACTGCACCTGTCGCCTTCATCACCGGCGCTTCCAGCGGAATTGGCGCCGAATTCGCGCGCCGGCTGGCTGCCCGGCAATACTCGCTCATCCTGGTTGCGCGCCGCAAGGATCGCCTGGAGCAACTGGCTGCCGAATTGGGGCCTGCGGGCGCAGCCCCCGCCGACATCCTGGCCGCCGATCTGGCCACCGACGCAGGGCTGGAGGCTGCCGAGGAGCGCATCCGCCGTGAACCCAACCTGGAGCTGTTGATCAACAATGCGGGTTTTGGCACACGGGGATTGTTCCAGCAGGCGGACGGGCTCACTCAGGAGCGCATGCACCGCCTGCACGTTCTCGCGACGGTGCGGCTCACGCACGCCGCGCTGGGCGGCATGGTCGCCCGCGGACGCGGCGGGATCATCAACGTCTCCTCCGTCGCCGCTTTCAACGTCACACCGAGCAACGTGAGCTATTGCGCGACCAAAGCTTGGATGAACCGCTTCACGGAGGGGCTGGCGCTGGAGCTGAGCACGATGGGCTCGCCGGTCAAGGTTCAGGCCCTTTGCCCAGGTTTCACCCGCACGGAGTTCCACGAGGTTCTGGGCGTTGGGCATGACTTCATCGGCCCCGGCTGGTGGATGTCCGCCGGAGAGGTCGTCGCCGCTAGCCTGGACGGCTTAGCTAAGGGCAGGGTCATCGTCATCCCCGGGCTGCGCTACAAGATTCTGGTTCTGCTGTCGAGGCTAACTCCGGGATTTCTTCAGAAGGCCGCTATCCTCCGCTACGCGCGGCGCACGGGACGCTTACCGGGAGCCAGCCAATGAGCGCCCCTGTGGCTTTGACGATCGCGGGATCGGACCCCAGCGGCGGCGCGGGGCTCCAGGCCGATCTCAAGACCTTTCACCAGTTCGGCGTGTACGGCGAGGCCGTGGTCACGCTGATCACGGTTCAGAACACGACGGGGGTGGAGGCGGTCGAGTGCCTGGATGCAGGGCTTGTGCAGCGGCAAATCCGCGCCGTGCTTTCCGACATCCCCCCGGCGGCGGCCAAGACGGGTGCCCTTGGAAACGCCGCGGTCGTCGGGGCGGTGGCCCAGATGGCCTCCGGATTTGGCTTCCCTCTGGTGGTCGATCCTGTGCTGATCAGCAAACACGGCGCTCCACTGCTCTCCGAGGATGCCCGCCAGGCGCTCATCCAGCGCTTGCTTCCCCATGCCTTCTTGGTGACACCCAATCTCGCCGAGGCCGCCGCCTTGTCTGGGGTGGCGGTGCGGTCGGTCGAGGATATGAAGCAGGCGGCCCAGCGGATACTCGATCTGGGGCCCAGGGCGGTCTTGGTGAAAGGCGGGCACCTGGCGGACACGGCCACCGACGTGCTGTTGTTTGAAGGCCAGTTTTTGGAGCTCGGCGGCGAACGGATCGAGACTCCTCACACGCATGGCACGGGCTGCACCTACTCGGCCGCCATCACCGCCTTGCTGGCCCGCGGACTAGATTTACGGCAAGCGGTCCGGCGGGCCAAACGGTTCATCACGGAGGCGATTCGCACCAATCCCGGGCTGGGGCGCGGCGCAGGCCCGGTGAATCACCATGCTCCGGCGGATGCCGGCCCGGATGAGCCGGAGCGCGGCCGGTAGAGCCCGAACCGGTCACTCGAGCAAGCCGCCGTGTCCCAAGCTGGCGATTTCCCAGCCGCTCAGCCGGTAGCGTGCCAGCAAAGGACAGAGCAGCAGGTCGAGCACATTCGGCTTCGTTGAACGCCAGCACCCGGGCGCCGCCACCACCGGGATGTCGTCCTTGTATCCCAAAAGCAGCAGGCTTCCGGGCTCCACGGGGGCCATGAAGCGTTCGATCTGGCAACCTGCTTCCACCATCGCCCAGCCCACCGCATCGGAAGGGCCGGCCGGCGCGGTCGTCGAGGCCACGAGGACCACCGTGGGCCTTGCCCTCAGCAGGTGCTCGAGCGAGCGCACCAGCGCCCGGGGCTGCTCGGTGCTGGCCAAGCTGAGGCTGACGGAGGCGCCAAACCGCTCCAGCCGTTGCCGCATGACGCCGTCGAACAATTGCCGGGCTTTGTCGGCCGAGATGGGGTCCGTATAGAGCACGGCCACCACTGGGTTGCGGATGGGCCGCGCCTGCAAGACTGGTCCGCGCTCCCTCAGGACGGCCACGACGGCCTCAAGGTCCTGGAGGGGCACCGCGAATGGGGCGCTTTTGACTGAGGCGACGCGCTGCCCGGCAGCGGCGTAAGTGAAGTTCGCCAGGGTCGCCACGGCCGCGCCGGTGATGCAGTTGATCTGTCTCAGCAGTTCCTCATCCACCAGCACACAGCAGTTCTCGGCCGCCACCAGATTGGCCTTGCCCCCTGGCGCGGGCCGGATCTCCAGCGATCCGCAGCCCAGTTCTCCGGCGATCCGCAAGGCCGCTTCGTCTTCGCCGATCTCGCCCTCTTCCAGCTCGGTGACCCAGACTTGGGTCATGCCCTCCGAGCGCAAGAGCTCCACGTCCTCCTCCCGGATCAGGCGGCCCTTGGCCAGAAGTTTCTTGCCGCAGGCGCGAAACACCGTGGAACAAAGAATCTTTCCTGCTGCTTGCTTGACGTCGACCGACTGTGCTTTCATGCCGCCACAGGAAGTAGTGGGCGGCGCGGGCGGGAGTTCTCAGGTTTGCTTTGGGTTTGGGTGTAACAATCCGGCAGGCTCAGCGCGGCATGGCCGCGGGCTTCACCGTTGGAACGATCAGGAAGCCGTTGCCGGCGTCCCCGGCTTCTTGACCTTGCAGGGCTTCTTCCGCCCTGAGGCCGGCCACCAGCACCTTTTGCATGGCGATCTCATCGCAGCACTGGAGCTTCGGGCAGCGCAGGCAGTCCTTCCACACTTTGGACGGCAGCCTCCGCCGATCGACCTCTGCGAAGCCCAGCCGGGCGAAGAAATCGGGAATATAAGTAAAAGCGAAGAGGGATTCGATGCCGTGCTCGCGGGCCTCCGCTTCCAGAGCCTCGACCAGCCTCCGGCCCAGCCCGTGACCCTTCCAATCCGGATGCACCGCCAGCGAGCGCACCTCCGCCGAGCGCGGGCCATAGAAGTGCAGGGCCCCGCAGCCTGCTACCTCGGCGCCCACCGCGGCGACCGTGAAGTCGCGGATGTTCTCGGCCAGCTCGAACTCCGTGCGCGGCAGCATGATCCCTTGCTCCGCGTAGCCGTTGATCAGCTTCAGCAACGGCCCCACGTCTCTCAATAAGGCCTTACGGATCACCGGGGCAGAGATCTCAGACACCGGCCGTCCCTCCGCACAGGCGTGTTCCCAGCCGTTCCCCAGCCAGCACGCGCCCGATCACACCAGGTTCCTTTCCCGGCGCGATGACGACCTGGGGGATCCCCGCCTCCAGCGCTTCCTCTGCCGCCCGGAGTTTGGCCAACATGCCTCCTTTGGCGACACCGCTCGAAGTCAGCTTCTGCATCCCCTCCCGGTCCAGTTGGGGAATCCGGTTCCCTTCTGCGTCCAGAACCCCTTCCACGTCGGTCAGGAATAACAGCAGATCCGGCCGGAAGCCGGCTGCGCAAGCCACCGCCATTTGGTCCGCATTCACGTTGAAGATCCGCCCGTCCCGGCTGCCCGCCACGCAGGCCACCACCGGCACAAAGCCGCCTCCCAAAAGACAGTTCAGCAGAGCCGGGTTCGACCGGACGGGTTTGCCTACATGACCGAGTTCCTCTTTCAATAGTTCGGCCTCTACCAGCGGCCCGTCAATCCCGGATAGTCCCACCGCCGCCACACCGGTCTCGATCAGGCTCGAGACCAGCAGCTTGTTCACGGAGCCCGCAAACACCTTCAGCACGGCATCGAGCGTCTCGTCGGTCGTCACCCGCAGCCCCTCGACAAACCGGCTCTCCACGCCCATTTGACTCAGAAATCGAGTCATCTGGCGGCCGCCGCCGTGGACCGCGACCAGCGTATGGCCCGCCCGGACCGCCCCGGCGATGCCCTGACAAACCTGGCGGCGCAGTTCGGGCTCGTCCAGCAGCGTCCCGCCCAACTTGACCAGAGCCTTCATGGCCGGCCTGCCCGCGTTGTTATTTTATTCATCATGATGAATAAATATAACACAGGTGGGCTGCGGCGCGCCGGGCTGGCTAGATCCATCCGCGCGCCCGGTAGTAGACGATCTTCACCGTCTCAATCGCCAAATCCAGGAACGCGTCCCAGCGGCGCTCCCAGCGCACGGCTCGCTTGCGCGCATCCGGGATCGGGCTGGGCCGCAGCGTGACGCCTGCTTTGCGGAAGGCTCTCCAGGCGCGGTACATGTGGAAATCGCTCGTGAGCAGGACGAGCGCGCCCTTTCCCCGCTTCAGGGTGGGGGCCAGATTAAGGGCGCTCTCGCGCGTGCTCAGGGAAGCATGCTCCACCTCTACCGCCTGCGGTGGAACTCCTTGGCCGACGAGGAACAGCCGCATCAGTTCGGCCACGGGCCGTTGTTCGCTGCTGCCGCCGCTCACATAGATCCGCCGCACCAAGCCCTGGCGGTAGGCCATCAGGGCATAGACGCATCGCCAGTAGGTGCTAGCCCCGAGAATGTCGCCTTCCATCTCCGAGCCGGCCAAGACGACCAGGGCCTCGCCCTTTGGTTCCTCCCACTTTCCGGCCAGCCACGTTGCCCACCAGTGGACCAACGGGGTAAAGGTTACGATCAACCAGAGGAAGCCAATCGCGGCGGCAACCCGAACCGGCCACCGGATCCAGCCAGGCATAGTGCCTCAACCTGCCTTTGGCCGGCCATTGGGCGCTGTTCGGCTGGCTCTACTCATAAGAGTCCTTCCGTTTCCGGGTAGCCGAGGATCAGGTTCATGTTCTGGACCGCCTGCCCAGCCGCGCCCTTCACCAGGTTGTCGATGGCGGCCACCACCACCCCGCGGCCGGTCTTGGGGTCCGCGCGCAAGCCGATGTCGCAGAAGTTGGTCCTTCGCACCGCGTGGAGGTCGGGAACTTGGCCTGGCTCATAGAGCCGCACGAACGGCTCCTGACCGTACCATTTCTCGTAGACGCTTGCCAGCGCGGCCTCATCCACGCCCGGCGAGAGGCGGAAATAAACCGTCTCGAGAATGCCGCGGTCCAGAGGGAGCAGGTGCGCCACGAAGCTGAACTCTTTTTCGTCCAGGCCGCAGTTCATGAGGACTTCGGGCACGTGGCGGTGGTTCAGAATGGAGTACGCGGAAAAGTTCTCCGTCACCTCGCAAAAGCTGGTCTTCAGGCTCGGCTTGCGCCCGGCGCCGCTCACGCCGCTTTTGGCGTCGCAGACGATCCCGGCCGAACGGTCCGCCGCTTTGGATTCCGCCAAAGGGCGGATCGCCAAGCTCGCTGCGGTGGGATAGCACCCCGGGTTGGCCACCAGCCGGGCCTTGGAAATGTGATCCCTGTAGAATTCCGGGAGCCCGTAGACTGCCTCGGCCAGCAGCTCGGGCTGCGTGTGCTGCTCTTTGTACCACTTGGCGTAGTTGTCGGCCGTGCGCAGCCGGAAGGCTCCGCTCAGGTCGATGACCTTGGCCCCGGCCTCCAGCATCGCCGGGGCCAGCTCCATGGAGACCTCGGGCGGAGTCGCCAGGAAGACTACCGCCAATTGTTCCTTCCGCACCGCCTCGGCACTGCACGCCACGCGGGGGTAGTTGTTCGCGTTCTTGGGGCGAGGTTTTTCGCCCGCGTCGGCGCGATGTTCGAGCAGCCAAGGCTCGACTTTCGGGTGGCGGTTGAGGATTCCCACCAGCTCCGCACCGCTATAGCCGCGGAATCCAACCACACCTGCACGCACAGTCATTGCCGCATTACTCCTTCCAACGAACATAGCACGCGGGAATGTGTTGGCCAAAAACCAGTTAGGGGGAACGCGCGCAGTCTTGGCGCCGGACGGCCGGCCGTTGGCGGCTCCCTCTCTGCTGAGAGCGAGCCGCAGCCGCCTCGGCTAGGACCAGCCGGACTGCGACCGCGCCGCCCTTCGCCAAACTCCTGAATGTGTTATCCTATTGAACGAACTCAATCGAGATTAAGAGAAGACAAGGAGCATCCACTTTAGATGGCGCTGGCGGCAGACCAAAAAAGCCGTGTGATCGGTCAATACCGGGTTCATAAGTCCGACACGGGTTCTCCCGAAGTGCAGATCGCAATTCTCACCGAGAGGATCGCGGGCTTAAACGAGCACTTCAAGACGCACCGTAAGGACTTCCACTCGCGTAGAGGTCTGCTGGCCATGGTGGCCCGGCGCCGGCGGCTCCTGAAGTATCTGAAGGGCACGAGCCCGGAAAGATATCAGGCGCTGATCCGGAAGCTGGGGCTGCGCCGCTAGGGTGTGACGCGGGCTTGAGCCCATTGCCACCCATCAGCGTGATTCACGCTGGGGGCGAGGAAGCCCCCACGGGACAACCTTCCGCTGAGCGGCGCCTCCGCCTGGAGCGCCAGCCCTCCCGTTGTCAACTCCAGTCTCTGAGAGGTTGGAGAAGATTCCCATGACACACACAGTTGAAATCGACCTGGATGGTCGTAAAATCAGCCTGGAAACAGGCAAAGTTGCCAAGCAAGCCGGCGGTTCGGTTCTGGTCCGCTCCGGCGACACGGTGGTTCTGGTGACCGCGTGCGCTGCGGAAGAGCCGCGAACCGGAATTTCCTTTTTTCCGCTGACCGTAGATTACCGTGAGTACACTTACGCCGCCGGGCGTTTCCCGGGCGGCTTTATCAAGCGCGAGGGGCGCCCGACCGAGAAGGAGATCCTGACCAGCCGGTTAATTGACCGGCCCATCCGCCCCTTGTTCCCGGAAGGCTTTGCCTGCGAGACGCAGGTGATCGGCATGGTGCTCTCGGCCGATCCGGAGATTGACCCGGCACCTCTGGCGCTTCTGGGCGCTTCGGCGGCGCTAGCGATTTCCGATATCCCATTTGAGCACGTGCTGGGCGCGGTGACCGTCGGTTCGGTCAACGGCCGCCTGGTCGCCAACCCCACGCATTCGGAACTGCGCGAATCCAAGCTCAACATCGTTGTGGCGGCCACCGATGAAGGCATCGTGATGGTGGAAGCCGGGGCCAATCAGGCCACCGAAGCCGAAGTGGTCGACGCCATCGAGTTCGGCCATCAGAGCTGCCGCAAGCTGACAGCCGGGATCCGGGAGTTGGCGTCCCTGGCCGGCAAACCCAAGCGGCCCCACACTCCTCCTGCGTTGAATCAGGAGATGTTCGACCAGATCGCAGCGGCCTGGCGCACCGAGCTGAGCGATGCGCTCAACACTCAGAAGTACTCCAAACTGGAGAGCTACCGGCGTGTGGCGGAGCTGCGCAAGAAGGCGGTCGAGGCCTATCCGGAAGAGCAGCAGGCCGAGGCCGGAAGCTTGTTTGACCGGCTGAAGGAGCGCATCTTCCGCGACGAGATGCTGCGCGACCGGCGGCGCCCCGACGGACGCGCCTTCGACGAGATCCGGCCGATATCGATCGAGGTTGGCGTGTTGCCGCGCACTCACGGGTCCAGCCTCTTCACCCGAGGCGAGACGCAGGCCATGGTGACCGTCACGTTGGGCACCAAGGAAGACGAGCAGCGCCTGGAGCTATTGGAGTCCGGCGAGACTTCCAAGCGCTTCATGCTGCACTACAACTTCCCGCCATTCAGCGTTGGCGAGGTGGCCTTCATGCGCGGCCCGGGCCGCCGCGAGATCGGGCACGGCGCGCTGGCCGAGCGGGCCCTGGCGGCGGTTATTCCGGACGAGAAATCCTTCCCTTACACGATGCGGGTGGTCAGCGACATTCTGGAGTCCAACGGCTCCAGCTCCATGGCCACCGTTTGCGGCGCAACGCTCTCGCTGATGGACGCGGGCGTGCCCATCTCCGCTCCAGTGGCGGGCATCGCCATGGGGTTGGTGAAGGAGGGCGACGCTTACGCCATTCTGACCGACATTGCCGGCGCCGAAGACCATTACGGCGACATGGATTTCAAGGTGGCAGGAACGGTGGACGGCATTACCGCGCTCCAGATGGACATCAAAGTGCCCAACGTCACGACCGCCCTGATGCGGGAAGCGCTGGAGCAAGCCCGCCGCGGGCGTCTGTTCATTCTGGACAAGATGCGGGAAGTCATCTCCGCTCCGCGCCCGTCGCTGTCCCCGTACGCGCCGCGCATCTACACGCTTACGATCCCGCAAGATAAGATCCGCGAGCTGATCGGGCCGGGCGGCAAGGTGATCCGCGGCATCATCGAGCAGACCGGAGTGAAGATCGACGTGGAAGACGACGGCACGGTGAACGTCTTCTCCAGCGACGGCGAGTCCGCCAGCCGCGCCATCCAGATGATCAACGAGATCACGGCGGTGGCCGAGGTCGGGAAGACGTATCTGGGCAAAGTTGTCCGCTTGGTGGATTTCGGCGCCTTCGTGGAGATCTTCCCCGGCACCGACGGCCTGCTGCACATCAGCGAGATCTCGGAGAACCGGGTGCGCAATGTGCGGGATGAGCTAAAGGAAGGCGATCAAATCCTGGTCAAGGTGCTGGCCATGGAGGGCAACAAGATCAAACTCAGCCGGAAGGCGGTCCTCAAGGAGCAACGGGAGAAACTCAAGAGCGGCAAACGTTGAAAGACGGCATAAAGCAGGCCGTACGCGCCCTGCGGCCCACTCTGCGCTATTGGATGGAGACGGAGGTGCATGTCTACGCCTTCGCGGTAGCCGCCTCCGTTCTGCTTTCGTTCTTCCCTTTTCTGATCGTCATTCTGTCGCTGTGCCGGCACGTGCTGAAGTGGCACGCGGCGGTAGCGGCCGTGTATCTGGCGCTGTCGGACTACTTCCCCGGACAGCTTGGGGAGTTCATCCGCCGCAACCTGGACGTCATGGTCAGCGGGCGCGGACCGTTTCAAGCAGGCTCGATGCTGCTGTTGTTGTTTGTGGCCAACGGCGTCTTTGAGCCGCTTGAGGTGGCACTAAACCGGGCCTGGGGCGTACCCCGGCACCGCACCTACTGGCGCAACCAACTCATCAGCCTTGGGCTGATCTTCGCTTGCGGCACGCTGGCCATGATCTCGATGGTGCTCACGGCGCTGAACTACTCCATCTGGCCGCAGCTTCTAGGGCCAAGCTACGTGGTGGTGGAGACTTTGGGGCTGGTGTTTTTCAAGATCGCCGCGCTGCCGCTCTCGATGCTGATGCTGTTCTTGATCTACTGGCTGCTGCCGAACCGCAAGATTGCGCCCGGCCAGGTAGCGGGCGCGGCGATTGTGGTGGGGATGGCGCTGGAGGTGCTGAAGTACATCAATCTGCTGACCTGGCCCCTGCTCCGGGCCAAACTCAGCCGCGAGTATGGCCCATTTGTGTACTCGGCGAGCATTGTGATCTGGAGCTTTCTCGGGGCCATGCTGGTGCTGGCGGGGGCGGAGTGGTCCGCGCGCGCGGGCAGAGCACAGGAGGCGGCCCCGTTGAGCGCAGCTACGGAAAGTCCGGCCGGACGGGCTCCCAGTTGCTCACCTTAAGCCACGGGCCTTGAGGTGCTGAATCAGCGCCGCCGGGTCATCGGTGATGATCCCATCCACCCCGGCCTCAATCATTCGGTCCCAGTCGGCCGGCGAATTCACGGTCCAGGGCATCACTGGGATTCCCGCCCGGTGGGCCTCTTCGACCCGGGCCTTGTTGACGATCAGGTAGTGCGGGGAAACGATGTCGGCCCCGGCTTCCCTGGCGATTTGCACAAAGCTGCGCGGCAGGCCGGACCACAGGGCGGAGAGCTTGATCCCGGGCGCAATGGCCCGCATGGCGCGCAGCGTGCGGAAGTCGAAGGACTGCACCATTACCCGGCGCTCCAGGCTGTGCTTGCGGACCGCCTCGTAAAGGCGTTGCGCGAACAACTCCGGATCGGGTGCGTTGGAGGAAGGAACTTTCGTCTCGATGTTGAACCAGAAATCGCCTTTTGGCGCCAGAGCCAACACTTCCTCTAAGGTTGGGATTCGCGTCCCCGGGATCGCCTTCTGACTGGGGAATTCGGGATTGACAACCGCGCCGCAATCCCACTGGCGGATCTCGGCCAGCGTCATCTCGCGCACCACGCCCGAGCCTGGGCCGGAGCAGATGCGCCGGTTCAGGACCGGGTCGTGCGAGACCACGGGCACGTCGTCTTTGGTGAGCACCACGTCCAACTCGAGCACATCGGCGCCCACCTCGATGGCGTGCTCAAAGGCGGGCAGCGAGTTCTCAGGCAAGACGGCCCTGGCCCCGCGGTGACCCTGCACTTGAATCCGGTTTGAGGCGGAGACAGCGTGAGCTGTCCCCGCCACAAGCGCCGCGAGCGCGGTCAGGACGAGCCACATGGACATGCGATTCCAGTATCCCGTAATCTCATCCCGAGTCATGGTTAGAAGACCAGCTTCAACCCGAACTGGACCTGGCGCGCCGGATAGGACTGGGTGATGATTCCGAACGCCGGCGAGGACCGGTTGGGATTGGGCACGCGGAAGTTGGTGCGGTTAAGCAGGTTGAAGAATTCAGAGCGGAACTGAAGCCGGGCCGTTTCGGCGAAATAGAACTCTTTTTGCAGGTTCATGTCGATCTGATAGAAGGACGGCCCCCGGACGGCGTTGCGTCCCGCGTTGCCGAAGGGCTGACTCGGGTCGGTAGGGATCACGACCGTGGCCGGATTGAGGTAGCGGCTGGGCGTCCTCTGCCCGGCCGGCATGAGCGGGTCGCCGATGACGTTCGGCCGGTAGGCGATGGCGCCGCGCCAATCGGGACCGATGTCGGAGACCTGGAAGTTGGATGGCGGCGAGTAGCGAAGGTTGATCGGCTCGCCGCTGGTGGCGGTGTTTACGGCGCTCAATTCCCAACCTCCCAGCAAGGCGTTGGCCACGGGGTTCAGATTGGAGCCGAAACGGCGTCCCCGCCCGAAGGGGATCTCCAGCACGAATGCGGTGGTGCTGTTGAGCCTCTGGTCATAGCCGGAGGGGCCTTTTTCCGCACGCAGGTTGCGGAAGTCCTGCGGGCTGGAGGCGTTTCCGTTCCCCTGGTCTTCCAGGGCCTGCCCCACGTTATCCATCGCCTTGGACCAGCTAAAGGAGCTCAATAAGGTGAGGCCGCCGGCGTAGCGCCGCTCCACCTTCACCTGCAACGCGTGATAGTTGGCCCATCCGGAAGGCGAGGTGATCGTGATGCCCGCAAAGCCGGGGATCGGGCGCCTCGCGGCCAGGGGAGCGTTCTCGCCGGGATTTTGCGGTCGCGCTTGGTTGAAGTCGGCAAACATAATCAGCTTGTTGCTGCGGTTGCCCACATAGGCCACGTCCGCCACGGTGTTCCGCCAAAGCTCGCGCTGCACCGAAAGGAACCAGCTCTGCACATAGCCGGTGCGGGTCTCGCGCGGAATGTAGGAGATGTTCGCTCTGAGGGGGTCAAACTTGTCCGGATCGGTCAACCCCGCCGGATAGCCCTGCATGGTGGTGCGGTAGCCGGGCTCTCCGGGCCGCTGCGTGACCACCGCGGTGACCACCTGCGGGCCGTTGATGGCCAGGATGTTGCCGCCGCCCGAGCGGTTGAAGTGGATGTAGTTGATCCCGTAACCGCCCCGGACCGAAGTTCTGGAGTCCAGCGAATAAGCGAAGCCGATCCGTGGGGCAAAGTTGTTGCGGTCCGGATTGACTTGAGCGCGGTCCGCGATGGAGCCGTCTTTGGCAAGAATCAGGCGGTTGCTGATGGGGTCATAGTTGGAAAGCTTCATGTCCCGCTCCCATTGAGGCGTGAAGTCCTCGTAGCGTACGCCCAGATTCAAGGTCAGCTTTCGGCTCCACCGGAAGTCGTCCTGGAGGTAGACCATCTTGCCGGTCTGGCGGTATTGGGCGATGAAGAAGTTGGTCAGCGAGTAGCGGCTGCGGAGTCCGAAGATGAAGTCCGCCAGCGGATGACCGGAGAAATTGCCCTGGTAAAAGTCCTGCCCGTAGAGGGGATTGACGTCTTGGATCTCGGTGTGGACCCGCTGGTACTCGAAGCCGGTTTTCACCGAGTGCCGGCCGCCGATCCAGGAAAAGTTCAGCCTGGGGTTGTAGAGGAACGGATGCTGCCACTGCGGATTGGTCGGCTGGCGCCCGAAGCGCGAGAATCCGGTTACCTCTTGGGCGGTGATGCCTCCGGTCAAGCGTCGGTCCTCGGAAAGTCCTGGGATGCCGAAGAGCTCCTTCATGCTGGGTCCACCGATGTAGGGAGGCTCTTTTCCCGCGCGGGTCTTGGACAACCCCAGCCTCGTCTCCAGCAACGACTGCGGCGAAATGCTCCAGGTGGCGCCGGCCGCCAGCTGTTGATTGAGGATACGGATGAATCCGTTTCCGTCGCCCCCGGCCAGCGTCGGGATGTCGGGGGATTGAAAGATGTTGGTCTTTCGGTGGCTGGCGCGGGCGAAGAAGGTGACGCCGCTGCCGGCCTGCCCGTCGATTTTGGCGTCCCCTTTGTCGGTGTTGTTGCGGTCCTGGCGCATGTTCTCAAACAAGTTCGGATTGGTGGGGGAGTTAGGGAGAGGGAGCGTCTCCAGAATGTACCGCGCCAAGGGAGTGTAATCGGTGCGGGGGATGGGTTCGCCCGCCGGGTAGACGGCGCCGGTGAGAGGGTTGCGGATCACGGTGGGGAAGATCCCTTGCCGCTGAGTGGAAGTGGGAAGGGTGGCGGTGGTCAGGAACCGGGTGCGCTCCCGGAAGCCTTCGTAGTCGGTGAAGAAGAACAGACGGTCCTTGACGATGGGGCCGCCGAAGACGAATCCAAACTGATTCCGGCGTAGCACGGGCTTGATGTTCTTGGGCGGTTTGAAGAAGCCCACGGCATTGAGCTTGTCGTTTCGCAGGAATTCCCAGAGCACGCCGTGAAAGCTATTGCCTCCGCTGCGCATTGCCGCATTGACCACCGCTCCCGAAGTGCGCCCGAACTCGGCGCTCATGTTGTTGGTGACAATGCGGAACTCGGCGATCGCATCCGGCGGAGGGGTTACTGTTTGATTGCTGAACCCCTGATTGCTGGTGCCGTAGGCGTTGTTGTCGACGCCGTCCAGAAGGAAGTTGTTGAACGTGCTGCGCTGGCCGTTTACATTGAAAGACGCTTCGCGCGGAGGGTTCGCGACCGCATAGCTAGACCGCCGCACTCCCGCCGACAGCAGCGCCAAGTCCGCGTAGTTGCGTCCGTTCAGCGGGAGGCTGGTGATCTGTCTCTGTTCCACCACCTGCCCGCGCTGGCTGGACTCCGACTCGACCATCGGGATCGAAGCGCGGACGGTCAGGCTTTCCCGGACTTGGTCCAGCTCCAGCCCGAGGTCGACGCGTTGCCTGGAATTGACGCTCACGATGAACACCTCTGTGACGGCTGTGGCGAAGCCAGCCTTCTCCGCGCTCAACCGGTAACGGCCCGGCCGCACGTTCAGGAACTCGAAATTCCCGTTGCTATCGGTCTGCCTCTCGGCGCTGAGATTCATGTCGACGTTGACCAGACTGACCTTCGCGCCGGGGACCGCAGCTTCAGAAACATCTCTTACCGTTCCGAGCACGGCGCCCGTTTCAAACTGTGCACGCAGCTCGGCGGCAAAAAGCAGACACGCAATTGCACACAAACTTCGAATCCTCATGGCTGGAAATGTATCAGGTGAAAGTTGCTCCACCGTAAAACTGCCGTGTCGCCGCGGTAAAAAAGCTCTCTCGGCAGACGGGCGGGTTGCAGGCTCACCGGCTGCCGCCATCGGATTGTTGTTGCCGCGTCAGGAAACGGATATTCGGCAGGCGCGGCAATGCCGAAGAGTTCCACAGACGACTGGGGGCGCAGGCATGAGATCGGGCCGCCCGGGTTAAGTGGCGGCCTCAGTCCGGCTGCGGGGCGTCGAAGTCCAGCCTTAAGGGGGCACTGCGGCCGCCCGGCCATGCGGTGAAAGAATCGCGGATCAGGCGAACGATGTTGCGCCGGTTTTGAAAGAACAGTTTGATCCACCCCCAGGCGTTGCGCTGAGGAAAGTAAATGCCGCGGAAAAACAGGCGCGCGATCAGGTGGCTGATGCGGTAGGGCACGGGATCGTCCCGCAATCCGGCGAGCGCCTCCTCGGTGGCCGCAGGGCTGTACGACTCTTGCCAAGCCCGGCGGACTTCCTTTTCCACCTCAGGGATGGTCATCCGCTCCGGCTGATGAGCCATACGGAACGGCGCAAACTCTAGCCAATGCCGGGGCCGGGTCAAACGTCCGCTCTGGTTGAGGCGGTCGTGCAGAGGCGTTCCCGGATACGGGGTAATCTGACCGAAGACCGGCAAACAAGGCGCCCACTTGCGGATCTCCTTCAAGGTGCGGGCGGCGACGCCGGGCGTGTCGTGATCGAGCCCGAAGATGAAGGAAGTGATGGCGTAAACGTTGCGCTGGGCCAGCCTCTCCAGAACTTCGGCATAGTCGCAGGGGCGGCTGAAGCCCTTGTTGACCCCTGCGAGGTTGGCCGGGTCGATGGATTCCATGCCGATGAAGATCCACTTGCCGCCGGAAGCGGCAATCAAGTCGACCAGTTCCGGGTCCCGCAGCAGATTGGCGCTGATCTGGCCCACCCAGGACAACTGCGCCTGGGCCTGAATGATGTCGCGCAGTAGAGACTTGGTGCGCTTGACGTTGATGCCGAAGTTGTCGTCTACGAAAAAGACCGCGACCTGGCCGCGGCTGCGGGAGGCCATGGCTTTCAGCCGCAGCATCTCTTCCACCACGCTGGCGTTGCTGCGGAACCGGACGGCGCTTCCGAAAAAGCCGGTCACGGTGCAGAAATCGCATCCATAGGGGCAGCCCCGTCCGGATTCGATGGGGATGATGTGGAAGGTTTCCCAGCCGGTTTTGAAATGCGCCATGAGACGCCGGAGCGGGCCGGGGATGCGGTTGAAGGCGTCAAGGTCCAGCTTCTCCCAAGGGATCTGCGGATAGGCGTCGAGCGACGGCTTGGAAGGCTTGCCCGCAGCGTCCACGGCTTCATAGATCTCTTTGAGTCGTCCATGCTCGGCGTCCCGGACGATGAGGGGCCAAGTGGCGTCCGCCTCTCCCACCGCCACGGCATCGGCGTGCCGCGGCCCGCCCTCGCGGCCCAGCGCCTCCTGCGGGAGAGCAGATACGTGCGGGCCTCCCATGACCACCGGGATGCCCGCCGCCCGGAGCGCATCGGCGACACGGTACGCCTTGGCGATCATGCGGGTCATGGCCCCGATGCCCACCAAGCCGATGTTGTTGCGCCGGGCGAACTCTACCAGCGCTTCGTCCTCCATGGGCTGTGCGTTGCCGTCGATCAGGAAAACCTCGTGGCCGGGCGGGGTCAAAGCCTGGAGGAGAAACATCCAAAGGTGGGGCATGAAGTTGCGGGTGACGCCGTTGTCGGGATTGTAGAGGAGGATGCGCATCGTCTGAAGCGGCGCAAATTGTGGCTGCGCGGGACTCTCTTTCTCCGGCGAATTCGCTCCTGACGGCGGGAAGGGCCGGCTGAGCCGCCCTATTCCTGAAGACGGGAAATGAGTTCGATGGTCCGGTCCTCTAAGTCTAGCACTACGCCGCGAGTTGTGCGGCGCGAGCTTGAAAAAGACCTCTCGCTCAAGCCAGCGGCTTCACCGAGAGCATGCGCGTTGAGCCGATGCGCCTGGATGGGGACTGGCGCGAGGCTAGCCCACCTCCTCATTGGCCCGGCGGAGCAAACAGCGCATATAGGTGATGCAATAGGCCGTGCCCGCCCGGTTGATGCCCCGGTCCCCAGCCAGAGCCGGAACGTGATCCGGGACCATGGAGCCGCTGAATCGGACCTCGCGAAGGGCCTTCATAATGGCGTACATGTCCAGGTAGCCGTCGTCCAGGAACGTCTCATGAAAACGAGGCAGAGGCGAGCTGATATTGCGGAAGTGGACCGCATGGATCTTTCCGCGGCCGCCGAAGTCCCGGATCATCTCGTAGATGTTCTTGCCCATCGTTTCGCCGCCCTCGCCCCAGGTGCCGACGCAAAACATCAGTCCCCAGTGCTTGCTCGCGCCCGCGATCTCCTCCGCCCTGCGGTAGCCGTCGTAGTTGACGAAGATCTTGGCCACGCCGTTCATGAATGCCAGGGGCGGGTCGTCGGGATGGAGCGCGAGCCGGACGTTGGCTTTCTCCGCGACCGGCAATACGGCGCGAATGAAGTAGGCATAGCTGGCCCAGATCTCGGCGGCGGAATACTCCCGCTCGAAGGCCTGCTTCTCGCTCTTGCTCCGGAATTCATCGACATCGAACTGGCGCGCGCGGTAGCCGCGCGGGGTTTCGACCATGGTAGTCGTATAGGTGTTGGCCGGGTGGAAATCGATCTTGGTCACAGGAATGCCTAGACGTCCGAGATCCAGGAGGAAGGTTTGGAACCTTGCGATGTCCTCATCTCTGCCCGGCTGCCCTAGTTGGATCCGCAGCGAGCGGTAGGCGTCCATGACGCCCACGTAGATCTCGATGCCGAACCGGCGGAGCCTTTCCTGGGTGCTGCGGATGAACTCAAACGGCGCGTCGGGGCCGAACTCGGCGTGCACCCAGCGCAAGCCGATCTGCTTGAGAAACAGGAGGTCCTCGTCGGTGATGGAGCGGACCGGCAGGCGTGTGGCGATCTTGATGTTGCCCGGATCGGATTCGGCGATGGGTGCGGCCGTCAGGTTCGCCACTGCGCCGGCGGCCAAGGGGAGGCGCCAAAGGCTGCGGCGGGAAAGCCGGGCCGTCCCGTTGCGGCAGGAGTACTCAGACATGATTCGAGGTTCCTCCTTTGAACAGCCAGAGTAGCACCGAAGGCTTTCGAGAGGGAGCATGGCCGGCAAGCGGAGGTGGCGCATCCTAGAGGTGGAGGCCATGCGAGGGCTGCCGGCATGGATTGCCGGGGAATGCTCTCTGTGACACCGCCGGGTTTGTGCGTGAAAGGATTTGGGCTCTTTGTGCGCGGGGACGGAGATCTGCTACACTGAAAGCGTCTTTGCCTGCGTCCGCGCCAGTTCGCGAGTCCTCTTCGGCCGGCTTCTCCTGCCTCCGTTGTCGTCTCGGTTCCCTCGCTGCCCGGCAGAGACGATTTTCACTTGAGAAAAGGAAGAAGTATCCATGACCAACATTTTTGTCGGGAACCTCAGTTACCAGACAACGCAGGAAGAGCTCTATGCCGCTTTCGCCAACTACGGAACGGTCGAGCGAGTCAATATCGTGACGGACCGCGACACGGGGCAACCCCGCGGGTTCGCCTTTGTCGAAATGACCAACCGCAGCGAAGCGGAGGCCGCCATGGCCCGCTTGAACGGGATGGAGCTGAACGGCCGCGCGATCAGCGTCAATGAAGCCCGGCCGAAGCCCTCGGGCGGCTCGGGATTCGGCGGAGGCCGCAGTTCCGGACGCGGCGGAGGCGGAGGCGGCCGGCGGCGTGGTCCGCGCTGGTAACCGTCAAGCCAGACTTTGTTTTTCAAGCTGGCTGAACGGGGATCTAAACTGCCAGGGCAGCCAGCTTGTTCAACCCGTCTAGATAAGCCTTGGCGCTGGCCTCGATCACGTCGGTCGAGGCCCCGCGCCCCATCACCCGCCGCCCGCGGTGATCGAGCTGCACCGTAACCTCCCCGATGGCCTCGGTGCCGCCTGTGACCGCGCGAATCTCATAACGGGCCAGCTCGGCTTCTGCGCCGGTCACCGAGGCGATCGCCTTGCACACCGCGTCTACCGGCCCGTCGCCTACCGCGGCGCCCTGCTTGACCTCGTCTCCCACAAGCACCCGTACGGTGGCTGTGGGAATCGCCGAGGTCCCGCTATAGACTTGCAAGTACTCCAGGTGATATTTCTGCGCGCCCAGGTGCATTTCGTCGTGGACCAGGGCGACCAGATCCTCATCGAAAACCTCTTGTTTCTTGTCCGCCACTTCCAAAAAGCGCTGATAGGTGGCCTCCAGTTCCTCCTTGGAGAGCTTGAAGCCCAGCTTTTCCAGGCGGTCTTTTAGCCCGTGGCGGCCGGTCCGTGCGGTGAGAATCACGCGGCTTTCCGGGAAACCGACATCCTGGGGCTTCATGATCTCGTAAGTGGTGCGCTCTTTGAGGAAGCCGTCGACGTGGATGCCGGAGCTGTGCGAGAAGGCGTTGCCGCCCACGACGGCCTTGTTGGGAGGCACGCTCATGCCGAGCATGTCGGCCACCATGCGGCTGGTGCGGTAAAACTCGCGCGTGTCGATGCCGGTCTTCAGCTTGAAGTAGTCCGCGCGCGTGTGCAGCGCCATGACGATTTCTTCGAGAGCCGCATTGCCGGCGCGTTCTCCGATGCCGTTGATGGTGCCCTCCACCTGGCGCGCGCCGTTGATGACGCCCGCCAGACTGTTGGCCACGGCCATGCCGAGGTCGTCGTGGCAATGCACGCTGATCGTGGCTTTCCCGATATTGGGAACATTCTCCCGGATTGACCGGATCAGCGCCCCAAACTGCTCCGGCACCGTATAGCCGGTAGTGTCGGGAATGTTCACCACCGTGGCGCCGGCGTCAATGGCGGCTTCGATCATTTCGAACAGGTAGGCCGGATCGGCCCGCCCGGAGTCTTCCGCGTAAAACTCGACGTCGTCGGCGTAGTTCCGCGCCAGCTTCACGGCGGAGACGGCCATCTTGAGCAGTTTGACCTTCTTCTCCGCCAGCGTCTTGCCGTATTTGTCATCGCGGAACTTGCCCAAGATGTGGATGTCCGACACGCCGATCCCGGTATGGATTCGCGGCCGCCGCGCCATGGCCAGCGCCTTGCCGCAAGCTTCGATGTCGCCGGCCACCGCCCGGGACAGCGCGCAGATCACGGGCCCGTGCACTTCCTGCGAGACGAGCCGGACCGACTCGAAGTCCTCCGGCGAGGAAGCCGGGTAGCCTGCCTCAATGACGTCGACTTTCAAGCGGGCCAGTTGCCGCGCGATGGTGAGCTTCTCGCGGCTGCCCAGGCGCGTGCCGGCGGCTTGTTCGCCGTCCCTCAGAGTGGTGTCGAAGACGGCGACCCGGTTGCCCATCATTGTTGTCCTCCTTGCTTTTGATCGTAGCAGCCTCGTGCGGTGTCATCATAAGCCTTATGACGGAGATCCCGGTTGGGCTCATCGGATTCGGCGTGGCCGCGCGCGTGTTTCACGCGCCGGTGATCGAAGCGGTGGAGGGGCTGAAGCTGGCGGCGGTTGTCGAACGCCATGGCGAGACGGCCGCGCGGACGTATCCAGGGGTCCGTAGCTACCGGGATGCGGACTCGCTGCTCGCCTCCGGCTGCGTGCGGCTGGTGGTCATCGCCACCCCCAATGCCACGCACTATGAGATAGCCCGCGCGGCGCTGGCCACAGGGCATGACGTGGTAGTGGACAAGCCGTTCACGCTTACCTCAGACGAAGCGCTCGAATTGGAACACCTGGCGGAGGAGAAAGGGCGCTTGCTGTCCGTCTTCCACAACCGGCGCTGGGACGGGGACTTTCTAACCGTGCGCGGCCTCATCGAGAGCGGCGATCTGGGCCGGGTGGTGAGGTTCGAATCCCGCTTCGACCGCTACCGTCCCCAACGGCGGCCGAAAGCCTGGCGCGAGGCGGAAGGGCCGGGCGGGGGCCTCCTGATGGACCTCGGCCCGCACTTGGTAGATCAAGCGCTGCTGCTGTTTGGAGAACCCGAGGCGGTGGCGGCCGATGTCCGCATCGAGCGGGACGGCGCGGTGACCGACGACGCCTTCGACCTGGTGCTGCACTATCCCCGCCTGCGGGTCTTCCTCGGAGCTTCCATGCTCGCCTGTTCGCCTGGCCCACGGTTTCTCGTGCACGGCGTCCAGGGCAGCTTCGTCAAGTACGGCCTGGATCCGCAGGAAGCCGCCTTGCGCGCGGGCGTGCGGCCGGGCGTGGAAGGTTGGGGCGAGGAGCCGGAATCAGCGTGGGGGACGCTGGCGGCGGGCAGTCCGGATGGATCGGTGGGACAGCGGAAAGTAAGCACCGAACCCGGCGACTACCGCCGCTACTATGAGAACGTGCGGGACGCCTTAAACGGCTCAGCAAGACTCGCGGTCACGGTCCGCGACGGCTTTCGAGTCATCCGGCTCTTAGAGCTGGCGCGTGAAAGCGCCCGGCGCCACGCGGCGGTGGAGTGTGAACTAGGTCCGTAAGGCGCGGCCAGCCGCGCGGACCAGGCACGGTATAATCGCACTCGGAGAATAGGTCCCGCCTGACATGAAGCGCCTCCTCGAAATCGTCCGGTTCCAAGACTCCTCGCGCGCTGCTGAACAAATCGCCCGCCTTGCGCCCAAGCTCACGCCCGAGGTGCAGGCCGGAATCCGGGCTCTGCTCAGCGCCTCACCGGATCCGGACCAGGCGCTGCACATGCTCACCCGCTTGGGGGAGGAGAAAAGGGAAGCTTTCGAGCGGCTTGCTTCCTCGGTCGCCGGACTGTCCTTCCTGATCACCGTCTTTTCCTACAGCCGGTTTCTCTCCGAAGCTGTGTTGAAGAATCCCGAGTGGATGGAGGAACTGATCCACTCGCGGGACATTGACCGGATCCTGACAACGGAGGACTACCAGCGCCTGTTGGGAGAGAACCTGGATGCCGAGGCCTTCTTAGACCCCAGCTCGGCGGGCGCGCCGCATTCGCAGACGCTGGCCCAGTTCCGGCGAAAGCAACTGCTCCGCATTCTCGTACGCGACGTTCAGGGGTTCTGCACGCTTGCGGAGACCACCGAGGAGTTGTCCAACCTGGCCGATGCGATTCTGGAGGTCACCTTGCGCCGGGTCCGCGCGGAGCTTGCCCAGCGCCACGGGCCGCCGCTCGCCGAACTACGGGATGGCCCGCCGCAGGAGGCCGGCTTCGCGGTCATCTCCCTGGGCAAGCTGGGGGGACGCGAACTCAATTACAGCTCGGACATCGACTTGATGTTCGTTTACGAAGGGGAGGGAGAAACCGGCGGGCCGGTGCGGATTCCGAATAAGTTGTTCTTTCAAAAACTCGCCAACCGCTGCGCCGAAATCCTCTCCGCTTACACTGCCGAAGGACGCTGCTACCGCGTGGACCTGCGGCTGCGGCCGGAGGGGCGCCTTGGGGAGGTTGCCGTTTCTATTGAAACCGCGCGCCACTACTATCAGCACCGCGCCCGCGACTGGGAGTTGCAAATGCTTATCAAGGCCCGTTGCTCCGCAGGGGACCGGCGGGTTTGGGAGCGCTTCCATGAGGCGGTGGAGCCGAGGATCTACACCAGCAGTCTGAACTTCGCAGCGGTGGAGGCGATGAGCGCCACCCGTGACCGCATCAGCGAGAAGCTCGCCGCCCGCAAGAGCAAGCAGTCTGCTTTCGACATTAAGCTGGCCCGCGGCGGCATCCGCGACATCGAGTTTCTGGTGCAATGCCTCCAGCGGCTGCACGGCGGTCACGATCCGTGGGTGCGCCATGGCGGGACTCTGCTGGCGCTTTCACGGCTGCGGGACAAAGGTTACCTCAGCGATCATGAGTACTCGCGGCTCACCTCCGCCTACCAATTCTTCCGCCACCTCGAGCACCGGCTCCAGTTTGACGAGGACCGCCAGACGCACACGCTGCCCACGGATCCGGCGGAGCTGGCCATTCTTGCCCGCAAGATGGCTCTCAGCCGGGAGGCGCCGGCGCTGTCCGGCGAGACTCTGCTCGGCCAAGTGAACCGCCACCTGGAAGAGGTACAGGAGATCTACGAGCGCGTCATCCACGCCCAGAGCCAGATGTATTACAGTTTGCCTTACGCTGCTGCGCCGGGCGGGCCCATTGCCGCCGAGGAAATTGGGGCGGCGGTGGAAGCGCCTCCGAGCAATGTTTTGAGGGCGCTGGATTTGCGGGCGCCGTCGCTGGCTTCGCTGCTGGCGCATAGCGATTTACGGCGCGGCCTCCGCCGCCTGGAGCATCTTCTGGAACAGAACCTGAGCGATGCCGAACTGATCCAGGCCCTCGATCAGGACCGTGTTTTCGCGCGCCGCATGGTGGACCTGTTTGAACACAGCGCCTACTTTTCGGAGCAGTTGATCCGCCGTCCCGACCTGCTGTACGAGTTGCGCACGCTCGAAGAACAGCCGGCCGGGATCTCGCCACCGCCTGAAGACGGCATCGACGAGCTTCGTGCATATTTTGTGCGCCAGATGTTCCGAATTCAGGCCTGGAGCATCTGCCTCAGTGCGCCGATCTTTCCCACGCTGGAGCAAACGTCGGATCTGGCGGATGCCGTCATCCGCGCCGCTTATCGCCTGGCCGTACGCCAAGTGGCCGGATCCCACCCGCCCCACTCGGCGTCTTACGAGCCGTCCAACCAGATGCTGGTGATCGCTCTGGGCCGCTTGGGCATGCGCGAATTCGATCTGGCCAGCGACGCCGACCTGGTCTTTGTCCTGCCCGACGCCGATGCTTCGGAGATGGTCTTCTGGACCCGGGTAGCCGAACGCACCATCGAACTGATCACCTCGTATACCGGGCAGGGAACGATGTTCGCGGTCGATACGCGGCTGCGGCCCAATGGCCGGGAGGGAGCGCTGGTTCAGACCGAGTCTGCCTACCGGGAGTATTTCGCGTCCCGGGCCGAAGCCTGGGAGGGCATCACTTATATGAAGTCGCGCGGCGTGGCCGGCAGCGCCAAACGCGCCACCCGGTTTTTGCAGCAGCTTCAGGACATCGACTGGCGGCGGTACGGGCAAAGCGGGCGGTCTAAGAGCCAGCTTATGGAGATGCGGCTGCGGCTGGAAAGAGAGCAGGGCGCGGCGAACCCCCTCAAGGCGGGACGAGGCGGCTACTATGACATCGACTTTGCGTTGATGTATCTGCGGCTAAAAGGCGCGGGCATCTTCTTTAAGGTCTTGAATACGCCGGCGCGCATCGACGTGATCGAGAAGATGGGGCACCTGGAACGCGCCGACGCCGACTTCCTGAGGGACGCCGCCACCTTCTACCGGGCGGTCGATCACGGCCTGCGCGTCTCGAGCGGCCACACCGAGGGTGATCTGCCTTCCTCGGCAGCCCAGCTCGAAAACCTGACCGCGCTGGTCAAGCGCTGGACCCCGGGATATCTGCACGACCAGCCTCTGGATGCGGAGCTGTCGCAGATCAAGATGCGCACGCGGGAGTACTTCCAGCGCCTGTTCGGAAGCTGATCTCCGCTGCCCGACGCTCCGCGCTTGCACCCAGACAAGGCGAGTTCGAAGGACGAGCGCGGCGGCGCGGCGCGGCCGCTGCCCAGGCAAGCGTCTATGATGAGGATAGAATGCTTCGGTGGTTCAGACTCATCTTGGCGGTGGCATGGGCCGGCGGTTGCGCCCTCACGGCCCAGGTCATCCGCTTCGAGTCTGGCGGCCTGGAATATCAAACGCTGAGCCGCAGCGGGGTCACCATCATGTTCGCCCATCTGCCGATGCAAGTCCGCGAGTACAGCATCGTTCAGGCTGCCGTATCGAATGGTTCCGAAGCCGCTTGCACCGTCCAGCCGGAGATGTTCGCCTTTCGCTTTCCGGACGGCCGCGAGGTGCGGGCTGGGAGCGCGGAATCTGTGGTTAACAACCTTTTGAACCGGGCCAGCCGCACTGACGTCATCCGCCTGGTGTCGACTTATGAGATCAGCCTTTACGGCCTCAGCCGGTTCCGTTCGACCAACGGCTACGAGCAGCGGCGGCAAGCAGCCCAAGCGGCGCTGGCGCCTACAAAGCTGAGCGCGGCGGCGGCCGCTTCGGCCATCGCTTTCGTCGAAACCAAGCTGAAGCCCGGCGAGTCCACCGACGGGGCGTTGTTCTTCCCCGCGCGCGGGCGGCCCCTGGAGGGCAGCCGCATGGTGGTGGAAGCTTGCGGGGAGCAGTTTGAGTTCGAGCCGGAACCGCCGTCTTCCTCCCGCTGAGTACTTCCTGAGCGGGGCCCACAACGAAGGGCGGTAGGTAAAGGGCGCCAAGGCCGACAGGAATGTCGGCCGCAGGGCGGGAGGCCTGCACCACATAAGAATGCCATCGCGCAGGGCTGCTCGGGCTTTTCGCGAGAGAACCTGTGGGCGTCCAGGGCCGCCTCCCGCCTCACGCGTCTGGCCGATACGGAGGAAGGACCCGCGCCGGAAGGCCCGCTACCTCCAAGACGGCGTGCGGCGCCGCCAGGGACGCCTCGACATAGGCCAGTGCCGCAACCTTGCCCAATGCAGGGGAGAAAACGGCCGAGGTGATCTGGCCTCCGCCGCAGGGGGTGCCGGGCGGGGGCGGGATCTGGGTTTCGATTTCCAGCCGCACCAGCATCCGCTTGACCCGGCCGCGGGAGCGGAGCCGCTCCACGATCTCTTGGCCCAGATAGCAGCCTTTGCTGAAATGCACGGCGTACAGCACTTGGGTTTCCTGCGGCAGGTCGCGCTCGCGGATATCCTCGCCGTAGCGGGGTTTGCCTTGTTCCATCCGGACGAGGCGCGCATCCTCGGGTGATGCCGCCATGGCGCCTGCCTGCTCCAGTTCCCGGATTAGTATCTCTCTCCTTTCCGGCGGGATGTACACCACGTAGCCCTGCACACCGCTCAGGTCCAGCCGGGCTACCGGCGCCCCATCCCAGTCTGCATGTGCCCATGGCCTGGCGGGGGCAGGCGCCCCTAACATCGCAAGAACCTCCGCCGCGCGCGGGCCCTCAACCGCGATCGCCACCCAACGATCCGTGACATCTTCGGGCGTCACGTCATCGGCGATGATGTAGCGGTCCAGATGAGCCAGCAGGAGATTCCGCACTTCCGGCTCGGCGTCCAGCCAGAAGTCCTCCTGACGCCGCAGGATAGCGGCATCGGCCAAAATGTGTCCCTGCGCGTCCAAGAAAAACGCATAGCAACCCTGGCCCGGCTCCAGCTCCAGAATGTGATTTGTCGTCAGCGCGTGCAGAAGGCGGGCAGCATCCGGACCTTGGATCCTGATCTTTGTCCTCGGACTGACGTCCACCCAGGCAGCCGACTCCCGCAAAGCGTTGTAGCCGGCGCTCATCGAAAGCCCCATAAATCCAGCATATACAATGAGGTTATGATCCACGAAATCTTCCCGGTGGGGATGCTAGTGTAATGCGTCATAAATAGTAACTATTATAGACTGGGGCGCGTCTCTATAATGGAGACACACCTCATGCGAGTCGCCCCGGCTGTAACCCTCACCGAAACTCAGCGGCAGATGTTGGA
>Ga0073932_1002256_pt1 | contig 30927 bp, 25 predicted proteins | sample DewCreD2012metaG_FD_76967 | JGI IMG/M metagenome (GOLD analysis project Ga0073932, IMG submission 76967) | Hot spring sediment bacterial and archeal communities from British Columbia, Canada, to study Microbial Dark Matter (Phase II) - Dewar... ...
AAGAAAATCCTGATCCAGATCGTAATCTTTGAATCGTCGGCTCATCCACGGCACTCCTGGTTCGAGACACCGTGCATTTTACTTATAGCTCATCCAAAATGGAATTCTTGGACAGACTCCTAGGGAACGGGCGCAAATGCCTCCAAGCGCTTTTCTGTGCAAGATCTTCGTCGTCATCGCCGCGGTTTTGCTTCTCTACTTCCAGGCCATATCTCGCATTGTCACGGGGTGGTTCAGCTTCGAAGGCTCCCACGGGGCCCTCATTCTCGGCGTCAGCGTATACCTCGTATGGACTGCCAGGAACCGACTCCGCAACCTCTCCCCAAGTCCGAATCTCGTCGTTGGGACTCTGATTCTGGCGGCGGGGTGCCTGATGCACCTCAGCGCTCAATGGAGTGCGACTCTGCTGCTCGAAGAAGTCTCCTTGATCGTCGTCCTATTGGGGATCACGGGCCTTCTTTTGGGCTCTTCTTGGCTTAAGATCCTGTTCCTGCCCATCTTGTATCTGCTCTTCATGTTCACCACCTTCGAGGAGATCCTTTCTCCCCTGAGCGGAACCATGCGGCAGGCGACCGCTTGGATCGCTTCCTCCTTTCTCCGACTCGCTGGGATGCCCGTCCTGTTGTCGACGACTTATCTGGTCCTTCCTCACATCACACTGGTCGTCGCCAGAGAATGCAACGGCAGCCATCACATCGTTGCGCTCGTCGCGCTCGCCGTGCCTCTCGCCTATTTCACCCAAGAAACCTGGCTGAGAAGGACTCTCGTCATCTTGTCAGCGCTTTTCATCGGCACACTCGCCAATGGGCTGAGGGTCATGATGATCGGCATCTGGAGCGCTCATCACAGGGACGCTCCACTTCATGGCCCTTTCAATATTTTCTACGCCTCCTTCATCTTTTTCCTCGGGATGCTTTTGCTCGTCGGCGGGAGTATCCTGACCGCCAAGAAGGCAAAAAGGACAACCTTGCTCCGCTCCCTGTCCCCGGCCACCTCGGAGCAGTCTTTCGGACAGACCACACGTCCAGAATCGTTCGGGTCTTCTTTACCGCGCGGCTCGCTTCCCACGCTTCTTGCTCTTCTGCTTGTTCTGGGAACCCTCGGTTTGGGCATCGCATGCAAACCCAAGCCCGTTCCGTTGTCGTACCCCTTAGCCAACCTGCCCCTGAGGCTGGGAGATTGGAACGGCCAGAGTCTGGACAACCTGGAGGCTCCCTACAAAACCAATAGCGCCGATGCGTTGGAGCGGCTGTACCGCAACTCTTCCGGTCAAGGGATTCTCACCTATCTCGCATACTTTCCCGTTCAACTCCAGGACCGGGAGATGATCAGCGAAGTCATGAGCTGGCAGGTCGAGTCCGGCCAAGAAATCACGATTCCTCTGGAGACCGAGACGGTGACACTGCGACAAGTCTCGCTCTCTGGCAGCCAGAAGGGAGAGACCTTCTACTACTGTTACGACGTCAACGGCAGGATCCTGACCAACCGCTATCTGGTCAAGCTGGCTCACATCGTGGACGCCTTTACAAGAGGCCGCACCAATGCAGCCTTGGTGGTTGTGCAGCCCAAGAACGATAATGACTCGAGTCCTCTTTCAGAGGATGAGTTGATGGAGTTTCTCAAGCTTTTCATTCCCTTGGTTCAGGCGTGCCTCTCCTCGTAAAAGCTTGCCGGGGAACAAGATCCATTTTCCACATCACGACCTTTGAAAACGTACAGGTTCCATTCGATCCCGCCTGCGGGCAACAAGATCCCGCCGGCCCTTCTTTTGCGCGCTTTGTGGCAGGCAAAGCCGCAACCGCCCGCCATGCTCTTCGCAGGCAATCTTGGCGTGAACCTCGATGTCAACAGAAACGTCCTGTTCCTTTCTTCCGGCAGAGCTGCCTTATGGCTGACTCTGAAAGCCGCCTCTCGGCTTCAAACCCGACGGCAGGAGGTCATCGTTCCTGCCTATACTTGCCCGGCGGTCGTTTCCGCTGTGCTGAAGGCCGGACTCCAGCCTGTCCTGTGCGACATTAACCTCGAAGACTTCGGATATCTCCCCGAAGCCTTGGCGGACACAGTAAGCGAGCGAACTCTTGCCGTAGTTGCAGTCCATCTGTTCGGGTATCCCTGCGCCCTTGGCCGAGTGCTGGACATAGCCCGTCGCTCCGGGTCATACGCGATCGAAGATGCGGCCCAGGCCTTTGGGAATCCACCCGTGCGCCGGGGCGGCCCCGGATACAGGCCCGGCTTCGAGGCGGACGCTGGATTCTTCAGCTTCGGCAGAGGAAAGCCCTTGAGCGTTCTGCACGGCGGCGTTCTGATCGCCTCCAGCGAGGATCTGTACCATGAGGCCCTCCGAATTTACGGGAACCTCAACCGATCTGGAAGATTCCAAGCCTTAAGATATTCTGCGTACCTTGCGGCATACTGGCTCTTCTGGAGACCATCCTTGTACTGGATCCCTTCGAGTATCCCGTTTCTGCATTTGGGCGAGACTCTTTTCGAAAAAGATTTCTTGATACGACGCGGCCTGCCGTCCGCCGGGAGCGTGCTCGCAAATCTCATGCACTCTCTGGAACGAGAGTTACAGACAAGAAGCGCCACTGCAGCCTGGTACTCGGAGCGGCTGGGAAGTTTGCCCGGTCTTTTCCTTCCTCCAGATCCAGCTTACCCCTACCTTCGCTACCCGCTTGTAGCGGCGACGAATGAGCTCAGAGACCGGATCCTGTGCGAGCTGTCGAACCGCGGCTTCAAGTCCGCTGTCTTGTACCCCGCTCCTCTCAACGAATTGCCCAGATTGAGAGAGGTTCTCCAAGATACCCGGGTATATCCCAACGCCCACAGTCTCTCCAGCAGACTGGTCACTTTGCCCCTTCACTCTGGGCTGTCTCACGAAGACCGCAGTCGATTGCTGGAAGCGATTCGCAAGGCTTGCGCAGCGCCGCCGTGCGCTGGAGCGGAGTCCGATCCTGCCGGATCGGCCTCGAGCAGGGAGCTGGCGAAGAGAGAAAGAGGATGCAGATAAGGCCCTACACACCTTCCGACCAGCTTGCGTGGGATTTGTACGTCAGACGGCATTCAGAAGCCACCCACTGCCACCTGACAGGATGGAAAGATGTCATCGAAGAGACTTACGGGCACAAGGGGTTCTATCTCCTTGCGGAAGAGAACTCCAAGATTGTCGGAATTCTTCCGCTCATCCATGTGCGGGTACGGTTTCTCGGGGGCACCTTGTGCTCCATGCCCTTTCTCAACTACGGCGGCACACTGAGCGATTCGCCGGAAGCCGCAGCGGCCTTGCTGCAAGAGGCCGCACGTCTCGCATCGCGGCTCGGAGTCCGCACGATCGAGCTGCGGCAGACCTCTCCGATCCCCTGCCAGGATTCTTGGTTGCCGATGCCTCTGGCTCGAAGGGGCGATAAGATCCGCATGGTACTTCCATTATCCGGACCTGCCGAAACTTTCTTCGCTTCACTCAAGTCCAAGCTTAAGAGCCAGATTCGAAGGCCCCTGAAAGAAGGGATGACCGCCAAGGTAGGCGGAGCCGAACTCGCAGAGGATTTCTACGCGGTTTTCGCTAGGAACATGCGGGATCTCGGTAGTCCTGTGCATTCTCCAAAACTTTTCAAACAGATATTCCGCCATCTGGATGCAAGTACCCTCACCTCCGGCGAACCCGCGAATGGAGCGAGCCCCGAGTCTCAGGATGGGGCAGCACCGCCTCCCCGCGTCCATATCGGAGTCGTCTATCATCCGCAGGGGCCCGTTGCAGCCGGTCTCGTGGTGAGTTTCAGGCGAACCGTCGAGATCCCCTGGGCCTCTTCGCTGCGGGCCTATAACCGTTTCAGCCCGAACATGCTCCTTTACTGGTCTCTGCTGGAGCACGCTATCAACGAGGGACACCGAGCGTTCGACTTCGGGCGGTCCACTCCAATGGAAGGAACGTACCGATTCAAAGAGCAATGGGGAGCCCGGCCTCAACCGCTGTACTGGTACGTCATCGGTCCCTCTACCCGCTCGGGCCAATTTCTTGCGGATGCCGGATCAAAGGTCCGCACTTGGGCCGCAGCAGCCTGGAGTAGACTACCCCTCCCGGTGGCAAACACAATCGGGCCATGGATCCGAGGAGCCATCCCGTTGTGAGTGCTGGTTCGAAGCAACACGTATAGGGTAAGAGAAGTGGCGTTTCTCTTCTGGGCAGCTCTTTTCGTCATCTTTTACAGTTACGCCGGATACCCCCTGTGCCTCTGGTTCCTGGGCCTTTTCAGGAGGTTCCCCATGCAACCGTCGGACTCGATGGCCTCCTTGCCCAGTGTTACCCTGATCGTTTCCGCCTACAACGAACAAGAAGTCATCCAGGACAAGCTCCGCAATTGCCTCGAACTGGATTACCCGAAGGAGAAACTCGACATCGTCGTCGCATCGGACGGATCCACAGACGCCACAGATGCGATTGTGCGAAGCCATGCTGACCACAGGGTCAAAATCGTCAGGTGCGAAGGCCGGATTGGGAAGACCGCGTGCCTGAACCACGCCGTGCCCCTAACCACGGGATCCATCGTGGTCTTTTCCGACGCCAACAGCTTCTACGATAGATCGGCTCTCAAGCACCTGGCAGCAAGGTTTGCTGACCCTGCCGTCGGGTTCGTTACGGGTCATACGAAGTATTCGACCCGGGACAGCGCAGGCGACCTCGCTCCGGTGAGCCTCTACGCCAGGCTGGAAACGTGGGTGAAAAATTTGGAAAGCCGAATCGGGTCCTGCGTGGGAGCTGACGGAGCCATTTTCGCAGTCAGGAAAGAACGGTATTGCCCTCTGGCAGCGGACGACATCAACGACTTGGTTCTCCCTCTCAAGATCATACGCCAGGGCTACAGGGGCGTCTTGGAACAACGTGCCTTCTGCGTCGAAAAGGCCGGAGGGTCTTCGGCAGAAGAGTACATGCGCCAGGTCCGCATCACAAGCCGGACCCTAAAGGCGATCTTTGATAACGCCAACCTGCTCAACCCTATAAAGTACCCGTTGTTCGCATGGCAGCTTGCTTCACACAAGCTCACGAGACTGCTTACCCCTTTCCTGTTGATCCTGCTTCTTGCGAGTACTTTCGTTCTGGTCCTTCGAGGGCAGGGAGCGATTTACGGAATGGCCCTGGCTTGCCAGACCGCCTTCTACTTTCTTGCGGCGTCCGGCCGGAAGCTCAAGGGGCGAAGCTTGATCGCAAAGATCGCACCCCTTGCGCACATTTTCGTCACCGTGAACGCCGCTGTACTCGTCGGGTGGATCAAATACCTTCGGGGAGACCGGTACACGTCTTGGACCAGCCGCCGCGCAGGTCGCGCAAGCCCTCGCACGGCAGAGGCCGATTGCGCGGCCGTGAAAACCTTCGATCCCCCACGCCGGGAGCCGTGAAATTGGAAGAACCCTTTTTCTTCGACGGACCGAGCGGAAGGCTTTTCGCCGTTTTCCACAGACCCTGGAGGGGAAATCAAGGCCAGGATGCGAACAAAGAACAAGGGGAAGCAGGATTTCAGCCGTGCTCCACGGGAATCGTTTTCTGTTCCGCCTTCGCCGAGGAGAAACTCTGGTCGCATCGTGTTTTCGTAAACTTCGCGAGGTTTCTGGCCGCTAAAGGGATTGCTGTTCTACGGTTCGACTACATGGGAACAGGAGACAGCGAGGGAGACTCTGAAGACGCTACCTTGGAGACCCACTTGACGGACATCGGGGCTGCCGTTGAGGAATTGAAGAAGCGAGCGCGGGTGCGGGCCGTGGGACTGTTGGGTCTCCGATTTGGGGCGACTCTCGCCCTGCTGGCCGCGCAAAGGCACCTCGCGGATGCCGCTTTTCTTGTGCTGTGGGAGCCGATTCTGAAAGGTGGAGAGTATCTCCAAAGATGCCTGCGCTCGCACCTTGCCACGCAAATGGCGGCATACAAGAAAATCGTAAAAACCAGGACGCAGATCCTCGGCGACATCGAAAAAGGCAAGCCAGCTAACATCGATGGGTATCTGATCTCTTCCGAATTTTTTCGGCAGGCACACTGCATCGATCTGCTCGAAGGAACCATGGACCGTCTCGGCCCGCCCACTCTTCTCGCGGCAATCCGCACGAAGAAGGAAGGAGCAGATTGGAAACAGATGGAAAGGTTTTTTCAGGAGAAGATCGAGGAAGCCCATCCGCGCTCCCAATTTGTTACGGTTGGGGAAGAAGCTTTCTGGACCGAGTTGAAGACCCACTACGAGGAGGCGCCGGAACTCTTCGAGAGGACTTGGGCTTGGATCTCCGGATACGAGCGTGAAGAAACGCGGCTTTGCCTCAACGCGGTCTTTACGTCAGACAACTCCCACTGAGAACGGGAACCTTGCAACCGCAAAAGCCCACCGAAGACGTCGTAACCCTGACGAATCGGTCCGGTCAAAGGCTCTATGGAATCCTCCACCTGCCGTGCAGCCACTCAGCCCATGTCGGGGCCCGTGGAGTCCACATCCTCAACCCGGGCCTCAAGAATCGCGTGGCTCCCAACCGGCTCAACGTAAAGATCGCCCGCACCCTTTGCGACCTCGGCTACCCTGTGCTCAGATCCGATCCCCGCGGCATCGGGGACAGCGAGGGCCAGCTTGGGAACGGAAACGCAGGCGTACTGGATCTCTGGTTGAAGATTCAAAAAGGAGCGCTGGTAGAGGATACGCTCGCTTGGAACGACTTCTTCTCTCGCCGCGCCGGCCTGGAAGGATTAACCCTCGTGGGCCAGTGCGGAGGTGGCGTCACGGCCCTTCTCGCCGCAGCCAAGGACAAGCGTGTGGACCGGGTGGTTCTCATCGATACCCCATTCCGAACCGTCCCTACAGAGCAGGAAACCGCCCTGATCTCGGAGGCGTACAACAGTTCCGGCGAGATCCTGCGGGAAGGATTCCAGAACCTCTTCCAGGCGAACAGGCTCAGGAAGTTATTGGCCTTCCGGGTCAACTGGAGGCTCTACCTGAGAGCGCTTGTCTTTTCCATCAGGGATCGCATCGGCCTCGGCCCGGAATCCGCCCGGTTCGAAGTCCACGAGCGCTTCAACTGGCCCATGGCCGAAGCCTTTCGTCTGCTCTTGAAAAGAGGGGCGCAAATCTGCTTCCTTTACGCGGAAAACGACTTTTCACTCAAGGAATTCTCCTCGGACTTCCACCCCCACTTCCTCGAAGCCGACATAATGTCAAAACAAAAGTGTAGGGTTCACATCATCCCGCACGCCAATCACATCTACACAGAGCCGGAATGGCAAAGTGAACTCTTGCAGCAGGTGCGGGACTGGTTGACTGTGCAGTCCTAACCAAGGCTTTGGAGTAATTTCGCCCTTGAACCTTTTTGAATACATCCGGGAAGACATCCTCAGATATTATTCTAAAGAAGAAAAGGCCCGCGGCGTCTCCAAGGCCTCCATGCTTGGATTGCTGATCACAAGGCAGGAACTCTGGGCTCTCACGATGTACCGGATCGGAAGATGGCTTGTATGCAAGATCCCGAATCCCTGGATCCGCAAGCCGCTCGTCGCGTTTTGGGCCTTCTTCAATGGGATTGTGCGAATTCTCTCGGGCGACATCTTCATCTACCTGAGCGCGGACATCGGCAAGGGGCTGTATCTCCACCACGGTCCGATTGTCATAGGGCCCGGCACCAAGATCGGTGAGCACTGCAATTTCTCCATGATGAACGTGATCGGCTTCGGCGGACGCGACGATCGTTACGGTATCCCCACCATCGGAGACCGAGTTTTTTTCGGGCCGGGCGTGGTCGCGACCGGCAACATCAGGATCGGCAACAACGTGGCGGTCGGCGCCAATGCCGTCGTGAACCAAGATCTACCCGACAATTGCACTGCCGCAGGGGTGCCGGCCAGGGTCGTAAACTGGCGGGGAAGCGATCAGCTCATCGACATCCGGAAATGAGCCGACCCGTCAAGGTCATGCAGATCGTCCACGACCTCGACTACGGCGGGATGCAGCGCGTGGTAGTGGACTTGTGCCTCCACTTTGACCGCGCCCAGTTCCAAATGCACGCTTGCTGCCTGAACGGCCTGGGGCCGAACGCGGACGAATTGAAGGAGGCGGGAATCCCTTGTTTTTTAGCAAGGAAGAACCCGGGTCTGGACTATACCCTTCCTATAAGACTCGCCAGGCTTTTCAGGAAACAGCGAGTCCAGGTAGTCCATACCCACGGCATCAATCCCTTCTTCTATGGGACCCTAGCATCCATTCTGGCTGGCCGTCCTATCACCATCCAGACGGATCACGCCCGAGGCATTTTCCCTGTCGCACGGCGGGAGATGGTAAGTGAAAGGATTCTGGCCCGGTTCACAGACCGCATCATAGCCGTATCTGAAGGGGTCAAGGCCGACCTCGTGCGGTACGAACACATCCGGCCCGAGAAGATTCAGGTCATCTACAATGGGATCGACGGGCAGAAGTTCCGCGCGCCCGTGGACACGAGAGCGAAAAGAAACGAACTCGGCCTACCTCTGCACGCGGTCGTGGTCGGCGTGGGTGTGCGTCTCACCGAGCAGAAGGGGATACCCTATCTCATCCAGGCCCTGGCAAAACTCTCTCCTGCCCACCCGGACATCCGCCTTCTCATTGTGGGAGACGGACCACTCAGGAGGAAGCTCGAGAAGCTGTCGGAGGAAGTCGGCGTGCGAGGCCAAGTCGTCTTCACGGGCTTCCGGGATGACATGGGAGATATCCTTCAGGCCATGGACATTTACGCGCTGCCTTCTCTCTGGGAGGGGCACCCCCTCGTCCTGCTCGAGGCCATGGCCGCAGGCAAACCTGTGGTCGCTACGGACATCCCCGGCTCCCGCGAGGTCGTCGTACAAGGACAAACCGGCATGCTCGTTCCTCCCCAGGATTCAGAGGCCCTCGCCCAGGCCCTGTCGCTTCTCGTGCAGGACCAAACCCTCAGAGAACGGATGGGCCGGGAAGGATCGAGGGCCTTCGAGGAGCGGTTCCGGGTCGAACGGATGGTCACGGAGTACGAGGGGCTTTACGAGCGCTGTCTGGCCGCCCGCCGCGCTCGCAAGCACCGGTTCTTTTTATAAATCATCTTTGCATTGATGAGACGCAAGAGAATCCTCTTCGTCGAGCTGAACCAGGACGGAACGGTCGGCGGATCTCATATCTGTCTGCTCAATCTGATCCGTTGCATCGACAGGACGTTGTACCGCCCGCTCGTCATGTTCTACGAAGAGCATAAACTCCTCCCCATCTTTTCCGCAGAGGCCTGCACGGTCCAAGTCTTCCCGAAACCTCTGGGCAAACGGATTGCACCGCCTCTGTCCATTCTCGACATTCCCTGCTCCCTCTTGCAGAAAACACGGAACGCAACCTTAACCTCTGTCATCCCGTTTTTCCGCTTCGTGCTCTTTCTCCTCAGGCACGGGATCGACCTTGTCCATCTGAATAACACGGCCCGACACGGATGGGAATGGCTACTGGCCTGCAGGCTCCTCAAAAGAAAATGCGTCACCCACGAGAGAGGGTTTGCCCGCTACGGGCCGCTCGCAAGGGTCGTCGCACGTCGCTTCGACAAAATTCTCTGCGTGTCACATGCGGTCATGGATGCCCTCGAAGCTCAGGGCGTCTGCGAGAATGTCACGACCCTCTACGACGGAATCGATCCGCTCGGTTTGCGGCGGAAAGTCGCAAGGACTCCCGAGGAAGTCAGGGGGGAGTTCGGACTAAGACGCGGGGATCCCCTGATCGGTATGGTCGCGAATCTCCAGGAATGGAAGGGCCAGGGCACCGTTCTAGACGCCGTGGAGATCCTGCGTGATGAATTCCCTTCTCTTCTTTGTCTACTCATCGGAGACGTATCCCCCAGGAATCAGCAAGACCAGCAGTTTGCCGAGACCCTCCGGCGTCAGATCCTCGAAAGGAATCTTTTAAAGAATATCCTCCTGACCGGCTATCGCCCTGATGTTCCGGACCTCATGAATGCCATGGACATTGTCCTACATGCCTCGATCCAACCCGAACCCTTCGGGATGGTGGTGCTCGAGGCCATGTCCCTCGGAAAGCCTGTGATTGCCACCGACCTCGGTGGGCCGAAGGAGATCATCGAGAATGGAGTCTCGGGGCTCCTCGTGCCGCCCGGGGACGCTCAGGCCCTCTCGGAACGGATTTCACGCCTGCTCAGGGACACAAGTTTGAGGCAGAGGCTCGGCCAGAATGCCTCGAAGAGGGTCGAGGGGTCCTTCAGCCTCGGCGGATTCTCTCAACGGATCAACTCCTTCTACCAGGAGCTGTTTTCCGATGGCCATACCCCAGCGGACTCCACCGCCACATGTACGAGAAGCTAGCAAGACTTCTGAGAAGCTCCCTCGCCTATACCATTGGGAATGTCGCCAATCGAGCCCTGTTTATCTTCTCCATGCCCGTGATGACCCGATATCTGGCGCCCGAAGAGTACGGCACCCTCTCCCTGGTCAACACGGTGATCGCAATCCTCATGACCTTCTATGGGCTCGGCCTGCACGATTACGCGATGCGCTTTTATTACGAACGGGACTCGGAAGCAGAGCGAAAACACCTCATGGGTGCGGTCTCAAGTTTTCTCGTCCTGTTCGCATTCGCCGCCTCCATTGTCTTGTCCCTATTCGGAGGCGCCGTTTTCCCGAGATTCATCAAGGATATTTCCTTCTCGCCTTACATGCTCATTGGAATCTGGATCTGTTTCGCGGCGAGCTTCGAGACAGTCCCGGACGCCCTCTTCAGAATCCGCGACCAGGCGCTCCTCTATATCGGGGTGCAGACAACGAAATCCGTCCTCGCGATTTCCCTCTCCATTGTATCCGTCGTCTTACTCCACCGCGGTGCGGAGGGACCTTTATCGGCAAGTCTAATCGTCTCGACGGCCGCGATCTTCTTCTTCGTCGCGTATCTCCGAGACAAGGTTCGCCTGAATCTCTCGCCGAAGACCATTCATGAGGGCCTCAAGTTCAGCCTGCCTGTTTTGCTCCTCCTCCTGGGTAGAGTATTTCTGGATTCAACGGACCGTCTCCTCCTCCAGCATTTCCTGGACTTGTCTGAAGTGGCCTTCTATTCCGTGGGCACCACGTTGGGCTCAGTCCTCATCATGATCGCACATTCCATCAACATCGCTTGGACGCCTTTCTACTATGAGACTGCAAAGATCGAAAGCGAAGAAAAGGCGAAGGAGGTGTTTTCTTACGCCTCGATCTACCTCGCCGCCGCGATTGTTTATGTGGCGCTCATTCCGGTGATCCTAAGACAAGAGATCATCTCGATTCTGGCTCCGCCCAGCTATTATGGAGTCGTCCCCATCGTCCCTCTCATCATGCTTGGATCGACCTTCAGCGCTCTCTTCTTCATCCCTGAAAGAGCTATGTACCAACAAAAGAAGACCGGCTATCTTCCTTTTCTCATCTGCGCGGGCTTGTTTCTAAACGTGTTCCTCAATTTTCTCCTCATCCCCAGGCTGAGAATGGCAGGCGCAGCCGTGGCTACGGCCTCCACCTCTTTTGTCATGCTGATCTTGTGTCTGATCCTCTCCCAGCGCCTTTATCGCGTTCCGTATCAGTACGGCAGACTCGCCAAGGTAATCGCCACGGCCCTTTTCTGCTATGTTTTGTCCATTCCGCTCTCTCATTGGCCCTTCCTTCTCTCGTTTGCATTGAAGCTCCTGATTCTCCTCCTCTACCCGGGTCTTTTGTGTTTTCTTGGCTTTTTCGAACCCAGGGAACTCGAAAGGGTTCGCCAAGTTCTTTCCGAAAGGATCTTTCAAAGGTGAATGCATCCCAGGAAGCACGGAGGACGACAGACGCGCCGTTCGCCCTCATCGTGATTCTAACCGTTATCGGTATTCTTCCGCCCGAGAGGCTGATCCCAGGCCTGAGTTCCGTAGGCATCCTGAGACACGCCCCGAATATACTGACCGGCCTTCTTTTTGTTCTTTGGCTCGCGAGGGACCGCAAAATTCTGGGCAACGTCGAGACGAAGCTCTACATCGCTTTCTGGCTTCTCATGGTGCTGGGAACCGGCCTAGCCAGAAACCCAGCCCGAGCTTTGGACTGCACCAAGGGGTTTACAGCCGGGCTTATCGGGTATCTTGCGAAGGTGACTTTCGTGGATTCGACTCCCAAGCTCAGGCTCCTCTTCAAGATCTTCATCCTCTGCAACGTGCCGATCGCTCTGATGGGGATCCAGGGCGGTGGTCTCATCCGGGCCATTCCTTCCCTGTCCGATGAAAACGATTTCGCTCTCCTCATGAACATGGTTCTTCCGTTCGCCTTCTTTTTCGGTCTGAAGGCGGAAGTAACGAAAGAGAAGGTCTTCTATTACAGTGCTTTTTTTCTATTCGTTCTTGGCGTCGTAGTATCCCTGTCGCGAGGCGGCTTCCTCGGACTCCTCTGTTCTCTAGCTTTCTGTTTTTCCAAAACGACTCGAAAAGGGCCGACCTTGCTCCTCGGCCTCCTGCTCCTCGCCTTCGCCTCCATTTTCGTCCCGGAGAGTTACTGGCAAGAGATGAAAACCATTAAAACCCAAGGTGCACGCGAAGGCACAGGAGAAGCAAGAATCTATTACTGGAAGAACGCCATGAAGATCTTCGCCCACCATCCCCTGATCGGCGTTGGCCCACAGAATGCGGGCGTCTGGATTACGACATACGACCCGAGCGAAAGGGGCATGCGCGACTGGGGAAGGGCGCTCCACTCGGTCTACTTCACCCTTCTTGCAGAACAGGGCATTGTAGGGACCCTTCTCTTCCTGGCCATGGTCTATCACAGCGAACGCAACAGAAGAAACGTCAGACGACTCTGGCAGGCCGAAAGCCGCGCGCAGCGCGCAGCCGGTACCGGGGGAACCCGATACAGCCTGCGTCTGGCGGAGATTGAGGAGGCTTATCACTATTCCCTCGCCCTGACAGGAGGCCTGATCGGCTATCTCGCGTCGGGCATCTTTCTCTCTGCCCTCTATTACGCCTGGTTCTGGACGATCCTCACGTACACCGCGATCCTGACAAACGTAGTCCGTGATTTGGTCGATCCAGTCTCCCAGGGGGGCCGCCGGAGTGAGGTGAACCTATGTCCGCGCGACTGAGCATCGTGGTTCCCTTATACAACGAGGAGGAGTCGGTCGAAAGGCTGGTCGCCGAGGTTCTCAGAGTGGCGCAGAGTTTCCCCTTCGAATACGAGTTGATCCTCGTCGATGACGGTTCGACCGACGGCACCTGGGAAATCATCGAACGTCTGAAGGAATCGACTCCGCCCCTTCGGGCGGTGCGGCTCCGCCGCAATTACGGACAAACAAGCGCCATGGTCGCAGGGTTCGAACAGGCTCGTGGAGAGATCATCGTCACCATGGACGGCGACCTCCAGAACGACCCTGCGGACATTCCCATGCTTCTGGAGAAGATCGAAGAAGGGTTCGATATCGTCAGCGGCTGGCGGAGAGAGAGAAAGGATCCCTTCTCTCGCGTTCTCCCCTCCCGAATCGCCAATGCCCTTATCTCCCTCACAACGGGCGTTCGCCTGCACGACTATGGGTGCTCTCTCAAGGCCTACCGAGCCGAGTGCGTCAGGAATCTTCGTGCTTACGGCGAAATGCACCGATTCTTCCCTGCCTTGGCAAGCATGACCGGAGCGAGGATCACCGAGATACCCGTAAGACATCACCCCAGAAGATTCGGAGTCTCCAAGTACGGCTTCGACCGCATTTTGAAGGTCTTCAGCGACATCTTCGCCATGAATCTCATCATTCGTTTCTCCTCCGTTCCTTTGAAAGGATTTGCCCTTTGTGCTCTCCCTTTTGTCGGGCTCACGCTCTTCTTCGCCATCCTGTCCATCCTCGCCTTAGTTTATGACTGGACAGCGGGAAAGGCTCTATTCTTCTTCATCGCCACCGCCCTTTCAGCCATGGCCGCAGTTCACCTTGTTCTGCTCGGCATCATCGGCGAGCTCGTGGTCGCTACAAGCGACCTCTCCCACACCCGGCTGCCGGAACTCACAAGGAGAAAAATTGATATCGGGAACCCACCCTGTGCGAGCTGAAGGCTCTATCCGGTATTCGGTCCTCCTTCTCCTCGAAGAGGAGACCGAAGGATTCGCTGAATTCGTCCGATCCCTGCACGGAATCTTTCTGGAGCGAGGCCAGCCTTTCGAGATTCTGGTCGTGGCATCTGGAACGGAATGGTTCGCGCGAAAGGAGCTCGAATCCCTTGAAAACACCCGCGCTTCCACTCGGATTCTTGTCATGCCGCGAGGAACGACACAAGCGATCTCCCTCAAAGCGGCACTCGAAGAAACTTCGGGCGAAATTCTTTTTGTCTGCGGATCCTATCCACAAATCACCTCCCAATCCTTTGCGAAACTCCTCGATGCGTTGGATTCGGATACAGACATCGTCACCCCATGGCGCAGGCACAGAGTGGATCCGTGGATCAGCCGAGTGCAGTCCAGGCTCTACAACCGGCTTGTGGGCCTGCTCACCGGAACCAAACTCAGGGACCTGAGCTGCACTGTGAAAGTTTTCAGGCGCCAGGTCCTCGAGGAGACAGACCTTTACGGGAACCTATACCGTTTCCTCCCTATCGTTGCGGCCAGGAAGGGCTTCAGGACCAAAGAGATCCCCTGCGACCATCTGCAGGAGCGGGGCCGGTCTGGCTGGTACGGCTTTACGGAATACTTCAATCGTTTTCTGGATATCCTCACGGTCTATTTCAACACACGGTTCACCCGAAAACCCCTTAGGTTCTTCAGCATGTTCGGGTCTGGTTTCCTTGTGGTTGCAGCCGTCATAACGGCCTATGTGTTCTTTCAGCGGGTTTTCCTGGGCCGCCCGATCGGCGGTCGGTCCGTGCTCCTTCTGGCCTTGCTTTTCGCCGTGCTCGGAGTGCAAACCGCCGGATTCGGCCTCCTGGGAGAGATCATCGCCTTCACCCATGGAAGACAAAAGCGGGAATATACGATTGAAAAGACCATCTAAGGCCATCGCGTTCGAACCCTCTCGGGAGACACAGCTCACGGCTCCGAGCTCCGATAGGCAGAGATGGGCCGCAGCCGGGATTTTCCTCCTGGCTTTTCTACTTCGGATTTACGGAATCTGGAACGCAGATCATAGCGACGAATACAACGAGGTGTTCGAGGCCCTGCGCGTCTGTTCGGGACACCTGAACCTTGAGAGGTGGGCCAAGCGCTTCTATCTGTACGTACTCTCGGTCGAGTACGGAAGTTTTTATCTTTTGGGCAGACTGTTTCACATGTTTTCCTCCCCCATGGACTTCGCCGCAAACGTCGTAAGGGACCTTTCCCCCCTTCTTCTGCTCGGCCGGACAACTTCCGCCTTCTTGGGAGCAGCTTCGGTCTTTCTGACTTGCAGAATCGCAACCGTTCTGGGCTGGTCCGGAGCCGGTCTTCTGGCTGCCCTGTTCTTCTGTCTGAACACGGCGCATATCGAGGTTGCCCATTTTGCCCGCGTGGACGCCACACTCGGTTTCCTGGTTCTCCTTTCCTTCTCTTTCATCGCCGCAATCCTCAGGCAGGGACCTTCATCGCGGACCCGGGATTATATGCTCGCGGGTCTATTCGCCGGAATCGCCTTTCAGACCAAAGCACCAGCCATCGTGCTCGTAATCCCATTACTATTTGCGCACTTCACCGGAAAGGCCAGCCTACAATTTCGTGAGATTCTGCTCGACAAGAAACTCCTCTGTTGCGCTTTGTTCTTTATCCTCGGACTGGTCATCGGAAACCCGGCCGTTTTGGCAGCGCCCCGCAAATTCCTGCTGCATCTCCTCGGCATGGGCAAGGTCTACGTCACGCCGATTAACGAGACACAAAGCGAGCACATCGGCTTTGTCGCCTACATCATCTACTTTTACCGCGAGATGGGATGGGCGCTCTCTCTGCTGGCGTTTTACAGCCTCTGCAGGGCTACTCTCTCTCGAAGCAAGGAAGAGATCCTCCTTCTCAGCTTCATGCTGCCCTTCTATCTCATCATGGGAGCTTCTCGTTTCTTGGTCTCCCCCAGTTACATGGTGCCCTTCATGCCGTTTCTCTATCTCCTGTGCGCCAGGCACCTCATGGTCAGCATCGTCGCATGGCCGATGTATCCCGCTGCCAGGCGGGCCTTGGCCTTGTTCCTGTGCACGGTTCTGCTCCTTCAGCCTGCGCATAACGTCTGGCGCCTCGAGCTCTCCTTCTCAGGGAAAAATACAAGACTTCTGGCAAAAGAGTGGATCGAGGCGAACATTCCCTCTGGATCAAAAATCCTTATGGACTCAGGCAAATCCATCAATTCCTTCGCCCCCGCGATTGCGGAAAACCGGGAGAGCCTCCAGAGAACACTGGCTGAGAAAGAGCGAGCCCTCAGGGATGGGACCTTGCTCGACCCTACAAGAATCGTCGATGAACACGCTTTGATTTATTACGAACTCCTGCTGCGAACCGTTCCTGAACTCTCCTATGACATAACATCCACTCAGTTCGGTCTCCAGGTCGAGCCCGTCGATTTCTACTTGAGAAACGGCTATGAGTATTTTGTCATATCCCAAGAGATGAAGACCTCACGGTCTACTGAGTTTGTGGCCAGACGGCATCCAAAGGCCGCGGCCTTTTACAGGTCCCTTGATCGTGACAGCCGTCTGCAACTCATTCAGGTCATCCGCCCAACCGCCAAGAACCGCGGGGACACATTCCTTATTTACAAGGTTACGGGATAATCCGATTTGCCGTCCTTATTCACGTGGAAAGGCCGCATCAAGAACTTTCTCGCGTGTGTATTTTACCGTACCGGCATCCTCTTTCTCCTTGACCGGATCCTCCTCAAGGACCGATGCGTGGTTCTCGCCTATCACAGAGTCTGCGACGAACGCGGGGGCGGAATCCCGGCGGAGGAAGGGATGACGGTCACGCCAGAAACCTTCGAAGAACATCTGAAGTATTTGACCGCGAGATACCGCATCATCTCTCTCGAAGAGTTCCTTTCCTCCCTTTCTGTGGGCAGGCCCTTAGGAAAGGTGTGTCTCCTGACCTTCGACGACGGCTGGCTCGACAATTACGAAAACGCCTTCCCCCTACTGAGAAAGTACAACGTTCCCGCCACTTTCTTCCTGACCACCAACTACATAGGCACCCGAGACTGGTTCTGGCCCGAAAAAGTGAACTACATCCTCTCCCACTCTCAGCCCCTGTCCCCGGAATTCTGCCGCACCGAAGAAGCGAGGCAAGCAGCCCGAATCTTTCGGAGCAGCGCTCACAATCCTGCAGAGGGGATCCACGAGACGATCGCTTTTCTCAAACAATTCCCAGCCGGAACCATCGAAGAAGTGATCGAGGATTTATTGCGCGCTTCTGGCATGGAGACCCTTCCGCGGCTTCGGGCCATGCTCGACTGGTCAGAAGTATGCCACATGGCCCGACACGGAATTTCCTTCGGCTCTCACACGAAAAGCCATGCTATTCTCACGCAAGTGCAAGACCCCAAAGAGATCGAGCAGGAAATCCTCGGATCGAGGCATGCGATAACGGAGCGAACGGGCAAGGCTCCCGCCGCCTTCTGTTTCCCGAACGGCGATTATGACGACAGCCTCCTTCGAACCGTAAGAGACTCCGGCTACACGGCAGCCTTCATCGGCCAAAGAGGCACCGTTGTAGCTCACGACGATCCGTATCGACTCAAGAGGATTATGATCCACCAAGCCGCTGCACCCAACCGGGCCCGTTTAGCCTGCCGTATCCTTTTCCCGTGGTTCTGATTGCGGGCGCCGAATGTCTCACTTCGAAAAACTCAAACAAGCCGGCGTGCGGGAAAGCCTGCACAAGCTGGGATACTATCTCAGAGGACTCGCATACCGCCACCGCTTCGAAAAGTGCGGCTGGATCCAGGTGCGGGGTCGAATCCGCGTGATCAAACGCCATGCCAGGATCCATGTCGGAAAGTGCGTCTTCTGGAACGGCATAAAACTCGACCTCGAAGGCCCCAGCCGCGACCGACCCGCCCTGTTAGAAATCGGCGATTTCACGACCATAGGCGACCGCACCGAGATCCACGTGGCCCAACATGTTTCGATCGGCAGCCGCTGCCGCATCGCTTGGGATTGCGTGATCTTGGATCGGGACTACCACGGCATCCAAGGCAATCCAGAAAGGGTAGACCCTGTCGTGATCGAGGACGATGTGTGGCTCGGCTGCCGCGTGATCGTTCTCCCAGGGGTCCGGATCGGGAAAAGTTCCATTGTCGGAGCCGGCTCGGTCGTCACGCGAAGCATAGAGCCCTACAGCATAGTGGCCGGCAACCCGGCGCGATTGATTCGCCCCTTGGCCGCCGCTTCAGAGAACAATCCTTAAAGGGAAAGGGGGCATTCTTATGATTCGAGTCGGCATCGTCGGGTGCGGCGAAGTGGCAAACAAGCACATCTCCTTTGTGAAACAAAATCCTGCTGCATCCGTTGTGGGCATTGCTGACCGCGATCCCCAAAAGCTGAAAGCAGCTTCGGAAAGGCACGGAATCAGGAACGTTTATGAATCCTATGAAAGCCTTATTTCCCGGGAATCCCCTGACGTTCTTCACATCCTCACGCCTCCCCAGTGGCACAGAGAGATCGCAGTCCATGCGATCCAAAGGGGCGTCAACGTTTACGTCGAGAAACCGGTGGGAATCAATCTGTCGGACGCGGAGGAGATCTACGAGCAGGCCGAACGGAGAGGACTGCTCGTTTGTGCAGGATACAACCACTTGTTCGACCCCTGTATGCTCTCCCTCGACCGCTGCGCCCGCAGGGGAGAACTGGGGTCTATCGTGTACCTCCACAGTCATTACGGAATGAACGTGAATCGTCAAGATCTCAAAGGAACAGACGCATCCGGAGGGATCCACTGGAGCTACACCCTCCCTGGCGGACTATTCCACAATTACCTAGACCATCCCCTTTATGTTTTGCTTCATTTTCTTGGGAAGGTAACTGAGCTTCACGTCCTCGAATCAAGTCTTGGAACGCTCCCCCAAGATCTCACGGACGAGCTGCGCGTGTTTGTACGCGGATCCAAGGGGGCAACAGGCAGTCTCGTTTTGTCTTTCACAATAAAGCCCCAGCTGCACTTCCTGGATGCGTATGGACGAAGGGGATTCGCCCGGGCCAACTTCGATACCATGACGTTTCTCCTTCAGAGCACAAGCTCGTTGCCCAAAGCCGTCTCCAAGGCGACCTTCAACCTGTCCCAAGCATACCAGCTCAGCAAACACACCGTGCGGAATACCCTTGCGCTCATGACCGGCAAGCTGAAGCCTTACCAGGGGATGAAGAACCTGATTTACGAATTCTATCGTTCGGTTTCCTCTCATTCCGGCCACCCCGTTCCGAAGGACCTCGTGCTCGAGACGGCCCGCTGCAAAGATGAAATCTGGCGAAAATGTAAGAAGTTGCACTTGGACTGGGCCCCCCGGCCTTCACGCCAACGCACCCTTGGCACCAAAGAAGGGGTGCTCGTCACGGGCGCATCCGGATTTCTGGGCACGCACGTGGTGACAAAACTCGTGCAGGAGGGTTACCCGGTCCGCGCTTTTGTGCGGAAACTCAGCCGGATTCGTCACCTGGAAGAGATGGGTGTCGAGGTCCTCTTCGGGGACATCAGGGAAGAACAAGCTCTGGACAGGGCCGTCTCAGGCCTTCATTCGGTCGTACATCTCGCGGCGGAAACGAGCGGCAACCCCCGCACATCCGAGGATGTCACCGTAGGAGGAGCCGAGAACCTGATCCGAGCTGTTGGCAAGGCCGGAATTAAAAAGGTGATCTACATGAGTTCCATGAGCGTTTATGACACCGTGGGAGCCCGAGAGGGTACTAGCTATGACGAGGACGCGCCACTCGAGCCTGAACCCTGGAAGCGAGGCGCCTATGCGTGTTCCAAGAAACTCGCGGAAGACCTGGTCCGCGCTGCCATGAACGGGCAAGGCCCACGGTGGATCGTCCTGCGGCCCGCCATGATCTTCGGTCCGGGCGCGGATATGTTCTTTCCGCCGATAGGAGTTCGCCTGGGATCGCGCTTGATTTTAGCCTTCGGCAGAGGCGACGAACCTCTTAGACTCGTCCATGTAGACGACGTCGCACGTGCGGTCCTCCTTTGCTTGCAGAAATACTTTGTCCAACACAGGATTTATAACCTCATCCACGATGAGGCCATTACTAAAAACGAGTATTTGACTCAATATTACGCAAGGCACCTGGGTCGGACAAAGATCCTTTACGTGCCTCTTCCCGCTCTCCGCGTGGCCACGGCCCTCCAGGAACACACCCTAGCCCTGCTGGGAAGGCAGCCAATCCTGACGACCTACAGACTCAACTGTTCCCAGAAGTCCGTCCGCTTCAGCACGGACCGTATACGCGCAGAACTCGGCTGGCGTCCGTCTGCGCCCTTGCAATCCCAGATTGATGCAGTTTTTTCCGCAATGCAGGACGGCGCCGCGGCCCAGGGCCCGGAGGCTCTCAGGTGATCCCTTATTTCGTAAGCGCGCTTTTGCTTGCAGGGAATTTCTGTCTTTCGTTTTTCATCGGATACCTTCTCTTTTGGCTGTTCCTAAGCCTTCGTTATACAGAGAAAAGGACCGTCAACGCGCCAGGATTCAAGAAGTTTGCCATCCTGGTGCCGGCTCACGACGAGGAATTGGTGATAGAGCGTCTCCTCTGCAGCGCTAAGGCCCTCGATTACCCAGCAGATCGGTTCGAGACCATTGTAATCGTGGACAACTGCACAGATAGGACAGGAGAAATCGTTACCAGAGCAGGAATCACTTGCCTGGTGCGCACAGATCCAGAACGCAGAGGGAAACCCTATGCTCTCCAGTGGGCCTTCCAGCAAATCGATCTGCAGAAATACGACGCCTTCGTCATCGTCGATGCCGACACAACCATAGACCCGAACTTTTTGAAAAGCATGAATCTTGCTCTCCACGAGGGCCACGAGATCATCCAGGGCTATTTCGGAATCCTCAACCCGGACGAGACATGGCTCACGAGGCTCATGGTCATACCTGGTGTCCTAAAGTACCGGTATCGATACAGGGGCAAGAAACGCCTCGGCTTTTCCTGCCCGCTCATGGGAAATGGGATGTGTTTCTCCAGGCGCGTGATTGCGCAATACGGCTGGGACGCACTCAGCCTTACAGAGAACTGGGAATACTACATAAAATCCGTGTTGAGGGGCATTTTCCCTTCCTACGAGGAGGCTTATATCTATTCCTTGACAGCCGAAACGACACAGCAGGGAAAAACCCAACGAATCCGGTGGCTGAAGGGCAGAATCGAATGTATTCGCTTGTATCTGCCTCGACTTCTCAAGTCTTTCGCCATCAAGCGCGATCCAAGGATACTCGACTGCGTCGGAGAGCTTCTCCTACCCTCCATTTCTATGCTCTGTAACGCCGGGATCCTCCTCTGGCTCATCAGCTTATTCGGTGTACTCTTCCTTCATTTTCCGCCTATCTCCCTCGTTTGGCCTTCAGCCCTCCTCGCCGCACTCGTGGGCTACTTTGTCTTCGGCATGGCGGCAAGCCACGCCCCAAAAGAGACCTGGTGCGCTCTCGCAAGAGCCCCTGTCTTTCTTACCTGGAAATTTCTCACGACCATACGGGGATGCTTAACGATCAGGAATCGAAATTGGATCAAGACAAGACGTGCATAGCCCATTCCCTGGAACCGATGCGAACCCGACCAGCACAAATGAAAACCGCAGTTGGCGGATGCACGCCTTCCCTTGGAACACAGACTGACACGGCGTTGCTCTCCGCTTTCGCTTCCTAGCCGAAGGCATCGCCATCATCAAAGATTCGAGCGCCTTCTGGCACACAAATTGCTTTGCCCGTGTACAGGACGGATAAATCAAGGGAGGTGCAACATGCGCGTGCGTCATGAGGGAAGTCTATGCCTGATTCTAGTCTTGACCTTGCAGGCTCTCCTGGCCGCGACTCTTCTCCCTTCGCAAGCTGGAGCGGTATGTGCAGAGCCAGGGAGCTATCTTGTCTGTGAAGATTGGGACTCTGATACCCCACCCGCAAACTGGCCCTGTCAGGGCTGCCCCTCGTTCCATGGCTGGGATCCAGCAGACTACGGTGGGGGGGCGAATGGCCACTTGACCACAGTGTACAAGAATTCAGGCACCAGAGCGCTAGCTGAGTATGCAGCAAATGGCAACCCCAATACCGTTGATATTTATCACGCCGTCTCGGGATCTCCTCGGCTTGTCCACATCCGATTTTACCTTTATTTAACCAGTATCAACTTCACGTGTACGCACCTCATTTTCTTGAACACAGCATCGACAGCAGAGGTCGCCCTAGACTTCAGGGACTGTCGGGACCAGACATACAAGCAGTGTGACGGAATGTTCCTAGTCCCCCACAGCTATGGCCCGGAAGTTTGGCAAGCAAATAATCAAGGAACAAATCCCTTCAACTGGCGTAACCACTTGAATGAGTGGGTGCTCGTAGAGTGGAGGGTCGATCTTGCCAACAAGCGGAGCTCCTTATGGATTAATGAAACTCCGCAGTTGATTGATTACTCAATTGATTGGGCAGATTCATCTGTCTCCGACATCATCGTTTCGGGCTATCGTTGTATCGGAACTTCTGGAGCTCAATACTACTACATCGACGATTTCGTGGTCAGCACGAGCTACATCGGGCCTCGCAGGGCAAGCGGAGTAGACACATCTGCTCCCACCACCTCGGGCCATTCTCCAGCCAAGAACGCAACGGGCGTGGCTGCCGATACGAACATCAGCCTGCACGTTCTGGATTCCGGGGACGGAGTGAACCGATCTTCGATCGTCATGACCGTAAACGGACAAACTGTGACCCCCACGATCACCGGATCTCCTGCAGACTATACGGTCTCTTACAATCCTCCTGTGGATTTCTCCCCGGGCCAGACCGTAACCGTCACCCTGGACGCTTCGGATCTCCACAATCCACCAAACGTCATGCCCAGGGACTCCTACCGCTTTACTGTGGCGGCTGATACGACGCCGCCGGCCGCCCCCACAGGTGTAAGGGTCAACGTCCAGTAAGGGCAGCCTTCGCTTCCTGCCGCCTCTCATGGCCGGCGGCCATTGCGGGTCGCCGGCCGCGTTTTTTTCTTTCTTCTGTTCCCGCGTTCCAAATCCCGTAATTGGCCGTTACAAAAAGGTAACCCCGGGTGCGGATCCTCCACGTCATCGACAGCGCTGGGTTGTATGGAGCGGAGGGTGTCCTGCTTTCATTGATGGAGGCACAAAAGCGGCTGGGGCTCACGCCCGGCCTTCTCAGCTTGGGAACATATCGAGAGGGGCTGAAGGCAATCGAACAGGAGTCCGATGAGCGCGGCTTCTATGTTCTTCAGATCAGGGGTTCGGTTGGAGAAGCTCTAAAAACGTCGGTGGAGATTCTACGGCGGGCCAGACAGTGGGGGGCAGACGTCCTTCATTCTCATGGATACAAGGGAGACATTCTTTTGGGTTTCCTTCCCCGGCGCATTCGGACCTTTCCTGCGGTGACAACGATTCACGGATGGACTTCGGCCCGGCTCCTCAGCAAAGTGGGTCTCTATCAGACTCTCGCTGCTGCAGCGATGAGGAATCTCGACGCCACGATCGCGGTATCTTCCCGCATTGTTACTTACCCTGCGCTCAAGCTCTTCGGTGTCCACCCTCGGGTGATCGAAAACGGCTTGCCGGAACTGGCGTTCCCGCAGGGTCTCTTCGAGAGGGAACATGCCGACATTGCAAAAACATGCGAAGGGCGCTTCAAGCTCATTGCTGTCGGGAGACTTTCTCCCGAGAAAGGATTGGATCTGCTCCTCCGGGCGCTCGCATGGACAGTGGAACAGGGACTCGACCCTGTTCTGGTCATCTTTGGAGAGGGAAGCGAGAGGGGCCGCCTCGAAGAGGCCATCCGGAACCTCCGCCTGACCGATAGAGTCTTCCTCCCAGGATATTGCGAGAAGGCGTACCGCTACTTCCCCTTTTTCGACGCGTTTGTGCTCCCGTCTCGCACCGAGGGGCTGCCACTGACTCTGCTTGAAGCCATGCAGGCAGGCATCCCGATCGTTGCGACGGACGTGGGCGAGATCCCGCGGGTGCTCGAGCAAGGTCGGCTGGGCGCGCTCGTGCCTCCGGGCGACTTCAAGGCCCTTGCCTCGGCAATCGGGACTGTGTGGCTGGACAGGGAGGCAGCCAGGGCCAAGGCCTCGGCTGCTCGCCAAAGAGCCTTGAAAGACTATTCGGCAGAGAGGATGGCGAATCGGTATCTTGCTCTCTACCGCTCCGTCGCGGCTGCGCGCCGCTGCCGGGCGCCCTTCCGGGGATCGAACAGCAGGATCTGACGGACAGGAGAATACGAGCCCATGCCTTCGCCCGTAGCTCACTCCGCGGTAGCTCTTGCCGGATTCCTTTGCCTTGAACGCAGCCTGCCGAGCCTATCCCGGCGAAGAAAAGGGCTCCTTCTCGCCGCAGGAGTCCTCCTAGCAACTGTACCCGATATCGACTTCGTGCCCGGATTCCTCCTCGGCGACCCGGTCCGATTCCACCGCGGGATCACCCACAGTCTCACCCTATGCCTTGCTTTGGGGCTTCTTGCCTACGGGCTGCTGCGGTCTACCCTTGCGCCGGCGAGCCGTTCCTCCGTGCTGGCTTTTCTCCTTCTTTGCCCCGATTCCCATCCCCTTCTCGACTATGCCGCTACAGACGCATCCGCTCCCTATGGTGTGCCTCTTTTCTGGCCCTTCAGCTTCCGGCATTTCGTTTCGCCGATTTCCCTGTTCCCCAAGATCCACAGGGACGACGCGTCGGTTGAGGGCTTCGTACAGACTCTCTTCACCTTCGTCAACGCCCGGGCTCTGTTCGCAGAGGCCCTTTTTGGCGGGGCCATCGTTCTCGCCGTTCTTGCCTTCCGGCAACGAGCGGAACGTGCCAAGCCGCTCCTGTCGTTGCTCGCGTCCATGGCCTGCGGGCTCCTTTACTGTTTACTCCAGTTCAGATGAGGTCGGATTCGTTGGAGAGCAAGGGATGAAACTCAGTATCGCGATGGTCGCCGCGTGCCCCTTCCCCGGAAACCGAGGAACGCCGAGCAGAATTCTTCAGATGGCTGAGGGACTGGCAGATCTGGGGCATACGGTTCACGTCGTCACGTATCATTTCGGCACCGATCTGGCCACGCAAAAGATCAAGATTCACAGGATCCCAAAGCTCATCAAGTACAGAAACTTCGCTCCCGGCCCGACTCCAACCAAGCTCCTGTTGCTCGATCCGCTGCTGTTCATGAAATTGCTCGCGACTGTAAGAAGGGAAGCCGTCCATCTCATCCACGCCCACCATTTCGAGGGGGCCATCGTGGCCTATCCCGTCCGTCTGCTGACAAGGGTCAAGGTCATCTACGACGCCCATACAACGCTCGAGGGCGAGCTTTCCTCGTACAAGTTTTGGAACCCCACACGTCTTCGCCGAGTCCTTGACAGGGTGGTCCCGAAACTAGCGGACCACGTGATCACGGTCTCGGAGGAGCTCAAGCAATTCCTGCTTCAGCTCGGGATACCGGACCGAAAGATCTCCTGCATCCCGACTGGCGTCAATCCGGAGCAGTTCGAAGGCAAAACGCCGCCGAACGGTCTTCGCGAGACCCTCCGATTGTCGAACCGAAACGTTGTCATCTATACAGGAACCCTTCAAGAGTATCAGGGGATCGACCTCCTCCTGGCGGCCATGAAGACCCTAGTCCCTCAAAGGCCCGATGTCTGTCTTCTCGTCATCGGAGACTCCAACACCGAAAAGTATCGGCAAATGGCCCGGACACTGGGCGTAGAAGAGAACGTGATATTTCTCGGAGAGAAGCCCTTCGAAGAAATTCCAGGGCTTCTCTCGCTCGCTCACATCGCCACTCTTCCGCGGGTTGACTGCCCCGGGATCCCTCAAAAGCTCACCAATTACATGGCTGCGGGCAAGGCCATCGTGGCATTCGAGGGTTCCGCAAAGCTCCTCGAAGACCAAGTTACGGGTTTGGTCGTCCCCAACAGGGATGTGGAGGGGATGGCCGATGCCATCCTCCAGCTCGCCTGCGACGCGGACCTTAGAGAACGACTCGGCCGCAACGCAAGGGAGCGAATCCTAGGCAACTTCGACTGGAGAACTTTATCCACCAAAGTCGAAGGGATCTACGCTTCCGTTGTCGGCAGCATTCCGATGGGCACGACGGGGCACATCCACTCCTAACACCTGGGTTTGATCTTCCCCTCTCCTTAGGACGATCTGCAACGCCATGAGCCGCGAATCCATCCGTGTCCTCCACATCGTGGACAAGTTCGGGATCGGAGGCGTTCAGAAGGTGGTCCAGGGGCTTCTGGAGAACTTCAAGTCCCCGCACGTGGAAGCCCACTTCTACTTCCTCCGAGACCCGGGCATGCCGGGAAAGAGGACGAGAGAAGATATTGTCATCCGGAACTACGCGAAATACAGCCCCCTGCCTCTCCTCGACCTTTGCCATACGGTGAGAAGGAAAAATATTCATATCCTCCATACCCACCAGAGGAAGGGCTTTTATCTGGCCTCTGTTCTCGGTCTCTTGCTGCCCGAAATCAAGCACATCCATCAGGAGCACGGCGACCTTTTGCTTGGATACCGCGGATACACTCTGATGATGAAACTGCGCTGGTCAGGCATCGCCAGACTCGTTGCGGTATCCGAGCATGTGAAACGGCACATTCTCCACACCGTCAGGGACGACCCGGCCAAGGTCGTCGTTCTCAACAACTTCGTCTCCCCCCTCGTTGGGCCTAACAGCGGACAAAACGTCTTCTCGAGGACCAATTTGGAGATTTCGCCTCAGGAGTTCGTGATAGGCTTCGTCGGGAGGCTGAGGAAGGTCAAAGGCTGCGAATATCTCATCCGCGCCCTGCCTTATCTGGACTTTCCGTATCGTGCGCTGATCGTGGGCGACGGCGACCAGAGGGCGGCCTTGGAACGGCTCGCGCGGGATTTGAAGGTCTCCGAACGCGTCCGGTTCCTGGGCTGGATGGAGGATGCCTCGGAGGTCTATCCCCTGCTCGACGTCCTGGTGCTTCCTTCTCTTTCTGAGGCGTTCCCGGTCGTTCTCCTGGAGGCCCGCTGTGCCGGCGTCCCGGTCATCTGCAGCAGGATCCCGGCCCTCTGCGATCTAGTTGAGAACCGGGAGACGGGATTGTTCTTTGAACCGGAGGACGAAAGGGACTTGGCGGACCAGATCGTCTGCCTGAGAAGAGACCCGACCCTGCGTGAGAGGATCGTACGGCAATCATCCGAGTCGGCACAGAGGTTTTCTGTCTCGGCCTACTGCCGGGCGCTCGAAGAGCTCTATCATGAAATCGCGCCTTCGACCATGGCTCGATAAGAACCGCGGGCCCCTCACCAGGGCGCTCAGGGCCGTGGTCACGGTGGGCCTCCTCGCGGCTCTCGTGGCAAATGTCGATGCGCGCAAGGTGGGCTCTCTGCTCACCCGTGTGAACTGGATGATTCTGGTACCGGTTTTCCTCTACCTGCCGGCCATCCTGTTGTCGGCGTTGAAATGGCAAATCCTCCTCGGCTGGCGGCTGCCCTTTTGGGCTCTCGTGCGCATATATTGGATTGGCAACTTCTTCAGCAATTTTCTTCCCTCCACTATCGGAGGCGACGGCTATCGAGTGATCAAAGTCAAAGGAGAGGTCGGAACGAAGACCGCCCTTGGCTCGGTATTGCTCGACCGCGCGAGCGGGTTCCTTGGCACTCTCATCCTTTTTGTTCTTCTTTCACTGGCGCTCCCAGGGCATCTGCTCCTGAATCGCATGGATATGCTCGTTTGTCTTGTGGGGCTCTTTGCCCTTGCTCTTCTGGCGATCTATGTGGCCTCCAGCCGTTTCTCCCGCAAGGTTCTGGAATTCCTTGACGTGTTTCGTGAATTCCGGACTTCTTGGAAGAGTGTCCTCTCGATTTCCCTGATCTACCCTGCCCTGGGGATCACGAGCCTCTGGTTCTATTTTCTCATGTACGGCTATAGGCCAAGTATCCTCGCCACCGCTCTTTTCTACCTGGCGATCCAGTTGATCACCCTGATTCCGATCTCCATCAACGCCATCGGCGTCTACGAGGTCTCCGTTGTCGGCCTATTCGCGACCATCGGAATTCCCGCCGAAGTCTCTCTCAGCATCTCGTTGCTCTCCAGGGCCGTCATGCTTCTGCAGACATCCGTGGGCGGCGCGTTGTATTTGGGCACACGATAGAGCCGGTTTCTCCGTCGGCCGCTCACGGCGAACCCATCACATTGATCTCCCCCATCGATGTCCAGGGTCGACCGGCGACTTCTGTCAACGCTCGGAGCCGCACGAATCTTCCTGCCTTCGGAGCGAAAAGCACCTCCTTCTCGGTCGCGCTGTTGGCAAACGTTCCAGAAGCAACCGGGCTGCCCCAGTTCGTCGGGCTCGTGCTCACGTAGAACTCGTACTGCCCGATCCTGCCGTTTGTAGATCCGTCCTGCCTCGGTAAGTATCGAAACCCGTTGATATTGTAATTGAAGCCCAGATCGATCTGGATCTCGTGCGGGCACGGCGGGTTGCTTCGAAACCACTCGGTGTGCCAGATCGTTCCAGGTGCGCCATCGAAGGCATTTGTCGCAGCGCCGTTTTCTCCAACGAGTTCCTGGCTGTCCACATAGACCAGGCTCCACCCTTGCTGCGGAATGATTCCGGAACCACCCCTCACGGCGATCGTTCGAGTCGCGGGCGTTGGGTCCGACAGCCCCAGCGCGTCCGTCACGGTGAACGTGATCGTGTACGTACCCGGCACGTTGAACTGAACGCTTCCCGGGTTCTGTTGCGTTGAGTTCGGGATGCCGGATCCGGCCCCGAACTGCCAGAGATAGGTGAGCGGGTAATTCCCGTCCGGATCCGTTCCATTCCCCGCAAATTCCACCCAATCCCCCGCATCGATCGTCACATTTCCGCTGGGCGTGAGGATCGTTCCGTTCGGCGGCTGGTTCAGTGATCCTCCGCTTCCCACCACGTTGATTTCAGCAGCGCTTGTCCACGGCCTGCCGTTGACCTCGGTCAAAGCCCTGAGCCGGACGAACCTTCCCTCCTTGGCCGGAAAGGCGACTTCCTTCTCCGCGGCGCTGTTCGCAAACGTTCCGGTCGCCACAGGAGGCCCCCAATTCGTCGTACTCGCGCCTACATAGAACTCGTACTGCCCGATCCTGCCATTGGCAGAGCCGTCCTGTCGCGGCAAGTATCGGAATGCATCAATGCTGTATGTGGCTCCCAGGTCGATCTGAATCTCGTGCGGGCATGGAGGACTGCTCCGGAACCACTCGGTGTGCCAGATTGTACCAGAAGCGCCGTCGAATGCGTTCGTCGCGGCCCCGTTTTCACCGATCAGTTCCTGGCTGTCACAATAGACCAGGCTCCAACCTTGCTTGGGAATCGGCGCCGAGTTGCCCCTTACGGTGACGGTCCGGCTGGCCGGCGTCAGATCGGAAAGGCCGGAGGCATCCGTCACCGTAAGGGTGACCGTGTACGTGCCCGGCGTGTTGAATTGCACCCATCCGGGATTCTGGAGCGTGGAATCAGGGATTCCGGAGCCCGCGCCGAACTGCCACAAATAGCTTAAAGGCAGGTCTCCATCCCGATCGCTTCCGCTTCCGGCAAACTCCACGGATTCGCCGACCTGGATCGTGATATTCCCAGCAGGCAAAACAATCAGACTCTCAGGCCTCGATGTCGACGTAAAGATTCCGATCGACCAAGAGTGTCCGTCCCATCCGTCCACCGCAGAGATCCAATGGGCGCCGTCCCACCAGGGGTCGAACTGGTGCATGCCCAGAGCATTCCAGCCGGTCCCGCTGGGACCAAGAATGGGGCTCTCGGCGATCTCGTGCTCGGCGTACTGCGATCCGTTCAAAGTATCCACTTCGAACACCCGAACACGCTCTCCATAAACCAGTTCCTCCTGCTGTGCGACTCGAAACAACCGACCGCCGTCGAAGATAAACGACCGACCGCCTGGCCTGCCCTTACCCGGGTCGGAAGCGACGATAGGGCTCATCGGATGCTCCGTCCAGCCAGTCGCCAGATCGTTAGAGGAAAACAGATAACAACTGTGTCCTGTATCGCCCACAAACATCCACCAGGAATTCCTATATCTCACGATCGAAGGGTCCACGAAAGCTCTTCCACTAACCAGGGTCGATACATATTGCCACTCGTATGAGAAGGCCGTCGCCTCGTAAAGACGGACTTCTCCGATTTCCGAAGATTCCGGCACGAGATAGTACCTCCCGTTGTGTTTGAACACGAAGGGATAGGAAAGGTGCCAGTTCTCCGTAAGGACGATTCGATCGTAAGTCCAGTGGCGTCCGTCCTGGCTCGTAGCCAATCCGATATGGCCATGATACACGCCGGCTTCGTAGATTTCGAAAAACATGTACCAGATGCCATTTTCATAAAACAGAAACGGGTCCGCAACGTACGCGGCCGTTGCGTCGGTAATGTCCTCGGCGGTCAGAACCGGATTCGACTCCCCGCCGGGGTCGGTGGGAGTGAAAGGCGATAGATGCATTCCGCTCCAATCCGGCTTAAGATCAAAAGGCTCATCCAGTACTGTTACGGTTCGCGTAGCCGGAGTCGGATCAGAAAGCCCGAGCGAATCGGTTACCGTCAGGGTGACCGTAAACGTTCCGGGGGCCAGAAATCGGATCTCTCCAGGGTTCTGCAAGGTAGAATCGGCGATACCCGAGCCTGCGCCGAAGGACCAGAGATATTCCAGGCCCATTGCTGTCCAAACTTTCAGGTCTGCGGTCATCTGGATCCTTGTAAATCAGCCAGTTAGAGGGGCGAAAGCGCGCCATGGAAGTTGAGGTTCCCTTTTTCGGCGTCCTGCTGCTGTCCAAAGGAGACAAAGGGGAGTTCGTCTTGGACAGACTC
>Ga0073932_1002257_pt1 | contig 30923 bp, 28 predicted proteins | sample DewCreD2012metaG_FD_76967 | JGI IMG/M metagenome (GOLD analysis project Ga0073932, IMG submission 76967) | Hot spring sediment bacterial and archeal communities from British Columbia, Canada, to study Microbial Dark Matter (Phase II) - Dewar... ...
CTTGAAGCACAAAACGGCGAAAAGCTCCTGCATCACCGGAGGCATAAGCCTCCGTAGCGCCGTTTTCATACAGCCAGCGCTCGCGGATGAGGCGTTCGGCGCTGAGGCGATATGCGCTCCAGCGCTCGCGGTAGCGCTTGAGTGACAGGATGCCTTCGGCTATGGCTACCGCAGCCCCCAGTGCGCCCGCAACATATTTGAGGTGTTCCCACGGGCCATTAGCATAGCCAATAAGCAAGGGAATAAGTGCGCCTGAGGCAATGACGATCAGGCGGAGGCGGTGATACCACCGTTTGTTTTCACTGCTTTTTCTGTTGTACCAATTGATTTGGTCTTCGATGCGGTCTTTAAGGTACTTGTCGCGAAGGGCTTTCCAGTCGTTTTCCATTTTTACACAAGCGGAGATGGTTACAAGGCAGGCTGAGTCTATGACAAAGGTACTTGGCTTTGGCGGGATGAAGCATACACTGTCGGCCAAGGGACTAAAGGTCGTTCCTTAGGTTTACCTCCGCGGATAGAGCGTGTGGCATCCAAGCGCGTTTTACCTTTGTGGCACGACAACATGAAACGCCTGATTGGACGATACACAGGAAGCGAACCGGGGGCGCTGGTCATTGCCACAGCCGCGGTGCATGGCAATGAGCCAGCAGGTGTGCGGGCTTTAGAAGAGGTATTCCGGTTGTTGGCTCAGGAGCCTCAAATCAACCCGAGTTTTGTTTTTCAGGGCCGTTTCGTGGGTTTGATAGGCAACATTCAGGCCTATGAAGAGCGCAAGCGCTTCATAGAGCAGGACCTCAACCGCATGTGGACGCCGCTGCACTTGCGCTGCTTGCAGCAAATGAAGCCGGCGGAGCGCCGGGCTGAATGGCGCGAACTGGCCGGGCTGTTAAAAGCCATTCAGGAGGAGCTGCTCAGCTACAAGCCACAGGCGCTCATTCTGTTAGACCTGCATACAACGTCGGCGGATGGCGGCATCTTCTGCATCCCTACCGACGACCGCGCTAGCCTTCGCTTGGCCAAAGGGCTGCACGCTCCGGTGGTGCTGGGCATGCTGGACGGCTTACAAGGCACGCTGCTTCACTTTGCTGCCGGCAATCACTTTGAAGTGGGCGGCTTTCCGCATTACTCGGTGGGGGTGGCATTTGAAGCCGGCCAGCACGACGACCCGCTTTCGGTGAGCCGTTCTGTGGCAGCCATTGTGAATGCCCTTCGCGCTGCAGGTTGTGTCCGCCCTGAGGATGTGGACAGCCGCCACGAGCGCATTCTGCGGGCTTTCTCTGAACCCTTGCCTAAAGTAACCCGCCTGCGACACGTACACCATATCCGCCCGGGCGATGCCTTTGGCATGAAACCTGGCTACGTCAACTTTCAGCCCATTCAGCGCGGAGAGCATTTGGCCAACGACGTCAGCGGCCCGATACTTGCGCCTGAGGATGGACTCATTCTGATGCCCCTTTACCAGCCGCTGGGCTCCGACGGTTATTTTTTAGTACAAGAAGTGAGTGGATAGCAACCCTGTGTTTGAAGTTATTAGGACGTTTGCCCTTGAATTATCTCTTAGTCACGCTACTTACGCATTACATCCATGTTTACCAGCGTCAAACCTGCTATTGAGCGCGAATTAGCCGACATCCGGGGAGCCGGCCTGTACAAAGAAGAGCGCATCATCACGACACCTCAGGGCGCCGTTATTGACACGACCACGCAAAGAGAGGTGTTGAACTTTTGTGCCAACAATTATCTGGGTCTGAGCAGTCACCCCGAGGTCATCGAGGCCGCCATCGAGGCTATCCGCACGCACGGCTATGGGCTATCGTCGGTGCGCTTCATCTGCGGCACCCAAGACATTCATAAACAATTAGAGGAGCGCATCGCAGCGTTCCTTGGCATGGAGGATGCTATCCTCTACGCTGCCGCCTTTGATGCCAACGGCGGGCTGTTCGAGCCACTGCTGGGCGAGGAGGATGCCGTCATCAGCGACGAGCTGAACCACGCCTCCATTATTGACGGCATACGCCTGTGCAAAGCTAAGCGCTTCCGCTACAAGCACAACGACATGACAGCGCTGGAAGATTGCCTTAAGGAGGCCAACGCTGCTGGAGCGCGCCGTAAACTCGTCTTTACCGACGGCGTCTTCTCTATGGATGGTACCATCGCTCAACTGGATAAGATCTGCGACCTGGCCGAGCGCTACGACGCCATGGTGGGCATTGATGAGTGCCATGCCACAGGCTTTATGGGCAAAACCGGACGCGGTACGCATGAATATCGCGACGTCATGGGACGCATCGACATCATCACTGGTACCTTAGGTAAGGCACTCGGCGGCGCCAGTGGTGGCTTCACGGCTGCCCGCCGCGAAATTGTGGACATACTGCGGCAGCGCTCGCGCCCGTATCTGTTTTCCAACACCGTAGCGCCGGCTATCGTGGGCGGTAGCCTAAAAGTACTCGACCTGCTAAGTAGCTCTACCGCCCTGCGCGATAAGCTGGAAGCTAATACGCGCTGGTTCCGCCAGGCCATGACCGAGGCTGGCTTCGACATTTTGCCAGGAGAACACCCCATTGTACCCATCATGCTCTACGATGCGCCACTGGCTCAGGCTTTTGCGCGTCGCCTGCTCGACGAGGGCATCTACGTTATTGGCTTCTTCTACCCGGTGGTACCCAAAGGGAAAGCGCGCATTCGGGTGCAAATTTCGGCGGCTCATGAACCGGAACATTTGGAAAAATGTGTGGAGGCCTTTTCCAAAGTCAAGCGCGATTTAGGCCTATAGGCCCGAACTTTGCAGGAACCACGTATCGCTCTCGTTACCCAGAGCGGCCTTAGTGCTAAAAAGTTCGCTTCTTTGCCGGCAGCAGCCTTTTCTTTAAACCCGCCCGGACGTCTTTTTGACCTTAATTTTTTGCTGTGTTATGACTCCCTTGCGCTGCATCATCGTTGAAGATGAGCCGTTGGCGGCCGAAATCCTGACCGAGTACATTCAGATGACGCCGCTCCTCCAGCTGGTAGACACCTGTCCGGATGCTATTAAGGCCATGGAAGTTGTCCGCGACAAGCCGGTGGATGTCATTTTCCTGGACATCAATTTGCCCAAACTCACGGGCATTGAGTTTATTAAGTCGCTGCCTCAGCAGCCCAAAATAGTCATCACATCGGCGTATCACGAGTTTGCTTTGGAAGGTTTTGACCTGCAAGTGGTAGACTATCTACTCAAGCCCATTGAGTTCAACCGCTTTACCAAAGCAGTAAACAAAATCCTTTACGCGCACCGCGTGAACGAGGTGACCTCGCACTACAAGCAATCTATTTCTAGGCGCCCTTTTTACTTTTTTGCCGTTCAAAAGCGGTCGGTGAAAATTTACCTGGATGAAATCCTGTACATCGAAAGCCTGAAAGACACGGTTACTATTCACACTGCAGAGAGGTCATACCCTACCCATTACCACCTGAACGAACTGGAGGAGCTGCTGCCGAGAGACCACTTTTTGCGCATTCACCGCTCCTTTTTGGTAGCCATTGACAAGATAGATGCCTTTTCCGCCGCAGAGGTGGATATTGGAGGCCGTACGCTGCCGATTGGCCGCAAGTACAAAGATTTTGTAGCAAGTCGGCTGGAGGCATGAGGGCATCCCATCTCAAGGGCGTTTCTTTGCGCTTCTTGAGATTTCTTTGTCTTGCTTATGAAGCACTCCTTTCCCTTAGGCTCTGGGCGTATGCGCGTGCTCTTGTTGTGCCTTGGGTTTGTTGGCACGGGGCCAATGACCTTTGCCCAGGGGGCTGAAACCGACTCGGTGCCGCCGCTATTGGAAGACTGGCGCGCGCGTTTTTCCCTGCCTAATGGCGGGTTTATGGACGTCAATCTGTACCTCCAATGGTGGAATGTGCTCAGTTTGCGCTTTTCTGGGGCTGACATTCCACCGCGCTACGACATGTTTATTCGGCGCGGTCGGTTGGGCACCACGGGTAGGATTACGCCGCGTTTTTTCTATAACGCCACGTTTGCTTACGACGGCATAGGTAAAGACAGCCTATCGGCTGCGGCAGGAGTGCCTAACGCCGAAGACAACACTACCTTTTTCCCGCGCGACGTGTTCATCACCTATAGCGCACATCCGCTGCTTAACCTTACTATGGGCTACTTTCGCCCGCGTGCCGGTAAGGAGTCGTTCTACAGCTCGGCTTTTACCGTCTCTCAGGAGAAATCTTGGGCCAGTTTTCAGCCGCGGTTTCATCTGACCGGGCGCGGTATTGGGCGCGAGACGGGCGTTAACGTAGGCGGCCTAAAGAACTGGAATCGCTTTGGTTTGCTGTACGACGTAGGTCTCTTCGACTGCAACCATCCGCGCATTGTGGGAGACAACAGCATATGGTCGCCGTTGCTGACGGCGCGCCTGGTGGCATTCTTGGGTGACCCAGAGGTTACGGAATACACCCTGGCCTTCGTCCAGTCGGGTTATGGCCGGCGCAGAGGGCTTAGCCTCGGGGCCAACGCCGGCTACCAGCGCCGCACTCAGCTGTTTCGCAACAACACCTTCGCCGGCATAGACGCCCAGCTTAATTATGGCCCGCTGGACGTCCTGTTAGAATATAATTGGCTCTATCGGGATAACGCCCTCCATGAAAATGGATTTTTGCCTACCACAGACCAGATGTTCACGTTCAAACTGGCTTGGAACCTCCTTTTTCCCAACGAAACCATCCTACAATGCGTATTTATGTACAGCGACGAACGCGCCGACGCCCGTTTCGCTACTGGGCAGAACCCCTTCACTGGCTCCGACTCGCAATATGTTATAGATGTGGGCGTCAACTACCTGCTTCGGCGCGACCGCCTAAAAGTCGGCCTTCACTACTTCGACGGAAGGAAAGATGTCTTTGCGCCACGGGCACCCTATCGCTACCTTAACGCCAGCTTTCAGTTTATGATGTAAATCGCGCACGCCCTGTTGCGATATCCTATGCAAATATCTGCTGCCCGCTTTGCACACCTATTATATTCGATAGTTTCGAAGACTGTCAGGCTTTTTTCGGGCACAGTCATCGTTGGGAAATCTATGGCTGGGCTGAACAAAAAGCTCTATTACGAAAGGGCTCAGCACTTGACCTTTCTTTTCCAAAGACAAATCCGCTACGAAGAGTCTATTCAAAATGCCATAGCCTCTTATGTTCAGCCGGGTTACTTGGTGATGGACGTTGGCGCTAACATTGGCCAATACACCTTGTTCTTCAGTGAGAAAGTAGGCCGCTCGGGTCGAGTGGTTGCTGTAGAGCCGGACTATAAAAACTTTGCCTTTTTGCAGTTCAACACCACTATTAACCGGAGCCAGAACGTCTTTCTCGAACCCTGCGGATTGGGTAGCGCAGAAGGGGAAGTGGTGCTGTACCGAGACACAGAAACAGGCGGTCGGAGAAGTGCTCTTTACAGGGAGCTGGCCAGTCGCTCTTTTAAAGGGCATACCGATAGAGTTCCAATAAAAACTCTTGATAGTCTCATCTATACGTATGGGGAGCCGAACTTTATCAAAATAGACGCCGAAGGAGCCGAAGTAGAAATTCTTCAGGGCTTGAATGCACCTCTTTTGCATAGTGTGTTCCTCATAGAAGTGAGGGCAGAGACTAAAGCGGCTGTCCTCCGATACTTTAAAGACCGCGGCTATGCCTGCTATTGCATAGAGCAGGGGAGCAAGGATATCACACGGGAGGAAGAAGTGCCGGCGTTTGCCCATTTACTTTTTGTAAAAACAGCGTAAGGACTTAGCCCCCTCAAAAAGCGGAATAGTGCTGCCTTTCGGACAACCGCTCTATGGCTATTGTCAAAAACGGCAGCAATGCCTTTGGCATTGGTCGCACAACAATGCTAAAATGGATTAGAAGAGTGGGAGTTTGTCGTCTTTGCAAGATGTTTAAAAAGACTCCCCCTCTGAGGCTTGCCCTAAGAGGAGCAATACGGCGGCGGCTATCTTTGCCCGCCAAAAGCCGTTGGTTGTGCAAAAAATATTTTTTGCTTCCGATTTTCACCTGGGTATAGATGGGCATCTGCCTGCCCGGGAGCGCGAGCGTCAGGTGGTGCGCTGGTTAGACGCCATAGCGCCTCAAGCGCAGGCGGTCTACCTGGTGGGCGATCTGTTTGAATTTTGGTTTGAGTACAGTACGGTTGTGCCCAAAGGGTTCTCGCGGTTTTTGGGCAAACTGGCCGAGTTGCGCGATGGCGGCCTGCCCATTTACGCTTTTACGGGCAACCACGACCTGTGGATGTTTGGCTATTTCGAGCAAGAACTGGGCATCCCCGTGTGCCGCCAACCATTGCAAATAACTCTGGGCAACAAGCACTTCTTTATTGCACACGGCGACGGTTTAGGTCCTAATGACCGCGGCTACAAGGTCATGAAAAAGGTTTTTCAAAACCCGATAAGTCAGTGGTTATTTCGCTGGCTACACCCCGATGTGGGCACCAGACTAGCTCATTACTCCTCCGAAAAAAGCCGTCTGACCATGCCCGCCGAGGAACGACACTGGCTGGGCGAAGAGCGCGAGTGGCTCGTGCAGTACGCTATCCGCAAAATTGGCCAAGGCATCGAGCCGGACTTCTTCGTCTTTGGGCATCGCCACTTGCCCATTGACTGGCTACTCAGCAACGGCAAGAGCCGCTACATTAACCTCGGCGAGTGGATACACGCCTGTTCCTATGCCGAATTCGACGGCGAGCAGCTGTCGCTAAAATTTTTTGAACGCACCGGCGACATCATTAAGAACTGGTTTTGAAGAACTTGACGCGTTTTCAGTCTTGATCCACCTGAGTTGTTCGTTCAACTTTTTGCAAAGCATAGCGCCATATACTCTAAACAAAGCATTGGGTTGGGTGTTAATACTCTATTCTTTCATCTTAACAACCTTCTCTCTGGCTCATGTCCGACTTTGTGCCCGATTACTCTGCAGCGGCTTTCGAGGATGCTGGCAACCTTCACCTTTCCGACGCCTCTGAAACGCCTATGCGCGCTGGCGCTTTTGATTTGAATGACGAGGAAAAAATGGAACGCATCTCGGCCCACTTTTCTGAAATCATGCAAATCCTCGGCCTCGATTTGAGCGACGACAGCCTGCGCGGTACGCCGCGGCGCGTGGCCAAAATGTACGTGCAGGAAATCTTTCGGGGGCTCAACCCAGCCAACAAGCCTAAAATCACGACATTCGAAAACAAGTACCGCTACCGCCGCCTGCTCATCGAGCGCAACATCCCAGTGCAGAGCACGTGCGAACACCACTTCCAACCCATCTTTGGCATAGCCCACGTAGCCTATATCCCTAACGGACGTGTGATTGGCCTGTCCAAGCTCAACCGCATCGTGGACTATTATGCGCGCCGACCGCAAGTGCAAGAACGCTTGACGGTGCAAATAGCCGAAGAGCTGCGCCGCGTGTTGCATACAGAGGACGTTGCCGTGTACATAGATGCGCGCCACATGTGCGTGCAGGCGCGCGGTGTGGAGCATCACGGCGCCAGCACCATCACAGCGGAATACTCCGGCAAATTTCTGAATGAAGAGACCAAGCGAGAGTTCTTAATGGCCATACACTCCCGAATGCCGGACTAAGGGGAACTAAGGGACATTAAGCGTTGCGCGCTGCTGCGCGTCGCAAGCGGTCGTTGATGGCCCGCCCCAGTCCAACTTCCGGGCACAGCTCCGCCCATATAACATCCACTTCGAGAGCGCTATCCAAGGCGCGTAAGGCTGCGAAGAGGTTTTGAGCGGCCTCGCGCAGGTCGCCCTGCTCAGATAGGATGAGGCAGCGCGCATGGGGCGGCAGTTTTTCGCGGGTGCGGAAAAGCAACAATCCCACGGCTTGATCGGGCGGTAGCGAAGGCCACTCCTCGGCGCCAGGCATCAGGATAAGCCGTTTACGAGGTGCATAGTGGGCAGTGAGCATGCCCGGTGCTGCTGGGTTGCTTGCCGAATGTTGGCGTACGGCGACGGACTGGCGAGCTACGGTCTCTATAGCTTCCACGGCGATGCCGCCTAAGCGATAAACGACCAGTTGGTCATCTTCAAGACCGACGATGGTGCTCTCGACGCCTACGGAGCACGGGCCGCCGTCCAAGATGTACGGGATTTTACCCTGCAGCTGGTCATACACATGCTGCGCTGAGGTGGGGCTGATGTAGCCGAACGGATTGGCGCTGGGAGCCGCCAAGGGGAAGGGCAGCCGGCTTAGCAGGGCGCGCGTGAGCGGATGCGCCGGTGCGCGCAAGGCCACGCGGGGCAGTCCGGAGGTAACGAGGTCGGGAACGATGTTTTTCTTGGGCAGGAGCACCGTCAGCGGCCCTGGCCAGAAGTGCTCAGCCAGTTGGCGCAGCGGCTTGGGAAAGTCATCGGCATATTGCGCCGCTGCGGCAGTATCCAGGATATGTACAATGAGCGGATCGAACGCTGGGCGGTTTTTAGTCTCAAAAATGCGCACCACCGCAGCCGAATGCAGGGCATTGGCAGCCAGGCCATACACCGTTTCGGTAGGGATGGCCACGCATTGGCCGACTTCTAACCAGCGAGCAGCTTCTTCGATATCCGTACCAATACGGGTGTGGAATTGGGCGTCTTTCATGGGTGCTTGCACGGAACCAATCGGGGGGCATCGCCTTGGCGGAGGATAGCTGCGCTGAAAAAAAGTTGGTGTATTAGGCCAAACTTTAGATTTTAGCGCCCGGATTGTGCCGCAAATATGCCGTTTCCTTGCACAACCCGCCGTCAAGACATTCATCCTTTCTATTGTATGAACGCTGCCGGTTGTCTCCGTGGCAATCGGCAGTTTTTTTCATAAAATTGAGGTAAAGGAAACTATGTTTCGCAGTAAGTAGTTTAATAGCTTACTACGAAATTTTTCTTTGGCTCCGGCGCTTTCCCAGTCTTTGTGTTGGCAGCGCTTTCAATAGGTTTATTCGGCGATATGCTTGTGCAATTTTACCGCCATTGGCGCGAGGCCTTTTCTGGTATTCCGACGGCCATTTGGCTGTTGTCGCTGGTTAGTTTAGTCAACCGCTGCGGCTCGATGGCTGTAGTTTTCTTGTCGCTGTATTTGACGAGCCGTTTAGACTATAGCGTAGAGCAAGCGGGCTACGTGTTGGGCTGCTATGGCGTAGGTGCCTTATTAGGCACGTGGGTGGGTGGCCGCTTGACGGACCGGGTAGGGTATTTTTCAGTCATGGTATGGTCGCTTTCGTTGGCGGGTGTGGTACTCATCCTGCTTGTATGGCTGAGCCATTTTGCAGTAGTATGTGCTGCTGTATTTGCTCTAAGTTCGGTTTCGGAGGGCTTCCGTCCGGCCAACTCGGTAGCTATTGCTCGCTACAGCCCTGCCGAGGTGCGCACGCGCTCCGTGTCGCTGTATCGAATGTCAATCAACTTAGGCTGGGCGGTAGCGCCGGCGTTAGGTGGGCTATTGGTAACGCTGGGTTGGTCTTGGCTCTTTTGGGTAGATGGGTTGACGTGTTTTTTGGCGGCGGGCTTGCTGGTGTGGTTGTTTTCGCCGAAGTCGACCAGAGGATTCGTTACCACTGAGCCGGTGAGTAGCGTGTTTGCTAATAAACAAGACTCGACTACGCTGACGGCCTCGCCTTACAAAGACGGGCCTTACTTAGCGTTTACCCTGTTCACGCTGCTCAATGCGTTAGTTTTTATGCAGTTCGTGTGGACGGTGCCGCTCTTTTTTAAGAAAGAGTACCTGTGGGACGAGCAGACCATTGGGCTAGTTACGGCGCTCAATGGCCTGCTGGTTTTCGCGGTGGAAATGCCTATGATTTACAAGATTGAAGGGCGGAGGTCGCGCTTGCAATTTGTGCGTCGTGGGTTGCTGCTTTATTTGGCGGCGTTCTCCGTTTTCCTGCTGCCGCTAAGTCCTTTATGGGCAGCGCTGATATTCATCCTGGCCATTTCATTTGGCGAGATGTTGGTAATGCCGTTCAGCACCAATTTCGCTTTTGCCTATGCCTCTAAGGGCAGTGCGGGCAGCTATATGGCACTGTACAGCATTGCCTACTCGGTGGCGAATATTATAGCGCCGCTGTTGGGCACTCAGGTTATTGCGCGGTGGGGGTTCTCTGTGCTGTGGACGCTGGTTAGCCTCCTGGCCTTATTGAGTATGCTGGGCTTTTGGCTTTTAGAAAAAAAGGCGGAGCCTCAAACCCCTACCCTCGACTTGAAGACGAGTGCATAGGCAGAAGCCATACCTCATTGCCGCATCGCTGCACGCGCTTCGGCTCGCTGTCGCATTTCTGCAGCCTTGCCACTCTCGCCCATAGCGCTGTACACGTCCGCCAGGGCGCGTAAAAGGCGCTCATCTTCGGCCAGCGTGCCCAATAGGAGTTCCAAAATGGCAGCGGCATTGGGCAGGTCTTTCTTCTCCCTGAAGAAGTAATCGTAGGCCAACCGATACACAAACTCGCTGATTTTCCGTGGCTCACCACTGCCGTTAGCGAGGTATTTCATGTACTCATTGAAGAAAGGCCTAAAGTTGGCATTGTTGGGTATCCGCTCCATGAGCATCCGAAAACTTTGCAAAAGGGAGTCCAGTTGCTTGTTTTGCTCGTAGCGAGCGGCAGCAATGGCACCTTTCATGACCAGGGCAGAACCGTAGCTGGGGTTAATCTCCAAGGAGCGGTTGATGTGGTATTCCATCGTGTCCACCCACCGCGCTTTTTCCGTAGGGTTTTTGCTTTTTTGGTAAAAGTTCTCGTAGATGGCCGTTACATAGAAGCAGTGCGATCGGGCACTGTTGTACGACACGCGCACTGCTGCGGTGTTGAGCGCGACGACGTCTTTCCATACGGGCACGCGCTTCACTGTCAGAAAGCCAAACGCACCCACGATGAGCCCAGCCGCGCCTACGCCTAAGAGGTAGGGGCGCTGTGGCTGCTCGCGGAGCCATCCGGGAAGTTTTTGAGTTAAAAACCAACCCGCCAATAAAGCAAAAGCCACCGAGGGCATGTAGGCAAAACGCTCATTCATAAACGTGCCTACAGCCACGAACAAATTGGAAACGATGCTCAGCGTCAACAGCCAATATACGATAGCGTATGCCGGCACCTGGCGGCGTTTCAGGTTGAAGAAACTCCATGCGCCCAGGCCTACATAAAGCGCTAAAGAAAGCAAGGGGCGCCAGTCGGACCAGTTGACTTTGGGCACGTGGTAGGGATAGTAATCGTGTGTCAGTGGGTGTGGCCAAAAGAGCAGCTTCACGTACCAGCCCAGCGTCAAGAAGATAGTGGCAAACTTCTCGCCGCGCGTCATCTCGATAAAGGGGTTGTTCATCAAGTCCTTAATCGCCCTGCCATGGTCCAGCATAAAGCCCAGGGCGGCATAGCGTATCACAATGAAGACCACTGCTGCCAGCACTAATGGTACAACCGATCGCAGGACGTGATTCATAGGCAGGCGTGTAAAAAACCACACCGTCAGCGGAATAACGGGCACAAACGTCAGCGCATTCTCTTTGGAAAGCATGCCCAGCAAGAGCAACAAGCCTGAAAGCCAGTACCACGCTTTATTTTGCGTATCAAAATACTTCAGGCTCGCATACAGCGCTCCCAGGCTGCACAACAGCGCCAAAATCTCGTCGCGCCCCTTGATGTTGGCCACCACCTCCGTGTGTATAGGGTGCGCAATAAAAATAAGCGCCCCTACGAGAGCTGTGCTGAAATACCAAACGCCTGTGCCACCCAGGGGAAACAGCCCCACCAGCAGCCGATACAGCAATACGCCCGTAAGGCCGTAAAGCAGCACGTTGATAAAATGGCTAATGTTGGGGTGGTTTTCTCCAAAAATGGCGACCTCTACGGCAAAAGTGGCCAGCGATAGCGGCCTGTAGCGCCCGCCTTCCAACAGCATAAGGTTTTCTTTATTCTGGAAGTAGCCCATGAAGCTGTCGTAAGCAAAGATGTTGGAAATGCCTTTTAGCCCTTCCTTCACGTAGGCGTTCTTCCAGAACACCATCTCATCGTCCAGGATGTACCCGTAGGTCACCGTCACGCCATATAGGATAAAGGCGGCAACCATAATGAGTAGCGCTCCCATCCAGTGGCGCGCCCAGAAGTTAGGCTCCAACGTGGATGTGCGCAAAGAGGTAGCTTTGCTGTTGGCAGACTTAATAGTGGCCGATTTAGCACTTGCGGGCTTTTTCGGCGAAACAGGTTGGGCTTTTCCCTTGTTTTTGGCCATAATATGCGCGTTTTCGAGAAGAGGTGGGCAAATATCGAAAGATTTGAGCCTTCCCATCGAACACACAGCGCGTTGCATCTTTGCGCCGCTTTTTTAAAGAGAAAAAACGCACGCTTTTGAAACGCTCACATCAGGTCTTGTTACTCATCTCGCTCGTACTAGTGCTCGATCAGGCGCTGAAGTTTTACATTAAAACCACGTTTTGCTACAACCAGGACGTGCCCATTCTAGGGTTGGACTGGGCACGGCTGCATTTTGTAGAAAACGAGGGCATGGCCTTTGGCATCACCTTTGGCTGGGAGTATGGCAAGTTGCTCCTAAGCCTTTTCCGCATTCTCATGGTGGCTGCACTCATTTGGTATTTGCGTATGCTCCTTTCTGTGCAAGCGCCGCGCGGTTTTCTCTTTAGTGTAGGTCTCATCACAGCGGGGGCCATTGGCAACATCATTGACAGCGCTTTTTACGGTCTCATCTTCACCGAGTCCCCCTATCACGATTGTGTCCCGGCTCGGCTGGTGCCGCCTGGTCAGGGGTACGGTACGTTTTTGCACGGCAAGGTGGTGGATATGTTCTACTTCCCTATTGCGTGGCTCCGCATGCCCGAGTGGTTACCCAAGATTGGTGGCCAAGAGTGGCTGTTCTTTAGCCCTATCTTCAACGTTGCTGATGCGTCTATCACCGTTGGTGTGGTCATTATTCTCTTGTTTCAGCGTCGCTTCTTCCGCGAGGAGCACCATCCAGCGATGGCTCCTGCGGCCCCCGAGGTAGCTGTAGCGCCGCTTGCTGAGGGCGGCGACGCTTCTGCGCCGGGCTCCTCCGTTGCTGCAGAGTCTGAAGAGCAGGAAACTCAAGAAAAAAGCCTCTCCGATGACTAACACCGGGAGGCTGCGAAAACAATAAACAGCAGGAAATTCTTACATCGGGCAGATTTTTCGGATAACCTTAAATAGTTGGGTTGTCTCATCCACTTTTATTTCGAAAGGATCGTGGTCGAAGTAGTTGGCTGAAATCAGCTTCAGCCGAACTACCCTGCCAGAGGCGTCGTGCTGTTTCTGTACGTATTTGACCCACAGTTCGCCTTGGCTGCGCACGGTGTAAATTTCGTTGTCGCGGATGTCGTTAGCGTTTTCCACCTCCCGGCACACAACAATATCCCCGCTCTGAATAACTGGCTCCATCGAGTTACCTTCGATTTGGAAGGCTACTAATCTTCCGCCGGAAGGGCTTACGCCAGGGATACTAAAATAGGAGCCATCTTCCGGCCAATCGGTAGCCACTGTGCTACCCGCGAAAGCACGCGCCGTCGTGTACCAGATATTGCCTGCTCTGGCAGAATACAGGCTACTGCCCTGCGTCGAGGCGACCAGCTGCTCGTCGAAGCCAAAGGGATGACCAATCCCATAAAGCATCCACAGCTCATTGATATCGTAAGCGCGGCAAAAAGCTTTAGCCTGGCCGTAATCAATGACGCGCTTGTTGTTGGGCGATAAGAAAGCGCGGATAATGTGCCCGTATGCGCGCTTGCCTAAGACTTTTTCAGCCACATCGCCCACCCCTCGGCCGTTTCGGTTGTTTTTGACGATGACGCCCCGCTCCTCTAACAGCCGGAAGGCTTCAACAAAGCGCTTGTTCAATGCTATGCGATCGTCCTTGATCATAAGGCAGCAAATTTTAAAAGTTATTACTCAAGCGGTTGCATTACACTATACAGTGCCCTGCAGAATTGCTACTGCAAAGTTGAAACTTTTTGGTTGTTAAAACAAAAAATTTTAAATATTTTTTTTAAAAAAGAATGTGACTCCATGATCTCCTGAATAACAAGGAGTTGCATGGTTTTGTAAAATGGCTGGGCTGGATGTATGACGAGGGAGTGGAGTCTGGCGTGCAAGCTGCACACCTTACTCCACTCGTCCCACAGAGGTTATAAAGGGGAGCTGCGACAGCGAGGTGATGACTTGGTTGAGCTGGTGGGTGTTAACTACCACTAATGAAATATTTCCCTCGAAATAGCCACCGCCTTCGCCGGAAATGGAAAAGGCGCGCACGTTGATACCCATGTTGGAGATGTGGTCGGCAATGCGCCGAATAGTTCCGGGGCCCTCGTCTATGCCCACCACGTAAATGGTGGCTACGAACCTGGTCGGTGCGGCATTCCCCCATCGCGCATCCAGAATGCGGTAGCTGTAGTTAGCCATCAAATAGGCCGCATTGGTGCATGTAGTTCGATGGATCTTCACCCCTTCCTTGGATGTTACATAGGCGAAGATGCTATCGCCTGGCACAGGGTTGCAGCATGAGGCAAAGGAGTAGGGATAGTAGTGACCTGGTTCGCCGCTGATAATCACATCGGAAGGCGCAGCAGAGCCTTTGTTAGCCGATGGTATGCCCGGAGTTGACCCATCAGTGGTGTTAGTTGCCGTAGGCTGTTCTTTGGGCACCAGGCGACCCTCTTGGAGATGCAATTCCTTCAGTCTGCTCAAGTCCACTTGCTCTAAGGCCACGGCCAAAAGAAACTCCAGGCGATCTGAATAGTTGTACCATTTGGCCAGGGCGTCGGCATGCTCTTCTACGGACACGTCGAAGAGCCTCCTCAGCTTGCGTTCGAGGATTTCGCGCCCATCGGCGGCTAAACGGCGTTTCTCGTCCTTTAGGGCAGCGCGTATTCGGGTGCGCGCTTTGGAAGTAGTAACGTATTTGAGCCAGTCGGGAGAAGGGCGGCAATTTTTGTCTGTTTCTACGGATACCTGGTCACCGTTTCTAAGCACGTAGTTGAACGGCACCACCTTGCCATTGACGCGAATAGCTCGGCAGCGGCAGCCGATGTCGGAGTGGATGTCGAAGGCAAAGTCCAACGCTGTGGCGCCTTCCTTCAGAATGCGAATTTCGCCTTTCGGTGTCAGGGCGTAGACTTCCTCGGAGAAAAGCTCGCCTTCGATGTTGATCATAACCTCATTGGCGTTGGTCGCATAGTTGTTTTCCAACGTCTCGCGAATGCGGTCGAACCATTTATCAAAGACATTTTCGTTGCGGTTCAGCAGCTTAAGGCCTTTATACTTCCAATGGGCAGCATAGCCGCGCTCGGCGATTTCATTCATGCGCTCGGTGCGAATTTGCACTTCTACGTACTTGCCACCCGGCCCTATCACGGAAGTGTGTAAAGACTCGTACCCATTAGCTTTAGGAGTGGTTATCCAGTCTTTCTGGCGCGAAGGGATATTTTGGTAGGTATCGGTCACAATAGCATAGGCCTGCCAGCAGGCCATGCGTTCTTCTTCAAAAGGTACATCCAAGATGATGCGGATGGCGAATAGGTCGAAGATGTCTTCAAAGGCGACCTCTTTTTTGCGCATCTTGTTCCAGATGGAGTAAATACTCTTTGGCCGGCCTATGATGCGGAACTTGACGTCCCTCATTTGTCTTTGAATCGCTTCTTCCAGAGGCTTAATGAAGTCGCGGATGTATTGCTCGCGGGCGCGTTTTGTCTGGGCCAGTCTATCTGCTATCTCGCGATACTCTTCTGGGCGGACAATCTTGAGCCAAATGTCCTGGAATTCCGTTTTTATGCTATATAGTCCTAAGCGGTGCGCCAAAGGGGTGTAGATAGAGTCTGTTTCTGCAGCAATGCGAATTTGTCCCTCTCTTGACATTCCACTGATAGTGCGCATGTTGTGCAAACGGTCAGCCATCTTGATGAGCACCACGCGCACATCCATAAGCATGGCGCGCATGACGCGAGCGAGGTTTTCCGCCTGCCGATAGGCGGAGTTTTCCATGCCCTTTAATTTCGTCAAGCCATCTACAATGAGGGCTACCCGATCTCCAAAGCGCTTGCGGATGACGTCTAAACTGACGGAGGTATCTTCCACCACATCGTGCAAAAGGGCGCACACCACAGCGGTAGGACCCAGCCCGATTTCCTCTACGCAAATATGGGCGACTGCTAACGGGTGCAAGATGTAAGGCTCGCCAGTCTTGCGTTTCTGGTCGCGATGCGCTTCCGCAGCCAAATCCAGCGCACTGCGAATGGCTTTTCTGTCTGCGTCATTCAAGGGTTTGGGAAGGCTTCTCAGTAGTCTTCGATAGCCCCGTTGAACAAGGCGAGTATATTCATCCGACGAACTAAAAGGAGGAAGTTCAGACATTCACAAAATAATTAATTTAAGGTCAAAGTTAAGAAACCTGTCCGGCGATGATAATAAAGTTTTCATTTTGTTAACGGATTGAATAAAAGTATCTGTCCATTCCGAAGCAGGTGTTACCTTTGTGCCCTTTAAAAAGGGCTTCTCCTCTGCGGGTGTGGCGGAATTGGTAGACGTACCAGACTTAGGATCTGGCGCCGCAAGGCTTGAGGGTTCGAGTCCCTCCGCCCGCACTACATTCATCGTTTCTAAAATACCTATTCGCACATGGCTCACGTGGAGCAGCGCCTCTTGGAAAAAGAACATATTTTGCAGTTTGACGTAGTTATCTCCAAAGAGGAACTCCTTTCCAAAGTAGAAGAGTCGGTTGCAAAAGCGGCCAAAAAAGGCTCCCTGAAGGGTTTCCGACCCGGACATACGCCTAAAAAACTATTACTCAACCTGTACGGCGACAGTTTTCTGGCCGAGGCTTTCCACAAAATTGTGGACTCGACGGTGAACAACTTTTGGGATGAGCTGACCTTGCCTAAGATAGATTTGCCCGTACTTGCTCCCGGCGAGGATCCCTTGCCATCGCTTCAAGTGAAAAAGTTGCAGGACGAATACCGCCTCACCTTCGAGGTGGGTCTCTTCCCCTCAGAGGTGAAAGGCCTCAGCCAAGAAGATGAATACGAGAAGATTAGCGTAGAGATACCAGAGGAGTTAGTGGCCAAAGAGATGGACGAGCTAAGGCGGTCAACTGCTATCGAGCGCGAGACGTCAGAGCCTGTGGCTCCTGATGATTTGGTGGAAATAAAGATAGTGGAATTGGATGGCGACCACCCCAAAGAGGGCGGCTGGCAGCAAGAAACGCACCTGCGGCTAACAGACGAAATTCCTGCGGCCGTACAGCAGTCCTTCATAGGCAAAAGCGCGGGCGATACGGTGCGCATTCATGTAGAGCCGTTGCGAAGTGCCTTAGGTCCCGATGCGCTCAAAAGATTTTTGAGAATACCCGACGAAGACAACCGGGAAGTGAGCGACTGGTTTGAGGCCCAAATTCTGAAAGTTATTCGCTTCGATCTTCCGGAGATGAACGAAGAGTTCTTCCAGAAATATTTTGGCCGTCAGGTGCAGACCCAAGAGCAAGCGGAAAACATCATCCGAGAAAGCATCAAGAGCAACTACGCCCAGTTTATTGCAGACGACTTTGTAGGGCGACTGCTGCAGCACCTCGAGGCACTCAACCTGTTCGATATGCCTGAGCGCTATCTGAAGCAGGTATTCCGCACCCGAACGGATGGCAAAGAGGCCGAAGCGCATCCGCGCGTTTACGAAGCCTATGTCAGTGCTGCCAAAAAGAGCTATCTCATGGAGCGCCTACAAGCGCTGACCCAAACGGTACCGAGCGACGAGGAAATTGCCAATGAGGTTTACGCCAGTGTCTATCGAAGCCTGCGCCGCTTCGGGTTGGAAGAGCACACGCAGCGCTTCGTCGAAGACATGGTGAATAACCGACCAGAACAGGTAAGGAAGATTATTCAGCAATTGGTGTATCGGCTGTTAGCAGAAAGGCTACCCGCTTACGTTAAGGTGAAGGAGATTCCCATGACGCCAGCGGCCTTGGATGAAAAAATGGCCGCCCTGTCCGCCGAGGCTCAGAGCGCTCCTGCGGAGGAAGCATCGCCTCCCGACGCTGCGTCCGAAGACAACATTTAGGCGCCCACGCAAAGACAATCTTAACGCCTGCAGTGGAACCTCTTAATGGCGCTCCCTGTTTTAAGGCTTTAAAACGCACAACAAACTATGTTTGACAAAAAAGAATTTCAGCGGTACGCTACCCACCACCTGGGCATGAGTAGCATGCACTTGGAAAAGTACATCGAGACCAATGTTGCAGCGGCCGTGCCCAGTATCCGCGCCTTTACGCCGGCAGTCATCGAAGAGCGACAAATGAACGTAGTGGCTATGGACGTCTTCAGCCGGTTGATGATGGACCGTATTATCTTCATGGGCGTGCCGGTCAATGATTACGTAGCCAATGTTATCCAAGCACAGCTGCTGTTTCTGGAGTCCACCGACCCTAAGCGCGACATCCAGATGTTCATCAATAGCCCAGGCGGCTCCGTGATTGATGGGCTGGGCATCTACGACACTATGCAGTACGTGGCTCCCGATGTGGCTACTATCTGCACAGGTCTGGCTGCCTCCATGGCGGCAGTATTGTTGGCCGCAGGCGCCAAAGGAAAGCGCAGCTGCCTCTATCACAGCCACGTCATGATCCACCAGCCCATGGGCGGCGCTCAGGGTCAGGTCTCCGACATTGAGATTACCTACCGCCTCATCAAGAAAATGCAAAAAAACCTCTACGAAGTGTTGGCGGCTCACACGGGTCAACCCTTCGACAAGATTATGGAAGACTGCGATCGCGACAACTGGATGAGTGCAGAAGAAGCCAAAGAATATGGCATTGTGGATGAAGTGCTCGACCGCCAAAATCCGCGCAAAACAAAACCGTAACTATGCCTGCAAAAGGAAAACGTTCTGAAGGTCACTGCCATTTCTGCAGCCGAAGTGCTGAGGAAGTGAATATATTGATATCGGGTTTGGAAGCCCAAATCTGCGACTCATGCGTGGAGCGCGCCCAAGAGATTATAGAAGAGCAGATGGGCCACCCAAGCGGCAGTGGTAAGAAAAGCACGCGTTATTCTCAACCGGTCCGACTTATCCCTCCGCGCGAGATTAAGACCTTCCTCGACCAATATGTTATTGGCCAGGACGAAGCAAAAAAAGTGTTGGCCGTAGCCGTCTACAACCACTACAAGCGCGTTCAGCAGATAGAACGCACTAAGGGTAAGGCCGATGCCGATGGAGTAGAAATTGAAAAATCCAACATCTTGCTCGTTGGTCATACGGGCACAGGTAAAACCCTGTTAGCCAAGACTATAGCCAAGCTGCTCAATGTGCCTTTCACCATTGTAGACGCCACGGTCTTTACCGAAGCGGGCTATGTAGGCGAAGATGTGGAGAGCATCCTCACGCGCCTGCTCCAGGTTTGCGACTACGACGTGACGGCTGCCGAGCGTGGCATTGTGTATATCGACGAGATAGACAAGATTGCCCGCAAGCAGGACAATCCTTCCATCACGCGCGACGTGTCCGGAGAAGGCGTCCAGCAGGCACTGCTAAAGATGCTCGAGGGTTCCGATGTATTGGTTCCTCCACAAGGCGGACGCAAGCACCCAGAGCAAAAGCTGGTGAAGGTCAACACAGAAAACATCCTTTTTATCTGTGGCGGTGCTTTCGATGGCATCGAGAAGATTATTGCCCGGCGCGTCAATACCCAAGTGATTGGCTACAATAAGCCGCGAGGCGAGGAACTCGACCGCGACAACTTGCTTCAGTATATTTCCGCACAAGATGTCAAGCATTATGGGCTGATTCCCGAGCTCGTAGGTCGTTTGCCGGTAGTTGTCCACCTCGACCCGCTGGATGCCGAGACGCTTCAAAAAATCCTTACTCAGCCGCGCAATGCCTTGGTGCGTCAATATATCAAGCTGTTTGCCATGGAGGGCATCGAACTGGAGATAACGCCAGACGCTGTTGAGTTCATCGCAGAGAAGGCTATTGAATACCGCCTTGGGGCACGCGGTTTGCGCTCGCTGTGCGAAGCTATCTTGACCGACGCCATGTTCGATCCACAAAAAGAGCTCGGAGACGGCTCCCAAAAGTTGGTCGTCGACCGCCAGTACGCTGCAGATAAGCTGCTCCGCTCAGGACTTGATCGCCTAAAAGCCGCTTGACCTCTTCAAACACAAAAGCCGCCTCTTATGGCGGCTTTTAGCTAGGGAAATATGAAGCAAATACTCTACGTCAAAAAAGCCACCGGAGCGCTATATTGAGGTCATCCTGTCCACTCCGGTGTGGATAAAAGCCGCCACTTCAGACAAGTGAGCGGCTTTTTGTTTTTCAGATAGGCTCGAATGCAGCGAGGCCATTCGTAGAGGGCGGCACCTCTTCGCGGCGGAGTCGGTACATGGCTGGCTCGCGCTCAGGTACGTGCAAGCGTGGATTGACCACCTCATACAGCGAGGCATCGTACTGGTAGATGCTCCATTGGCCGTTGTTAAACTCTAAAGCCGTGAGGTGCTCCACCCAGTCGCCGCTGTTCATGTACGTTACCTGGTGGCCGTTGGCCGCCGTTACCTGGCGAATTTGAGGGCGATGGATATGACCGCAAATGACGTAGTCATAGCCTTTTTCGGCAGCCAGCTGGATGGCTGTATCCTCAAAGTCGCTGATGTATTTCACCGCGCCTTTCACCGATTTCTTTACTCTGGCCGCAAACGACACCGGCGGAAGCCCAAAAAGGTTGCGCGTAGCGTTGATGAGGCGGTTTATCCGAATGAGCAAATCATAACCTTCACCGCCCAATCGAGCGAGCCAGCGGGCGCGCTGTATACTGGCGTCGAACACGTCGCCGTGAAAGACCCAGTGCGTTTTGCCGTCAATCTGGAAAACCAGCTTGTTGCGCAGGTGAACCAAGCCAAACGACATTTCGCCAAACTTGCGCAGCAAGTCGTCGTGATTACCGGTGAGGTAGTACACCTTCGTGCCGTCCGCCGCCATTTTTAAAACGCGACGCACGACTTCCAAATGTTCTTTGGGAAAATAACTCTTCTTGAAGTACCAAATGTCAAAAATATCTCCGTTGAGCACCAGGGCTTTAGGGCGAACGCTCTTCAAGTAGTTCAGTAGTTCGCGGGCATGGCAGCCATACGTCCCCAAATGCACATCCGAAAGCACGATAATATCCACTGCTCGTTTCATGGCTGAAGCAGGTGTTGAAAATTATGAAGCGGGTTTAAGTAGTCAAAGACCCGCGCCGACACACCATCCGAAAATTTCTGGAGCGAGGATGAGGCGAGCGCCACGGCATCCAGAGCGAGCGACCAAAGAGGAGAGAACATCGTGTGCAGGTTAGGCGCGGGATTTTTTCTTAAAACAAAAGTTAACGTAAAAGTACAGGCACGGCAACCGTATGATTGTTAAGCCCGTATGAAATTACGGTTACCTTTTCTTTTGAGAAAGGCCGTTTGCTAATGGCCAAAGACTACATTTGCTGCGAAGCGAGGTAGGCGTCTGCTATCTCGCGAGAAGACATTATCAGTATCTCCTTTCACTGCAATTCCTCTGGTGATAATGAAACGGAAATACCTCTTGATGGGGCTGTTGGGCGTGTTCGTCCTCATCCAATTTATTCAGCCTGACCGTTCGGTGGTGGCTACAGCGCCGTCGCAAGACCTCTGCGCCGCGCTGCAGCCGCCGGCTTCTGTAGCTGAGCTGCTGAAGGCCGCGTGTTATGACTGTCATTCCTACGAGACCCGTTACCCGTGGTACAGCCGCATAGCTCCCGTGTCGTGGTGGATAACCAACCACATCTCCGAAGGGCGAGAGCAAATCAATTTCAACACCTTCGGTGCAGTATCGCCTCGCGATAGGGTGGAGGTGCTCAAGGAGTGCTCAGAAGAGGTGTTAGACGGCCATATGCCGTTGCGCAGTTACACATGGATGCACGCGAAAGCCCGATTGAGCGCGGAGCAACGGCGTGCGTTGGCCGATTGGTTTAGCGCACGTGCTCGCTATAGCGGCGCTAAAGGCGAAGAATAGGGGTGCCAATTAGCGCAGGTAAGCGGCCGGTTCGTCGTCGTTTAGCCGCACGTCGATATCGTTGCGCACTGTAGTGTACAGTGACAGACCCACGTAGTCGGGCTGAATGGGGAATGATTTATGCTTTCGGTCTACGAGCACCGCCACTTCCACACAGCGAGGCACGTCGTTGAGCAGCGGCTTCATGGCAAAAAAGAGGGTGCGCCCGGTGTTGGCTACGTCATCGGCGACAATGATGGTCTTGTCGTGCAGGTCTTCGACGGAGCTTTCGATGTAAGGTGGGTACTCGAGCGGGTTGGCAGGGTTGAGGCGGATGCGGGTAAGGGTGAACGCCATGCTCTCTGGAGCAAGGGCGCGCAGTTCGGCCAGCAGGCGCTGCGCAAACGCCAGGCCGTTGTTGTTGAGTCCGGCCAATACCATTTCGCGCTCGCCATAGTGGCGCTCCAGTATTTCAATGGCCAGGCGCTTGATTTTCTGCTCAATCTGGCGATGGTCCAAGATTTTCATAAAAACGCGTCGAGTTGAGAGTGGATCGGAAAGTGCTGACGGCCTGACCGCCCACAGGAAGGCCAAGTGATAGCAGAAGCTTCCGCTTAAACGTGCGCAAAAGTCCGTTGTTATTGCCGTACTTTTCGCCGCCAAACGACTTTAGGTAGCTATGCTTCAAGTTCTATTTTTCGTTGTAGTGCTTGCCCTCACGGGCGGGTTGGCCTATCGAGGCTATGCACGCGTGTGGCAAAACATCCACTTGGGCAAGTTCGAGGCAACGGAGGGCGATCGCGCGGCGCGTTGGCGCAACGTGTTGTTGGTGGCATTTGGGCAGCAAAAGATGTTCAAAAACTGGCTGCCTGCCGTACTACATCTGTTTATTTATGTCGCCTTCCTGATTACGCAAGTGGAACTGATAGAAATTTTGGTGGATGGCTTGACGGGGCACCACCGGTTCTTTGCTCCGTATTTAGGCGGCTTCTACAGCTTCGTCATTAGCTTCATCGAAGTGCTGTCGGTACTGGCGCTGGTGGCTACAATAGTGTTTTTGGCGCGTCGCAACGTGCTCAAAGTGCCGCGCTTTTGGAAACCCGAGATGAAAGGCTGGCCTTTCCGCGATGCCAACTATATCCTCATCGGCGAGGTCATCCTCATCGTGGGCATTTTTACCATGAATGGCGCGGATGTCGTGCTGCAAGAGCGCCGGGTGGAGCACTACGTCGAGGCAGGGCCGTTTGCGATCAGCCAGTGGTTAGGGCCAGCGCTCTTTGGCTCGATGGACACCTCTCTCTTGATAGTAACAGAGCGCTTGGGTTGGTGGCTGCATATCCTCACGGTGTTCGGCTTTTTATGCTATTTGCCCTATTCTAAACACTTACACATCCTGCTGGCCTTTCCTAATACCTGGTATGCCCGTTTGACGCCCAAAGGACAAATAGCCAACATGCCTGAAGTTCAAAAAGAGGTGCGCATCATGATGGGCCTGGAGCCAGCCGACGCCAACGCCCCGGCCGAACTTCCTGTCTTCGGCGCCAACGACGTGTTCAGCCTCAGCTGGAAGCACCTTCTACAGGCTTACTCTTGCACAGAATGTGGGCGCTGCACGGCTGCCTGCCCGGCTAACATCACTGGTAAACGGCTCAGCCCGCGAAAGGTGGTCATGGCCGTGCGTGATCGGGCTGAAGAAGTAGGCGCAGCCATTGCTGCTGGGCGACAAAGCCGCCACCACTACGACGATGGCAAAAGCCTCTTTGACTACATCAGCCCAGAGGAGATTCACGCCTGCACTACGTGCAACGCCTGCGTAGAGGCCTGCCCGGTGCTCATTAACCCGCTTGATATCATTATCCAAATGCGCCGCTACGAAATCCTGACTCAAGGCGCTGGCCCCACAGACTGGCTGCCGCTGTTTAATGCCATGGAAAACAACGGCGCCGCCTGGGCCATGAACGAGGCTCGCGATGCTTGGCGTTCCTAAAAAACACTTTTCCCTTTCCCGCTTAAAACACGGATAACTTGCTGATATGCTTGCTAAAACGATAGCTGAAATGCAGGCCGAAGGCCAAAGCCCTGACATCCTTTTTTGGGTAGGTTGTGCTGGCTCCTTCGACGCTCGCGCTCAAAAAGTCACCAAGTCCTTGTGCGAAATACTACACCGCGCCGGCATCTCTTTTGCCATCTTAGGGCAGGAAGAGCGTTGCACAGGCGACCCTGCGCGCCGGGCAGGTAACGAGTTTCTCTTTCAGATGATGGCCATGACGAACATCGAGACGCTCAACCTCTACGGTGTCAAGAAAATCGTCACCGCGTGTCCTCACTGCTTTAACGTCCTCAAAAACGAGTACCCTGCGCTGGGCGGTCATTACGAAGTCGTACACCATACCCAACTGCTGCAGGAGCTCATTGACACAGGTAAAATACAACTCAAAGAGGGAGGCCCTTTCCAAGGCAAACGCATCACCTATCACGACTCTTGCTATCTGGGGCGTGCTAATGACGTGTACGAAGCGCCGCGTGCAGTGCTCGAAGCACTGGATGCCGATTTGGTAGAAATGAAGCGCTCCCGCAAAAACGGCCTATGCTGCGGTGCAGGTGGAGCGCAAATGTGGAAAGAAGATGAACCCGGCGAAAAACGCATCAACGTGGAGCGCATCGAAGAGGCCCTCGAAACGCAGCCGCAAGCGATTGCGGCCAATTGCCCTTTCTGCATCACTATGCTTCAGGATGGCCTCAAAGCCAAAGAGAGAAACGAACAAGTAATGGTGTACGACCTGTCGGAAATGATTCTGCAATCGCTTTAAACCACAGGGCTTATGCTCACCCCTAAGATTGCTCACCTGCCAGATTTCGACGACGCCTCGCGCGTGTGGGTGTACGTAAGCGCCCGCCCGCTGAGCCAGGCAGAGGCGGAAACGCTTCAGGAGGCTATAGACGATTTTACGGAGCGCTGGACGGCGCATAACCGGGCGCTCAAGGCTGTGGGTGAGGTGTTCGCTCGCCAATTTGTCCTGCTCATGGTGGACGAGTCACAGGCCGGAGCCAGCGGCTGCTCCATAGACCAGTCGGTCCATTTTCTAGAGGCCATGAGCCACCAGATGGGAGTAGACTTGCTGGAGCGCATGCGCTTTGGTTGGGTAGAGGACGGCCGTTTGCACATGGCCCATCGCGACGAATTCGCCGAATATGTACGAAGCCATCGCATCGGCCCGAGCACGCTTGTAGTCAACACGTTAGTGCAGACCAAGCGCGACCTGCGCGAGCGTTGGCTGGTGTCATTTGACCAAAGCTGGCATCAGCGCGTCGTGTGAGGCGACTCGTCGCCGCGCTCCAGGCGAGCTGCCTTCTCTAACACGGTGGCTTCCAATTGCTTCTTGTATGCCTGAATGCGCGCCAACAGCGCAGCATCACTGGTAGCCAGCATTTGGGCTGCCAAGATGCCTGCGTTACGCGCCGCATTGAGCGCTACCGTAGCCACGGGCACGCCTTCCGGCATCTGCAAGATGGACAGGATGCTATCCCACCCGTCTATCGAGTTGGACGATTTGACCGGCACCCCAATCACAGGCAGCGGCGAGATGGCTGCTACCATGCCGGGTAAGTGCGCGGCCCCGCCCGCCCCGGCGATGATGACCCGAAGGCCACGCTCGTGCGCCGTACGCGCAAAATGAAACATGCGCTCAGGGGTGCGATGCGCCGACACAATAGTCATTTCAAAAGGCACTTGTAGCTCCGCTAACACATCGGCTGCCTTTTGCATGACGGCCAGGTCGGAGTCCGAACCCATGATGATGGCGACCATGTCTTTATGCCTGGCGCGCAGGAGCGGCATCGCCTTCCTGCACTTTCTTTTCCAAAAACTCTTTGACCCACTGGGTCGTCACGGACTTAGGCCGCTCTAACGGCAGTCCTAAGGCGCGGGCCCAGCATTGCGCAGCCAACACCCCTAACGCCCGGCTAACGGCGAAGAGGACCGTGTAGTAGTTGTGCTCTTTCATGCCGTAGTGCATGAGCAGCGCTCCGGAGTGCGCATCTACATTCGGCCAGGGGTTGCGCACCTTGCCCAGGCTGCCCAGAATGGGCGGCACGACGTCGAAGATTTTCCACACAATCTTGACTAGGTCGCTGTCGGAGGCGTTGTCTTCAGCAAATTGACGTTGCGCCATGAAACGCGGGTCGGGCTGGCGCAACACAGCGTGCCCGTAACCAGGAATCACTCGGCCACTGGCTAACGTGCTCTTCACGTAGTCAGCGATCTGCTCCCGCGAGGGGCGTGAGGTGCCCAGCGTTTCGACCATCTTGAGGATCCAGCGGATGACCTCCTGGTTGGCCAGACCGTGCAGCGGGCCCGCCAGCGCATTGAAGGCGGCGCTCAACGACAGGTAAGGGTCGCTCAGCGTGGAGCCTACCAGGTGCATGGTGTGCGCTGAGGCATTGCCGCCCTCATGGTCAGCGTGAATAGTCAGGAATAGGCGCATGTATTCTTTAAACCCAGGGTCGGCAAAGCCCAGCATATGGGCATAGTTGCCCGCCCAGTCCAGCGAGATATCGGGCAGCACAGTGTTGCCCTGGTGATAAATGCGGCGGTAAATGTAGGCGGCGATGCGCGGGAGGCGGGCGATCAGGTTCATCGCATCCTCATAGGTAGCGTCCCAGTACTCCGTCTTGTTCATGCCGCTGTTGTAGCGCTGGGCAAAGACGCTGGTGTTTTGCATAGCCATGACCCCTACCGATAATTGGGTCATGGGATGGGTTTCTACCGGGAGTGCCTCGATGGCGCGGAACACGTGCTCCGGCACATTGGAGCGGCGCACCCAGTTCTCCGTGAGCCATTTGACTTCGTCGCGCGAAGGAATCTCACCCACTAACAGCAGCCAGAAAAGTCCTTCGGGTAGGGGCTCCTTGCCTTTGGAAGCACTGGGTAACTTTTCGCGCAACTCGGGTATGGAAAAGCCACGGAAGCGAATGCCTTCTTGAGGGTCTAACAGCGAGGGTTCCCACAGCATGCAGATGATGTCGCGCATGCCGCCGTACACTTGGTCAATGGAGACCTCGTCCACTTTTACATGGCCGTGTTGCTGAAGAATGTCCTTAATCTCTTTCTTCGATGTCTGTGCTTTCTCAAAAAATAGTTGCTTTAATGGATCCATGAATAGCGCAATAAAATAAGGTGCAGAAAATGAGGAAATAGGAGATAGGCAGGCTTGACCCTGCCTAAACGGGGCAACAACTTAACATGCACAAAGTTATCACATTTCGCGCCAGAAGAGCCGGCAGTGCTCGACGGGGGAGCCTTTCTGACAGATAATCTTTCCCAATGCCGCCTGTTCGGACGGTATTTCATCGCTTTTTCTGGTCGCGCAGCCGACGTCGGAGTGTGCTCATCGTCCCATGCACAGCCTTTTCGTATGTGTCAGCGCTCTTTCGGGCAATCTGGTCTTTGCCAGGCATAATGAGCCGAATTTCGCATTCGCAACGGTTAGCACCGCTGCCTCCTTCAGACAAAGTAACCTCTGCTCTCAGGATTTTATCGTTGATAGAGAACAGCTTGCTAACTTTTTCCTGTACGTACGCCTCGAGCGTCTCGGGAGTCTTGAAATGAATGCTCTGGATGTTAATGACCATAGTCGCTCAGTCTTTTTTGAAAGGCGAATGTCGTGGGTTAACACAAGATGAAGAAAAAGAGAGCCACGGGAAAGTCCTCGTATCTCAGTAAGGCCGGTTCCCTTTCCGAGGGCCCTTCAGGCTGCTTTTTTCAGATAAAACGCGCTTTTTCTGAGCATTTAGGGTAATGGCCATATAGGCTATGCTTTAGGCACGGCCATAATTGCTCTTTGGGTGCTACTTGTGGCCTACTGGCTAAACACAAAGCGCACGATGTTAGCCCCCATTTGCAGGGCCTTTTGGCGAATGTCCTCTGGGTCGTTGTGCACGTCGTCCCAGCCGTCGCCCAAGTCGGTTTCGTGGTTGTAGAAACAGACTAAGCGGCCTTGCCAGATAAGACCGTAGCCGCGCGGAGGTTTTCCATCGTGCTCGTGTATTTTGGGTAGGCCGTTTTTGAACTCGTATTTCTGGTGATAGATGGGGTGGCTAAAAGGCAATTCTACCAGGTCGAGTTCAGGGAAAATCTTTTTGAGGGCGGGCCGCACGAATGGATCGAGGCCATAATCATCGTTGAGGATGAGAAAGCCACCTCCCTCAAGATAGGCGCGCAGATTTTTGGCTTCCAGGTCAGAGAAAACCATATTGCCGTGGCCTGTGGCGTACACGATGGGGTAATTAAAAATATCGGCGCTGCCTGGTTCGACGATGGTGTATTCCAGGCTGAAGTTGGTGCGCAAGTTTTGGTTGCAAAAGCGGGCTAAGTTCTTTAGCGAGTTGACATCGTTGTACCAGTCGCCACCACCAGCGTATTTGAGCAGGGCAAACTGGAGGGTGGGCTTCTGTGCTAGCAGAGCAGTGCCGGTCGCAATCATGAATATGAGAAAGAAAGCAGCTATGCGCATAAGAGATGTAGAGGCGATTGGTTGTAAAAGGAACGCTTGAGGCGCTCCTGTCTTTTACGGGTGGTTGGCGGATGCGGGCGTAAAAATGGCTTCACTCTGCCTTGGAATGGATGCGGAAATACTGGATAGGAATAACGCCTTCAAAAAAGGCCTTGCCAACGAGAGCGCCAGCGCAGCCAATGTCGCGGAGTGTTTCCAGGTCGGCCACACTGCTGATGCCGCCAGAGGCTACCAGAGCAATGTCTGGAAAGTGCTGGACGATGTCCTTGTACAGCTCGATGGCCGGGCCTGATAGCTCGCCGTCGCGAGCAATGTCGGTAACCGACACATGGCGGACCCCCAGGGCTTGCAGGCGTTGAAGCAGGTCAAAAAGCTGCAGGTTGGTCTGCTCTCGCCAGCCGTGGACGGCCACCATGCGGTTGCGCACGTCGGCGCTGACAAGGAAGCGGTCGGGGCCAAAGCGCTCAATCCACGCGCTGAACTCATCGGGTGCCAAAACGGCTACACTGCCTACAGAGAACATGTGAGCGCCGGCATCCCATACCTGGCGCAGATTGGGAATAGAGCGCAAGCCGCCGCCGTAGTCTATTTCTAAGTCCGTATGAGCGGTAATTTTTTCTAAAATGTGCAGGTTGACAGGGCGGCCTTCGCGAGCGCCATCCAAGTCGACAATGTGTAAGCGGCGGATGCCAGCGGCTTCTAACTCTTTCGCCAGCCCTAAGGGGTCATTGGTATATTCCGTTTTTTGTTCGAAGTCGCCCTGTCGAAGCCGCACAAGCCGGCCGTCCATCAGGTCGAACGAAGGAATGATTTGCATGGCGGAGGAACTGTTCTTTACAAGAAAATAGGCGTTGTGTCAAGCAGCGGCTCAAAAGTAGCGCGGCTGAGGTACTTGAAGAAATGGTTATTTAACACCACAACCTCCTCCAAGGCGCTATATCTAAGACTACCTTTGTCAGCTAAATCTTGGCCGGTTACCCATTTTTTTGCTGCATATTATGGTTCGGAGTTCCTCTTTCTATGCGATTTTGGCCTCAGTGTCAGTGTTGCTGTTCCTCCCTCAAACCCTCTTTTCTCAGTGCCCGCAAATCGAGGCAATCATGATAGATGCTTGTGGCACAGAGCACCTGAATGAGTTCGTTATTATTCACTCTGGCGGAGGTTTCAATACGGCGCATATCGAGTTGGATTTTGACTCTAACAATAATTTTGCTGGCCCCCAAAACAACGACATCAATATCAACCCCTCGCCCTGTGGCCTAACGGCGGGCTTCACGGGCGCCTATTCGGGCTGCCCCAACTTGATAGCGGTTGGGCCGGGCGTAAACATTCCGCCGAACGCCATTGTCGTGCTTCAGACCAGCGCAGGCGCTTCGCCCAACACGTACAACTTCTCCAATCTTTGCGGTGGGGGGCAGTGTGTTTTCGTCATATCGAGTACGTGCGTGCGCACTGGTGGCGCCTTCACGAACGGCGGCGGCAACGGCATACGGACAACCCAGTTCTCCATTGCTGGGGGCTGCAACCAGACGATTACTTACGACCTACAGCAGGTGCCTTCAGGTAATGGCACATACATGCTGCCGCTAAACGGTACCTTCGGCAACGACGGCTGCGTGGCTCCGCCTGCATCCGCTCCGCCCATGAGGCCCAATATTGACCCTATCCCCAACGTAACGGCGTGTGGCTCTTACACGCTGCCCCCCGTCCCAGGCACGAACCTGACGCCGAACGCTGCCTACTTCACTGGCCCCAACGGGTCGGGTACAAAATACGACCCAGGCGATGTGATTACAACCACCATTACTCTATATGCCTTCGATAGCAACGGACCGGGCTGTTCGGACCAGGAGCAATTCACGGTGACCATCGTGCCTCCACCCACGGTGAACCAGCCCGCAAACCAGACGGTGTGTGCAGGCCAAGCAGTAACTGTTACTTTTTCTGGAAGCCCGGGAGCCACTTACAGCTGGACGAACGATAATACGGCTATCGGATTGGCGGCTTCGGGCACGGGCAACATCAACTTCACTGCGGCCAATCCGGCCAACCAGGAGGTAGCCAACATAACCGTAACGCCGGCGCAAGGCAGCTGCCAGGGTACACCAGTAACATTTACCATCACCGTTAACCCGGCGCCGACGGTGAACAACCCGGGCAACCAGACGGCCTGCGCGGGCCAGCCGGTGACGGTAACGTTCAGCAGCCCTTCGGGCAATCCGACCTACAGTTGGACGAACAGCAACCCGGCCATTGGGCTGGGCGCGTCGGGTTCGGGCAACATCAACTTTACCGCAGCCAGCCCGGCAAACCCGACGACGGGCACTATCACGGTGACGGCCACAGAGAATGGCTGCACGGGGCCAGCGCAGACGTTTACCATCACCATCAACCCGGCGGCGACGGTGAACCAGCCGTCCAACCAGACCGCGTGC